>Ga0210389_10000890_pt1 | contig 25212 bp, 26 predicted proteins | sample IncBWH28OmetaG_FD_160127 | JGI IMG/M metagenome (GOLD analysis project Ga0210389, IMG submission 160127) | Forest soil microbial communities from Barre Woods Harvard Forest LTER site, Petersham, Massachusetts, United States - Inc-BW-H-28-O ...
GATCGACTCCGTGGCACTGTTCGGATCAATCCCCGGAACCGGCATGCCCGAGGGCACGACGTCGCTGATTCCGTTTCCGCTGGTATCCTGATTCGCCGCGCCCTGCAGCGCGGAAAGACTCTGAAATCCGCGCTGAGCCGCAGCCGGCCCAGCCGGACGTCGAGGCTGAGCGGTAGCCTCGTGCGTGCGCGATTGCAGCGTCAATTCAAAGTTTGCCTGCACGTTCTGGTGCTCGGCGTCGACCACCACATCGTGTGCACTGTTCGCGAATGCGATCATCAGCACCCGTACTGTGTAGGAGCCATACGACGGAACTGCCGCGGAATAGCTGCCGTCGACATCGGTCGAGGTGGAAATTTTCTGATCCGACGATGCGACAGAGATCACAACCGCAGCTCCGGGAATTGGCATGTTCCCTGATTTCACAATGCCGTGAATCGTTCCGGCCGCCGATTGTGTCGATTGCGTCGGCGATTGAGGCTGCGTCGTCTGAGGTTGGGCGAGTTCACTCTGCGCCTGCGCGCAATCGGGGGCGAGCGACAGCGTCAAGCCCAGAAGCAGAGCGTGGGAAGCCATCCCGCTCGATATCATCATGAATCGTGCCGTCATTAGTGTCTCTTACCGTAATGTCTTTGCTGTCGGCGCCTCAATCCCTTGGATGCGATGATAATCTGATCCCTCAACGGCCAAAGGTAAAGTTTTGTCTGTTCCTGATCGACGGAGACTTGTCGGTCCGCACCGAGGTAAAGTTTCGTAAAAGTAGCGGTCTCTGCAGAACTCCAAGGCCATAATATGGTTCATACCAACAGGCCCAAATTCACAGGAGGAGACCTCATGCTCAAGAATAGTTTGCTTACGCTCATGCTGGCTGGCGCGGTTTGCACCGCCGCACCTTTGGCGGTCGCACAGGACAGCGGTAGTGGCAGTACACCGGCGCAATCCGCTCCGGCGGGCCCGCCGGAACGCGGGCGCGGCCATTTCGATCCCGCCCAGCGGACGGAAAGGCTGACCAAAGAACTGAAGCTCACTTCCGATCAGCAGCCCAAAGTGCTCGACATTTTGAAGTCGGAACAATCGAAAATGCAGGACCTGCGATCGGATTCCTCACTCTCACAGGACGATCGCCGGTCCAAAATGATGGACATCCACAAGGCCTCCGACGACCAGATCCGCGCACTGCTCGATGCCAACCAGCAGAAGAAATTCGACACGATGCAAAGCAAGCGCGGACAATGGCAGGGACATCACCAGGATGGACAGGGTGAGAGCGCCCCGCCACTGCAGCAGTAATGTAAGACGATTCTTGGCGCTGCCGCTTTCAACGCAAGCACGGCGAGAGCGGCTCGCCAGGAATGATTGCCGTAGCCTCCTCGAAAAGTCCCTTCCCACATCGCCAGCCGGCGAGAAGCGTGCACTGTGACGCAGTTTTCTAGTCCAACCGAGGAATTCGGGATAGAATCTTGGCCGAGCTCGGAGGCTGGCCATGAGGGACAAAGACTGCGAGGTTTTCAAGAACGTAGCCCGCGAAAAAAACGTCTGGTTGCTCGCCCGGCTGACAAATCCGAAGTCGCTCCAATGGGCCGACGAGAAGTTTCGCGGCAACGACAATTACATTCCCAAACCGATCTCATGCAAGGCCAAGACCGCCAACAATGACACAAATGTCCGCTATCAGATTGCCGGCCTGGTAGCCGATCCCTACCACCACTGCGACAAGTTCGACCGCCCCGACGCGGCTATGAAATATTGGGACGAATTCTCCACAGCGCACCTCGCGCAAAGTTACGAGCAGACCGGAGAGGGCCGGGACGGTTATTCAGTCGACATCAATCCAGACTCGCAGCACTATTTTTGTGCGCAGCGTGATGGCAAATATATCCATGCTGACTACGATCTGCTCGACATCATCGATGCCGACAATCCCCGAGTCAACGAAATCATCGAAAGCTTCCTCGACGGCGCTCACCATAACTACAACCCGCGCTTTCCGGAAATCCAGCGAGTCCTGAACACAAGGATGGACACTCCGATGGTGCAGCACGGAGGCGAGGCGCAGTTCACTTATCTATCGGAGCAGCCGATCCACGTATTCTTCCCCAGGGTCGGACCAAACGGCGAGGACTACAGCCAGTGCGATCCCATCATCTGGCTCAATAAACTCACGGCTCAGCGCTGGTACCAGGACTGGTTTGGCGGGCGGCAGGCTGCCCGGCCTTCCCCGGCGAATGCGCCGCGCCGGCAGTTCGCCACGCCCGCTCAGGTCATTCAGGTGGACTTCAACAAACGGCAGCGCCTCTAGTCAACGACGCTTCGATCAAGCGCGCGCTTTATCGATCATTTCCTCCCAGATGCCCTTCGATCGAAGAATGAGTTCAACCGCTTCGCGAACCGCTCCGTGTCCAGCGCGGGCTGTGGTCGTATAGTGTGCGGCCTCTTTTGTCTCCGGGACGGCGTCGCCTACGGCAACCGCCAGGCCAGCGCGGCGCATGATGGGAATATCCGGCAGGTCGTCGCCAATATAGGCCACTGCGGAATCCGGGACGTCCGCTTTCCGCAGAATTTCTTCATACGCCGGCATTTTCACCGGCTGTTTCATGTAGATAAATTCCATTCTCATTTCATGGGCGCGACGGAGCAGCGCTGCACTTTCGCGACCCGTAATACAGCCGGTGCGCAGGTTGGCGGTTTGAGCCAAGGTCAGACCCTGGCCGTCATGCGCGTCAAATGTCTTGATTTCGAGCGCGGAGCCGTCGCTTTGCGACAGCAGCGTCACGCCGCCGTCAGTCATGGTGCCGTCCACGTCCATGAGCAGAACTTTGATTTGGGCAGCGCGCTTCTTGAGTGCAGGCGAGATCTTGCGAGAACGGATCAAGAAAGCCTCCAGAAAAGGTATTAGGACAGTCTAAGGCAAAATCCCTTGTGGATCGCTGGCGGATCCGTTCTGTGCTCCCATTTGCCACTGCAGGCCTGATATCGGGGAGCAGTAGTTCCACCCGCCGACAAATTATTTTTATATACCTGGCGGCGGTTATAAGCATCTGTCTGGCAGGAGGAATTGTAACTATGAGCGCAGTCTTAGCCCCTGAGGTAGTTGCCATCACAACCTGGAACATCGATCCCGTTCACTCGACCGCCCAGTTCAAGGTCAAGCACATGATGATCTCGAACGTGAAGGGAGAGTTTACGAGCGTTACCGGCAAACTGGAACTGAACGGCTCCGACATCAATAAATCGAGAGTCGAGGCATCAATCGACGCGGGGTCCATCAACACCCGCGAGGCACAACGCGATGCGCACCTGAAGAGCGCTGATTTTCTGGATGTCGATAAATTCCCGGCCCTGACTTTCAAGTCGACGCGCATCTCGAAAATGAGCGTCGATGAGATTTCGGTGGAGGGCGATCTTTCGATCCATGGCGTCACTCGCAACGTTGTCTTCGACGTTGAGGGGCCAAGCGCGCCTATTAAGGATCCCTGGGGTAACACCCGCATCGGCATCTCTGCCAAGACGACGATCAAGCGGAAAGATTTTGGCTTAACCTGGAACGCGGCTCTCGAAACGGGTGGCATCGTCGTGGGCGAAGAAGTCCATATCACGCTGGACGTTGAATTCGTTAAAGCGTAGTTGCGTCTTGGACGGTCTACCGAATATAGCCGTCTACCCCTTCTAACACGCCGCCCTGAGGGGCGGCTTTACGTTTTGCGGCATGCAGGCCGCTGGTGCTAGACTGCGCGAATGGCTACCAAAAAGAAAAACAAGAAAAAGGCGTCGACCTCGAAGAAAGCTGCCGGCAAGAAATCGAAGCCCGCGCGGAAGCGGACAACTGCGAAAAAATCGGCGAAGAAGAAAACCGTCCCGAAGAAAGCTGCGGCAAAGAAAAAAAACGTGAAACCGCCCGTAACCGCGAAGGCCGCGAGTGCAGTCGCCAAGGATACGCCGAAGAAACGACCAGTGCGGAGCGCGCGAGCATTTTCTCGCGATACCACCGAACCACTACCAGGCTCGGGAGATCTGCAAGGCTTGTCTAACGTCGAAGACGCGGATTCCGAAAGTGTTGACGAATTGCTCGAGGAAGGCAACGCGTTCGAGGCTGGCGTGGTGTCGGGTGTCGAAGACGCCGAAGATCGTGAAGGCCAGGAAGTCCGTACCCGCGAAGTTCCAGAAGACGATGTTCCTGGCGAGTATCTGGATGAAGATTAGAGTAGCCCTGCAATCCTGAAATCATCTCCCGTTAATCGCAGGAAGCTGTACCGCTACTGAACCCGATCTCACTGAATACGAATGGCTGACTCGAATCGAGTTCCATCCGACCTGGTCAATCCGCCCGCGGGGGAGCCGAACATTCCCGGCGGGCTGGACTCGCGCGCGTATCAGGCGTTGAAGAACGGCATTCATCGTTACCTGCTGGACAAGATTGATCTCAAGGAAATTTTCACTCCCGGCGATCAAATCCGGCCGCAAGTGTTTGCCGTCATTCAGGAGGTCGTCTCTCGTCTCAATGTGCCCTTTAATGGCGCTGAGAAAGAGCGTCTGGCACTGGAAATTCTCGACGAAGTGTTTCGTCTTGGACCTTTGGAGCCGCTGATGCAAGACCCCACTGTCAGCGATATTCTGATCAACGGGTCCAAGAGGTTTACGTCGAGCGGGCTGGCGTGCTGGAAGAAACCAAGGTGATCTTCAAAGACGATGCACATCTCATGCGCATTGTCCAAAAAATTGTTGCTGCCGTCGGACGCCGCATCGATGAATCATCGCCCATGGTCGACGCCCGTCTGGCCGACGGATCGCGCGTGAACGTGGTCCTCCCTCCGTTGGCGATTGACGGTCCTCATCTGTCCATCCGGCGTTTTGGACACACCCCCGTCACCGAAGATGATCTGTTAGCCAACCAGACTTTAACCGCGCCCATGCTGGGGCTGCTCAAGCTTGCAGTCGCCGCCCGCCTCAATGTCGTGATTTCTGGGGGAACGGGCGCGGGCAAGACCAGCCTGCTGAATGTGCTCTCCGGCTACATTTCCTCGAAGGAACGCATCGTCACCATCGAAGACTCGGCGGAATTGCAATTGAAGCAGCGGCACGTTGTCCGCCTGGAATGCCGGCCCGCCAATGCCGACGGCAAGGGCGCGGTTCACGCCCGGCAACTCGTAATCAACTGCCTGCGAATGCGCCCCAACCGCATCGTTGTCGGCGAGGTGCGGGGTGAGGAAGCGCTCGACATGCTGCAGGCCATGAATACCGGCCACGACGGATCGCTCACCACAGTTCACGCCAATAGTCCGCGAGACGCGTTATCTCGCATGGAAACGATGGCCATGATGGCGAACCTCAACATCGCGGAAAGAGCGATTCGAAAACAGATTGTGTCGGCAGTGAGTCTGGTTCTTCAAGTAGCCCGCTTCAGCGACGGTACCCGGCGCGTTACCCAGATCACCGAAGTGACCGGTATGGAAGCGGATGTGATCTCGCTCCAGGATCTGTTTGTGTTCGAGAGGCACGGAGTTTCCGCAGACGGTCGAATCGTGGGAGTTTTCGCAGCCACCGGCGTCAGGCCTAAGTTCGCTGAACGACTCAAAGCCGCCGGCCTCGACCTGCCCGCCAATATGTTTGATCAATCCGCCAGCCGCCGTAAGTAACGCTTACAGGCCGCCCCTGCCATACCCACCGGATCAGACCCTGAAAATAGCAGCCCTGCTGAGAGCCCCCGCGTTGTTACGCACGGCAAATAATTCCTGTAACGCTTTTCCCCTTTCCAACACTATCCATATGTGGAATGCATCGCGTGGCTCCAGCGATGGCCACAGCTCATGGACCCGCCGGTAAACCACTGGGTTGGGTTCTCGAAGGTGCCGGAGGCGACCGGGGGGAAGCGCTCCGGCACTTTCCAAATGAGCGTTTCCCCAGTGCGGCACAGTTAACTGCAGTAGAGCCAACTGCAGAACGGAGCTTCTACTTGGTGCGCATGGCTCGTCCGATCCCGCCCGCAGGTTGCCGTCGCAGCCGCCTCTCACTCGTAAAGCGCCAAATTCCTGTACCCGAAATTCCGGTGCGCGAAGATGCCCTCACCGCTCCTGTTCCGGTGCTACACTGTCTGCCACTTCTGAACCCCCGGGGCAAGTACTTGCAGTTCGAAACATTTGACGACTCCTATGTCAAGCGCCTGCAATCGGGAGATTTTCGCACCCAGGAACACTTCTCCGGCTATTTCGGCGCGCTGATCAAGATCAAGCTGAGCTCAAGGCTGCACTCACGGGAAACGATCGAGGATGTGCGGCAAGAAACTTTTACCAGATTTTTTGCGGCTCTGCAGGCGGGGAAGATCCATCAACCGGAGCGCTTGGGCGCGTTCGTCAACTCGATCTGCAATAACGTTTTGCTGGAACACTACAGGGTGTCCGCTCGCAGTGCACAGCTGGATGAAGATGATGAGAAGAATACCCCCGTCTCCGACTTCGATTTGCTGGGTTTTCTCGGCACTAAAGAAACAGAGAAAAAGGTGAGAGCAATTCTGGATAAGCTGCCAGAGCGCGATCGGCGTCTGCTGCGCGAGATCCTTATGGAGGAGCGCGACAAGGACGCGGTTTGCCGCGATTTTGGGGTCGACCGGGAGTACCTGAGGGTGCTCCTGCATCGCGCGAAGCAGGCATTCAAGTCAACTTATCTGAGGCATATGGGAGAACATCCCCCAGATCTTTCTCCTGCTTAGGAAAAGTTGCTCAAATGTACAAGGCACCTATTCATCGTATTTATCGACAATGAGGGGAACCCAAATCATGGACCACAACGAAGTGGTTCGACAAAAGTTAACCGAAAAGTATCTGCTCGAGGAACTCGACGGCGAGACACGCGACCAGTTCGAGGAACATTTTTTTGAGTGTTCCGAGTGCGCGCTCGATGTCAGGGCAGGATCCGAGTTCGTGACGCACAGCAAGATTATCTTCGGAGATAATCCGGAACCAGCGCAGGAAGCGGTTCGGTCTCGGCGTTCAACCGGCTCCAACTGGCTGGCATGGCTGCGACCTAGTTTCGCTGTTCCGGCGCTGGCGCTCCTGCTGGCTGTCATCGGCTATCAGAATCTGGTCAGCTTCCCGAGATCGCGTAGCGCTCAAGTCTTGCCCTGGGTTGCCGTGGCAATGGACACATACGGTCCGGCTACACAAACCATCGCAGTCCCGCAAGGCAAGGGTTTCCTCGTCTTCGTGCGTATTCCGTCCGAAGGGGCCTATGTGCGGTATATGGCGGACTTGTACAACCCAGCCGGTAAACTGGATTGTTCTCTGGCGATTCCGGCGGCTGGAGGCCAAGACCAATACCCGGTGCTAGTCCCGGGAGGGAATCGCGAAGCTGGTAATTACAGGATTTCCGTACACGGCGTCTCCGCCTCCGGCGAAATCAAAGATCTGGGGAGCGCGCCGTTCACTTTACAAACTCAGAATTGAGTTCCAGAAAAACGGAGCGTATCATATGGCGACCATGACCGAAGTATCACAGACAGTCGACCAGCAGACGCCTTACCACGACTACCATGCCACTGCCAGCGTGCTCAGCGGGCAATTGAAGCGGCCGATCGAGCAGAAGATCGAGGAGCAAGCCCCCGTACGCCTGGAGGACCGCAGAGGCGGGAATTTTACGCGGTTCGCCGAAAACGTCAGCATCGAAGGCTTGATTTCTTTCACCAAGGGCAAGACCCGCGTCTCAGGCAGCCGCAGCCTCAAGAACAACGGCTGGGTCACTCTTTCCACTTCGATCGTGGAAGGCCTTAACGTCTTCGAGGTCATTACCGCGGACCGCATTGTGTCCCAGGTCTCGACCGAGCATCCCTATGAGAACGGTCACTTTCCTCAGGTCACATTCCTGGGTACTCAGTTCACCAACCTGGCGGTGGGCGGGTTCCCGCTCCAATTGACCTTCAATTTCGGAATCTGCGGAAACCGGCCGGCCGACAACCGCTCCTACCTGCAGGATGCTACTTTCCTCAACGCCGTGAAGCAGCAGACACAGAAAATCGCGGATGCCGTTGGCCTTCCCAAGGAACTGAAGGCCCGCTACGATGAGAAGGTCGCCACCATCGACAGGCTCATCCGCATCAGCGATGACAATGAGCCGCCGCGAGACGAGCCGAAGATCACATGTTCCCTGATCGACAGCATTGGCAAGATTCCGATTCCGGGAGTGACCTCCTACGGGAATATCCTGGTGATTCCAGACTTCGGCACCGTGGCTCTGGGCGAGATCGAAGTGGGCGAGAAGAAATACCGAGATTCGGCCAAGCCGAGCGTCTACTTCGAATTGACCGGAATCAATATGCAGATGGGCTGCGTAGCAGACGGCAGCGCCCAGGTCGCGACCTCCAAGGCCAACGGCCACATGCATCCCTGACGTGGAGCTTCCTATTCTTCATTCTGGTGTGCGTGCCTTCGTGTAGTCGTCAGAAGGCTCCACAAGCAGAATACGATCGCGCGTATGCGCACCTCGTGCAGGGCCAGTTGGCCGAGTGCCGCAACGAGGCCACCCGCGGGACCAGGCAGTTCCTCAATGCGAATCCCGGTTGGGCCATGCGCTTCAGAATACTCGAAGCGCGAGCCCTGCTCGAACAAGGGCATTTTGACGACGCTGTACGCCTGCTGGACGATCACCGCCTGGACGATCGCCAAATAGAAGATCACTCATCTCATTTGGATACTCCGGATCTGGCCGTCTCGGCCATGGCGGTTGCGGCCGTCGCCAGGATCCACCTGCACAGACTGGCAGAGGCACAACAGATCCTTGATCAGGGTCTGCAGCAGTGCAATTCGTCGGAAGTTCCCAGCTGCGGAGATTTGTTCCAGGCTCTCGGTATCCTGGCGGGCGAACGGTCTGACCTGCCTGCCGCTGAGAAACTGTTCTCGCGCAGTCTCTCCTTTGCGCGCTCCCACGGCGATTCCTTCCTCGAATCAAGCTCGCTGCTCAACCTAGGTTACCAATCCCTGGCGCAAGAGCGTTTCGATGAAACGGCGGATCGCTCCGAGGCCGCCTATCGGGCGGCCCAGAGCATTGGCGCACGCGTTATCGCACTCGTCGCGCAGGGCAACATCGGATGGGCTTATTACAGGCTTGGCGATCCGGAGAGGGCGTTGACTCTTTCGCTCGAAGCGGAAAAAACAGCTTCTCAGCTCGACGATGTGTTCGACCGCGAGAACCTGCTCACCAACCTCGGCTACATCTACATGGACGAGCGCAAGTTTGATCTGGCCGCGCAGTCATTCCAACATGCGTTGGAACTATCGAAGAGCATCAACGCCAAACAAGACATCTACAACGCTCTCCGCGTGCTGGCCCGTTTGGCTTTGCAGACCGGCGATCCGAATAAAGCGAACGACTATGCGGACAAGGCGCTCGACATCGCGCGGGAAAGTGGCAATCACCTGGATGAGCTGTATCCCCTTCTGGTTCGAGCCCAGGTCGAGGCTCTGCGCGGTGACGCGACCAATGCGCGGCGGACTTTCGACAAAATCGAACATGATCAAACGAGTCCTGTCTCTCTGAAATGGGAAGCCCAGCACTCGCTCGCGCAGCTCTACGAAACTCAGAAGGACTCCAACTTGGCCGACCGTGAATATCGCGCGGCTCTGGCCACATTCGAATCCGCGCGCTCTTCAGTGCGAGGCGAAGACTTTCAGCTTTCGTTCCTGACCAATGCAGCCCGCATTTACGACGACTATGTTCATTTCTTGGTCGCGCAAGGCAGACCGGAGCAGGCCTTGCGCTGGGCCGATTACAGCCGGGCACGGACTTTGTCAGAAGGGCTGGGCCTGCTCTCGAACGAACCGGTGTCAGAAAACTCGAGACCCAATCAACTTGAACCTCCGCTGCTCGATGGTCGGTCGATTGCGAAGCGCGCCAGGGGAACGTTGCTTTTTTATTGGCTTGGCGAAACACAGTCGTATCTATGGGCGATCACCACTCAAAAGAGTAGATTGTTCCTTCTGCCTCCCGGTGCCGAGATTGAGGCAGCCGTGCGGCACTATCGCACCTTGCTCAACGGTCCGCAGGATGCTCTCCAGTCCGGCGAAGATAGTCGAGCTCTTTACGGCGTGCTCATAGCTCCTGCGCAGTTGCTGCTTGGAGATGATGCGAAGGTGTTCATACTTCCCGACGGCGGCCTGAACAACCTGAACTTCGAGACCCTGGTCGTACCCTCGCCCAAGCCGCACTACTGGATCGAGGATGCCGACGTTGTGAACGCCAGCTCCTTGCGCGTGCTAGATGCCTCCCTCGTCCGTAGAGAAACAGGATCCCGAAGGCTAATGCTCATCGGCGACAGTGTTGCTGTCAGCAACGATTATCCGGAACTGCCGAGGGCAGCCGACCAAATGGCAAGTGTGGCCAAGAACTTCGCTGCATCAGAGCAACGCGTATACCAGCATGAGCTGGCTACTCCCGCGGCCTACCTGCAAAATCATCCCGAACAGTTTTCGCACATCCATTTCGTGGCGCACGGCACGGCGAGCCGCCTGAGCCCGCTCGACTCAGCCATCGTGTTGTCGAGAGAAGCCGCCAAACCAAATTCCGTCAACCCGAATTCTGCTAACCGGGATTCCGCCCAACCAGATTCCTCCAATCCAGATTCCTTTAAGCTGTACGCTCGCGACATCATTCATCACCACCTGCGCGCCGATCTGGTCACGATCTCGGCATGCTACGGTGCCGGCGAACGGCAATATTCTGGAGAAGGTCTAGTCGGCCTCGCCTGGGCCTTTCAGCGCGCCGGAGCTCGCAACGTGATCGCGGCCCTCTGGGAAGTCACCGACGCTTCGACCGACCAGCTGATGAGTCGCTTCTATCAGGAACTGGCCAAGGGAGCCGCTCCAGACGTCGCTCTGCGCACGGCCAAGCTAGCTCTTCTTCGCGGCAGCAGTTTCCACAATCCCTTCTACTGGGCGCCCTTTCAGCTCTACACCGGGTGAAGCTTGCAGAAGTAACATCCAAAGCCAGTGATTCCCGAAAATCCGCGAGTCGGGGAAAAATACGATGCGCGCTAACTCAACACTAGTCGTATTTTCTAGTGACCCGTAACTTGCGAATGCTTTGTTCCAAACTGTTCTGTGGGGGATTGTCCAACCGTTCTACACCACCTGCGCCCGTTGCGAAGCGTCTTAATTTCATCGCGACTGCTCTCGAGAAATGCAGAGGGGCCTTCTTGAAGTGGAATCCAGCAGAAACTGAATCCAACTAAGAGAAGGCCCCACCTTCACCGAACACATCGCCTCCGCGTTGTTGCTACATCACAACGAAAACGGCGACGCGGACGCCAGGATGAAGCAAATCGAACAGAAAATATTCTCCATCGATGTAGTCGATGTAACAGTCGTCGGTATAGGCCCAGCCCTCAGGCCAGACATCCACGAGCTGAAAGCTGTAGCCGCCATATTGAAATTGCGGTTGACCTTGCACAATTACCGTCCTAGCGGCGAAGGTGTGGCTGCGGCCAAAGTGCGCGCGGAACTTGTCATCGGGAATGTGCCCACCCTTGCCCGCAGGAGCGGCGTTCCCCGCCTGCTGTTCCAGATGTCCTTTTTGCTCCTGTTTCTGCTCCTGTTTTTGTTCTTGCTTTTCTTGTTTTGAAGGTTTGGCCTCGTCTTGGTGAGGTTTCGCTTCGTCCTGAGGTTTCATCTCATCCCGTTTTGGTTGAGGCTTGGGCTCTTCCTGCTGTGACGGCTTTTCTCGTGGCTTGTCGTCTTGTGCGCAGACAAGGGCCGAACACCCGACCAACACTGAGAGAATCGCTAAGTTCAGAAATCTGAAAGCTCGCATCGGCATCCTCCAAGGCAATCCTTGATGGCTTGATCGCTCTCGCCGCTCGGCCTGTTCGTAATACAGGTCGCAGATTGCTCGGTTTGAGATGCCGGAGCCTATAAGCTTGAATTACAGGGGAGCATGTAGACGCTAGCCTGAGGAGCTGTATGTTCCGTGCTCCATTTCTTACTCTCAAACCTTTCGTTGATCTTGCCTGGATTGACCAGCGCTAGTTCTGATCGCGTGATGGTGATGCGATATCGTTGGGGCGGAGAAACTCAAAGCCAGCCCGATTCTTACGGATGCGTTGTGAAAAGTCAGGAGCGTCATTCACCGCGTTCGCGACGGGATTAATGTATGCCTGCGCCTTAAGCTCAGAAAAAGGTAGGTTGCCGGCGAAGTACCCGCCGCGATCGAGCATCTCCGGTGCGCGGCCGTTCAACAGAACCCACCACGAGTATCGCGAGCTCCCAGAGGGCATGTGGCCCGCAGCCGCCATGTTGGCAAATATGCCGGTCGTGCAGTTATTGGTGATGGCATTGAACCATCGTGGGTCGTCGTGCAGACGGTTCGCCTGACGGAGATACTGAAGAAAGAGATCCCGTGACCATTGCGGGCTGGTAGTCGTGTGGAACAGATAGACCTTTTCGCCCGAGCGATAGTTCGTACGGAGACGGATGAGATCGCGTTCACTCGCAAGCACGTAGATGATAGTGAATTGCCGAAAAAACGAGCGCATAGGCGAGTAGCCTTGGCCGATCTGGTATCGCGCTTCGATTGAGGCCGCCACATAGTCGTTGTCGCCGAACTGGAAACTGATGATCGGATGCGCAATCCAGGGCGAACTCCAGTAGTCCACAAAGAAGTCAACACCCCGGATTTGGGAGAGAAATACCTCCTTCGTGAGCCACTCGCAGGTGAACTCGGTTTCCCCGCGATAGTAACAGTGGCGGAAATTGTGGATGCTCACGCGGTCGGCGTTGATTTCGGCCCACGGCGTCCGCGAGAGATTCGATTGCCAGTCGCGATCGTTGGAAGGCTTGAGGGATAACCAGCAGATCATCACGATAAGAAAGCCAGTAAAACAGATGCCGATCCTGAAGGCTCGTTTTCTTACGTTCGCAAGAAAAAGCGCGAGCACTACCAGATAAATCGCAGGAGGAAGCCATTCTCGACCGGCGCGTGAAAAGTCAAAATACAGCGCGGCCATCGCCCAGGCGCTGAGGCAAGCCGACAACATCCAAACTGCGACAATACCGAACAGCCGCAGAGCGCGCATCAGTGGGTCAGCCCCAAGGAGTATGAGATTGTCCCGTAGCTGGAGTGTCTACTCAGCGTGGAAGTATCTGGTTCTCGTGTTGCCCGCAAACACTGATGCAACTGGGATTTCCTTTGTACTCGAAAACGGCATATTGTACACCGCGCTCGCCGTTTAACCCGGTGCAGGCGCCGCATGAGGAGTCGGTGGGGGTTTGACCATCTACCTCGAAGTCCCGCGCCTTGCGTCTACTTGATAGGTCGCGAACCCATGATGAGGATATCCACGAGCCTCCTGGCGCTTTGCTGCCAGTCAGGACCAGACGCTACGTGGGAGACGCCGATCAGCGCGCGCAGCAGATCGAATGGTTCCAGATCTCTGCGAATGTCGCGGTTCTTGATGGCGCGCTTCACCAACGAATCAATCGCCCCCTGAATCTGACCGCGTGAACCTTCATACAACTTCGAAGGCCCTCCCACAACCGAATTCAGCGCGGGGCCAATGATCTGCTTGGTCGCGATGTAGTCGACGAATAGTAACATCCACGCGCGTAAGGCTTCGATGGGAGGAAGGGTATCGGAGAACTTCTTCTCGGCTGCGGCCAGTTTTCCCACCTCAGTCCGATAGACGGCTTCGATCAGTGCATCCCTGGTAGGAAAGTGGCGATAAAGAGTTCCCGCTCCGACGCCCGCCTCTTTGGCGATGTCGTCGAGGCTGGCGTTTGCGCCGGATCGTGTAAACGACTCCTTCGCTGCCTCCAGAATGCGCTCGCGGTTCCGCTGCGCGTCAGTCCGCAGTTTTCGAAGGACGATTTTCTGATTCTTGCTCGCCATAAAAAAAGTTGCAACGGGAGATAGCCTCCGGTTATCTTATCTACTGATTCGGAGACACTCTCCGTTTTAGTCGGAAACCCGGCGGCCTGTCAACAGCGACTCTCCCAGGTTCTCCGGCTTCGAGAGGTGAGGAATATGAATCCACGCGCTCGTTATCAACAATCAAAGAATTCCGATCTACCTTGCCCCGATATCATCACGATGGCGGAGCGAGAGTTATCGGCATTCTTCGCCGCTGTGACGCAGTTATTCGGGTCCGAGCAGGCCGAACTCTCAGCAGAATACTGGCTGCAGGAGTTGATCGAAGTCGATGATCTGCCCGCTTCAGCCCGCGAGTGGCGATTGATCACTGCGAAAGTTTCCACCCGGCTCGCAAGTCGAGTAAGCGCTTCGCCCTTCTCGACTGAACCACAAATTGCTTAGGAGGGAAAGCATATGCGTGTATTTGTTACTGGCGCTACAGGATTTATTGGTTCTGCCATTGTTCAGGAGTTAATCAATGCTGGTCATGGCGTACTCGGCCTTGCGCGCTCGGAAAAAAATGCGAAAAGCCTTGCTGCCGCGGGCGCCGAGGCGCATCGCGGATCGCTCGAAGATCTCGAAAGCCTTCGTAACGGGGCGGCGGCAGCCGATGGAGTAATCCACACCGCTTTTATCCACGATTTCTCAAACTATGGGCCCGCCGCTGAGGCGGATAGCCGGGCCATCGAGACGCTCGGCGGCGTGCTCGCGGGCTCCGATCGCCCACTGATCGTTACTTCTGGGACGTTGATCGCTCAACGTCATGGCCCGCTCGCAACAGAAGAGGATGCACCCAATCTCAGCTTCCCGCGCAAGTCGGAGGAGGCGGCGCTTGCGCTAGTCGCACGTGGGGTCCGCGTCTCGGTGCTGCGGCTTCCGCCATCGGTCCACGGCAACGGCGATCACGGCTTTGTCCCGCGACTGATCAGCCTTGCGCATGAAAAGGGTGTTTCCGCATTTGTAGGCGACGGGCTCAACCGCTGGCCTGCGGTGCATCGGCTCGATGCAGCTCATCTCTATAGGCTCGTGCTCGAGAAAAGTTCCGCAGGAGCCCGCTATCACGGCGTGGCCGATCAGGGCGTGCCGACTCGAGAGATCGCTGAAGTCATTGGCCGGCACTTGAACGTACCCGTCGTCAGCAAGTCTCGCGAAGAAGCGGCCGACCATTTTGGATGGATCGCTCACTTCTTTGGTGTAGACGCACCAGCTTCCAGCGCGCAAACGCAGGAACGGCTGGGATGGCGACCAGTTCAGCCAGGGCTCATCGCCGATCTGAATGCGGCGCACTATTTCGACCACACTGCGGAATCCGTTCCTTCTCACGTCTAACGCGTGAGCGATAGTGAGCAGTAACTTAGAGGGATTAACTAGGAGATAGAAAATGGCAAACATACTTGAAGCAACTTCATTTGGAGCAACTTCGACCACAGATGACGTTTTGTCGGGCGTGAATCTGAAGGGCAAACGGATCCTCGTAACGGGTGTTTCAGCCGGCCTCGGCGTGGAAACGGCACGTTCCCTGGCCGCGCACGGCGCTCAGGTTATAGGCGCGGCGCGGGATTTAAACAAGGCTAAAGCCGCAACTGAGCAAGTGCGAAAGGACGCCGCAGCCAATGGCGGAAGCTTCGAACTGGTTGAAATCGATCTTGCCAACCTGAAAAGCGTCCGCGCTGGTGCCGACGGGCTGCTGGCTAAAGGAGAACCGTTCGACGTGGTCATCGCCAATGCCGGAGTGATGGCCACACCGTTCGGCCACACAGCTGACGGCTTCGAAACGCAGTTCGGCACAAATCATCTGGGTCACTTCGTCCTCGTCAACCGGATCGCCTCTCTTGTTCGTGCTGGCGGGCGGCTCATCAACCTTTCCTCTGCGGGCCATCGCTACTCGACCATCGATCTGGAAGATCCAAACTTCGAGCACACTCCCTATGATCCGTTCGTGGCCTATGGCCGGTCCAAAACGGCGAATATCCTCTTCGCAGTCGAATTCGACAAACGTCACCGGGATCGGGGCGTGCGCGCTGTGGCCGTTTCCGGGAGGCATTCGGACCGAACTCGGTCGCTACCAGGATCCTGGTCGAATAGAGAAGATGATCGACCAGATAAATCAGCAACGCGCAGCGCAGGGCAAAGGGCCTTTCCAGTGGAAAACGATTCCACAAGGAGCCGCAACGTCGGTGTGGACTGCGGCGGTTGCCTCCGCCGGTGAGATCGGCGGCCAGTACTGCGAGGATTGTCACGTTAGCCACATCGTGCCGGACGATCTATCCGTCGGCATAAGCGAAGGAGTACGAGGATACGCGATGAACGCAAAAACTGCCGACGCGCTTTGGAAGAAAAGCGAAGAAATGGTTGGAGAGTCATTCTAGCTGGTTGACGGCCGGTTAACTGCTTGTGGAACTCGACGCTGAGTTCACGCAATAACACAAATGGGTGGGCGTCAGTCCGTAGCGCCCACCCAGGATCTCGGAAATACATTTCGCGATCGCGCACGGACGATCGGTGGCTCTTACGAAGAAACGGCTGTCAATCGGATGATGGCACTAATTCTCGATCATCCCCAAGGCAAATCGTCCCGCCCTTCGAATATTGAAGCCAACTTCGTGAGTCGAAACAATTGTTGCAATCGCTGGTTGAGGTGAATGAGTTTCAGTTCGCAATTTTGCCCTCTGGCGGAGACGTACAAACTGACCAGAGCGCCGAGACCGGAGCTGTCCAGGTAGGTTACGTCAGTTAAGTCCAGTACGATTCGCTTCGCTCCCGGAATCAAGCCCCGGACTTCCGTCCGGAGCATGCTGGAACTGGTCGACGTGATCTTTCCGGTGCAGCGGACAAGAATTCCTTCCGGAGCTTTGACTATTTCGAGCTTCAATTCGGATGTTGGGATCGAAACTGCCGCCATCGGTAGCCTCCTTCGCCGGAAATTTGAATAAAGCTTTAAACCGAGCCAGTGCGTTTAACGACGCCTCTGCGGGGAAACCGTTGGAGCCTTCCGGCGCTGCGCGGAAATCGGCTCGTTCAAACGTCCCACCATACTCTAAGCAACCGCAAAGTCAAAATTTACCCCGATCATAACGGGATGGTTCGCCCAGTATTTTTTCACCGCCGGGCCCTTACGAAGCGCGAGCGACGGGTTGCGCCTGTCCCGTGTCGTTCTCCTTAGGCCGCCTCACGATAAGCGGCAGAATCAATGACGCGACCATGACACCGGCAATAATGGAGATGGCGGTTGAGTATTGTCCGGTAGCCTGCCGCAAGCGGGCAATCATGAGCGGCGAAACCACGCCCCCCACGCCCCAGGCGAGCAGGATCCATCCGTAGATTCCGCCCATGGACTTCGCCCCAAAGTAGTCGGCGGTAAAAGACGGCATGGTGCCGAAACCTCCTCCATAGCACAAGTAAATCGCGGCAAAGGCAAGAAATAAGGTTGTCTCCGTACCAATCCTGGGTAGGACGAAGAATACCCCTGCCTGGATCAGATAGAGCAGAAAGTAGACGCGAGCGCGGCCGAGGTAATCTGAAATCCAGGCCCAGAAGAAACGGCCTGCAGCGTTAAAGATGCCGAGCAAGCCAACCATCTTGCCGGCTGCGAGAGCCGTCATGTGAACCTGCTGCTGCCCGATGGGCGACGCCTGACTGATAATCATGATGCCCGCCGAAGTGTTGAGGAACAGCATCAGCCATAGTGTCCAGGCCTGCCAGGTTGCGAACGCCTCACTCACCGTGTAGTTGTAAGTGCTGGCGGCTTTGGCGACGGCTGTGGTCGGCACCCAGCCCTCGGGCTTCCAGCCCGCAGGAGGGTTCGCATAAAACTGTGCGGTCCCGACCACTCCGATAAAGTAGGCGATTCCGAAGATGAGAAACGTGGTGGGTACACCAACCGAAACAATTTCGCGAGCCGCGATTGGCCCCATCAGCAAGGCGCCGGCTCCATATCCGGTAACTGCTAATCCGGTCATGACTCCGCGTTTGTCGGGAAACCATTTTGCGATCGTCGCCACCGGGCAGATGTAGCCCATGCCTCCGCCTGTGCCCGCGAGCACGCCGTAGGAGAGATAGAGCAGCGTAAGCGACTGGTGAGCTGCAGCGTACGACGACAAGACATAGCCGAGGCCGTAAATCATGCCACCCACGGTTGCCACGATTCGCGGGCCGGAACGGCTCATCCACAAGCCGCCGATGACCGTCCCCACGCCGATGAAGAAAACATTGATCGTAAACGACAACGACACCTGCGTGAGGGTCCAGTGCTGAGTGCTGACCAGCGGTTTGACGAACACACTCCAGGCATAAACTGCCCCCAGACAGATCTGCATGATTACGGCGGCAACTGCGATTCCCCAACGATTCGGAAGACGTTGCTCTGCCATCGTGCCCTCTCATGTCGCTCGTACATCGCAAAACCCGGCCGGTTGGCCCCCCATGCTGGCAACCGTTGTTGTGCGACCGGATACATATAGCCTCAGCTCTTAAGGGCTGTCAAGCATCCGTTTTGCGTATGATACCGGCCAGCGATACTATGTGCTTGGCGCGCAGAACATCCGGCACGGCTGGAGTTTCACATGATTAGAGACATCGCACTCCGTTGGCCTGTGGTTCGTCAGATTCTTCATGGCGGAGACGGTACGGGCCTGGAAGTGATGAGTGATGACACGCGCAACATGCTCCCGAAGAATCATGGAGCGGAAGTGACCCGGTCTGTTTGCCCCTACTGCGCCGTGGGCTGCGGCCAACTCGCTTTTCACAAGAATGGAAAGCTCATTTCGATTGAGGGCGATCCGGAATCGCCCTTATCACGCGGACGCCTCTGCCCAAAGGGTTCGGCGAGCTACGAACTCCTTACCCACTCTCAGCGCCTGACCAAGGTGAAATACCGGAGAGCTTTTTCGAAAGTCTGGGAAGACCTGGAACTCGGCAAGGCCATGGAGATGATTGCCGACCGCTTGTGGGAGAGCCGGGAGCGTACCTTCGTTGAAACCCGAGACGGCCAGACGCTAATGCAGACTACCGCCATCGCCCATCTCGGCGGCGCTACGCTCGACAACGAAGAAAACTACCTGATCAAAAAGCTGTTCACTGCAGGCCTTGGCATGGTGTGCATCAGCAATCAGGCCCGGATATGACATAGCTCAACTGTGCCCGGTCTGGGCACAACCTACGGACGCGGCGGAGCCACCACCGCGCCCAAAGACATGCTCAACTCCGACGCGATCCTGATCATGGGATCCAATATGGCTGAGAATCACCCCGTGGCCTTTCAATGGATCATGGAAGCCAAGGAGAAGGGAAGCACGGTCATCCACGTGGATCCGCGCTTCAACCGGACCTCCGCAGTGGCCAACATTTGGCTGCCGCTGCGCGCCGGGTCGGACATTATTTTCCTTGGAGCATTAATCCGCCACGTGTTGGAGAACGAACTTTTCTTCCGCGAGTACCTCCTGCACTACACCAACGCTCCCCTAATCATCTCCGAAGCTTTTCGCGACACAGAAGAACTCGAAGGAATATTCTCCGGCTGGAAAGCCGAGCAAAATTGTTACGACTCGAAGACCTGGTGGTACGAGGGCGCGGAAAAGCGAGGTGGCCAGGTTCCCGGGGGTGAGACTCCGGCCAGCCCGGTTCCCGACCTCAACACCTACAAGAAAGACAACACGCTGCAAGACCCTAGATGCGTGTTTCAGCTGCTCAAGCGTCACTTCGCGCGCTACACCCCGGAGTTGGTGGAAAGATATTGCGGAGTTTCAAAGGACGCTTTCCTGCGCGTGGCGGATATTTATTGCAAAGCCTCCGGACCCGAGAAGACTGGCGGAATCTGCTATGCGGTAGGTTGGACGCAGCATTCCTCCGGAGTACAGATCATCCGATGCGCCGCGATTTTACAGCTCCTGCTGGGCAACATGGGCAGACCCGGCGGCGGCATCATGGCGTTGCGCGGGCACGCCTCCATCCAGGGCAGCACCGACATTCCGACACTATTCGACACCCTTCCCGGATACCTGAACATGCCGAAGTTCGGAGAACAATCGAAGAGCCTCGGGAAGTATCTCGCGCAAAACATGCCCCGAACCGGCTGGTGGAGGAACTTCGATAAGTACATCGTGAGTCTGCTGAAGGCCTACTACGGAGACGCTGCGCAGCCAGCGAACGAGTTCGGCTTCCACTGGCTGCCGCGACTCACCGGCGATCATTCCCACCAGGGTTACTGGCTCGACATGATGGACGGCAAGATGGATGGGCTGTTCGTCATGGGTGAAAATCCAGCCGTGGCCGGACCTAATTCAGGGATGGAACGCCGGGCGCTGGCCAAGCTGAAGTGGCTGGTGGTGCGCGATCTGGTGGATACCGAAACGTCATCATTCTGGTGCTCTGCGCCGGAAGTGCAGAACGGCGAAGTGCGTCCCGAGGATATTCAAACGGAAGTCTTCCTCATGCCGGCAGCGGGCCACGCCGAAAAAGATGGCACATTTACCAATACGCAGAGGTTGCTGCAGTGGCACAACAAGGCCGTCGATCCTCCCGGCGATTGCCGCAGTGAAAACTGGTTTATGTTCCACCTCGGAAATCTGCTGCGAGAGAAAGCTAGAAAGGATCCGCAGCCGAAGAATGCCGGCTTGCTCGCACTCACTTGGAATTACAAGACTGAAGGTTCACATCAGGAACCATCCGCAGAGGAAGTTCTCAAGGAAATCAACGGCTACACCGTGGCGGATCGGCAACTCCTGCCGGGATTCAGTGCGCTCAAAGCGGACGGTTCAACCGCGTGCGGCGCGTGGATTTACTCCGGCGTCTTTCCGAAGCCCGGCGAGAATCGCTCTAATCAGCGTGTCTCGAAGGATTTCTATGGGCACGGCTGGGGATTCGCTTGGCCGGCAGACCGGCGCATCCTTTACAACCGAGCGTCGGCCCGCCCTGACGGGAAGCCCTGGAGCGAACGGAAGAAGCTGGTGTGGTGGGACGACACAAGTAAGAAGTGGACGGGGAACGACGTCCCTGATTTTGTGGCCACCAAGCCGCCCGGTCACGCGCCCGGAGAGAATGCGGAGGGCGACGATGCTCTCGCCGGAGACAAACCATTCATCCTGCATGCCGATGGTCTTGGCTGGATCTGGGTTCCGAGCGGTTTAAACGATGGACCGCTGCCGGCGCACTACGAGCCGTTAGAGTCGCCGGTACGGAATCCGATCTACCCCAAACGGCAAGTGAATCCCGTTGCAAGCAGCAAGAATCGTCTTGGCAACGAGTACGCGTTGTCGCCCGATCCGAGGTTCCCATACGTTCTTACCACCTATCGCCTCACCGAACACCACACCGCCGGGGGAATGTCGCGGACTCTATCGCACCTGGCCGAACTTCAGCCAGAAATGTTTTGCGAGATTTCTGTCGAGATGGCCGGCGAACTAGCGATTGATCCCGGCGAGTGGGTAACCGTCGTTACGAAACGCGGAGCCATAGAAGCGCATGCCCTCGTTACTCCCCGAGTGCAAACGCTGGAGATCGAAGGTAAACTCGTTTACCAAGTGGGTTTGCCATTTCACTGGGGATATTCCGGGCTGGTCAAGGGTGACATCGGCAACGACCTGATCGCGATCTCAGAGGAACCGAACGTGCGCATCATGGAATCGAAGGGTCTGCTGTGCAATGTCCTGCGAGGTAGACATTCGGAGAATTTGCAAGCCGTGAAAGAACTGGGCGAAACGCGGAAGGAAACTTAATTCTAATGACTATCTCAGCCTTCCTCACCGACGCGACGCTGTGCATCGGCTGCAAGGCTTGCGAAGTGGCCTGCAAGGAATGGAACGAAGTGCCGGCCGATGGCATGGTGTGGAGCGGCCTCTCTTACGACAACACGCAAAGTTTGGGCGCTTCCACTTGGCGGCACGTCATGTTTCTGGAGCAGCCGCAAGCAGCCGGTCCGCAGTTTGCGGACACGAACGATCCATTTCGCTGGGTTTTTCTTTCCGACGTTTGCAAGCACTGCGCGAATGCGGGATGCCTGGAAGCTTGTCCCACGGGGTCAATCATTCGCACCGACGTTGGATCCGTTCTAGTGCAGAAGGACGTATGCAATGGTTGCGGATATTGCGTGGTCTCCTGTCCGTTTGGCGTGATTGACCGCCGTCCTGATGACGGGCGCGCCTTCAAGTGTACGTTCTGCTATGACCGGCAAAAGGCAGGACTCATCCCTGCATGTGCAAAAGCCTGCCCGACGCAGTCGATACAGTTCGGCGAAATCGAGGAACTACAGCAGCGCGCAAAGAATCGAGTGCACGAGTTGCACGAGCGAGGGTACCAGGACGCGCGCCTGTACGATCCTAAAGAAACGAGTGTTGGCGGTGTTCACGCCTTTTTTGTGATTCTGGGTGAGCCGGAGAACTATAACCTTCCTCCGGCTCCCGAGGCGCCGTCCGCGTACCTGAAGAGCGCGTGGGCCTCGGCTCTGATTTCTGCCGCCATCGTCTTTGGGATTGTCTGCTTAGCCTTTGCAGTTTAACGGAATCGAACCCGTGCCCCAGCCCATTCCCACTAACCCGAAGGCCACCGAAGAGCGCCTCGATGAAATCCGCAAGGCGGCAGCGGATAAAGCGCCGCCCGTCGGCCAAACTCGCGGCCCGGCGAAGCCCCCGCCCCAGATTCGCGGAAGGGAAAGCTACTACGGTCTTCCTGTCCTGAAGGCCCCGCTTTGGACTTGGGAAGTACCGCTCTACTTTTTTATTGGTGGCATTGCCGGCGTCTCAGCCGTCATCGCCTTCGCGTCGCAAATGTTCACTAGCGACCCCGCGCTCCCTCGGGCAGCGCTGTGGATCGCCATTGTTGGAGCTACGATTTGTCCGGTTCTTCTCATTTCCGACCTAGGCAGACCCGAGCGATTCTTGGCTATGCTGAGGGTGGCCAAAATTCAATCTCCCATGTCGGTTGGCGTGTGGACCCTGGTCGCGTTTTCTGGCTGCGTGTTTCTCGCTCTGGTGGGCAATGAACTCACCTTCCGAGGGCATGCGAACCCGCTGGTGATCGGAATAAGCTGGGCTGGAGAACTGACAGGGGCCTTGACCGGCCTGCTTCTCGCCGCTTACACAGGCGTGCTGATCGGCGCGACTGCGAATCCGATCTGGTCGCACAATCGCCGCGCGATACCACCGCATTTTCTGGCTTCGGCAGTCGGTGGATCGGCCGGAGTCCTTGAGTTGATTGGCTTCCTCACGACGGCAACACAACTTCTCGGAATCGTTGCTGCCGTTGCGGAAACGCTGCTGGGAGTGCATTTCGAACTGAGCCGCCTACCCGTCAACGCGCCGCTGCATCGTGGCAAAAGCGCATGGGCGTTTCGAGTGGCTGGCACGCTCGCGGGTCCTGTAGCACTTCTGCTCCGTCTCCTGTCAGACTCTGCCGCTGGACGCCGAACCGCAGCCGTATGTTTCCTGATCGGCTCCTTGCTCAGCCGGTATGCTTGGATTTGGGCAGGCGTCGCGTCGGCTAAAGATCCTGAGGCGCTGTTTCAGATTCAGCGGAAGGCCTGACCTCCGTCTTCTTCGGGACTGTAACGTGTTCCCAAGAGTCACCAACCGGGCGCGATTGCCGGATGCTTCTGGCGGAAAGCGGCACTGGATATTGGGAGATTCACGTTGTAGATCGTGCAGGCGAGATCTGCGGCTTCTGCGGAGAGCTGGTGACTATCGGGTGAATTCCTTTCGTCGAGTTAAACTGAAACGATGGCGCTGACTCCTCCGAGCGTGCGTGGTGTAAATCTCGACTCACAAACTCGTTGCGAGCATTATCACGGGCCCACTGACATCATCGCCATCAAGATGAAATGTTGCGGCTTGTATTATGCCTGCAAGGATTGCCACGAGACGCTCGCCAACCATCCGATCGCAGTCTGGCCGGAGAATGAATGGAACCAACAAGCAGTACTTTGTGGCGTCTGCGGTGCGGCGCTAACCATCCTCCAATACATGCAGAGTGACTCTCGCTGCCCGGCCTGTGGTGCGCAGTTCAACCCTGGGTGTCGCACCCACTATCATCTCTACTTTCAAATCCCGCAGAGATCCGAACAAGCTGAGAAAAGAGAACGGGAAGAGGTCATTGGTGAGTAAGGCAAACATAACCAACCGGAAAACGATTCATATCGAATGGGGTGATTGCGACCCCGCTCAGATCGTCTATTTCCCGCGCTATTTTGCATATTTTGATGCATGCACTGCAGGATTGTTCAAGAAAGTCGGCTTGCCGAAGCGGCAGATGCTCAAGACCTACGGCATTATCGGAATTCCCTTGGTCGACTTGCGGGCCTCATTCAAAGCGCCATCGCGATTCTCGGACACAGTGGTCGTCGAGTCTGAAATAACCGAATGGCGCAGCAGCAGCTTCTCGGTCCGGCATAGGTTATTCAATAAGGATGTTCTGGCCGTGGAATGTTTTGAGGTCAGAGTCTGGGCCGCCGTTTCAGAGAGCAACCCAGACCGAATCGAGAGCAAACCCGTGCCGCGTGAGGTGGTGGAACGGTTTTCTGCGCCTGGGAATCATGGCCGGGCTCATCAGAAATCGCGGCGAAAAAAACGATGAGAGTACGCACGCAGGTTGGAATAGTGGGTGCTGGACCCGCCGGTTTGGTCCTCTCGCATCTCCTGCACCGGCAAGGAATTCATTCCGTTGTCGTCGAAGCTCGCAGCAGGCAGCACTGCGAGCAGCGCGTACGGGCAGGTGTCCTGGAGCAAGGCACAGTCGACCTTCTGGTGGAAATGGGCTTAGGCGAGCGCATGAAGCGGGAAGGCATGATTCATGACGGCGTGGAAATTCGCTTCCGAGAGCAAGGGCATCGCATCGATTTCAAGGATCTCACAGGACGCGGTATTACGATCTATGCCCAGCAGGAAGTTGTGAAAGACCTCATAGCAGCGCGGCTAGGAGTGGAAGGCAAAATTTGCTTTGACGCTGAAGGCGTCACAGTGCACGAATTCGATTCCGCAACCCCGAAGATACGGTTTCACCACGATGGTGACCCTTCGGAAGTCCTTTGCGATTTCATCGCAGGCTGCGATGGCTTCCACGGAATATGCCGCCCAAGCATAGAAAATGCTTTAACTATCTATGAGCGGATTTTTCCGTTCGCCTGGCTCGGCATTCTTGCGGCTGCGGCTCCATCTTCCGCCGAGCTGATCTATTGCTACCACGATCGAGGGTTCGCCCTGCACAGTATGCGTACTTCCGAGATCACGCGCTTGTACCTCCAATGCGCTCCAGATGAAGACTTGGCGCAATGGTCCGATGAAAGAATCTGGGAAGAATTGCAGACGCGCCTGGCGACTCGCGATGGCCGCAGGCTAACCGAGG
>Ga0210389_10000892_pt1 | contig 25197 bp, 24 predicted proteins | sample IncBWH28OmetaG_FD_160127 | JGI IMG/M metagenome (GOLD analysis project Ga0210389, IMG submission 160127) | Forest soil microbial communities from Barre Woods Harvard Forest LTER site, Petersham, Massachusetts, United States - Inc-BW-H-28-O ...
CGCGGACGTCGGGTTCGTCGACGACGTACACCACGCGGCACGGTGCCTGCAGAAAACCCATCAGCCTTACCAGCACCACCACCGAGACTCCGACGGTGTCGGAAGTGGCCTGCACCCGCAGGCCGGCCCCGCGCTGCATGCCCCAGTGCATGACCGCGTCGGCAGCTTGCTCGAAACGTTCTTGGCCCGTGCCGATCTGCGCCGACATGGCAAGGTGGCCATATCCCGCGGGCAGCTCGCCGGCCGCGGTGGCGCCCACCTCCGAATAAGTCAACGGAAGTTCCTCAAGCGCTTGTAGGTCCACAAGCTCAGCTTGCCACGCCGGGATGTGGGGAGGCGTTCGCGGCGTACGGTCGTAGAAGTGACTACACAAACCCTCGCAGCGGCATCCGGAACGTTCACGCTCGGCGGCGACCTGACCGTCAACCGACTGGGCTTCGGCGCAATGCGCCTGACCGGTAAGGGCGTGTGGGGCCCGCCCGCCGACCGCGACGAATGCGTCCGGGTGTTGCGGCGCGCCGCCGAACTGGGCGTGAACTTCATCGACACCGCAGACTCCTACGGACCCTACATATCCGAGGAGATCATCCGCGAGGCGCTGCATCCCTACGACGGCCTGGTGATCGCGACCAAGGCGGGGTTCTTGCGGACGGGCCCGGACATTTGGATCCCGCTGGGTAATCCGAGCTACCTGCGGCAGGAACTCGAGATGAGCCTGCGTCGTCTGGGCGTGGACACCATCGACCTGTTCCAGTTGCACCGCATCGACCGGAACTTCCCGCTGGCCGACCAGGTGGGTGAGCTGCTCACATTCAAGAACGAGGGCAAGATCCGCCACATCGGTCTCTCCGAGATCGATGTCGACCAACTCACCGCGGCCCAGCAGATCACCGAGATCGTGTCGGTTCAGAACATGTACAACCTATCGGCGCGTGGCGCCGAACCGCTGCTGGACGCCGCGACCAGCCAGGGCATTGGCTTCATTCCGTGGTTCCCGCTGGCGGCCGGGCCGCTGGCCGCCCCGGACGGCCCGCTGCAGCGCATCGCCGCCGATCATGACGCCACGCCGTCGCAACTGGCCCTGGCCTGGTTGCTGAAACGGTCGCCGGTGATGTTGCCGATTCCGGGCACGTCGAAGGTGGCGCACCTCGAGGAGAACGTCGCCGCAGCCGAGATCAGCCTCAGCGACGACGAGTTCGAAACCCTGGCGGCTGCCGGAGCGCAGTAAACAGACAGGCAATACGGTGTTCTGGTGGCCGGCGACCATCAGAAACACCCTGGCGGTGGATTCAATCCGCCCGAACCGACGACCAAGGGCGGGCCCGACTACGGCCGCTTCATCGACGCGGTGCGCAAGCTGCAGAATCATGCCCGCGCCGTCGACGCGCCCGACGAGGTGATCACCGAGGCCGCAGACCAGCTGGAGAAGTTGTCCGCGCTGCTCAGTCCATTCGACGCCGACGAATGGCAGTCACCGTCGGGGCGCCGGATGGACCTGCCGGTGCGCGGCAACATCCTGACGGTTCCCATGTCGGCCCGTAAGACCGAGGACGGCCGGATCCGGGGCTGGGCGCGATTCGCCCGATTTCATTTGGGACGCAACGGCGCCGTGCACGGCGGGTCCCTGGGGATGCTGTTCGACACCGTGCTCGGGATGACGTCCTCGGTGCTCACCGGGGGCCCGTACCAGCGCACCGCCTACCTCAAGATCAATTACCGCCACATAGTGCCGATCGAAAAGGAGCTGCAGATCGAAGCCGAAATCGACCGGGTAGAGGGGCGCAAGATCTTCGTGTCGGGCCGGTTGAGCGACGGCGACACCCTGCTGACCGAAGCCGACGCGCTGTTTGTGCGGCTCAAGCCTGGCCAGCCCTGAGGGACGTCCGCCCCGATAGCATTGCAACGGTTAATCAAACACAACTAACCCTTGGAGACCCAACCCGATGAGCGCCCCCGTACAACCCGCCCCAGTAGCCCCAATCCGGGTTCCTGCTGGGACAACCGCGGCCGCCGCGGTCGGCGAGGCAGGGTTGCCGAGGCGGGGGACGCCCGACGCGGTCGTGGTGGTGCGCGACGCGGACGGAAAACTGCGCGACTTGAATTGGGCGCCCGACTCCGACGCCGAGGTCACGCCGGTGGCGGCCAATACCGACGACGGCCGCAGTGTCATCCGGCATTCGACCGCGCACGTTTTGGCCCAGGCCGTCCAGGACCTGTTCCCGCATGCCAAACTCGGGATCGGGCCACCCATCACCGATGGCTTCTACTACGACTTCGAGGTGGCGGAGCCGTTTACGCCTGAGGATTTGGAGGCGCTGGAAAAGCGGATGCGCCAGATCGTCAAGGACGCGCAGCTGTTCGACCGGCGGGTCTACGAGTCCATAGACCAGGCCCGCGAGGAGCTGGCCAACGAGCCTTACAAGCTCGAACTCGTCGACGACAAGTCCGGCGATCCCGACGTCATGGAGGTCGGGGGCGACGAGCTCACGGCGTACGACAACCTGAATCCGCGCACCCGGGAACGGGTTTGGGGCGACCTGTGCCGCGGACCGCACATCCCCACCACCAAGCACATCCCGGCGTTCAAACTGACCAGAAGCTCCGCCGCGTACTGGCGGGGCGACCAGAACAACGCCAGCTTGCAACGCATCTACGGCACCGCATGGGAGTCGCAGGAGGCGCTCGACAAGCACCTGGAGTTCATCGAAGAAGCGCAACGCCGCGACCATCGTAAGCTCGGCGTGGAGCTGGACCTGTTCAGCTTTCCCGACGAAATCGGTTCTGGCCTGGCGGTTTTCCACCCCAAGGGCGGCATCGTGCGTCGCGAACTCGAGGACTACTCGCGGCGAAAGCACACCGAAGCCGGCTATCAGTTCGTCAACACCCCGCACATCACCAAGGCCCAGCTGTTCCACACCTCGGGACACCTGGACTGGTATGCCGACGGCATGTTCCCGCCGATGCACATCGACGCGGAGTACAACGCGGACGGCTCGGTGCGCAAACCCGGCCAGGATTACTACCTCAAGCCGATGAACTGCCCGATGCACTGCCTCATCTTCCGGGCCCGCGGGCGCTCCTATCGCGAACTGCCGTTGCGGCTCTTCGAGTTCGGCACGGTCTACCGGTACGAGAAGTCCGGAGTGGTGCACGGGTTGACCCGGGTGCGTGGGCTGACGATGGATGACGCCCACATCTTCTGCACCCGCGACCAGATGCGCGATGAGCTGCGGTCGCTGCTGCGGTTCGTGCTCGACCTGCTGGGCGACTACGGCCTCACCGAGTTCTACCTCGAACTGTCCACCAAGGACCCGGAAAAGTTCGTCGGCTCCGACGAGGTGTGGGAGGAAGCCACCAACGTGCTGGCCGAGGTGGGCGCCGAATCCGGCCTGGACCTGGTGCCGGACCCGGGCGGTGCGGCGTTTTACGGGCCGAAGATCTCGGTGCAGGTCAAGGACGCGCTGGGCCGCACCTGGCAGATGTCGACCATCCAGCTGGATTTCAACTTCCCGGAGCGGTTCGAGCTCGAGTACACCGCCGCCGACGGCACTCGGCAACGGCCGGTGATGATCCACCGGGCGCTGTTCGGATCGATCGAGCGATTCTTCGGCATCCTCACCGAGCACTACGCCGGGGCGTTCCCGGCGTGGCTGGCGCCCGTTCAGGTGGTGGGCATCCCAGTCGCCGACGAGCACGTCGCCTACCTGGAAGACGTTGCCGCACAACTGGAATCGCACGGGGTACGGGTCGAGGTGGATTCCAGCGACGATCGGATGGCCAAGAAGATCGTCCACCACACCAGCCAGAAGGTGCCGTTTATGTTGCTGGCCGGCGATCGCGACGTGCAGGCTGAGGCGGTGAGTTTCCGCTTCGGTGACCGCACGCAGCTCAACGGCGTGCCGCGGGAAACAGCGGTGGATGCCATTGTTAAATGGATCGCCGACCGCGAGAATGCTTCTCCTACGGCCGAACTGGTGAAAGTGGCCGGGCGGTGAGCGACGAGGGACGCGCCGACGACACCATCCTCGACAGAGGCGTGGGTGAACGCGATCAGTTGCAACGGTTGTGGACGCCATACCGGATGACGTATCTGGCCGAAGCGCCGCTGAACCGCGACAACGACACCTCCACAACGCCATTCACCGACATTCCGCAGCTGCCCGACGAAGATGGGCTGGTGGTTGCCCGCGGCGAACTCGTCTACGCCGTGCTCAACCTCTACCCGTACAACCCCGGGCACCTGATGGTGGTGCCCTACCGGCGGGTTTCCGAGCTCGAGGAGCTCACCGATTCCGAGAGCGCGGAGTTGATGGCGTTCACCCAGAAGGCGATTCGCGTCATCAAAAGCGTGTCGCATCCGCATGGCTTCAACGTCGGCATGAACTTAGGGACGTCGGCGGGTGGGTCATTGGCCGAGCACCTGCACGTGCACGTGGTGCCGCGCTGGGGAGGCGACGCGAACTTCATCACCATCATCGGCGGCTCCAAGGTGATCCCGCAGTTGCTGCGCGACACTCGCCAGCTGCTGGCGACCGCATGGGCGAGACAACGATGAGCGGCGCCGATGAGTAAGGTGCCGTTCCTGTCCCGGGCGGCGTTCGCGCGGCTCACCACTCCGACCGCCAGGGCTTTGCTGCGGATCGGCTTGACGCCGGATGCCGTCACCATCCTGGGCACGGTCGCGTCGGTGGCAGGGGCGCTGACGCTTTTCCCGATGGGCAAGCTGTTTGCCGGTGCATGTGTGGTCTGGTTCTTCGTGCTCTTCGACATGCTCGACGGGGCCATGGCCCGGGAACGCGGCGGTGGCACCCGCTTCGGCGCGGTGCTGGACGCGACATGTGACCGCATCAGCGACGGCGCGGTGTTCTGCGGGCTGCTGTGGTGGATAGCGTTCCACATGCGAGACAGACTGCTCGTCGTGGCGACCCTGATCTGCCTGGTCACCTCGCAGGTGATCTCCTACATCAAGGCCCGGGCCGAAGCCAGCGGGCTGCGCGGCGACGGCGGCATCATCGAACGGCCGGAACGGTTGATCATCGTGCTGACCGGCGCCGGTGTGTCGGACTTTCCGTTCATCGCCTGGCCGCCGGCGCTGCCGGTGGCGATGTGGCTGCTGGCGGTGGCCAGCCTGGTCACCTGTGCGCAGCGACTGCGCACCGTGCGGACGTCGCCCGGGGCGGCGGATCGAATGGCCGCGCCGTGATCCCCACTGTGCCCCTTACGGCGACCGACTGGGCTTACGCGGCCGGCTGGATGGCCGTACAGGCGATGCCAGAATTTGCCGCACGCAAGGCTTTCGACACCGGAGCGCGCTACGCGGCCCGCCGTGGCGGGCCGGATCAGCTGCGCAAGAACCTGGCCCGCGTCATAGGTGTGCGGGCCGCCGATGTGCCGGACGCCCTGATGCGCGCCTCGCTGGCGTCGTATGGCCGCTACTGGCGCGAGGTCTTCCGGCTGCCGACGATGGACCACCGCGCGCTGACCCGCGAGATCACCGACTCTTTCGTCGGGCTGCACAATCTGGAATCGGCGATAGCCGCTGGCCGGGGAGCTGTGTTCGCATTGCCGCACAGCGGCAACTGGGATATGGCCGGGATGTGGCTGGTGCAGACACACGGCACCTTCACCACCGTCGTGGAGCGGCTCAGACCCGAGTCGCTGTACCGGCGTTTCATCGACTACCGAGAGACCCTCGGTTTCGAGGTGGTGCCGCACTCCGGCGGCGCGCAACCACCCTTCGATGTGTTATGTGAGCGGCTACGGGACGGCCGGGTGGTGTGCCTGATGGCCGAACGCGACCTCACTCGCACCGGTATCGAGGTTGATTTCTTCGGTGAGGCCACCCGGATGCCGGCTGGGCCGGCGAAGCTGGCGATCGAGACCGGGGCGGCGCTGCTGCCGGCGCACTGCTCGTTCAAGGACAACGGCTGGGTGATCTCGGTGCACCCGCCGCTGGACTGCAGCAGCGGTGACGTCGGCGCCATCACTCAGGCGCTGGCCGACCAGTTCGCACCGGACATCGCCGCCCATCCCGCCGACTGGCACATGCTGCAGCCGCAGTGGCTGGCCGATCTTTCCGATGCCAGACGAGCCCGGCTGAGGGAAGCCTGATGCGGATCGGAATGGTCTGTCCTTACTCGCTGGACGTGCCAGGCGGGGTGCAGTCGCATGTGCTGCAGCTGGCCGAGGTGATGCTGGCCCGCGGGCATGAAGTCAGTGTGCTGGCGCCGGCTTCGCCGGACGTCTCGCTGCCCAAGTACGTCGTCTCGGCCGGCAGGGCTATCCCGATTCCCTACAACGGTTCGGTGTCGCGGCTGCAGTTCAGTCCGGCGGTGCACGGTCGGGTCAGGCGTTGGCTGGCGGACGGCAACTTCGACGTACTGCACCTGCACGAGCCGAATGCGCCCAGCCTGTCGATGTGGGCCCTGCGGGTGGCCGAGGGCCCGATTGTGGCGACATTTCACACCTCGACCACCAAATCGCTGACGCTGACGGTCTTTCAGGGCGTGCTTCGACCCTGGCACGAGAAGATCGTCGGCCGGATCGCGGTGTCCGACGTGGCCCGACGCTGGCAGATGGAGGCGCTGGGGTCGGACGCGGTGGAGATCCCCAACGGGGTCGACGTGAGTTCGTTGGCTTCGGCGCCGCTGCTGGACGGGTATCCGCGGCCGGGCAAGACGGTGCTGTTCCTGGGTCGCTACGACGAGCCGCGCAAGGGTATGGCGGTCCTGCTCGATGCGCTGCCGAAGGTGGTGCAACGCTTTCCGGATCTGCAGCTGCTGATCGTCGGCCACGGCGACGAGGAGCAATTGCGCAGTCAGGCAGGCGAAATGATTCGCTACATCCGTTTTCTTGGCCTGGTGGGCGACGGCGCAAAAGCCTCGGCGATGCGCAGCGCCGACGTCTACTGCGCGCCCAACATCGGCGGTGAGAGTTTCGGCATCGTCTTGGTGGAGGCGATGGCGGCCGGCACCCCGGTGGTGGCCAGCGACCTCGACGCGTTCCGGCGCGTGCTGCGCGACGGTGAGTGCGGGAGCCTGGTGCCGGTTGACCCCCCAGATTTACAGGCTGCCGCGCTGGCCGACGCGCTGATCGCTGTGCTGGAGAACGATGTGCTGCGGGAACGTTATGTGTCCGCCGGTTCCGAAACCGTCGGCCAGTACGACTGGTCGGTGGTGGCCGGGCAGATATTGCGGGTGTACGAGACGGTCGCCGCGTCGGGTGCCAAGGTTCAGGTAGCCAGCTAATGACGTGGCTGGTTGTCGGGGTCATCACGGTGCTGGTCGTGGTGCTTGCCGGCGCCGGCGCCTGGGCATTTCGCACAGCTAACCGGCTGGACCGGTTGAACGTCCGCTATGACCTGTCCTGGCAGGCTCTGGACGGTGCGCTGGCGCGGCGCGCGGTGGTGGCGCGTGCGGTCGCGATCGACGCCTACGGGGGTGCCTCAACCAGCCCCGAGGGCAGAAGGTTGGCGGCGCTCGCCGACGCTGCCGAGAACGCGCCCCGGTATGCGCGCGAGAACGCGGAAAACGAGCTCTCCGCCGCGCTGGCGATGGTTGATCCGGCGTCGCTGCCGGCGGGCCTGATCGCCGAATTGGCCGACGCCGAAGCTCGGGTGCTGCTGGGCCGCCGATTCCACAACGATGCCGTCCGGGACACCCTCACGCTGGCCGAGCGGCCCATGGTGCGCACCTTTCGGCTCGGCGGAACCGCATCGCTGCCAAGCTATTTCGAGATCGTCGAGCGACCCCACGCGTTGGCGCACGGCGATCGGGGCGTGCTCAACCGCCGCACCTCGGCGCGGGTGGTGCTCCTGGACGACACCGGCGCGGTGCTTTTGCTGTGCGGTTCGGATCCGGCGAACCCGGCATTTCCGGACGGCGCCGCGCCTCGGTGGTGGATCACCGTCGGCGGGGAAGTGCGGCCAGGCGAGCGGTTGGCCGAGGCCGCAGCGCGGGAGCTGGCCGAAGAAACCGGCCTGCACGTCACACCCGCCGACATGGTCGGGCCCATCTGGCGACGTGACGAGGTCTTCGAGTTCAATGGCTCACTGATCGACAGCGAGGAGTTCTACCTGGTGTACCGCACGCAGCGGTTCGAGCCGTCCAGCACGGGGCAGACCGAGTTGGAGCGTCGTTACATCCACGAGGCCCGCTGGTGCGACGCGACCGACATCGCGGAGCTGGTCGCGGCCGGCGAGCAGGTTTACCCGCTGCAACTCGGCGAGCTGCTGCCCGCGGCCAACCGGCTGGCGGACGTTTCCCGCACCGACGAGGCCGCGCGCAATGCCGGCGCGCCGCTATCGATCCGTTGATCAGGCGATTCCGTCGAAACTCGGTTGTCACCCGGCACTAGAGTGGAGTCGCAATGGTTGAAGGAGAGCAGCTAGTGGAGAGCGCCGCACAGTCGAACCAGGAGTCCGGCCAGACCGGAACGGCACGGGTCAAGCGTGGCATGGCTGAGATGCTCAAAGGTGGCGTCATCATGGACGTCGTCACGCCGGAGCAGGCTCGAATTGCCGAGGGTGCCGGCGCCGTCGCAGTGATGGCGCTCGAACGAGTGCCCGCCGACATCCGCGCCCACGGCGGGGTTGCGCGCATGAGCGACCCGGACATGATCGAGGGCATCATCGCCGCGGTCACCATCCCGGTGATGGCCAAGGCGCGCATCGGGCATTTCGTCGAGGCGCAGATCCTGCAGAGCCTCGGTGTGGACTACGTCGATGAGTCCGAGGTACTTACGCCCGCCGACTACACCCACCACATCGACAAGTGGAAATTCACCGTGCCGTTCGTGTGCGGGGCGACCAGTCTCGGTGAAGCGTTGCGGCGTATCAGCGAAGGGGCGGCCATGATCCGCTCCAAGGGCGAGGCCGGTACCGGTGACATTTCCAACGCCACCACGCACATGCGGGCAATCGGCGCCGACATCCGCCGGCTGGCGTCGTTGTCCGAGGACGAATTGTTCGTGGCGGCCAAGGAATTGCAGGCGCCCTACGAGCTCGTCGCCGAAGTGGCCCGCGCCGGCAAGCTGCCGGTCACGCTGTTCACTGCCGGCGGTATCGCCACTCCCGCCGACGCCGCGATGATGATGCAGCTCGGCGCCGAGGGCGTGTTCGTGGGATCGGGGATCTTCAAGTCCGGCGCCCCGTCGCACCGCGCCGCCGCGATCGTCAAGGCCACCACGTTCTACGACGATCCCGATGTGCTCGCCAAGGTGTCGCGCGGGCTGGGCGAGGCGATGGTCGGCATCAATGTGGAGCAGATCGCGCAGCCGCATCGCATGGCCGAGCGCGGCTGGTGAGAATGGCGATGAGCGCTCGCGCGAAGAGCATACGGTCATAGCGTGGCGATCGAACAGATCCTTGATCTCGAGCAACTTGAGGTCAACATCTATCGCGGTAGCGTGTTCAGCCCGGAATCGGGTTTTCTGCAGCGCACCTTCGGCGGTCATGTGGCGGGCCAGTCGCTGGTGTCGGCGGTGCGCACCGTCGACCCGCAGTACCTGGTCCACTCGCTGCACGGCTACTTTCTGCGGCCCGGTGACGCCAAGGCGCCCACGGTCTTTCTCGTCGAGCGCCTGCGCGATGGCGGCTCGTTCTGCACCCGACGGGTCAGTGCCATCCAGCACGGCCAGACCATCTTCTCCATGTCGGCGTCCTTCCAGACCGATCAGGAGGGCATCAACCACCAGGACGTTATGCCGGCGGCGCCGCCACCGGACGGCCTGCCGGGGCTGAGCTCGATCAAGGTGTTCGACGACGCCGGATTCAAGCAGTTCGAGGAGTGGGACGTGTGCATCGTGCCGCGGGAGCGCCTGCATCGTCTGCCCGGCAAGGCCTCCCAGCAGCAGGTGTGGTTCCGCCATCGCGACCCGTTGCCCGACGATCCGGTGTTGCACATCTGCGCGCTGGCTTATATGAGCGACCTCACGCTGCTGGGATCGGCACAGGTCAATCACCTCGACGAGCGTCCGCATCTGCAGGTGGCGTCACTGGACCACGCGATGTGGTTCATGCGGCCGTTCCGGGCCGACGAGTGGTTGCTCTACGACCAGTCCTCGCCGTCGGCCTGCGGTGGTCGCGCGCTCACCCAGGGCAAAATCTTCAACCAGTTCGGCGAGATGGTCGCGGCGGTCATGCAGGAGGGGCTGACCCGCTATAAGCGCGAATACCAGTCGTGAGCCGCCCGAAAATCGGCGTCTTGGCGTTGCAAGGCGACACGCGGGAGCACCTCGCGGCGCTGCGCGAAGCCGGCGCAGATTCCTTCTCGGTACGGCGTCGCAGCGAGCTTGACGCGGTGGATGCGCTGGTGATTCCCGGCGGGGAATCGACCACCATGAGCCACCTGCTGCTCGACCTGGATCTCCTGGAGCCGTTGCGGGAGCGGCTCGCCGACGGGCTGCCGGCCTACGGCGCGTGTGCCGGCATGATCCTGCTGGCCAGCGAGATCCTCGACGCTGGCGCCAGCGGCCGGCGGGCGCTGCCGCTGCGCGCAATCGATATGACGGTGCGGCGCAACGCTTTTGGACGTCAGGTCGACTCGTTCGAAGGGGATATCGCGTTTGCGGGTCTTGCCGATCCGGTACGCGCGGTGTTCATCCGTGCGCCCTGGGTGGAGCGGACCGGCGACGGTGTTGAAGTGCTGGCCCGGGCCGCAGGTCACGCGGTCGCGGTACGGCAGGGCTCGGTGCTGGCGACGGCGTTTCATCCGGAGATGACCGGCGACCGCCGCATCCACCAGTTGTTCGTCGACCTCGTCAACGGCCGGCACTGACGTCTCGCCCTCGCCGCGAGCGTAACGCTGCGGCGAACTCAGGCCCGATTTTTCGCAGTGGCGTTACGCTCGCGGCCCAAAAGCCCCACAACCAGCCGTCCACGTAGACTCGTCTGGCGAACTTTCGAGCAACAGAAGAGGTATGAGACTCCGATGAGCGGCCATTCCAAGTGGGCCACCACCAAGCACAAGAAGGCCGTCGTCGACGCCCGCCGCGGCAAGATGTTCGCCAGGCTGATCAAGAACATCGAGGTCGCGGCCCGCGTCGGAGGCGGAGACCCGGCGGGCAACCCGACCCTCTACGACGCCATTCAGAAGGCGAAGAAGAGCTCGGTCCCCAACGACAACATCGAGAAGGCGCGCAAGCGCGGCGCCGGCGAGGAGGCCGGGGGCGCCGACTGGCAAACCGTCACCTACGAGGGTTATGCGGCCAACGGCGTTGCGGTACTGATCGAGTGCCTGACCGATAACCGCAACCGGGCCGCCAGCGAGGTGCGGGTGGCGATGACGCGCAACGGCGGCGCCATGGCCGATCCGGGGTCGGTGTCCTACCTATTCTCCCGCAAGGGCGTGGTCACCCTGGAGAAGGATGGTCTGAACGAAGACGACGTGCTAGTGGCGGTGCTGGATGCCGGCGCCGAGGAGGTCAACGACCTCGGTGACAGCTTCGAGGTGATCTCCGAGCCGGGTGACCTGGTCGCGGTGCGCACCGCATTGCAGGACGCCGGCATCGACTACGAATCGGCCGAGGCCAGCTTTCAGCCCTCGGTAAGCGTGCCCGTCGACCTCGACGGCGCCCGCAAGGTCTTCAAGCTCGTCGACGCGCTGGAGGACAGCGACGACGTGCAGAACGTCTACACCAACGTCGACCTGTCCGACGAGGTGCTGGCCGCCCTCGACGAGGAGTGATGTCGGTTCAAATACGATGACCGATTCACCGACCCCCGCGGTCAATCATCACGCAGACCATCCCGGCTTTGCCGGGATGACCGGTCTGGTGGTTGGCGTCGGCATGCTCGTAATTGGGCACGGTAACGCGCGCCTAGCCGTTGGCCTGGCTTCGGTATCGGACGCCGACCGGGTCATCGACATCGGTTGTGGCCCAGGCGCTGCGGCGAGAGGCGCCGCCCGGCGCGGTGCCACGGTCGTCGGTGTCGATCCAGCTCCGATGATGTTGCGTCTCGCCGGCGCTGTGACCCGCGGTCAATCGAATATCACCTGGTCGCAGGGCACCGCCGAAGCGTTGCCGCTCGCCGACGGCTGGGCAACTGTTGCGTGGTCGCTAAGGACGGTGCACCACTGGAAGGACGTCACGGCCGGACTCGCCGAGGTACGACGTGTGCTGGCGCCGGCGGGGCGGTTTCTGGTGATGGAGCGCCGCGTGCAACCCGGGGCCACAGGCTTGGCGAGCCACGGGTGGACCGAACAACAGGCCGAGTCCTTCCAGGCGCAGTGCCGCGCAACGGGTTTCGGTGCGGTGCATGTTGACCAGCATCCAGCCGGTCGGGGCGCCGTGTGGGTGGTGCGCGCGGAAGCGGATTAGTCGTACCCGTGCCGCATGTCCTCGACGATGCGGGGATTCTCCAGGGTCGAGGGCTCGAGCGTGCGCGGCCCGATGTCACCGGAGAACACGGTCGCGGCGTCGAGTACCCGCTGGTTGAGGAAGCGCAGCGGCGGAGCATTGGCCGGCACCATGGCGGTGGGCCCTGTGAGCCCCGTGTCCCCGCGGTGCGCCAGGACGAACCCCCAATCACCGAACGTGGGCACGTGCACGTGATACGGCGTGACCGCGTACCCGGCGGCTTGGATTGTCGAGACGGTGCGCCAGAACGCCGTCGCCGTCGAAAATGGACTGCCTGCCTGAACCACCATGAGCCCGTCGGGGGCCAGCGCATGCCCGGCGAGGGCGTAGAACTCGGTTGAATACAGCCGGCCCAGGACGGGTGTGTCGGGGTCGGGAAGGTCGATGATGATCGCGTCGAAGCCTCCGGGCGGGCGCAGCTCCGGGTGGGGGGTTCGCAGCCAGCTCATCGCGTCGTCGATCACGACGGCCACGCGCGGGTTATCGAGCGCACCCGCATTGGCCTCCCGCAGTGTGGTGCGTGCCAGTTCAATGACCGCGGAGTCGAGCTCCACCTGCACGATCTTGTCGACGCCGGGCTGGCGCAGCAGTTCGCGGGCCGCCAGGCCGTCGCCGCCGCCGAGTACCAGCACCGAGTGCGCGCGGCCGCCAAGCGCGGGGTAGACGAGGCTTTCTGTGTAGCGATATTCGTCGCGGGTGGAAAACTGCAGGCCCCCGTCGAGGTATAGGCGCATGTCGTTGCCGCGCCGTGTCACCACGATTTCCTGGTAGGCCGTGTGCCGGTAGGCGATGATCGGGTCGTTGTAGAGCCGCTGGCGGCTGGTCGTCTCGATGTCGCGAGCACTGAACAGCAGCGTGGCAAGCAGCCCTAGGGCCGCAGCGAGCGCGCACAGCGCCGTCACCAGCTGCCGAATGGAAACGACACGTCGCAGCAGAAAGATCGACACGATCGCCGCGGCTACCAGATTGACCATCCCGGTGGCCGCCGCGCCGCGGATCATCCCCAGATGGGGCAGCAGGGCGAACGGCCAGACCAGCCCGCCGATCAACGCGCCGAGGTAGTCGGCCGCGTTGAGGTTGGCGAGCGTGCGGCCGATGGCGGCCGGGCCGGCCGTGCGGCCACGTTGCAGCAGCGTCATCAGTAGTGGCACCTCGGCGCCCACCAGCCCGCCGATCAGGGCCGTGCTCACCGCCAGCACCCACGTCGACCCGTCGAGGAACGCGAACACCGTGTACAGCGCCGCCGCCGACAGCCCACCGATGATGCCCAGCAGCGCCTCGACGGCGATGAAGGCGATGGCCGCGTGGGCCAGCAGCGGTTTGACCGCCAGGGCGCCCGCGCCCAGCGCGGCGATGTAGCCGGCGACGATCAATGAGGTGGCGACGATGCCACCGCCGTTGAGGCTCGCCGACAGCGTCAGCAAGGCGAGTTCGTAGATGATGCCGCAAGCCGCGCACGCCGCGACGGCGGCCAGCAGCACGGCCCGCCACCGGCCGGACTCCGTGGACCGTACCGACGGCTGTGGTCGGTGGTCGGTGGACGTCATGATATGGCGGCGGAAGCGGGGTACATCGTGGTCTCCTTTGCTGTCACTTGGTTCCACCGGGGCCGCCCGGGCGGCCTCCCGAGCCACTCGAGGGAGACCCGGGGGTGAACCCCGGGCCGAGGAAGATGAACGCGCCGTGGCTGTATCCCGCGCTCAAGCTCTCGACGCGAATGCTGCACGGATACTTGCCGTCCGGGCCGACGATCACGATGTTGTTGCTGTAGCGCAGGTATTCGTTGTTGCCGTTGTCGGCGCGCGCATCGGGGGCCTGATAGTCGGCCAGCGTGTCGGCCACGTCCTCGGGTGATCCGGTGCAGGCGTAGCGGGTGCCGTTCGCGTCACGCGAGTACTCGCGATAGTGCTCCGCGATATACGACGCAATGTCCTTGTTCAGCAACACGATTCCGAAGATCAGGCACGCCGCGGCCGCGAGGGCCAACGCACCGGCAATCAGGAACAGGCGGTTGCGGCTCACGGGTGCCACCGGCTGGCCGTGTGGACTACCGTTCCACCCGAGCCCGCCGGGTATGTCGGGTATAGATGCCAGGTCTGCCAGCGCCAGCCGGCGCCGTCGGGTTCGGCGGCCAGCGCGGTCAGTGCGGCGTCATCGCCGGGAAACACGCCGCCGAGCCAGCCGGTTTCGTGCGCGCAATGTTCCCGCAGTTCGTGCGCGATTCGGCGAAACGTCGTGTCGTCGTGTGTCTCGGTGCGGGATTCGAGGTGGTAGCCGGGGGCGTCGGCGCGCGTGGGCAGATCGCCGCCGTGGCCGCGGGCGGTACAGGAAACCTGCTCGGAAAAGTGCCCCTCGACGGTGACCACATGCGATGCGCCCAGCACTCCGAGCGACAGCGCGCCGCCGTCGGGGTGGTCCAATCGCTGGCTCGCCAGCGGCGGCGGTGCGGGTGCGTTGAGTGCGAGTCCGAGCCTTGTCCCGTCGACGTCGGCCGGAGCTACGGCCAGCTGATGAAGCGGCACCGACTGGTCCTATGCGGAGGCCGGTGGGGGCGCGGGGTAGACCGTGAGTTCGCCGGTCAGCACGGATTTGCCCGTCGATATCTCCCACGGCATGTTCGGCGCCCAGCGCTCGAAGGACAGCAGCGCGGTCTCGTCGGAGTTCGAGTAGTCGACGAAGTCCATGTCGCCGCCCGGCGGCAGGCCTGTCGTGCCTTCGGTGGTGTACCCGGCGCGACCGCGCTCGGACTCTTGAAACGTCACACCGTCGACGACGTGCTGGCCGCCGGGCTGCAACCCCTGATGCGCAAGATCCTTGCGGGTCACCCATATCGCCAGCTCAAGCCGCCCGTCGTCCTCTTCGACGCTGAACCAGATCGGCTGGTCGCCTCCTTCCAGCAGATGCTCCCACCACACGAACGGACCCTCGCGGTAGGTGACCGACCCGCGGACCACATAGTCGACACCGCCGTAGCTGACGATGGCACCGGGGCCGAGCTGCCGGGGCCCGAATTCCGGTTGGGCGCTGAACGACAGCGGATCCTGGCGCCCGCCCGGCCGCACCGGTGTCTTGGGGCGCCGCAACGCCACTACGAGAACAATGATGGATGCGATGAACAGCACCGCAGCAAGCGCTACCAGCAGTGTTCCCACGCAAAGCCTCCGTACCGCGGCGCCTGAGCAAACGTGCGCTTCAAGTTAACAGCTTTGACAGTGCCCACGAGCCGTAACGCACGGGGCCCAAGAAAGCGCCTGCGACCGCGTGTCCTACCTGCCGCTGTCGGTCCCGCCGACTAGGCTATCGAACAGCTGTTCGGTACTAGGTGGGGAGTGTGCGATGCGTGTGATGGGCGTCGATCCCGGTTTGACCCGATGCGGGCTGTCGGTCGTCGAAAGCGGGCGTGGCCGGCAGATCGTCGCGCTGGACGTCGACGTAGTGCGAACACCATCGGATACGCCGGTGTCCAAGCGGCTGCTTACCATCAGCGATGCCGTCGAGCACTGGTTGGACACCCATCATCCGGATGTCATGGCCATCGAGCGGGTGTTCTCCCGGCTGAACGTGACGACGGTGATGGGCACCGCACAAGCCGGTGGTGTGATCGCGCTGGCGGCGGCCAGACGCGGTATCGACGTGTACTTCCATACCCCCACCGAGGTCAAGGCCGCCGTCACCGGCAACGGTGCCGCCGACAAGACGCAAGTTACCGCGATGGTCACCAGAATCCTTGCGCTGCAAGCCAAACCGACGCCGGCCGATGCGGCCGACGCACTGGCCCTGGCAATCTGCCACTGCTGGAGAGCGCCGATGATCGCCCGGATGGCGGCGGCGGAAGCCCAGGCCGCACAGCATCGTCACGCCTATACCGCCAAGCTGGCCGCCAGGGCTAAGGCCGCCAAAGCGAAGGTCGCCCGATGATCTCCTCGGTCCGCGGCGAGGTGCTGGAGGTGGCACTCGACCACGCGGTGATCGAGGCCGCCGGCATCGGCTACCGGGTGAACGCGACGCCGTCGACGCTGGCCACGCTGCGGCAGGGGACCGAGGCTCGGCTGGTCACCGCGATGATCGTGCGTGAGGATTCGATGACGCTGTACGGGTTCCCCGACTCCGATACTCGCGACCTGTTCTTGACGCTGCTGTCGGTCTCGGGGGTCGGGCCTCGGCTCGCCATGGCAACACTGGCCGTGCACGACGCTGCGGCGCTGCGGCAGGCGCTGGCCGACGGCGACGTCGCCGCCCTGACCCGGGTGCCCGGCATCGGCAAACGCGGCGCCGAACGGATGGTGCTGGAATTGCGCGACAAGGTTGGGCTGGTAGGCGCAACGGCGGGAGCACCGGCGGTCAACGGCCACGCGGTGCGAAGTCCCGTGGTAGAGGCCCTGGTCGGCCTGGGCTTTGCGGCCAGGCAAGCCGAGGAGGCCACCGATAAAGTGCTCGCCGGAGATCACGACGCGACGACGTCGAGCGCCCTGCGCACCGCGCTGTCGTTGTTGGGCAAGGCCCGATGAACGACGACCAGTCCGATCGTGACCTTTCGCCGGCGCTGACCGTCGGCGAGGGCGACGTCGACGTCAGCCTGCGGCCCCGCTCGTTGCGGGAATTTATCGGCCAGCCCCGGGTGCGCGAACAGCTGCAGTTGGTCATCGAGGGGGCCAAGAACCGCGGCAGCACACCGGATCACATTCTGCTGTCCGGCCCGCCGGGGCTGGGCAAGACGTCGCTGGCCATGATCATCGCCGCCGAGCTCGGGTCCTCGCTGCGGGTGACGTCCGGGCCGGCGCTGGAACGCGCCGGCGACCTGGCCGCGATGCTGTCCAACCTGGTCGAGCACGACGTGCTGTTCATCGACGAGATCCACCGCATCGCGCGGCCCGCCGAGGAGATGCTCTACCTGGCGATGGAGGACTTCCGGGTTGACGTGATCGTCGGCAAAGGCCCTGGGGCGACGTCGATTCCGCTAGAGGTCGCGCCGTTCACCCTGGTCGGCGCGACCACCCGGTCCGGCGCGCTGACAGGACCGCTGCGCGACCGGTTCGGCTTCACCGCGCATATGGATTTCTACGAGCCCGCCGAACTGGAGCGGGTGCTGGCCCGCTCCGCCGGAATTCTGGGCATCGAAGTAGGCGCCGAGGCGGGCGCGGAGATCGCCCGCCGCTCGCGCGGGACGCCACGGATCGCCAACCGGCTACTGCGCCGGGTCCGTGACTTCGCCGAGGTGCGCGCCGACGGCGTCATCACCCGCGACATCGCCAAGTCCGCGCTGGAGGTTTACGACGTCGACGAACTCGGCCTGGACCGGCTGGACCGGTCGGTGCTGTCGGCCCTGACCCGCAGCTTCGGCGGCGGCCCGGTCGGGGTCTCGACGCTGGCCGTGGCGGTCGGGGAGGAGGCCGCCACCGTCGAGGAGGTCTGCGAGCCGTTTCTGGTTCGCGCCGGCATGGTCGCGCGTACTCCGCGAGGCCGGGTGGCCACCGCGCAGGCCTGGACTCACCTGGGCATGACTCCACCGGCCCGGCTCGGTGGCCTTGGCATCGGGGCGCCGCCCGGCTGCGTAGAACCCGGCCTGTTCGACTAGAGCTGGTCAGCGCCAGCGTCGGCCGCCAGTGCGAGAACTAGCTGCACTGGGCCGTATCGGCGGTTACGTCACCTCCGGCGCGGGTACCCAGCCACCAGCATTAATTACCTGTTGGAGGAGATTCTGATGAGGCACACGCACTCCGACTATGAACGCCCTCGCGCGCTGTACATGCCACGCACCCGCGGAGCGGCGACCGGGCTGCTCCTGATCCTCTTGGGTGCTTGGGGAGCGTTGATACCGTTCATCGGACCCAACATCAATTGGGCGTATACGGTCGACCCGGCATGGACGTGGACGGCAGCCAAAGGCTGGCTGGAGGTGTTCCCCGGGGTCGCTGCCGCAGTGGGCGGTCTGTTGCTGCTCGTCTCCGGAAATCGCGCCACCGCCATGTTCGGCGGATGGCTGGCGGTCTTCGCCGGCGCCTGGTTCGTGGTCGGCCGGGCGTTCGCGTCGACACTGGCTATTGGGGACGTCGGTCAACCGGTGGCGTCGACGGACCTGAAACGGGCCCTGCTCGAAGTCACGTACTTCACCGGTCTGGGCGCGCTGATTGTGTTCCTGGGCGGCGCCGTCCTGGCGCGCGTGGCGGTTCGGCATGCGCGAGACGTCGTTGTGGCCGAACCGGCCCCGTACGACGAGTCACGGGACGTAACGCGGGCGCGGACGGACCAATTCGCAGCGGCCGAGCCGGAGCCCCGCGGGCGCACCGGGCGTGGCCTATTCCGACGCCACCACCACGCCGGCGTTTAGGGCCCCTGGCTAACAAGCCTCTTAACAACGCGCTGACAACGCGCCAGGCATCGGTAGCTCAACTGAGAGGGTGGCTACCGGTGCTATTACGTGTCGGAGCAGTCCGAGCAGCTGCAGGTCGGTAATGTCCTACTCTGCGCGGCCACCGCGCAGGCTTGGACTCACCTCGGCATGACTCCGGTCGGGCTTTCCGGCAGTGGGGCGGCGGGGCTGTTCGAACAGGAGGACGCGATGATCACTGCCGCGTTGATATTCGCCGCGCTGGCCGCGTTACTGCACGTCTACATCTTCACGATGGAGTCGCTGACCTGGACTTCGCCGCGCACCCGCGCCACGTTCGGCACGACACCTGAGGAAGCCGAGATCAACAAACTGCTCGCGTTCAACCAGGGCTTCTACAACCTTTTTCTGGCGATCGTTGCCGGCGTCGGCATCGCCGGGATTGCCATGGGACACAAAGCCGTTGGGGGTGCGCTCATTTTCGCCGGCGTCGGGTCCATGGCCGCGGCGGCGGTCGTGCTGCTTTTGTCGGCACCGGACAAGGCACGGGCTGCGTTGACGCAGGGCGCCTTTCCGGCAATCGCGATCGTGCTGCTGATTTTAGGTGTGGCGTCGTAACACAGACACAACAGTCCCACCGGCCACAGCGCGGGTTACATGCTTTACCGTCCGGGTACCCGTCCCTCTGCCGGCGTCGTCGGCAGTTACCGAGGAGATGTCATGAAATACTCGCGAAAGGGCCGCGCAGTCGGGCTGCGCATGCCACGTTCCCGCGGCGCGGTCAGCGGATTACTCCTGGTCATCCTGGGTGTATGGGGGGCGCTGATCCCGTTCGTCGGTCCCCGTTTCAACTTCGCTTATACGCCCGACCAGGATTGGACGTGGACCACGGCCCGGGGCTGGCTCGAGGTGTTCCCGGGAGTCACCACCGTGGTGGGTGGCCTGCTGCTGATCTTTTCCGCGAATCGCGCCATCGCGATGTTCGGCGGCTGGCTGGCCGTTCTCGGCGGAGCGTGGTTCGTGGTGGGCGGGCAGTTCGCGCCGATGCTGCGGATCGGGACCGTCGGCGATCCGGTTGCTGCCACCGACCGCAAACGGGCGCTGCTCGAGGTCACGTATTTCTCCGGCCTGGGTGCCTTGATCGTCTTCCTGGGCGGGATCGCCCTGGCACGGCTTGCGGTCCGGCTGGCCCGCGACGTCGAGCCACTGGAGCCCGAAGAAGCCCTTGTTCCGGCGAGACCGCCGTACATGTCAGCGGTGGACCAGCCGGCGCCTGAGCTCGCGGGAGTGCCGTCGGGGGCGATCACCAGGCCGCGGGTGGAACACTTCACGCCGTCGGAGGCGACGCCGCCGGCTGAGTCGCGGTGGCGTCGGGGTTTCGGCCGGCAAAGCGCAGGCGAGCCGGGCGGTCCGTCCAACGCGTATCTGCGCTGGCCACATCCTCAGCAGTAACAGGCCGAAAAATGGCCGATCGCCAGCCCCGGTAACTACGGAGCTGGCGATCGGCTTTCTCGGCGTCAGAGCAGTCCGAGCAGTCGCAGGTCGCTGACGTACTTGGCGATCATCTGCGGCGTGATGTGCGGAATGTCTTTGTCCGGACCGATTTTCGCGTCCTGGACCGCGGCGCGGAACCGAACTGTGGGCGCAACGGACCCGCACACCGGCGTCTGCGGCTTCTGGTAGTTGTGCATCAGCGGCAGCAACGAGGCGTGACGCTGGTGTTCAGGCAGGGCACGCAGGGTGGTCTCGAACCGCGCGAGCCAATCGCCGTAGTCGGGAATCCGCTGGATCGGGCAGCCGGCCCCGTTAGTTGGGGAGATCAGCCAGTCGACGAACTCGTCGAAGCCGATGCCGTCGTCGTACGGGTTCATCACGTGATAGGTCTGGAACCCGGCGTCGTGGTGGGCGCCCAGGGTGGATATGGCTTCTGCGACGAACTCCACGGGCAGGCCGTCGTAGTGGGCGCGTTGCCGGTTGCCGTCCGCGTCAAGCTGGTAGAACGAACCGGGCGCGATGCCGGTGGCCACCAGGCTCAGCATCGTCCGGGTGAAATAGTCCGGCACATTGAGCTGACCGGCATAGGTGGTGTCGGCCAGGATCATGTCGCAGCGGAACACGGTCACCGGCAGGCCGCATAGGTTGTGCGCCTCGCGCAACAGCACTTCGCCAGCCCACTTGCTGTTGGCGTAGCCGTTGGCGTAGCTGTCGCCCACGTTCCGGGTAGCGCTGCTGACCCGGATGTCGGCGTCCTCAGTGAACTGTGACCGCTCGATCTGGTCGCCCACGGCGATCGTCGAGGTGTAGACGTACGGCTTTTGCTTTGTGGTCAGCGCCAGCCGGATCAACTCCGCGGTGCCCAGCGCGTTGGGGCCGAACAGTTGGCTGTACGGCAGCACGTGGTTGACCAAAGCCGCTGGGTCGACGATCAGGTCGACCGTGTCGGCCAGCCGCTGCCAGGTGTGCCGGTCCAGGCCCATGTCGGCCTCGCCCTTGTCGCCGGCGATGACCTCGAGGTGGTCGGCGGCCAGGTCCTGGTAGTGCGCGAGCAGCTTTGGGTCGCCGCTGTCGAAGATCTTGTTGAGACGACTCCTCGCATCTTCATCCGACTTGGCGCGCACCAGGCAGATCACCTTGCCGTCGACCAGGTCCATCCGCTCCAGCCATTCCAGCGCCAGATAGCGACCCAAGAAGCCGGTGGCGCCGGTCAGCAGGACGGTCCGCACCTGGGCGCTCGGAGCGGGCAGGCTGGAGGCGTCGGCCAGCGTGGCGGCGTCGATGAACTTGTCCAGCGTCAGGTCGCTCGCGTGCACCTCGGTCGCGTCCCGGCCATGCACCGAGGCGAATGTCGGCCGCTTGGCGCCGGGCCGGCGCTCGGCCTCGATGTAATCGGCCAGGGCCTGCAAGTCGGTGGCCGGGCTCACGATGACACCCACCGGCACGTCGACATCGAAGATCTCGTGCAGCAGGTTGGCGAAGGACAGCGCCGAGAGCGAGTCGCCGCCGAGGTCGGTGAAGTGCGCGTCAGGCCGCAGATCGGCGGCGGCGGTGCCCAGCAGTGCACCCGCGGCGCGGCTCAGCGTGTCGAGCACCGGCGCAGTGGCGCTGCTTTGGCGCAGCGCGCGCAGCTCGTTGGCCTGGCCTTCGGCCAGATCGACGTAGAGCTGTTCCAGACGCTCGCCGTAATGCTTCTTCAGCTGCGGCCGCGCCAGCTTGCGGATGCCGGTGAGCAGGCCATTCTCCAGTGTCCACGGTGACGTCTCGATGATGAAGTCGCGCGGGATCTCGTAGGACTGCAGGCCGGCCGTCTTGGCAACCTCTTGCAGGGACTCGCCAGTGACTCGCTTGAGCTCGTCGGCGTCGAAGCGAGTGAGCGCGTCTTCGCTGGGGACGATCACGGCGAGTAGGTAGGCGCGAGCGCTGTTGCCATAGACGAAGATCTGCCGAACCAGCTGGCTGTTGCCGAATACCGCCTCCAGCTTCGAGACGGCGACGAACTCGCCCTGCGACAGCTTCAGCACATTGTTGCGGCGGTCGAGGTAGACGAGCCGGTCGGGGCCGACCTGGGCCATCACGTCGCCGGTCCGGTAGAAGCCGTCGGCGTCGAATACCTCTGCGGTGACCTCCGGGCGCTTGTAGTACCCGGGGAACATGGCATCCGTCTTGAGCAGCAGCTCGCCGCGCGGGTAGGGCTGGTCGGTGCGGAAGTAGCCGAGATCCGGCACGTCGACCAGCTTGTAGTCGATCACCGGGGGACGCCGCACCTCGGTGTCGACGATGGCCATCCCGGCCTCGGTGGAGCCGTAGCCTTCCACCAGGTGCAGGTCGAGCAGGTCGTCGACCCACGCCTTCATCTCGGCGGTGATCGGTGCGGACGCGGTCATCGCGCGCAGGAACCGACCGCCGAGGACTGTCTCCCGCTGCTCGGCCTTCACCTGTGCTGCTACTGCTTCCATGGCGGCTCGGTCGGCGTCGTCTGACACTCGTCGGTCAACATCACTTTGGAACTGTTCGAAGAGCATGTCCCAGATGCGCGGCACGAAGTTCAATTCGGTGGGCCGCACCAAAGCGAGGTCCTCGAACAGCGTCGACAGGTCGCTCTTGGCCACGAAGTATGCGGTGCCGCCGTTGCCGAGCGTCCCGAACAGGACCTGGCGGCCCATGACATGGCTCATCGGCATGAAGTTGAGCGTGATCGAGGGGTCCTTGCTCTCGAAGGCGGCGTCCGACTTGCGCCAGAATTTGATGGCGCGGCGCTCGGTGTTCATCGCGCCTTTGGGCGCGCCCGTGCTGCCGGAGGTGTAGATCAGCAGCGAAAGCGTGTCTTCGGAGGCGTCACCGGAAACTGCGCCAGCGGGTGGCAGGGCCTTACCGCGCTCGATCACGTCGGCAAGTGTCTCCACGATCACCGTGCCGTCGGCCAGCGCGGCGCGGGCGGCGTCGACGGCCTCGCGGTGTGCGTCGACCTCGGGGTGGTAGTCGAACACCACCAGCCGGCCGGGTGCGTGACCAGACAGCACCAATTCGACGGCGTCGGAAAGGTTGTCGACGCTGGCGGCGATCAGCGTGGGCTCGGTCTCGGTGACGATGGGCAGAAGTTGGGTGACTGCCGCGCTGGTCTGCAGCGGCACCGACACCGCGCCCAGCTGGACCGTTGCGACGTCGACGGTCGTGTAGTCAACGCTGGTGAATCCCAGGATGCAGAGCCGGTCACCGGGGCGTACCTGCGCGGTCAGCGCGTTCGCGAATGCGTTGACGCGCTCCCATAGCTCGCGGTAGGTGATGGTCTCGAATTCGGGCAGCGACTCCAGCGAGGTGCCACCGGTGCTCGGGTCGGTGACGAACCGGACCGCGCGCTGGCCGAGCGCCGGCCGATCGGCGTAACCCTCCATGAGGGTCTGGATGAGCCGCGCCAGTGGCAAGCCGGGCTGCTTGATCGCCTCGGCGATCGCCGCGCTGGGCTTGGCCGCGGCGAACTGCGCGTCGTTGGCATAGAGGTCTTGGAGGCGGCGGGCAAACCGCTCTTCACGGGTGGAGTTCGACATAACAGTTCCTCTTGTGGCTGAGAAGTGGAAGCTTGTGTAGATAGAACGTTAGCGAAAGTAACGATCTCATTCAATGACCACCGGGTGTGAGATCGCGCACCGTGGCGCACGAAAAAGCCGATCGCCGGCCCGCGAACGGGCCGGCGATCGGCTGACGTCAGAGACTCAGAGCAGACCGAGCAGTCGCAGGTCGCTGACGTACTTGGCGATGATCTGCGGCGAAACGTGCGGAATGTCTTTGTCCGGACCCACTTTCGCGTCCTGGACCGCTGCACGGAACCGATCGGTCGGTGCCATCGACCCATTGATCGGCACTAATGGCTTCTGGTAGTTGTGCAACAACGGCAAGAGTGAGGCGTTGCGCTGCTTTTCGGGCAGGCCACGTAGCGACGTCTCGAACCGCTGCAGCCACTCGCCGTAGTCACCGATCCGCTGAATCGAGCACCCGGCCCCGTTAGTCGGGGAGATGAGCCAGTCGACGAACTCGTCCATCCCGATGCCGTCGTCGTAGGGGTTCATCACGTGGTAGGTGTGGAACTCGTCGGCACTCTGCGCTCCCAGGGTCGAAATCGCCTCGGCGATGAACTCGACGGGCAGGCCGTCGTAGTGGGCGCGCTGCCGGTTGCCGTCGGCGTCCAGCTCGTAGAACGAGCCGGGCGCGATGCCGGTGGCCACCAGGCTCAGGATCATCCGGGTGAACATGTCCGGCACGTTGAGCTGACCCGCGTAGGTGGTGTCGGCCAGGATCATGTCGCAGCGGAACACCGCGACCGGCAGGCCACACAGGTCGTGGGCCTCGCGCAGCAGCACCTCGCCGGCCCACTTGCTGTTGCCGTAGCCGTTGGCGTAGCTGTCGTTGATGCGGCGGGTCGCGCTGATGACCCGGATGTCGGCGTCCTCGGTGAACTCCGCCGGCTTGATCTGGTCGCCCACCCCAATCGTCGACACGTAGGTGTAGGGCTTGATCTTGGTGGTCAGCGCGATCTTGATCAGCTCGGCGGTGCCCAGTGCGTTGGGTCCGAACAGCTCGCTGTAGGGCAGTACGTGGTTGACCAGGGCGGCGGGGTCGACGATCAGGTCGACGGTGTGGGCCAGCCGCTGCCAGGTCTGGGCGTCCAGGCCGAGGTTGGGCTCGCCCTTGTCGCCGGCGATGACCTCTAGGTGGTCGGCGGCCAGCTGCTGGTAGTGCGCCAGCAGTTTGGGGTCGCCGCTGTCGAAGGTCTTGTCCAGCCGGGCCTGCGCGTCCTTGTCGGACTTGGCGCGCACCAGGGCGATCACTTTGCCGTCGACCAGGTCCATGCGCTCTAGCCATTCCAGGGCCAGGTAGCGGCCCAGGAAGCCGGTCGCGCCGGTCAACAGGACGGTGCGTACCTCGGCGCTGGGCCCCAGCAGCGTTGGCGCGGCAGCCAGCGTCGGCGCATCGATGAACTTGTCCAGCGTGAGGTCACTGGCGTGCACCTCGACCGCGTC
>Ga0210389_10000894_pt1 | contig 25178 bp, 24 predicted proteins | sample IncBWH28OmetaG_FD_160127 | JGI IMG/M metagenome (GOLD analysis project Ga0210389, IMG submission 160127) | Forest soil microbial communities from Barre Woods Harvard Forest LTER site, Petersham, Massachusetts, United States - Inc-BW-H-28-O ...
GGAGTGGTCAGGCCCGAGTCAACCAAATGCCTTGCCACCGAGACAAAGTCGGTGAAGGTGTTCTTCTTCTCCAACAGCTTGCCGTGCTCGTACCATAGCCGGCCCATCTCACCGCCGCCCCGGACATGGGCGATGGCGAACACCATGCCGCGGTCCAACAGCGACAACCGTGCGATGGAAAAGCCTGGATCGGTGCAGATCTCGTAGGCGCCGTAACCGTAAAGCAGTGCGGGCGCGGGGAACCCGATATCGGCGCGGTACACGATCGACACCGGGATCCGGGTGCCGTCGTCTGCCGGCGCCCAGACGCGGCGTTCCACGTAGTCAGCCGGCCGGTAGCCGCCGAGGACGGGTTGCTCGCGCAGCAGGGTGCGCTCACCGGTGGCAAGGTCGATGTCGTAGACCTGTGCCGGAGTGACCAGAGACCCCGCCCTGATCCGCAGTTTGGGTGAATCCCAGGTCGGGTTGCCGCCCAGGCCGCACCACATCAGCTCGGAGTCGAATGAAATCTCCGCGGGTGCACCGTAGCCACTATCGGAATCGATGGGCCACAGCTGAATCCGCGGCAGCGCCTCGCGCCGGTAGCTGACCACCAGATGGCCGGCGAACGCATCGACCCCGTCGAGCCGGACATCGTCGCGGTGCGGAATCAGGGTGCGCTGCTGCGTCGGGTCGCCGACCGGGGCCTCGGCGAGCATGAAATTCACCGCGCCGTCGTTGTGCAGAATCAAGAACCGGTCTTCACCACCCACCACCGCATGCTCGACGGAGTACTCGACGCCTTCCCGACGCGGCAACACGACCGTGAACCCTGCGCGTGGATCACCGGAGTCCGCGTAGCGCAGCTCTGAGGTGATGGACGAGCCCGAGGCGATGACAACGTACTTCTCGCTTCGGGTCAGGCCCATGCCGAGCCAAAACCGTTCGTCGGCTTCGTGATACACCAGCTCGGACGGCTCGCCGGAGGCGAGCCGATACCGCCAGACCCTGTCGGGACGATGGGCCGCGTCCAGGGTCAGGTAGTACACGGTGCGGTTATCGGCCGCCCAGGTCACTCCGGCCGCGATGTCGGCGATCTCGTCGGGATACTGCTCGTCGTTGCGTAAGTCCTTGAACCGCAAGGTATAACGTTCATCGCCTACGGTGTCGACGGAGTAGGCCAGCAGGTTCCCGTCCAGGCTGACCATGGCGGCACCGAGTGCGAAGAATTCGTGGCCTTCGGCTTCCACGTTCGAGTCGAGCAACACCTGCTCGCCGGGAATTTCGGTGTTCTCGTCGAGGGTCGGCGGATCCCAGTCACCGGGATCGGCGATCGGGCAACGGCACTGGACCCGGTATTGCTTACCTTCGAAGGTCCGGGCGTAATACCACCAGTCGCCCTGTCGGGTCGGCACCGACAGATCGGTCTCCTTGGTGCGCGACTTGATCTCGTCGAAAATCCGCTGCCGCAACGGTTCCAGGTGGGCGGTTGTCTGATCGACGTAGTCGTTTTCCGCCTCCAGATAGGCGATGACTTCAGGATCGGCCTTATCGCGCAGCCATTCGTACGGGTCGATAAAGACGTCCCCGTGGTGCTCGCGCCGGGTCTCGACCCGCTTGGCCGCGGGCGGTAAGGGCGGTACGGGCGCCTCGAGAGAAGCGTCGGTCATGCGCCCGAGCCGATCCAGTCATCGAAACTCAAACCGGAAATCCGTTCGTAGGCATTGATATAACGGTCGCGAGTGGCCTCGACGATGTCGTCGGGAAGCGGCGGTGGAGGCTGTGAGCCGTGGCGGTCCCAGCCGGACTCGGGGCTGGTGAGCCAATTACGAACGAACTGCTTGTCGAAACTGGTCTGGACCTCGCCTACGCGGTAATCCTCTGCCGGCCAGTACCGGGAGGAATCCGGTGTGAAGATTTCATCTGCCAGCAGCAGGTTGCCGTCCGGGTCGGTGCCGAATTCGAACTTGGTGTCGGCGATGATGATTCCCCGCGTCAGGGCGTGATCGGCGGCCTGCACGTAGATCTGCAGAGTACGGTCGCGCAGCTGATTGGCGATCACCCCGCCAACCATCTCGATCACCTGGGCGAACGAGATGTTCTCGTCGTGGTCTCCCAGTGCCGCTTTGGTCGCGGGAGTGAACAGCGGCGTGGCGAACCTGCTGGCTTCGACCAAACCTGGCGGCAGCGTAATGCCGCAGACCTTGCCGGTTGCCTGGTAGTCCAGCAGCCCCGAGCCGGTCAAGTAGCCGCGCGCCACACATTCCACCGGAAGCATCTGCAGCTGCCGCACCACCAGCGCGCGGCCCAGCACCTCGGCGGGGATCCGCGGGTCATCCGGCGGCCCCGCGAGGTGGTTGGCTGCGTCGACGAGGCCGAAGAAGAACACGCTCATCGCGGTCAGGATGCGACCCTTGTCGGGGATCGTGCTGTCCAGGACAAAGTCGTAGGCAGAGATCCGGTCGGTCGCCACCAGCAGCAAGTGCTCGTTATCGACGCGGTAGATCTCGCGGACCTTGCCGCTGGCCAGGTGCTCATAGTCGGACAGTGCAGGGCGCATCCGGCCAGCCTATCGGGGGCCGTAAAGGCAACCCTGGGCTGGGAGCTGTGCTGCTATTTAAAGCATGAGATCGCGGTTCTTGCCCTACGCCACCACACCCGGCCGGCTGGTCGCCCAACTTTTCAGCGATTTCGCCATCTTTATATGGACGGCGATATGGCTGCTAGTCGGCGTGGCCGTGTACGACGCCATCTCGGAGATCGCCGACGCCGGCCGGCAAGTCGAAACCGGCGCGAACGGCATCGCGGGCAACCTGGCCTCGGCTGGGCGGGGCGCGCAGCACATTCCGCTGGTGGGCGATGCGGTGAGCACTCCTCTCACCTCGGCCAGCGCGGCCGCGCGCGACATCGCGGGCGCCGGCCACAGCCTGGACGCCACGGCGAGTTGGCTCGCGGTACTGCTGGCGCTCGCGGTCGTCGCGGTGCCGATCCTCATCGTGGTCGTGCCGTGGCTCTTCCTGCGGCTCCGATTCTTCCGGCGCAAGTGGACCGTCACCGGGCTGGCCGCGACCCCGGCGGGCGAACAGCTGCTGGCCCTGCGGGCATTGACGAACCGGCCGCCGCGCAAACTGGCCGCCATCAGCGCAGATCCGGTCGGTGCCTGGCGCCGCGAGGATCCCCTCGCCATGCGGGCGCTGGCCGCGCTGGAACTACGCGCGGCGGGCATCACGGTTCGTGCGGGCTGACGGGCTCAGGGCGCGCGATAGCCGAAGCAGCCCGGCGACGACCACAATCAGCCACGCCGCCAACGCGTCCCAGAAGAACACCAGCGAAGCGGTGACCAGCGAAGGCTGACGGAGTTCGGCCGCCATTGTGTAGGTGGCGGCCGAATACATGCCCAGCGGGAACACCAGCGCCCACCACACACCCGCGAAGTGCAGCAGCTCGGGCCCGTGGCTGATCCGGCGCAAGCCGAAGTAGATCAGTACCGGGAACCACGCGGTGGCCGCCACCCAGGTCACGACGGTAACGACCAACACCGGCCCCGCCAGCCAGGCGGGAGCCAGGGCGTGGATCTTATCGCCGGCCAGCGTCGCGATGGCCAAACCGCCCATCAGTATCCAGCTGTCGGGCTCGAACGTTGCACCCGCCAAGGCGGGATGATGGCGCTGGGTGGCCGTACGCCAGAGAATCAGCCAGGTCATTAGGCCGTAAATGCAGATCGCCGCCACCCAGACGGGCAGGGCAATCGCCAGCCACCAGCGATGCCCGGTTTGCTGGGCCAGCGCAGCCATCATGATTGCCAACGCGGACGTTCCTACGCTGGCCAGCTCCCATGCGCCATGGGCACGGTCCCGCAGCACGGCCCATGGGTGCGCCCGCATGTTCCGCGCGCTGAGCACGGCTAGCACCAGCCAGGCTGACAACCCAATCGCCCCGAGCACCCGAAGCACCCACACATTGGACGACAGGCGCGTGTCGACCACGGCGCACGCGGCCACGAAGGTGAACAGCCGCACGGTGACGTCGGGATCCGTCAGATCCCAGCGCACAGGACCGCGCCCACTGAAGGCTAGGCCGGTCGTCACGATCACCATCACAACCAGGACCAGCAGACCGAGAGTGGCTAGGACCCCCAGGGTGTCGCCGAGCCACCGGTACCGGTGATCGCGGGCGACAATCGACAAGACTCCGGTCGCCATCACCGCTGCGAACACATCGGGTGACGGCCCGACATCGGCGAACCGAATCGTCACTGTTCCTCGGCTAGCTCCACGACCAGATGCCGGATGCCGGTGTGCCGATTACTGCGAGTCCATTCGACGGGCTGCACCACCTGCACGGCGGAAAAGCGCGACAGCAGCTCCTCGAACAGCACACGCAGTTCCAGCCTGGCCAGATTGGCACCCAGGCAATAGTGCACGCCCTGGCCAAAGCCCAAGTGCGGATTGGGTTTCCGGGCAATATCGAACTCGTCGGCGCGGTCGAACACGCTGGCGTCACGGTTGGCCGAGCCCTCCCAGATCTGCACCTTCTGCGCCGCCTCGATCGAAGCTACGCCGAGCGTGACGTCGCGGGTGGCGGTGCGCCGCTTGGACGGCGACGGCGACGTCCACCGGACCATCTCCTCGATCGCCGTCGGCAGCATCTCGAAATCCAGGCGAAGCGCGTGCAATTGCTCGGGATGTTCGGCCAGCGCGAGTAGGCCACCCGCGATCCCGTTGCGTGTCGTCTCGGCGCCGGCACTGAACAGCAGGCTGAAGAACAGGTACAGCTCGAGGTCGGACAGGGCCGCCGCATCCGCATCGTCGACCAACGCGTTCGCCACCACCGAGAGCATGTCGTCGGTCGGCTCGGCGCGCTTGGACGCGATCAGCTCCTGGCCGTAGGCGTACATTCGCGACCCGGAGTCTTCGACGGACAGCTGCGAGAGGGCCGCCCTGCGTGAGCCACCGAAGTCGAACTGCGGCTCGATGGCCTGGAACAGCCAGTGTCGTTCCGATTCAGGCACTCCCAGCAGGATGCAGATCATCTGCATCGGCAGTTCGGCCGCGATGTCAACCAGGAAGTCGAACGGTTCGCCCGGCTCCACCTCGTCGAGCAGGCGACGCGCGCGGGCGCGCAGATCGTCCTCGACCCGGCGGATCATCCGCGGCGTCAGCCCGGAGCTGACAAGTCGGCGGATCTGCGCGTGCCGCGGGTCATCCATCATGTTGAGGACTTGGCCCGCGATGGCCAGGTCCTGCAGGAGGGTGCCGCCAAAAGGTCGCCGCCCGCCGGTGACCGACGAGAAGGTCACCGGATCCTTCAGCACCGCAAGCGTTTCCGCGTAGGCGGCGACGGACCAGAAGCCCTCGCCGTCGGGCGTGTTGTCGGTCGGCGCGTGCCAGTACACCGGCGCCTCTCGGCGATGTACGGCGAACAACTCGTGCGGGAATCCGTTGGCGAAGTTGTCCAGATCGGTGAGGTCGATCCCGGAGAGCGCGCCCGCAAGAGTCACAGGATCGAGCCCGGGGTGTATTTGGCCGCCTCCGGATAGCGGCTCACCAACGTGTCCACCATGGCCACGACGTCGTCCACTTGGTCACCGGCAGCACCGATGAACGCCTTCTTGTCGGCCAGCGCCGCCTCCAGAGCGGCTCTGTCCAGCGGCAGCCGCTCGTCGGCGGCCAGCCGGTCCAGCAGGTCGGGCTCGGCGCCCTTCTCCCGCATGGCCAGCGCCGTCGCCACCGCGTGTTCGCGGATCACGTGATGCGCGGCCTCGCGACCCATTCCGGCGCGCACCGCGGCGATCAACACCTTGGTGGTGGCCAGGAACGGCAGATAGCGGTCCAGCTCGCGCTGGATCACCGCGGGGTAGGCGCCGAACTCGTCGAGCACCGTCAGGAAAGTCTCGATCTGCCCATCGATGGCAAAAAAGCTGTCCGGCAATGCAACTCGGCGCACCACTGAGCAGAACACGTCGCCCTCGTTCCACTGCGCCCCAGCCAGTTCGGCGGCCATGGACGCGTAGCCGCGCAGCACCACCTGCAACCCGTTGACCCGCTCGCAACTGCGGGTGTTCATCTTGTGGGGCATCGCCGACGAACCCACCTGGCCGGGTGCGAACCCCTCGGTGACGAGTTCGTGCCCGGCCATCAGCCGGATGGTGTGCGCCATCGACGAGGGTCCGGCGCCGAGCTGCACCAGCGCGGAGACCACGTCGTGATCGAGCGAGCGCGGGTACACCTGCCCGACACTGGTCAAAACCGTTGTGAAATCCAGGAATTCAGCGATGCGGCGTTCTAATTGGGCCAGCTTGGCCGCATCGCCGCCGAGCAGGTCTAGCATGTCCTGCGCGGTGCCCATCGGCCCCTTGATGCCGCGCAGCGGGTAGCGGTCGATCAATTCGCGCAGCCTGGTCAACGCGATCAGCGTTTCTTGCGCGGCGGACGCGAACCGCTTGCCCAAAGTCGTTGCCTGCGCGGCAACGTTGTGGCTGCGCCCGGCCATCACCAGATCGCGGTAGGTCACGGCACGCTCGGCAAGCCGTGCCGCGACCGCGACCCCGTGCGAGTAAACCAATTCCAGCGACCGCCGGATCTGCAGTTGCTCCACATTCTCGGTCAGGTCGCGGCTGGTCATCCCTTTGTGCACATGCTCGTGGCCGGCCAGCGCATTGAATTCCTCGATGCGGGCTTTGACGTCGTGGCGCAGCACCCGTTCGCGGGCAGCGATCGACGCCAAGTCGACGTCGTCGAGCACCCTCTCGTAGTCGGCGATGGCGTCCCCGGGAACCGGCACACCCAGTTCGGCTTGTGCCCGCAGCACGGCCAGCCATAGTCGCCGCTCCGCGACGACCTTGGCCTCCGGCGACCAGATCGCGACCATCTCGGGGCTGGCGTATCGGGCGGCCAGCACATTCGGAATGCTCACAAACACACAGCTTACGGTCGGCCCGTTCCGCTGACCGGCTTCCGGTCGCTGTTGCCACGTGGGTCTCTGCGCCGGCCGGCGCACAAATTGCCCACCTCGCAGCGACTACATGCCTGGCGCTCCGACGTCACCGCAGTCGCTGTGAGGCGGGCACAAAGAGCACCCATGTCAGTTGAAGCCAATGTGACGAGGTCCCCCGAGGCGAACGCCGCCTTCGCTGCCTTCCGATCTGGCTCGCCGGTAGCGGCTCTCAGATCCGCACGGGTCGCGTGTCGATCGGAGCAAGCACTTCCACGAGGTCTACCACCGTCGCCAGCGCGCCGGCGCGGGGATCGCGCCCCTCGACCAGGGCGGAGACCACCGAACCGTCGACCGCGCAGATCAGCGTGCACACCAATTCGATATGCACGGATCGGCCGGAGCGCTCGATGGCCTCTGCCACGGCGTCGGCGCGTTGTCGCAGGCTGCGGCGCATCGTTTCACGCAATTCGGGCAAGCGAGTGCAGGCGATATGCCGCTCGTATCGCGAGATCAGCTGCTCGGCCAGTCCCGGGCCGGACACGTCCCCCACAAGCAGGTCAACCAGCACCTCGGCGGTGGTCTCGGGTCCGCGGCGCCGCCGGGATAAGGCGGTCACCCGCGCCCGCAGCTGCGCCACTTCGATCATGCCGATGTGTTCGACGGCGCGCGCGATCAAATCGTCCAGGGAAGAGAAGTAATACGTGGTCGAAGCCAACGGCAGACCGGCCCGCCGCGCGACCGCCCGGTGCCGCACCGCTTCGAACCCACCTTCGGCAAGCAGCGCGGCGGCGGCGCTCACGAGCGCATACCGGCGACGTTCTCCCTTGGGAGTAACTGCTGCAGTCACGAGTAGCCATGGTGCCAGTCAGAGTGGTACAGCATTGCCATTTCGGCCAAACGGCCATGGCATGATGGCCCGCATGCCCGACTTGAGCCGCCGCGCCCTGCTGGGTCTTGGCGCCGGCGCCGCCGTCGGTGCCGTGGGAGCGTACGCCCTCGAAGGCCTGGTCCAGCCCCGAACGTCGCACGCCGCGCCGGTGGCCACTCCCGTTTCCAACGCGGGCGGTCGGGTGCCGCTCGCGCCGGCGCCGAGTGCACCTCTCGAGCCGGTGCCCTCCCCGTCGCCGGCACCGACGATGGTGACGGGCTCTTTCGTGTCGGCGGCGCGCGGTGGCATACCGACAAACTGGGCAATCGCGCGTCCCCCTGGGCAGACCAAGGCGCTGCGACCCGTGATCGCCCTGCACGGTAAGGGCAGTGATGCCGCCACCGTGATGGCTGGCGGCGTCGAGCAGGGTCTGGCCCAGGCCGTCGACGCCGGGCTGCCGCCGTTCGCCGTGGTCGCGGTCGACGGCGGCGGCAGCTATTGGCACAAGCGGGCTTCCGGCGAGGACGCCGGAGCCATGGTGCTGGGCGAGCTGATCCCGATGCTGGACAACCAGGGGCTGGACACCTCACGGGTGGCCTTCTTGGGCTGGTCGATGGGCGGCTACGGCGCGTTGCTGCTCGGCGGACGGTTGGGACCCGCGCGCACCGCCGCAATCTGCGCGGTGAGCCCGGCATTGTGGCTGTCCTCCGGTGCGGCGGCACCTGGTGCCTTCGACGGTCCCGACGACTTTTCGGCGAACTCGGTGTTCGGGATGCCGGCGCTGGCATCGATCCCGATCCGGGTGGACTGCGGCGACAGCGATCCGTTCTATGACGCGACGAAGCAGTTCATCGCACAGCTGCCCAACCCGCCCGCCGGAGGCTTTTCGCCCGGCGGTCACAACGGTGAGTTCTGGAGCTCGCAACTGCCCGCCGAGCTGACCTGGATGGCGCCTCTGCTCACGGCGTGACGGCCGGCGGCCAGGGTTACGCTCGCGGACGTGACAACACCGTTCGGTTGGGACTTCCCCTACGCTTGGCCGCGAAAGCCGATCCTGGCGGGAAATGTGGTGTGCACCTCGCAACCGTTGGCCGCGCAGGCGGGGCTTCGGATGCTCGCCGACGGCGGCAACGCGGTTGACGCGGCCATCGCCACCGCCATCACGCTCACCATCGTGGAACCAGTGTCCAACGGAATCGGCTCGGACGCCTTCGCCATCGTCTGGGACGGTAAGCGATTACACGGACTGAACGCGTCAGGCCGCTCGCCGGCGGGCTGGACGCCGGAATACTTCGGGGACAACGCCGTTCCCGCGCTCGGGTGGAATTCGGTGACGGTGCCCGGGGCCGTATCGGCGTGGACCGAGCTGCACGCCAAATTCGGAAAGCTGCCCTTCGAGAAGCTTTTCGAGCCGGCGATCTCCTACGGCCGCAACGGCTTCCTGGTTTCGCCGACCGTTGCCGACCAATGGGCGGCGCAGGTTCCGGTGTTCAAGACCCAGCCCGGTTTCGCCGAGGCGTTCCTGCCCGCCGGGCGCGCCCCGAAACCCGGTGAGCTGTTTAGGTTTCCTGACCACGCGGCCACGCTCGAACTGATCGCCGAGACCCGCGGCGAGGCGTTCTACCGAGGGGAACTGGCCGTCAAACTCGAGGATCACGCGTCGTCCAACGGCGGGGTCCTGCGGGCCGGCGACCTCGCCGCCCACCACGCCGACTGGGTCGACACGATCCATGGCAATTACCGCGGATACACAGTGCACGAAATGCCGCCCAACGGCCAGGGGATCGTGGCACTGATCGCTCTGGGAATCCTGGAGCACTTCGACATGTCCACGCTGCCAGCCGATTCCGCCGACAGTGTGCATCTGCAGATCGAGGCGCTGAAGCTGGCTTTCGCCGACGCACAGGCCCATGTCGCCGACATCGACCACATGGCACTGGCGCCGGAACGCCTGTTGGACAGGGACTACCTGCAGCGGCGCGCGGCGTTGATCGACCCGAAGCGGGCCAAGCCGGCGTCCGCGGGCATCCCAAGCGGCGGCACCGTCTATTTGACGGCCGCCGATGCCACGGGGGTGATGGTGTCGATGATCCAGTCGAACTACATGGGATTCGGCTCCGGTGTGGTGGTACCGGGCACGGGAATCTCGCTACAGAACCGGGGCGCGCATTTCGCCACCGCTCAAGGCCATCCGAACCGGGTCGGGCCCAACAAACGCCCCTACCACACGATCATCCCCGGCTTTGTCACCAAAGACGATGTAGCGGTGATGAGCTTCGGCGTGATGGGCGGCACGATGCAGCCGCAGGGCCATGTGCAGGTGCTGGCGCGCATCGCAGACCACGGTCAGAACCCGCAGGCCGCATGTGACGCCCCGAGATTCCGGTGGGTGCAGGGCATGCAGGTCAGCTGCGAAGCAGGCTTTCCGCGGTCAACTCTGGACGAGCTGCGGCAGCGCGGGCACGACCTGATTGCCGTCGATGACTACAACCAATTCGGCAGCTGCCAAGCCATCTGGCGTCTCGACGACGGATATTTCGCCGCCAGCGATCCCCGCCGGGACGGCCAGGCCGCGGCCTTCTAGACTCACTGCTGCTCTTGACCTAACGCGAACGAGGAGTCAGACTTAATAAATAAACCAACCGTCGGTCTAATAATGGGGTTCTGGTGGCGAGGACGGTCAACGTTGCGGAGCACGCCGCGCGGCGCGTTGAAATCCTCGATGCCGCACAGCGGTTGATCCTGTCCGCCGGCTATGAGCGCCTGACGGTTCAGGACATCCTCAACGACCTGCAAATCTCCAAAGGAGCCTTCTACCACTATTTCGACTCCAAGCCGACGGTGATCGAAGCCCTCACCAGGCGGTTGGTCAGCGACTCCGAGCGGGCTCTCGCGCCGATTGCCGAAAACCCCGAAATGGGGGCCGTAACGAAATTACACGCCTTCTTCGGCGAGATCATCCGCTGGAAATCGGAGCGCCAGAACCTCTTTGTGGCAATGCTGCCGGCGTGGTATGCACCCGACAACCTGGCCTTCCGGCTGCTGGTGGATCGCGAGAGCGCACAACGACTAGCGCCGCTGCTGAGCACGATCGTCGGTCAGGGCGTCGACGAGGGCCAGTTCCTGACCGCTTATCCCGATCAGGCCGGGGCGATCATCTTCGCCATCATCCAGGCGCTCCAAGACGCGATGGCCCAGAAGCTGCTCGAAGTCCAGCAACGGTCACCGTCGTCACCGATTGTCAACGACTTGGTGAACACGCATGGGGCGCACATCGAAGCGATCGAGCGGTACCTGGGCGTGCCGATGGGCACGCTGAATCGTGTTGATGCCCGGGCAGTCAGGAGTTGGATCACGGCGTTACACCGCGCCTACATCGCCGCACACGGGAAGCGGTAAGCGCGCCATGGAGATTCGGCAAACCACGTGCCTGGTAGCCGGTGGCGGGCCGGCTGGCATGATGCTCGCCTACCTGCTCGCGCGGTCGGGTGTACAGACGACTCTGGTGGAGAAGCACGGTGACTTCCTCCGAGACTTCCGTGGCGATACGGTCCATCCTTCAACCACCGAACTGATGCACGAGCTCGGACTTCTCGAGGACTTTCTGCAGCAGGTCCCGCACGAGGCCATGGAACAACTGGGCATCGGAGTAAAAGGGCAGACATACGATCTCATCGATTTCCGCCACCTGCCCACCGCCTGCAAGTACGTCGTCTTCATGCCGCAGTGGGATTTCCTGAACTTCTTGGCGGACAAGGCCAAGCGGTACCCGAGCTTTCGGCTTGACATGAGCACCGAAGTAACCGGTCTGCTGTGGCAGGGCGATCGCGTTGCCGGCATCGCCGCCCAAAGTGCGGGCGATCCAGTCGAGATCCGCGCCGACCTGACGGTAGCGTGCGACGGACGGTGGTCGGTCATTCGGGAGCATTCGGGGCTGCCGGTCACGGAGTTCCCCATGCCCATCGATGTGCTGTGGTTCCGCCTTCCGCGCGTTGGCTCGGCTCCCGAAACACTCGGGTACCTCGGCGGCGGTCAGATCGTCATTGCGATCAACCGTGGCGAGTATTGGCAGTGCGGCACGATCATCGACAAGGACGGCTTCGATCGAGTGCGGGCCGAAGGGCTTCAGGCATTCCGGTCCAGCGTTGCGGCGGCCGCCCCGTTCCTGACCGCCAGCCTCGCCGCCTTGACCGACTGGGACCAGGTCAAGCTGCTGTCGGTGCGCGCCAACCGGTTACGCCGGTGGTGGCTACCGGGCTTGCTGTGCATTGGGGACGCCGCACACGCGATGTCTCCGGTCGGGGGGATCGGTGTCAACTACGCCGTCGCCGACGCGGTGGCCGCCGCCAACGCACTCGCCGAGCCGCTGCGGAATGGCCGGGTCTCCGCCGATGATTTGCGTGCGGTGCAGAAACGCCGGCTAAGCCCCACCAGGATCGCTCAGCGGCTGCAGGGCGCCCAGACGGCGAACCTTGCCCGCATGAGCAAGACGGATCCGCCGCTGTGGATGTTGCGGCTGCTGAGCCACTGTGCGCCCGTCAAGCGGTTGCTCGGCCGCACGGTGGGGCTTGGTTTCCGTCGCGAACACATCCGCACCGTCGAGCACACCTAAACGCTGATCTTGCCCTCTGCTGCTTCTAGACCGATGTCGGTTCGGAAATGGCTGCCGGGCAATCGAATTGAGCCGAGAATCTCGTACGCACGCGTACGTGCTGCGGCCAAGTCGGCACCGGTGCCCACGACCGACAGCACTCGGCCGCCGGACGAGACGATCGCGCCGTCGTCGCGTCGCGCGGTGCCGGCATGCAGCACCCCCTCGGCTTCGGACCCGACTATGACGTCTCCAACCCGGGGGCGTCCGGGATAGTTCTCGGCCGCCACGACCACGGTTACGGCGGCACCGTCGCGCCATTGCACCTCGCCGAAATCGGCCAGTTGGCCCGTCGCCGCGGCATAGAGCAACTGCCCGAGCGGTGAATCCAGCAGCGCCAGCACAGCCTGCGTCTCCGGATCGCCGAAGCGGCAGTTGAATTCGACCACCGCCGGGCCGCCCTTGGTCATCGCGAGTCCGACGTACAGCAACCCGCTGAATGGGCTCCCGCGCTGAACCATCTCGGCCGCAACGGGTTCCACGATCTGACTGACCAATTCCCGGGACACGCCATCGGGCAGCCACGGCAGCGGCGCGTAGGCGCCCATACCGCCGGTATTGGGCCCGGTGTCACCGTCGCCGACCCGCTTGAAGTCCTGTGCCGCCAACAGCGGCACCACTGTTCGGCCGTCGACGACACAGAACAGCGACACCTCTGGTCCGTCGAGGTAGGACTCCAGCAGCACCGGGCGACCCGCCTCGAGCAGCGCGGCGGCATGGGCGCGCGCCGCGTCGCGATCCGGAGTCACCACCACGCCCTTACCGGCGGCCAAGTGGTCGTCCTTCACCACCCAGGCGGGGTCCCCGGCCCGCGGTCCGAACCGGTCCAGCGCAGCATCCAAACGCGCCGGGCTGTCGACGATTTCACTGGTCGCGGTGCGCACACCGGCCGCGGCCATGACCTCTTTGGCAAACGCTTTGGAGCCTTCGATGCGGGCGGCGTCCTTGCTGGGCCCGAAGCAGACGATGCCCGCCTCGCGGACGGCGTCGGCCACGCCGAGCACCAACGGGACCTCGGGACCGATGACCACCATGTCGGCCCGGACCTCGCGCGCCAGGACTACTACGTCCTCACTTGAGGTGATATCGACGTCGTGCTGCTCGGCCACCCGGGCGGTACCGGCGTTGCCGGGAGCGATCGCCAGTCCCGTGACCTGCGGATCCCTGCGAAGCGCCAGCAGCAGCGCATGTTCACGGGCACCGGAACCGATCACCAGGACGCGCACGAAACGTCAGACTAGCCGGGTTAGTCGCGTGACGCCTACAGCACCCGTACCCGGCCAGGCAGTCACAGAATTCTTTCCAGCAGATTTTTGAGGTCCTTTCGCTGCGTGGCGGTGAGGCGTCCAAGACGCTTATCGAACTCGTTTGACAGCAGCGCGAGACCATCGGCGGCGACTTTACGCCCGGGCGGGGTGAGCAGCAGTCGATGGCGCCGCAGATCGGCGTGGTCGATCTCGCGGCGCACGAATCCCGCCGCCTCAAGCCGTTTCAGGTAAACCGTCACCGTCGCCTTGGGCATGTTCAACGTCGCTGCCAGTTCGGCCGGGTAGGGATGCTCATCGATCTCGGCCAGCAGGAACAGCTCCTTGGACTCGAGCCCCAGCGTGCAGATATCGGGCTCGGCACACGACATCACCGACAGCAGCACCCGATAGTTCAACGACCAGATCTTGGCCGCATCGACAGCAGACATCGACTTGCCAGATCGTTCAGATATGTACTAGTTTAGCTTTGAACAAACGCATAGTCGAACAATTTACCAGAAAGCGGCCACCATGCCTCTGGATCAATACGTGACACTCGGACGGTCAGGCCTACGCGTCAGCCCTCTGTGCCTCGGAGCCATGACGTTCGGAGAAGACCTCGGCTGGGGCACCAGTGTGGAAGAGTCCCAACAGATCATCGATAGATACCTCGAGTTCGGCGGCAACTTCATCGACACTGCCAACTTCTACACCAGGAGCCACTCCGAGAAGATCATCGGCGACCACATCGGACGCCATCCTGCCCGGCGCGATCGCCTGGTCATCGCCACCAAATTCAGCGGCAACCTCTATCCGGGTGATCCCAACGGTGGCGGCTCGGGCCGCAAATCATTGATAAACGCCTGCGAAAACTCGCTACGGCGCCTGCAGACCGACTACATCGACCTGTACTGGCTGCACATCTGGGACGCGAATACCCCGATCGAAGAGACAATGGCCGCACTCGACGACCTTGTTCGGGCCGGAAAGGTCCGCTACATCGGGGTTTCGGACACGCCGGCATGGAAGATCGTCGAAGCGAACCTCCTCGCCCGTTTCCGCGGCTGGTCGACCTTCATCGGCCTGCAGATCGAGTACTCGCTGCTCGAACGCACCGTCGAACAAGACCTGGTTCCGATGGCCGGCGAATTCGGCCTCGGGATCACACCGTGGTCACCACTGAAAAGCGGCGTGCTCAGCGGAAAGTACACCCGTCGTAACGATGGCCAGCACAACGCCGACCGCGGTGCGCTCGTCGAGAGCTTCCTCAACGAACAGACTTACACGCTCATCGATGAACTCGAGATGATCGCCAAGACGCACGAGACGACGGTCGCCAGCGTGGCGCTTGCCTGGGTCCGCGCCCAGCCCGCGGTCTCGTCCGTCATCATCGGCGCACGTAGGCTCTCTCAGCTCGACGACAACGTCCGCGCCGTCGACGTCGAATTCAGCGCCGGCGAACTGGCCCGGCTCGACACACTGACCGCACCGAGTTTCGTGTTCCCCCACAACATGCTGGCAATGGCCCCAGGCATCATCAACGGCGGAACGACGATCAACGGCGTCGGCGCGCCGACCTCCGAATATGTGATGCCCGAAGGCGGCCAGCCGTACTGATCAAGATGGCTTGCTAGTCGCGCTTGCCACCCGAGTGCATCTTCAATGCGGCATCCACGTTGGCCTTCTTGTTCTCACCGGCGCCCTTCGCCGCAGCCTTCTTGCGCTTTGCCACGACGGTGTCGACCGCGCCGTTGAGGGCCGAGCCCAGCGGGAATCCGAGATAGTGGGTGAGGAAGACCGCCATCTCCTTCAACTCGGTCTCGCTCAGTTCGCCGTTGAGCAGCGCGGCGTTGATCTGGATCTCGGCCAGGTCGCGATTTCCGACCGCGGTCACCGCCGTCAGCGTCATGATGCGCTTGTCGCGCATCGACAATCCCGGCCGTGTCCAGATACTGCCGAACAGGTGATCGACGGTCAGGTCGAAGTACGCGTCGCCCTCGATGTTGGGCATCTCCCAGCCGTACACCTCGTTCATCTTCTCGAGGCCCTTGCGGCGCAGTTCGTCCATCATGACGTCTCTTTCTCTGTGTGTGGAACACCAAGTCCAATCGCCAACCGCTCAAACGCCAACCGGGCCAACGGCAAATCGACGGATACCGCGTCGCCCAAAGCCAGCGCCAGACTCAGGTCCTTTTCCCCTAACTCGCGCGTGTGCTCCAGCATGGGACGCAACAGATCGTCGGCCGCGAACGGGGCCGTCGTCTCCCGGAACATGATCGCGGCCGCGCCACCCGTGAGCCCGTCGCTGTGGCGCACTACCTTGGCGAGTTGCCGTAGGCTCAGGCCGCTTGTCTCGGCCAACTTCTCCGCCTCCGCGGCGGCCGCGTAGGACACGAAGGTAAGCATGTTGCGCGCAAGCTTCATCCGAGTGCCCGCGCCCGGTTCGCCGGCATGGATCACCAGCGACGCCCAGCGCCCAAAAGGTTCCCTGAGCCGCTCGAACGATTCGTCATCCGCGCCCACCATGGTGGCCAGTTGCCCCTCGGCGGCCGCCCCTGCACCGCCACTGACCGGAGCATCGACGATGTGAATCCCCCGCGGCTTGAGTTGCCGGGCCAGTTGGGCGGCGGTGGTGTGGTCGATTGTCGAGTGAATCGCGATGATGGTGCCCGGTTTAGCGCGCGACGCCAGTCCGCCGTCCCCGCTGACAACCGCGCGCACCTGCGCGTCGTCGAACACGGTGACGCTGATGATGTCGGCTTCGGCGACATCGGACAGCGTGGTCGCGGCGACCGCGCCGCCGTCGACGAATGGGGCCATCGCCTCGGCGCGCACGTCGAAGACGGTCAGTCCGCCCGGCCAGTCGAGCAGCCGCTTGGCCATCGGAGCGCCCTGATTGCCCAGCCCGATGTATCCCAGGCGTGGTATGTTTTCCGCGCTCTTGCTCATGACCGGATTACCTGTCCGCCGTCGACGGCGACCTTAGTGTCGAATCGCATGTCTTCCTCTCCGCGGCGCGTCAGTTCCCCTTGATCGTGTCAGTTCGCCACTGTGGCAATGAGTTTGGCTTCCAGGTACTCCTCGAAACCGAGAAGCCCCATCTCCCGGCCGTTCCCGGATTGTTTGTAGCCACCGAACGGCGCGTCGGCCGAATACCAGACACCGCCGTTGACGTTGACCGTTCCCACCCGCAGCCGCGAGGCGATCCTAGTTGCGCGCTTGCTGTCGGCGCTAAACACGGTGCCCGACAAGCCATATGGCGAATCGTTGGCGATGCGCACCGCGTCGTCGTCGCCGTCGTGGGCGATCACGGTGAGCACCGGACCGAAAATTTCCTCCCGGGCAGACCGCGCGTCGTTGGACAAGCCCGCGATCACGGTGGGCTCGATGAAGAAACCGGCCTCCTTGTTCGCCGGACGGCCGCCGCCGCACGCGAACGTCCCACCTTCGGCGATGGCAAGGTCAAGGTAGCCCTGCACCCGATCGCGCTGTCGCGCCGAAATCAAGGGGCCGCACACGGTTCCGGGCTCGTTGGGATCGCCGGGCTTGATCGACGACATCGTCCCAGCGGCGATTGCGACCGCCTCGTCGTAACGGGCACGTGGCACCACCAGCCGTGTCGTGATCGCGCAGCCCTGCCCCGCGTGCACCGCTGCGGTGAAAGCCGACACCGAGCACGCCGCGCCCAGGTCGGCGTCGTCGAGCACCACGAACGCCGACTTGCCGCCCAATTCCAGGAACACCTTTTTGATCGTCGCGGCGGCGTCGCTCATCACGCTGCGGCCGGTGGCTGTTGATCCGGTGAATGAAATCATGTCCACCCGATGGTCTTTGGCCAAGAGCGCGCCCAGGGCGTGGTCGCTGGAGGTGACGATGTTGACCACACCTGGCGGGAAGTCGGTGTGCTCGGCGATGATTTCCCCGAGCACCGCAGCGCACCATGGTGTGTCGGGTGCAGGCTTCAATACGACGGTGTTGCCCGCAGCCAGTGCTGGACCCAGCTTGGCCAGATTGATCTGGTGTGGGAAGTTCCACGGGGTGATCGCCCCGACGACGCCGACTGCTTCGCGTGCGATGGTGCGGCGGGTGGGAATTCCCATCGGTGCCGCCTCGCCGAGATCGGAGTTCCACGTGTAGGACTCGGCTGTATCGGCGGCGAACCCCAGGTCGCCGACCGGGCCCTCCAATTGCGCCGCTGCGGTCAGTATCCGTGGCGCACCGACTTCGGCGATCGTCAGTTCTCGCAATTCTTCGACATGGTCGCGCATCGCGTCGCGCAGCTGCCGCACACACCGCACCCGCAGCTCGGTGTCGCGGGACCACTGCGTCTCGTCGAAGGCGCGCCGCGCGGCATCAATGGCGCGGCCCATGTCGTCTGCGTCGGCATCGGCGGCGAGTCCCAGCACCTCCTCGGTGGCGGGATTGATCGTGGGGAAGGTGCCGGCGCTCCCGGGCGACATCTCGCCGTCGATGAACAGCGCACTCACGCCATCGGCCAACAGAGTTCTTTGGGTCATAACTCCCGCTCCCGCCTCTTCACGGCAAATCAGGGTGGCCCCGATTCGCCCGAGACAACGCAGTCAGACGAGTGGACACTTGTCCGATATTGTCGTTTCGAACGATAGCTTTCCGATTGATGCAGGTGCAAGGGCGGATGCCGCAGACGGCACCGAACGGGCCAATTATTCCGGTGAAATGTATGTTTGTCGATCGTGCTTGCTTCCCGTCGCCGAGTTCCGATAGCCTGGACATGTGTCCAGCGAAGCTCTGGTGACGATCGAATCCCAGGCCGATTCCCCGACCGGAGAGACTTTGCGCAACCGCCGCCAGGAGGAGACCTTTCGCAAGGTGCTGAGGGCCGGAATCGAAACCCTGCGCGAGAAGTCCTACGCCGACCTGACGGTGCGCGCGGTGGCGGCCCGCGCCAAAGTGGCCCCGGCTACCGCGTACACCTACTTCTCCTCGAAGAATCACCTGATCGCCGAGGTCTACCTCGACCTGGTACGAAAGGTCCCCTACTTCACCGACGTCAACGATCCGATGCCGGTCCGGGTGGACCGCACGTTGCGCCATTTGGCCCTGGTGGTGGCCGACGAGCCCGAGATCGGCGCGGCATGCACCACGGCGTTGCTCGGCGGTAGCGGGGATCCCGCGGTGCGCGCCGCGCGCGACCGAATCGGCGCGGAGATCCACCGCCGCATTGCCTCGGCCATCGGGCCGGGCGCCAACCCGGCCACCGTGGCGGCACTCGAGATGGCCTTCTTCGGAGCACTTGTGCAGGCCGGCAGCGGCGAATTCACCTATCGCGGTATCACCGATCGCCTGGCCTACGTGGTAGGCCTCATCCTCACCGGCGCCGGCGAGACGCAAGACGAAAACGTCGGGGGCGCCGCCGGATGAGGGTGCGGGTTGGCGACCATGAGTTGGCCCTGGATCCTTACGATTACGACTTCCACGAAGATCCGTACCCGTGTTATCAGAGGTTGCGCGACGAGGCTCCGCTTTACCGCAACGACGAATTGAAGTTCTGGGCATTGTCGCGGCACCGCGACGTGTTGCAGGGGTTCCGCAACAGCACCTCGCTGTCCAACCGTGACGGCGTATCGCTGGATCCGGTTTCGCGCGGACCGCACGCGTCGAAAACGATGTCGTTCCTGGCCATGGACGACCCCGCTCATCTTCGCCTGCGCACACTGGTGTCGAAAGGCTTTACCCCGCGCCGGATCCGTGCACTCGAGCCCCGGGTCACCGAACTAGCCGTGCAGCACCTCAATGCGATGCTGGAGCAGGCGGCCTCGGCTGAAACCGTGGACTACGTCGCGGAATTCGCCGGCAAGCTGCCGATGGATGTGATCTCCGAACTGATGGGTGTGCCGCCGGCCGATCGCGACCGTATCCGTGCCATGGCCGACGGCGTGATGCACCGCGAGGACGGCGTCAACGACGTGCCGGCTTCGGCGATCGAGGCGTCGATCAACCTCATCGTCTACTACCAGCAGATGATCGCCGAACGCCGCAAAACGCCCACCGAAGATCTGACCTCGGCGCTGCTGGCCGCCGAAATCGACGGCGACCGGCTCACCGACGAGGAAATCCTCGGGTTCATGTTCCTGATGGTGATTGCCGGCAACGAGACCACCACCAAATTGCTTGCCAACGCTGCCTTTTGGGGCCACAAGAATCCCGATCAACTGACCCCGGTCTACGCCGACCTGTCTCGGGTGCCGTTGTGGGTCGAGGAGACCCTGCGCTATGACACGTCCAGCCAGATCCTGGCCCGGACCGTGTCGTCGGAGCTCACCCTCTACGACACCACCATCCCAGAAGGCGACGTCCTGCTGTTGCTGCCCGGGTCGGCCCACCGCGACGAGCGGGTGTTCGACGATCCCGACGACTACCTGATCGGACGCGAAATCGGGCCCAGACTATTGAGTTTCGGTAGTGGCGCGCACTTCTGCCTGGGCGCGCACCTGGCCCGGATGGAAGCGCGGGTGGGGCTCACCGAACTGTTCAAGCGAATCCGCGGATACGAAGTCGACGAGGCCAACGCAGTTCGCGTCCACTCGAGCAATGTCCGCGGGTTCGCCCACCTGCCCATGAGCGTGGAGGTAGCCTGATGCCTCGTTTCGAACCGCATCCGGCCCGCAGGCCCGCGGTCGTTGCCGGCGCGTCGTCGGGTATCGGGGCGGCCACCGCCATCGAGCTTGCCGCGCATGGCTTTCCGGTGGCACTGGGCGCACGCCGCGTGGAGAAGTGCCAGGAGATCGCGGACGCGATCCGTGCCAACGGAGGTGACGCGATCGCGCTGCCGCTCGACGTCACCGACGCCGACTCGGTCAAGGGATTCGTGCACCGCGCGGCCGAACAACTCGGCGACATCGAGGTCATGGTCACCGGGGCCGGCGACACCTACTTCGGGCGACTGCACGAAATCGACAGCGAGACTTTCGAATCGCAGGTTCAGATCCATCTGATCGGGGCAAACCGGCTGACCACCGCCGTCCTGCCGGGCATGGTCGAGCGTCAACGCGGCGATCTCATCTTCGTGGGTTCCGATGTCGCGCTGCGCCAACGCCCGCACATGGGCGCTTACGGGGCGGCGAAAGCCGGCCTGGTCGCGATGGTTACCAACTTGCAGATGGAACTCGAGGGCACCGGCGTGCGCGCGTCGATCGTGCATCCCGGCCCCACCAAGACCGCGATGGGCTGGAGTCTGCCCGCCGAGGCGATCGGCCCGGCGCTGGAGGACTGGGCAAAGTGGGGCCAGGCACGCCACGACTATTTCTTGAGGGCCTCCGATCTCGCCCGGGCCATCAGGTTCGTTGCCGAGACGCCCAGGGGTGGCTTCGTGGTTGCCATGGAACTGCAGCCCGAGGCGCCGTTGACCACAACGAAAGAGCGCCAGCAACTCACATTGGACGAGAAGATTCGCAAACAAGGCATGGATTCATGACTTCGCGATACGACGATGCGGCGCCGAGGCACGAGCGCCGAAGTGGAGTGAGCAATTGACCACAGCAATTGTGCCGCGGGTTTCCGGCGGCGAAGACGAATACGGTCATCTCGAAGAGTTCCGCACCGACCCGATCGGCCTGATGCAGCGCACGCGCGACGAGTGCGGGGATGTCGGGTGGTTCGAGTTGGCGGGCAAGCACGTCACGCTGTTGTCCGGCGCCGAAGCCAACGAGTTCTTTTTCCGTTCGGCCGACGAGGATCTCGACCAAGCGGAGGCGTATCCGTTCATGACGCCGATCTTCGGCAAGGGTGTCGTCTTCGACGCCAGCCCCGAGCGGCGCAAGGAGATGCTGCACAACTCGGCGCTGCGTGGCGAGCAAATGAAGGGCCACGCCAGCACCATCGAGCATGAAGTGCACCGAATGATCGAGAACTGGGGCGACGAGGGCGACATCGACCTGCTGGACTTCTTCGCCGAGTTGACCATCTACACCTCGACGTCATGCCTCATCGGTGCAAAGTTCCGCAATCAGCTCGACTCTCGATTTGCGCACTTCTATCACGAACTCGAACGCGGCACGGATCCACTCTGCTACGTCGACCCGTATCTGCCGATCGATAGTTTCCGCAAGCGCGATGAGGCCCGAAAAGGGTTGGTGGCGCTGGTGCAGGACATCATGAACCAGCGAATCGCCAACCCGCCGGCGGACAAACGCGATCGCGACATGCTCGACGTGCTGGTGTCGATCAAAGACGATGATGGCAACCCACGGTTCTCGGCGGATGAGATCACCGGCATGTTCATCTCGTTGATGTTCGCCGGGCACCACACCAGCTCGGGTACCTCGGCGTGGACGCTGATCGAGTTGCTGCGCCACCCCGACGCCTACACCGAGGTGATCACGGAGTTGGACCAGCTGTACGCCGATGGTCAGCCGGTGAGTTTCCATGCGCTGCGCCAGATTCCGCGGCTGGAGAACGTGCTGAAGGAGACGCTGCGGCTGCATCCGCCGTTGATCATCCTGATGCGAGTGGCCAAGGGCGACTTCGAGGTCGAGGGCTATCCGATTCGCCAGGGTGATTTCGTGGCGGCCTCGCCGGCGATCTCCAACCGTATCCCCGAGGACTTCCCGAATCCGAATGACTTCATGCCGCAGCGCTACCTGGAGCCGCGCCAAGAAGATCTGCTCAACCGCTGGACGTGGATTCCTTTTGGCGCCGGCCGGCATCGCTGCGTGGGCGCGGCGTTCGCCACCATGCAGATCAAAGCGATTTTCTCGGTGTTGTTGCGCCAGTATGAGTTTGAGATGGCTCAACCGCCGGACAGCTACCGCAACGATCATTCGAAGATGGTGGTGCAGCTCGCCCGGCCCGCCAAGGTGCGCTACCGCCGCAAGACCGGAGGTTGACCATGGGTTATCGAGTGGAGGCCGATCTGGACCTGTGCCAGGGCCATGCGATGTGCGAGCTGGAGGCGCCCGATTATTTCCGGGTACCTAAGCGCGGCAAGGTCGAAATACTCGACGCCGAGCCGCCCGGAGAAGCCCGCGAGGAGATCGGACGGGCGGTGATCGCCTGTCCGACCCAGGCGCTGTCCATCAAACAGACGGGAGAGTAACCGTGCCGCAATCATCTGGGTTCGCCCGCTCAGAACTCGAAGAGTGGGTGCAGTCCTGGCTCAAGGCCAACAAGGATTGCGAGAAGGCGGGCAACTGGAAGCCGCTGGCAGACTTCTATGCCCCCGACGCCACTTACGGCTGGAACATCGGGCCCAAGGAAGACGTGATGTGCGTCGGGATCGACGAGATCCGCGATATCGCACTCGGTTTGGAAATGGACGGCTTGGAGAACTGGCAATACCCGTACCAGAAGGTCCTCATCGACGACCGGCAGGGGGAGATCGTCGGCTTCTGGAAGCAGGTCGTCGTCGACGGCGACGGCGATCGGCAGGAGATCTACGGGATCGGCGGCAGCTGGTTCCGGCTCAACGCCGACACACTCATCGAGTGGCAGCGCGACTTCTTCGACTTCGGCCACGTCTCGGCGCTCTACATGCAGCTGATGAAGGAAGGGAAATTGTCCGCGGGCATGCAGAAGCGGATCGAACGCGGCATGGCCGGCGAAAAGCTCCCCGGTTATTACCCGCTCGGCCGGGCACCCGTCCCGATCTGGTGAGCCAGAGCCAACCAACCAAGCATTTGATTTGTTGGACACGCTATGCTGGCGCCACAGGGGTGCCCTGTGGCACTCGTCACCACCGCTGCCAGGCAGGACGGGTCGGGCAGTCTCACTTCAAAGGCGAAATGGGGTCAGGTCCAACGTGAAGACAAAAGGCGCACTGATCTGGGAATTCAACCAGCCCTGGTCCATCGAGGACATCGAGATCGGCGACCCGCAGAAGCACGAGGTCAAGATCCAGATGGAAGCCGCAGGCATGTGCCACTCCGACCACCACCTCGTCACCGGCGGGATCCCCATGGCCGGCTTCCCGGTACTCGGCGGGCACGAAGGTGCGGGTGTCGTCACTGAGGTTGGGCCCGGCGTGGAAGACATCGCCCCGGGCGATCACGTGGTCTTGTCGTTCATCCCCTCGTGCGGGAGCTGCCCGACATGTCAGGCGGGCTTGCGCAACCTGTGTGATCTGGGGGCCGGGCTGCTCGGCGGTGTGGCGGTATCCGACGGCACCTTCCGCATCCAGGCCCGCGGCCAAAACGTCTACCCCATGACACTTCTGGGCACCTTCTCGCCGTACATGGTCGTGCACCGCAGCTCGGTGGTGAAGATCGACGCATCAATCCCGTTCGAGGTGGCCGCCCTGGTTGGCTGCGGCGTCACCACCGGCTACGGTTCCGCGGTCCGCACCGCCGACATCCGGCCGGGTCAAGACGTCGCCGTCGTCGGTCTCGGCGGGGTCGGCATGGCGGCACTGCAGGGTGCGGTCAACGCCGGCGCCCGCTGCATCTTCGCGATCGACCCGATCGAGTGGAAGCGCGATCAGGCACTGAAGTTCGGCGCCACCCACGTCTACCCCGACATCAACACCGCGCTCATGGGCATCGCCGAGGTCACCTACGGTCTAATGGCGCACAAAGTCGTGGTCACCGTCGGCGAGCTGCGCGGCGCCGACGTCGACAGCTACGTGAACATCACCGCCAAGGGCGGCACCTGCGTGCTGACCGCCATCGGCAGCCTGCTGGACACCAACGTGACCCTGAACCTGGCGATGTTGACCCTGATGCAGAAGAACTTGCAGGGCACCATCTTCGGCGGCGGCAACCCGCAGTACGACATCCCGCAGCTGTTGTCGATGTACAAGGCCGGCAAGCTCAACCTGGACGACATGGTCACTACCCAGTACCGCCTGGATCAGATCAACGAAGGCTACCGGGACATGCTGGACGGCAAGAACATTCGCGGCGTGATCCGGTTCACCGACGCCGACCGGTAATCAGACCGGTTACCCGACGCGAAGGCCGGGCGCTGCCGGGCGGTCATGTCTCCCACCTGCCGCGCGCAGCGTCGGCAATCCAGCGACAGGAGCAAACCATTACCCGAGCCGCGAAATCTCAGGCCTCCCCCGCCCTCACGGCATCGCAATCCTCGTGGCGGTGCGTACAAGCCCGTGACCGGGCGGGCTGGCTTGCCCTGATGGCCGACGACGTCGTTGTCGAGGACCCGATCGGTAAGTCCGTCACCAACCCGGACGGCACCGGCGTGCGGGGCAAGGTCGCCGCCACGAACTTCTTCGACACCCACATCGCAGCCAATCAGCTGACCATCACCTGCGAGGAGACGTTCCCGTCCAGTTCGCCCGACGAGATCGCCCATATCCTGCTGCTGCACAGCAGGTTTGAGGGTGGGTTCACTAGCAAGGTGCGCGGGGTGTTCACCTACAAGGTCAACGACGCGGGGCTGCTCACGAATATGCGAGGCTACTGGAACCTCGACGTCATGGAGTTCGGCAAACAAGTGTGAGGGCCTGAAATCACTTGTGCCACTTTAGTTTCAGTGGTCTCGTGGAGGCCTTTTTTGTCGGTGGGTT
>Ga0210389_10000895_pt1 | contig 25175 bp, 19 predicted proteins | sample IncBWH28OmetaG_FD_160127 | JGI IMG/M metagenome (GOLD analysis project Ga0210389, IMG submission 160127) | Forest soil microbial communities from Barre Woods Harvard Forest LTER site, Petersham, Massachusetts, United States - Inc-BW-H-28-O ...
CCGGGCTGGCAGAAGGCGATGCCTCAGCCGCCGGACCATTTTGGACCCCGATCCCATGCTGATAAACCAAATGCCCTCCCAGTTGTGCGGCTCGCAAGACAAAGAAACAAGCCACGAGAGCAGCGAGGAGAGTTAATACGGCGACGAATCTCCGGCTGGCCCCAAATCGATGTAAAGCCAGCGCAATCAAGGAGAGTACCGCCGCCACAATCAACGCGGTCCGCCCATTTTCTCCCCAATTGGAATGTTCTTCGACGAGTTGTTTTTGTTCCGTACTAAGTTTTTCAAACAGCGGATCCTGAGCATCTCCGGTGGCGACGGCAAACTGCGCTCCAAGGGCGGCGAGCACCAGAATGATAGCCGTATAAAGAGGCAACCATAAACGACGGGTGACGATCGATAGCAACCCAAACAGGGTCCCTAAGAACGTTAGGACGATCGGTAAATGAACGATCGCAGGATGAAGCGGATTCGGGAGTTCAAACATGGTGGCGTATCCTTACTCCTTTTCGTCTATCAACTTCGCAGTTCGGGCAAAACAAGATTTGAAGTGCCCCGGCGTCGACCCAATTCCCCCTCGCGCCGTTTCAACCCACGTATTTCCACATATTCAACAGCGCCGCGACTGTTTTTACGATCCTCGGGAAACGGGAGCGGCGATTATCGCCGCCCCTCGCACACCAAAGCAAGACCGGAAGACCGATACTAACTCCTACTCCTACGGAGAAAGCTTGAACAGCAGTAGGGGCGACTCAGGCGGACTTGCGGCAAAGACAGAAGGCCCGCGTAATTCCGGATCCAGAGGTGGAAACCAGAAAACTGGAGCCTAGGGGATTCGAACCCCTGACCTCCTCAATGCCATTGAGGCGCTCTACCAACTGAGCTAAGACCCCGTTACTGAAGGAACGAAAATGGTAGCGCAGTTTTCAGAGAAAAAAAGTCGATTTCTTTTCTGTTTCTTTGCTCACGCAAGGCAGGCATTCTTGGGGCATTGAGTACACCGCCGCTCCCACCCCTACCGCCTGCACCGCCTTCACCACGCACGGGACGAGGAACGTGTCTGGGATGCGCCATCGCTCTCTCGATCGGGGCGATTGTTGCCGTCATTCTTGTCGTAATCGCCGCCCAACAAATCTCAAACACGGTGCGGTCCAACGAAAGTCACAAGTCGGTTATCGGTTCTGCTTACGTCGGCGACTGGCAGGACGTGAGTAACCCGACTAGCGTCATTCAGATCCTGCCAAACGGTGCGGCCAGTTGCCATATCGTGCACGGGACGACCAACTATACCATCACGGGAGGCCAGGCCACGTTCGATCAACAGACCAAGCGTTTGGCTATCAAATTCTTCTTCGTCGGCCCAAGCTGGCATGTCGATGAGCCGCCCCATCAGACGGTCGACGGATTAGTTATGAAACTCGACGGCCAGATCTTTCGAAAGTCCCGGAACTACCCTTCACCGTCCGAAAGCAAAACGCCTGGGGTGTCGATCTAGAGAGCAGGAATCAGGAGCTAGAATCCAGGAGTCAGGAGGACGTGGGTTGGCAAACCTCCCCACTGGCTCCTGAATTCCGGCTCCTGGCTCCTTCCTCTTGAACTCCTTGGACTCCTTGAACTCCTGTCGCTACAATGACCGACTGTGTCCGAACGTTCTGGTATTCTCGCTGCCGGTAATTGGATTGTTGATCATTTGAAAGTCATCGACCTGTGGCCAAGCCAAGACGCATTGGCCATCATTCAGAGCGAGACTAATGGTAACGGCGGGTCTCCTTTTAATGTCCTCATCGACCTGTCCAGACTAGGCGCGGATTTCCCGCTACAAGGAGCCGGTATGATCGGCACGGATTCAGCCGGCGACTGGATCTTGGATGCCTGCCGGCAAAACCGGATCGATGTCTCTTCGATGCATCGGACGGATGCAGCTCCGACTTCGTACACCGACGTGATGTCGGTCGCCTCGACCGGCCGCAGAACCTTTTTTCATCAACGGGGTGCTAATGCGCTCCTGAAAGGCATCGATATCCAACTCGAGTCGTCATCCGCAAAGCTATTCCATCTTGGTTACCTGCTGTTGCTGGATAGCCTGGATGCAGCTTGTCCAACCTTCGGAACCAAATCCGCTGAACTGTTGCATCGCGCATCGGAGCTCGGCTTTGTGACTTCGGCAGATGTTGTCAGCGAAGAAAGCGATCGCTATCGCCAGATTGTATTCCCCGCCCTGCACCATCTCGATCTGTTGTTCATGAACGAATTTGAAGCCGGACGCATGGTTGATTCCAAGATTCGAGTTGGTGACGCGATCGATCGAGATGCTTTGGTGTCCACGGCGGAAACGTTGGTGAAAGCCGGTATCCGCCAATGGCTCATTATCCATTTCCCCGAAGGCATCTTAGCGCTGTCGCCCGGCGGCAAGAAGGTCTTTCAGCCCAGCCTTAAACTCCCGCCAGAAAGAATCAAAGGCGCCACTGGGGCCGGTGATGCCGTCACCGCCGGTGTGCTCTTCGGTTACTTAGAGGGCCTCCCCATGGAGACCTGCCTTCTCTACGGAGTGTGCGCCGCCGCGGCCTGTATGCAGCACCCGAGCGCATCCGATGGAGTACTCCCTTTGCCGAAGTGTCTAGAGTTCGTCGACGAGCTCTCGTTCCGGCCCGATCTATTCCCGGAACCGTGAGGTCTAAAATGCTCCGGGATTCAGACGCCACCGACTCATAGGTCCTATAGGTCCCATAAGTCCTATCCGTTGCATGCCCAGAGGGGCATCAGCCCCGCGTGATGCATTCCCGAAAACGCGTACAGCTAGCGCAGACGAGCAGGAGCTCGTCCCTACCGCTTAATGCCCAAACAACGTTTGGAAAATAGACGGCCTGCTTCCACCACCGTTGCTGCTCGCGACGCGAGTAACGGAGTTGCGCGTATAGAAAGGTCTAGCAGGTATCCCTGCGTAAGTCGGCATCGTGTAACTGCCTATATCGACCACCATCTTTCCGCTCGCTGGCCGCAGCACTCGATGCTGCATGATGAATGTCGACGGATCCTCATAGTTGGAGAGGCTTCGCGAAGCCGCAGTGTGCACAACGCCGATAGAAGTGTTGCGATGAATCTCAAAGTGCAGATGCGGATGATAAAGTCCGTGAGCGTTCCCAACCAAACCAATTTGCTGGCCTCGAGTAACCGGTTGACCCTCGGCTACAAAGATTTTGTCCAAGTGCGCGTACAAAGAATCAGCGTACTTAAGCTGACCGCCTTCGTAGAACGCATGACGAATCACAATCACATTGCCCCAAGAACGTTTGAAATCTCTGGCTAAGCTAACTACACCGTTTCCGACCGCCGACACTGGGGCTCGATAGATCGCTCCGGGCCCGGCTGAACTCACCCAATCTTCGCCCAGGTGCCCGCGAATATTAAAGCCTCGCGACTTCTGGTAACCGTCTGCGTTCGGAGTCCCGACAGGAAAGTCGAACCGATCCGCAATTGACGTAGAAACCATGGCGGGATCACCAAAGGCAAACGTCGAGAACGATAGTAGGGAGGAAGCAAGTCCGATAACGAGCGCTAACCGGGCCATGCGGCTTGGTTTTAGACGTGAATCAGCACCTTAGCAAGGCAAAAATGCAGATTTTGGACAAGTTGCTCGCAGTTAAGAGGAAGAAATCGCCCGCGGAGCGCCTCTAAGACTTGATCCAATGGTAGACGCTATTTTTTTCAGAAAGTAAAATTAATTTTTGAAACCCAAAATGATTACTTTTGCCTCTGCCGTTCGCTCCAACGCACAGCGACGGTATACAATTCCGCTGCGCCGGAAAGCCCGAGCTTTTCGCGAATGTGGCCGCAATGGACCTGTACGGTCTTGATACTGATACCGAGGGCGCTCGCGATTTGACGAGTGGGATTTCCCCGGCCTAAACATTGGAAGATTTCAAGTTCGCGCTCGCTGAGCAAGGTGAGGTCGAAGTTCTCCTCCCGAGTTGCTGGTTCAGAGGGAAGAGAGATTTCTTTGCTCACATAGATCCCCCCCTGAATTACCTCACGAATGGCTTGGCAAATTTGCTTTGTCGTCTCACGCTTTACGACATAGCCACTCGCGCCGGCGTGTAGCGCCGTGCGTGCATATTGTGGTGAGCTGTGCATCGAAAGGACGATGATCTCGACTTGGGGCACCCGCTGCTTGATTTCAGCGATCAGCTCAAGACCCGAACCATCCCTCAGAGAAATATCTACAATGGCGACATGAGGTTTTTTCTTTTGGATAGCTTCGACACAGTTTTGGCGGCCCTCTGATTCCCCGCAGACCGTTAAGTCCCCTTGCTGGTTGATGACGTTGGCCAACCACTCCCGGACCAGCGGGTGATCGTCCACGAGAAATACCCGTTGCAGAGGTTGTAGGGAGTGGCGTTCAGCCGTTGCAGTCATTTGGAGGGATTCGGCGCGGACTCCGGAAAAGAACACGTAACCGTCGCGCCGGACTCTCCGCCACCAAGCGCAAGGCTTCCGCCGATAATTGATGCGCGATATTTCATATTCCTCAAGCCCATCCCTGGGTGAATCGGCTTACTTGCTGGAATTCCGGATCCATCATCACTAATCACGAGCCGCAATTCCAGTCCGGCCCTAGCAAGTTTAATATCGATCTTAGTCGCGTGACCGTGGCGGATAGCATTGTTAACCGCCTCTTGGGCGATTCGGTAGAGATGGTTGGCAACGACCGTATCCTGAATGCGAATCGATTCAGCCAAATGAAATCGACAAGCCACTTTGAACCGGCTCGAAAAATGAGCGGCAAGCTCCGAAAGAGCTGACGGCAGCCCCTCCCCACCTCCTTCGAGAGGAAAAAGTCCTGACGCGATGCCGTGCGCCATCGAGATGGCATCTTCGATTAACCCGACCACACGGTTAGCGTCATTAACCTCGGGAGCATCCCTGGCCACCAGTTTTTCTACTAGAAATTGCTCGGCCAGAGCAGTCCCGGTGAGGTGCTGGCACAGGCTATCATGGATATCGAGTCCGATTCGCCGTTGCTCTCTTTCCCCGATCGCCAGGATTTCATTTTCTAGTCGTCGACGTTCGGCTAGTTCCGAAGAAAGGCTGGCTGTGCGCTCCTTCACTCGCTGTTCCAAGGTCTCGTGCGTTTGCCGAAGACGACTGAGCAGCCATACCACAATGAAATAGAAGGATAGCACGATGGCCGCATTCCAGATCGGAGCGAAGCGATTGGAGTAATGTTCTCCTGATAGGAGACTGACGATGGTCGTAACCAAGGCACTGACCATACTGACCAGGCTGCCGAAAAACGCGCCGACGAACCAAGTCGCTAGTCCTATCGCCACCAGGTAGAACACCGTACACGAAATCTCGTAACCGGTTAGAAAATCGACCGTCGCAACGCACGCAACGATCACGAACGTAAGCCCAACCAAGGCCGGTTTTGGCAGGTGATTCAGCTTAACGATAACATTCGCCACCATATTTCGGGGCCTTAGCACCTCGTCACTAGACTGAACCTAACATCGCGGCCTGCCTTGACAATACGCTGTACGGCTTCATCCAACCGCGCGCACTACCAAGTCAGAGCTCAACCGGAAATCCGATTTCAACGGTCCGATCGCTTGGTAGTTGGAAAAAGTCCGCAGCATTTTCCGCGTTGCGACTCATCAAACGGAATACGGCTCTGCGCAATCTCGAAAGACCCTTGCCTTTGGATGAAACCAGCGTTTCCCGCCCCAGAAAGAAGGTGGTTTTTTCCGGGCGTAAATCAAAATCTTGGGCTCTGGCGGCGTCGGCTATCTTCTCGATCGTCGGAATTTCCATGTATCCGAAGTGGGCAATAACTCGGAAGAAGCGATCGCCGAATGCTGTTATTTCCAATCTCGGTTTTTCATCCGGTAGATAGGGTACCCGTTCCGTGAGGAACGTGAGGAGGATATTCCGCTCATGGATCACCCGATTATGTTTCAGATTATTCAACAGCGCGACAGGTGTTCCGACCGGTGAGCTGGCTAGGAAGACGGCAGTCCCCCGAACCCGATGCGGACTAAGTTCGTCCGCCAGTAATCCGGAAAGCTCGATCGATGCGACAAATTGATCAAACTGCATCGTTGACTGGAGTCGCTTCCGTATCTGTTCGCGCCCGATCTTCCAGGTTGTCATTCCGTAAAACAGCACTCCGCCGATCGCGATCGGAAGCCACCCCCCATGAGCAACTTTCAAAATGTTCGATGCGAAGAACGACACTTCCACAACTCCCAAAACGCTACAGAGAGCAACTACAAAAGCGATTGGCCAACGCCACACCCGGCTTGCTATCCAGAAGAAAAGGGCGGTTGTGGTCAACATGGTCAAAGTGACGGCAATTCCGTAGGCAGAGGCTAGGGCTGAGCTCGCGCGAAATGACACGACTAGCGTAACGCATACGATCGCGAGAAGAATGTTGACCCGAGGAATGTAAATTTGTCCCGATTCCTTGTCGGACGTGTGCATGATCTGGATCCGCGGTAGATACCCCATTTGCACCGCTTGCAGCGTCAGAGAGAAAGCGCCCGAGATTAGAGCCTGTGAAGCAATCACAGTGGCGGCGGTTGCCAGGGCCACAAAAAACCAAAGTGCCCATTGAGGAGCCAAAAGAAAGAATGGGTTCGTGGCAGCATCAGGCGAGGAAAGGACCAGAGCTCCTTGACCGAGATAATTCAAGGCCAACGCTGGGAAAACGAAGAAATTCCAGGAAAGTTGGATCGGTGCTCTCCCGAAATGGCCCATGTCTGCATACAACGCCTCACCGCCGGTAACTGCCAGAAATACACTCCCCAGAACCGCGATCGAACTTAGACCGTGCGTGACCAGATAATGTAAGCCGACAAACGGATTGAGCGCCGCCAGAATACTGGGATGCCATAGCACATGTACAAATCCGGTGGCCCCAATTAACAGAAACCAAATCAGCATGACTTTTCCGAACATCCCGCCCACCGCAGCCGTCCCAAATCGCTGAATAGAAAACAGTGCAATCAGGATACAGATCGTGAGAGGTACTACTGCTTTCTGGAGTAGCGGCGAAACCGTGTTAAGCCCTTCAACCGCCGAAAGGACCGAGATAGCCGGAGTGATGACACCATCGCCGTAAAGAAGCGCGGCACCAAACAGTCCGCAGACAGTCATGATCGTGGCAGCATTCAGGCCACTCTTTCGGGTTTTCTCGGGAAACGCTAAGGCCAGCAGCGCTAGGATGCCGCCCTCACCGTTGTTGTCGGCTCGCAGTACGATCCCGACGTACTTTACCGACACGAGAACAATGAGACTCCAGAGAATTAGCGAAACACTCCCATAAACGTCTACTGGGCTTCTGCCATGGCGTAGACATTCTTTAAAAGCGTAGAGTGGGCTGGTGCCGATGTCACCAAAGACAACTCCCAGTGCCACCAAAGATAGGGGGACGACTCTCCCTCCTTTTGATAGTGGTCGCGTCTTCGCAAACAAGAATCGTTTGCGAGCGGGAAAGGAGACTATATCTCGGGACATTGTCCAGAGGTCACGCGTATAGCTGTTGCTTGATTAAAAACGGTCCGGGGCAAGCAAGCCGAGCTTACCCCGGGACCGTTCCCCTGCAAATATTATGTGCTACGCTATTAGGCGTGCCTCGCGCTCCGACCCTATGCTGTTGTAGGGTAAGCTGCGGCAGACGCTTCGACGGGGACCGCCGCTGTGCGGCCGTTGTGGGCAATGACCGCCTCCGGATACGCCTCGGCGCCATGTTCGTGAAGGTCGAGACCCTCGAGCTCGCCTTCCTCCGAAACCCGCAAGGTCCCGGTCGCTTTTACTGCATACATGAGAGCCATCGCCACGACGAAAACTCCGACACCAATGCAGGTATTGCCGATAAATTGGGCAACCAATTGATCGATCCCGCCTCCATAGAAGAGTCCTTTGACCACGGACGAAGTGTCGGCGCCGGTCGGAGTCGATGCACCAAACTGGCCCGTCGCGAAAAGTCCAAGGCTGTACGTTCCCCACATACCCGCCGCACCATGAACCGGCCAAGCGCCGCAAGGGTCGTCAATGCGTAGCCATTCAAGCAGGTCGGTCCCCCAAACCACTACCACACCTGCCACAGCGCCGATCATGATCGCGCCGAATGGTGAAACCCAATAGCAAGGACATGTAATGGCGACCAATCCAGCGAGTAGTCCATTGAGGCACATACCGCAATCCCACTTTTTGGTTCGTGGGTACACGTAGAATAGCGCCAGCAAACCGCCTGCGCATGCCGCCAGGGTCGTGTTGGTTGCTACCCGGGCAACGCCGAGATAATCCATCGCGGACAGAGTGCTACCAGGGTTAAATCCATACCATCCGAACCAAAGAATAATCGCGCCAACCGAAGCAATCAGCAGGTTGTGAGCAGGCATAGGCCCACCGCCATCACGCTTGAATGTGCGGCCAAGACGCGGTCCGAGAACAATTGCCCCCGCCAGCGCGATCATGCCTCCAATCGTGTGTACCACGGTCGACCCGGCAAAATCGTGGAACGCCGTCTTCCAGAAAGGAATCGCGTTTAGCCAACCATCCGGGCCCCAGGCCCAGTGTCCGAAAATCGGATAGATAAATCCGCTCACTCCCAGGCTATACCAAAGATCACCCCAGAATCCGGTACGACCCACCATGGCGCCAGAGGTAATGGTTGAGCACGTATCGGCGAAGGCGAATTGGAACAGAAAAATCGCGATCGTTGCGACGCCGGTCGATTCGTAAGTATCCGGGAGGTTCTGCAAAAAGAACCAGGTATGTCCATTACCATCTCCCCAGCCGATAAATCCGTTCCCGTGTCCGAACATGGCAGCGAACCCCCACGCGTAGAACAGAATGCCGCACAGACATGTATCAACGACCCCTTCCAGCATTACGTTGATCGCTTCGCGGGTTCTCGCGAAGCCGGCTTCAAGGAACATGAACCCTGCCTGCATGAAGAACACCAGGAAGGCTGTTACCAACACCCACATGGTGTTGACCGGATTGACGTAAGGCGGGTTCGGCGCCGGCGTAGCTGCCGGGGCCGGTGAAGCCTCAGTAGTCGGAGATGGACTTGCTGACGGTGAAGCAGTCGTCTGCACCGCAGATGGCGAAGCCGTCTGGGCGTGAACTTTAGATGCGGAACTAAAGTAAAACGACGCTAGAAACATCAACAGGAGACAAAGACCCAGTCCTAGGGTCTTGCCTCCGACGATTGCCGCGAAGAGCTTCCGCTCCCGGGGATCTTTCAGTTTTTCAAAGAATCGGTTGATCATATTTTGGTGCCAGGCTTCACCACGAGTTGGTTTGGTTTTTCGGAAATTCGAACTGCCCAATTCGTCTGCGTGAAACGAAATTGGCAGCACCCAACTACCGAAAACTTATGGAGGCACCGCTGAGCAATCGGTATGCCGAAATGGCCGAACTCAGCAAAAAATATAAACCTATGTATTATACATCCGATAGTACGATGTACTATTACTGAAGAGTCTCGTTTACTGGATTATTGTCGACTGTCATGCTGCGCGAAATGCTGCTAACCTCGCCTCAGATTGGCGATTCTTGTACACAGCCGCTGGTCTTCGTTTAGATCACGCGATGCGGACAATAAGAGAAAGTTGTATATTGCCTCGAACGAGTCCAAACAGGATCACCGCAGCCCCGGCGCGTCTCCGCCTAGCCCCTATCAGGCCAAAACGTTTGGAGGTGAGCCGCTTTAGCTCGTGACGGTTCGACCTCCTCATTTTGTCCGAAACGCGCTGATAACCTCAAAGTGTGTTAAACGGGCGGTCTCCCGCGAATTGCCCAGCGCGACATTTTTCACACCGCGATTCGGTTCGACGATTTTACCTGAAGAGCGGTGGGGATGCTTAACGGTGGGTACGTTAGCAGGAGCCGGCCGGCTTACGCGTATGAGCTCTCGCCGCGGATGCCGAGAGCGACCCGCCGTTCCTTTCGCTCTTTGGCAATCCGTGCGCCGTACCCGCTTTCGCGAAACGCTAGCAACGGGTTCGCCGATAAACCCCGATTTTTCCGCCATTCAATCAACGCCGGTCGCACATCGGTGAAAAACGCCGCACGTAGGCATTCCTCGGCGTCGATCTCGGAATTGCTTTCCTGGTGCTTAGCCAAGTCCGAATGCTGTACCAGTGCAGCTTTGGCGTACAACTCCTGGGCGGTGCAGACGGTCTGGATCGTCGCCTCGATCTTTGATTTGTCGTTGTGCGATTGATCGATCATATACGCGATCTCTGGCCTACGACCGGTTTCCCAACGGTAGAATAGGATCTCATTAAAGATGCGGAAGACCTGATAAGGATCGATCGATCCTAATGTCAGATCGTCATCCGCATAACGGCGATCATTGAAATGGAATCCGCCCAACATCTCTTCATCCAATAGCCAGGCCACAATCTGCTCGATATTCTGGGCTTGGTAATGGTGTCCCGTATCCACTAACACTTTGGCCTTTGGTCCAACGGCTTTCGAGACAACGTAAGACATCCCCCAGTCCGCCAGATCCGTGTGATAAAAGGTTGGTTCGAATGGCTTGTATTCGACCAGCATGACTTGGTCTGAATCCATTGCTGCAGCGACTTCTTGCAGTGATTCCGTGATCGCCTTCTTACGCCACCGGATATTTGCCTGGCCTGGATAGTTCGATCCATCCGCAAACCAAAGAGACAAACAACGGCTGGAGATCTGTTTTGCGATCTTAACGCTGTCCAGGATATGGGTTAAGGCAGCGCTTCGAGCAGTCGCATCCCGGTTGCAAAGAGAACCGTATTTATAAATCTGGTCCTGGAAGATATTCGGGTTAACCGCACCCAGCTTCAGACCGATCTTTTCCGCTGCCCGTTTTACGCTGAGCGGATCTTGCGACTCTTTAAAATCCCAAAGCACATGCACCGCCATGCTTGGGCAACAACCCGTCAATTGGTGTACTTGAGCCGCATCAGAAAGCTTGTCGTTGATACCGATCGCCGCACCGTCCTGAAGGAATTTGCCAAACCGCGTTCCGGTATCCGCAAATCCCCAGCTCGGGGTTTCAATCTGAAATTCATCCAGCGCGGCAAAGATCTTGTTCGTCTGTTCGTCGTTCATTTTTTGTCGGGGTAATTCAACTCGGCTTAAGAGGGATCACCGAGGTTCATCCACCCCTCTCAAACATCGACTCTACTCTCACCAAATCACCTATCACCTTTCACCAGTCACTTCTCCGCCCCCTCGCCGCCCACCAAAATAACGGTCAATTTCCTAGGCCCGTGCGCTCCTAAGACCAAGACTCGTTCGATGTCTCCGGTTCGGCTCGGCCCCGTGATGAGAGTCATGAAACTCGGGAAGTTTGGCGCGTATTTCCGCTCCAACAGCTCGAAAGCCGCTGGTAAGTCGGGTAGTAACTGTGACGACGTCGCTACGACCACGTGATGAACGGGCAATACCGACAACGCTCGCCCACCACCACTTTTCGCCGTCAACAGCACGCTCCCGGTTTGGGCAATTAAGGCGTCACAACCGGTAATCCCTGCCGATACTTTCTCCAGATCGGTTTTCAAGGTTGATCGGCTCACTTCCAGTTTCGTGATCGAAACTTCGGTCGCCAGAGCTCGGATTTCGCTATCGGCTGGAATAGCGACCGACTCCCAGCCTTCGCGATCCGATAACAACTTCAGTTGCGCCCTGGCCGCCGCTTCATCAGCGCACGACAAAAATTCGGTCTTCAGACTCTCGCTCCGTTCGGCAAACAGAGCGACTTGGCCGGCGAAATCACCCGGCACTTTCGGCAAAAACTGGCGGACCTCGCTTGATCCATCGACCAGCTGAGTTTCGCTCTCGGCCACGTGCTCGTCCTTCGTAGCTTTAGCGAAGGAGGAACTGGAACTGCCGCCTCGTAAAGCCTCACGCACCCGAGCCAAGATAGAATCACGTGCGTTCACGAAGTTCGTTGTTTCCAAAGATCACGAAACGACTTTCTCGCGAACGAAGGTAATTCGCGACTTTTAGTCCAGGGCCAGACAGGATCCGCCGGAGTTGCATTAAACAAGCGCTGCAACGGCGAGAAACACTTCATTGCGCGGACGGCGAACGCAAACAGGCCCGGCCGATTAACCACAAAAGCAAACGCCTTGAAGCCGACCTGCTGAAACGGTGATCCTTTCTCCGCCACTGCGTTTCGGCGATTCTGTAACAGGTGATGATGCAGATCGATCTTCACTGGGCAAGTCTCGGTACAGGCGCCGCAAAGCGATGAAGCTTGGGACAGATGTTGCCACGACTGCAGCCCGCGCAAATGCGGGGTTATGACCGAACCGATCGGCCCTTGATAAGTCGTACCGTACGCATGTCCACCGACATTTCGAAAGATTGGGCAGACATTAAGACAAGCCCCGCAGCGGATGCAACGCAACGCGTCCCGCTGTTCAGCGTCGGCCAGCAAACGGGTCCTGCCATTGTCCAACAGCACCACGTGCATTTCTTCCGGGCCATCAATCTCGTCAGCACCGCGCGGTCCTCCCACCATTGAGTTATAACAGGTGAGCTGCTGTCCGGTTCCAGCCGTGGCTAACATCGGTAAGAAGAGCGGTAAATCCGCCAGCCGCGGCAGGATTTTTTCAATCCCTAACAAAACCACATGAATCTTCGGCAACGCGGACGTCAGCCGGGCATTTCCTTCATTCTCGGTGATCGAGATCATTCCCGTCTCCGCCACCGCAAAATTGGCGCCAGTGATGCCCATGTCCGCCGCGATATATGCCTGGCGGAGCGCCTTCCGCGCGGTCATGGTGAGCGCTTCCGGGTCTGTGGTTGCCTCTGCTCCTAGCTTCTGCTGAAACAGATCGCTGATCTGTCCCCGGGTCAGGTGCATCGCGGGAAACACGATGTGATACGGCGGTTCGTGCCGCAGTTGCACGATAAATTCGCCTAAGTCAGACTCGACGACCTGGAACCCGGCCTTTTCCAACGCCTCGTTCAAGTGGATTTCCTCAGAAACCATCGTCTTCGATTTGACGATGGCCCTCGCTTGCTTCGCTCGCGCTAGATCCAGGATGTAAGTCCTAGCCTCCATCGCATCGTTAGCCCAAAAGACTTTCGCGCCGCGGGCGACGAGTTTTTCCTCAAATTGCTCCAGGTACCGGTCCAAATGACGAATCGCTTCGTCTTTAGTTGCCGCTGCTCGCGATCGAGCTGACTCCCAATCTTGGAACCGGTTGGCGTTACTACTACGCGTCTTTTGGTATCCGGACAGCGACTGCTGCACCATCTGGCGATGTCCAAGATCCGCCACCATTCGGGTCGCGTCGTTATTAAACTGAGAAGCAGCAGAGGGCATCGGGGGAAGTGAGAGGTGATTAGTGATTAGTGAGAAGTGATTGGTGATTGCGCGGATGCGATCCTTTCACCAGTCCCAGGCTGCATTTAGTTATCGACATAAGGCCTTTGTCAAACACAGCGGGACGTTCCGGCGTAGCCGGACGTTCCGCTGTCATAGCCTGCATTGTTAGAAAATGTATGACCATTTTCGTGCAATGCAGGCTACCGGAAATTAGCCAGCACCTCGGCCAGATGCACCGCCTTCATTTTTGAACCCGACCGTTTTAGCAAACCTTCCAGATGCATCAGACAACTGGAATCGTTCGAAATCAGATAGTCGGCTCCGGTTTTCGTCGCCCAGCCGCACTTGGTTTCTCCCATCGCGGTGGAGATCATCGGAAATTTAACCGCGAAAAGGCCGCCGAAGCCACAGCAGGTTGTCGTATCTTCCATCTCAATCAAGGTCAGATCTTTGACCTGCTGCAATAATGCCCGCGGCTGAGTACGCACACCCAGTTCACGCATTCCGTGACAACCGTCATGAAATGTCGCCGAAGCCTGAAACTGGCTACCCAAATTGATGACTCCTAGTTTATCGACCAGAAACTCGGAAAATTCGTAAGTCCGTCGACCGAGTTGATTGACGGTCTCGGCCTGTTGGCTGCCGGCAAATAATTCCCGATAAAAAACTCTGATCATGGTCGCACATGAGCCCGACGGAACCACCACCACTTCCTTCTCGGACAATCGCTCCACGACTTTGCTGGCGACCTGCTTGGCCTCCGGCCAGTAACCCGCGTTAAACGCGGGTTGTCCGCAACAAACCACGCCCCCATCAAAGTCGACGTCGTGCCCCAAGTGCTCTAATACCCGGACAACACTGAGACCGACTTGAGGATAAAACAGGTCGATGTAACAAGGTATGAATAGGGAGATTTTCACCGCAGGAACGCTTCCGGCAGGCCGCCATCCACGGCGATGATCTGCCCTGTCGTCTTCGCCAACCGGCTAGACAACAAGAGAAAATAGGCTTCGGCTTGGTCCTTCGGCAAGATCGGCTCCCTTAATAGGCTGCGTTCGGCATAGAATCGAGAGAGCTTATTCACCAACGAATCGGTCGACTCTTCTTCAGAGAACGGTACCTGATATTTGGTTAACGAAGAGACGACCCGGTCTCGCGGGAACATCGTGCTCCCCTGCACCACCGTCGCCGGGGCCACTGCATTTACGCGGCCGAGCGGCGCTAATTCGATCGCCAGCTCTCTGACCAGATGGTTCAACGCGGACTTACTAACGTCGTAGGCAAAACTGCCTTTCTTTGCGACAACCGCATTGGCGCTGGAAGTTAATACGACCGAGCCGGGCAGCTTTTGATCTCTCAAGATTTTGCCAAACTCATCCGCTACGACATAAGACCCGGTAACATTCACATCGAGCGTGAACCGGAACTTTTCATCGGGGATACGACCGGCGCTGTCTGGCGGTACAAAAACCCCGGCTGTCACCACCAAATCATCAACCCCGCCGTACGCCAGCACCGATTGTTTAAGAAGGTTACGTGCCTTCTCCCGATTGGTAATATCCGCCGACACGCCCACCGCCGGACCGCACCGCGATATTCCCGAGCCGGCTACACCGATGCCCTCTCCTAGCTTTTTCGTGATTTCGTTGGCGGTCTCAGCGGCGGCCTCCGCAGAAAGGTCCGCCGAAACCACCTGAGCGCCTTCGCCGGAGACTCGATGAGCTAATTCCTTGCCGATACCGCTGCCGGCTCCTACCACCACTATCACCCGCCGCGCTAACTCTTTCTCCGGAGGCATCCGACGGAGTTTGGCCTCCTCCAGTTGCCAATATTCGATATCGAAAGCTTCCTGGACCGGCAAAGCGATATACGAACTGATCGCTTCCGATCCCCGCATAACTTCGATGGCGCAGTTATAAAATTCCGCTGTAACCCGGGACTCACTTTTATCCTTACCCCAAGCGATCATGCCAAGCCCGGGAATCAACACCACCGTCGGATTGGGATCGCGAATTGGCGGTGAATCATCGTGCCTGCACTCCCGATAGTATCTTTCGTAATGTCCCCGGTAGGTTCCTAATCCCAACTCCACCAACGACCTTAGGCGTTCGACATCCTTCGAAGCGGGATCCCAATCGACATACAGCGGTTGGATCTTCGTTCGGAGGAAATGGTCGGGGCAGGAAGTTCCCAAAGCAGCTAACCGGCTAGCGTCGTGACTGTTGACGAACCGCAGAACGTTCTCGTCATATTGCAGCGTTGCCACCAACCGTTTGGTTCGCCCGATTTGACCGCGTAACCAAGGCAGTAGCGCGAAGAGGATCTCTTCCCGATCCGCATCGGAAACCCCAGAGTATTTCTGGCCCCCAAAAGTCTTATCGCCTTTATCTCGGGAGGCGATGTATTCCGCGGCCCGCTCGATTAAGCTCAAGGAAAGCTCGTAGCACTCTTTGTCATCGTCAGCCCAATTGATCAAACCGTGCTGCCCCAGAATTGCTCCTTTTGCTTTCGGATACTGCTTACACATGGCGTGCAGCTTCAGGCCCAGATCGAACCCGGGCCGTTGCCACGGCAACCAAAATACGTCGTCGCCATAAATCTCTTTGGTCAGCTTTTCGCCGTCCTTCGCCGCGGCGACCGAGATCACGGCATTGGGATGGGTGTGATCGACATGTGGGTAAGGAACAAAACCATGCAACGGCGTGTCGATCGAGGCCGCGCGCGGATTCAGGTTGAACGTGCAGTGCGGGTACGCGGCGACCATCGAGTCTTCCACTTCCGTCTTAAGCCCCCTATTTGGCGAAGCCTCATAGACCGCCCGCAACCGTTCCAAGCCTCGCATATAAAGGCTGGAAAAATTCTCTTTTTTTGAGGTTCGTAAATCGCCGCCTGAACCCTTGACCCAGAGCACCTCGACCTTTTCGCCGGTCAACGGATCGGTCTGCTGCAATTTGGATGAAGTATTGCCGCCACCCGTGTTCGTGATTCGCTGGTCTGAACCCAAAAGATTTGACCTGTAAATCAGGCGTTCGACCGGATCTAAAGCGGCGGCTTTAGCGTCTTCCCACAAGTAATCAACAAAACGTGTCTTCATTTAGTTAAACTTTCGTATCTTTGCAGCGCTTCGGCCCAAGGCGCGGCGTCCTCGGGCTCGAACTCCTCGATCGTGTAAGAGTTACGAATCACTTCTCGTAAATCTTTCAAGGACCCAAGTTCACCGGAAGCCACGGCCTGGATCAAAATATTCCCCAACGCCGTCGCTTCCACCGGTCCCGCTGTCACCAGCATACCCGCGGCGCTCGCCGTCAAGCGGTTCAGAAGACGGTTTTGGCTGCCTCCTCCCACCACGTGCAACACCTTGATTTCAATACCCAACATTTGTTCCAGCTGAGCAAGCTGAGAAGCGTAGCTCAAAGCCAGGCTCTCCAGGATGCAACGAGCCAACGCCCCCGGCGTCTCCGGAATCGGTTGGCCGGTTCGCCGGCAAAAATTCTGCACCTTTGCAATCATGTTACCGGGTTTCAGGAACTCCGGTTCGTTCGGATGAATTATCGAAACCAAGGCGGGCGCATTCTCCGCTTCTTTGACTAGAGCCGGATAATCGATATCAGCGCCGTTTTGAACCATCTCCCGCCGTGTCTCCTGCAGGATCCAGAGCCCGAGAATATTCCTTAGAAAACGAACGGTCCTCTCAAAACCAAGCTCGTTGGTGTAATTATTCAAGAGACAGGCTTCCCCAAGAAACGGCTTCTGCAGTTCGACGCCGAGCAACGACCATGTACCAGAGCTGAGATACGCCCAGTTTTCTCCTTTTGCCGGGACGGCCGCGACCGCAGCACCGGTATCGTGCGAACAGGTCGCAAAAATCGGAAATGATTTGAGGTTAAGGCGCCCGCCAAGTTCTGGACTCAACACTCCAATCCGAGTTCCTGAATCAACCACCGGAGCAAAAACTCTCTCAGGCAGTCCCAACAAATCGATGAGACGCTGGGACCAGCGGTTTTCGACCGGACTAAAAAGCTGACTCGTACTGACGTAGCTTCTTTCCACACACGGTTCCTGGCACAAAAGAAAGTGGACGTAATCCGCGATCCCCAGAAAGTGTTTGGCGATTTCAACTAATGGGCGCCGATTCAGGGCATCATCATAAAGTTGATACAACGTATTGATCTGCATGAACTGAACCCCGGTCTCGCTGAAGATCAGGTCTTTACCCGCCAGCTTCATGAAGTTCGGGAACGTTGTGTCGGTCCGCGCATCGCGATAATGAAATGGCAGACCCAGTAGCGGTTCTTTCTCGGAGAAATAAGCGTAATCGACGCCCCAGGCATCAACACTGAGCCCGTCTATCTCCTTTGTCTTTTTTCCGACGGCGCTGAGACCGTTCTGGATTTCGTCGTAGAACTTTAACAGGTTCCAGCGAAGGGACCCATTCACCACAGTTGGTCCAGTCGGGAAGCGATGGCATTCTTCTAATCGAACTTTGCCATCCGCCAGCGATCCAAGTACGACTCGGCCGCTTTCGGCTCCGAGGTCACAAGCGACATAATTTTTCGCGCTACTCATAGGGGGGATCGGTTAGTGACCGTCACGGTTCAAAGGAGGGGTGACTCAGCACGCGTACACTCATCAGCTGGAGCAGCCTTGCTTGCAAGGGACAAGCGGCAGCAGGCGCGCATGCGTTCTCGTCCTCGTTCTCGAAACGTTCCAGGCGTTTCCCAAAGTAATCAGTAATCAGTGGTCAGAAACGCCTTCCGAACTGATTACTGACCCACTGATTACTGATTACTAGGGAATCGAGCGCGATTAGGCTGCACGCATACAAACAATAACATAACATCATTTAATAGAGTTCTATACTTGGAGTCGATATGGCCGGCACGATCGATCGATTCGCCGTGAATCCCGCCGAACACGAGCAGAAAGCGCAAAAGCTGACCTTCGATGACATCAGAAGAGATGCGCAAAAACAGATGCCGCACGTAAGTCCCAGCATCCCTTTAGGACGGAGCAACACGCCGTGATATGCGCGGGATCGGAGGGGCTTGTGTGGCCTCTCAACAAGGACTAGCTCCGTAGGAGTGAAATCTTTATAGCTGCCGATTTTAATGCGCAGAAAGCTCCGTAGGAGCGACATCTGCGCGTTTCTACATCTCGGCGTTCACCCTTTCGGCCGCCGCGAAAAACAACCTCTCTCGCTCCCAGTTTTCTAGCCGGTAATTCCTTGTTTAGATGCCGCTCCTACGGAGCTTAAAAGCATCCCCGAAGCCCGATCAAAAACCGAACGCAGCCAACGCAAAAACAAAAATGGCGAACGCGATGCAATAGACGCCGAAGAACCGCCACCGTCCGGTCTCAAGCCAGCGTGACAACAAGCGCAACGCAAGAAGCCCGGCGATGAAGCTCGCAACCATCCCGATAATCCCTGGTAACGCCATCGATACCAGACTGGAAACCTTGGTGGCCTCCGGATGGGTTTTCATTAAGCGCAATAGCTCTCGGGCAATAGCCGGAGGCGTAATAACGACGGCCAAAGCAAAGCTAAATACTTCCATCCGCATCCTACCAATACTGGCAAGCAATCCCGTAGAAATGGTCGTTCCAGAACGAGAAAGACCCCGGAAAGGGATACAGACGCCCTGCACTGCCCCCACCAGACACGCGGTCGCGTTTGAGACATCATTGCCCTGGCCTGGTCCAGGTTCGCGGATGCCGGACACAATGATTAAGATTCCGGTTATCAGGAGAGCCGTCCCCAGCAGCGGTAATTGGGCAAACAAGGTCTCCATATCGCCGCCCTTCAGAAAAACCTTCTCGATCACTAGCACCAACGCGAGGCCGACAATGGCGGTACAGATCGTTGCCAGAACCACGTGCCGCACAATCGTGATGAAGGCTGCGCCGCTGGAAAAGTAGCTCCGGCGCCAGGCATTCCAGAAATAGACGATGACGGCGAACATCGTCCCGGTGTGCAACATCACGAGTATAAAGGTCCATTCCGGGCTGGATGGATCCAATCCCAGCAATTTTTCGACAACGATAACGTGAGCAGAGCTAGATACCGGCAGCAATTCGGCGGCGCCCTGTACTAGTCCCAACAGCAGGATTTGCAGCAAATGTTCCAGCATGAATTTGTGTCCTGAAGAATCGCTGGCTCCTTCGATGTTTTGGCCTGTGGTTGCAACCGATTTTTGTTTTCTCGGCAGAATTTAAAACTCAGAACTGAAACAGTTTTGCTTTCTGCCTACGCTAGAGCGCACTCTTGTCCTGAGAAGGGAACACAGAAAAGTTTGCTTGGCTGCAGCGCACAGAAGTCGTCCAGCGCCTGGAGGGGAGCCGCTTTATCACTAAGCAGCTCTGTAATGTTGCAGCAAGCGGCTCCCGAGAATGGCCCCAGAATAGTGCAAGTCTACAGCGATCGCTCAACTTGGAAAAGGGCGCGTACTTTCGTCACGCGCCCTTCATTCAAGTCTGCTGGCAGATTCGCCTAAACTAGAACTCCAAGATCACGTCCAGACCCAAGGTCCATTGACTCTGAGAGCTGTGTTGATTGAACGGCTCGCTGTTGTTCAACGCCCGGTCGTAGCGAACTTCGGGCCGGATCAATAGAGCCGCTAGCGGTTTCGGCACGGGAGGTTTGATGGTAACGCCCAAGGTCGTCTCGAAATACGTCGTGTTGCCACCACTGAAGTCACTTGGGTCAGGCGGGATTGGATCTCCCCGCTCGAGATGGATGAAATTGTTGTTATCGGCAAACTCGGCTACGAAAAAGCCTTTGTCATCGCGGTAGATCTCAGCTCTGAGACCAAGCGTTAGCCAATCGTTAAGTGCATACGTAAAATATTGGGCAGCGCCGCCAGCCCATGCATTCACCGATGCCTCGTAGGCGAAGTTAATGTCAGTGATCCACGTAAAGGCTTTCGTTATCTTCCAGGTGGTCGTTATGTCGTTAATATAACGATAGTCATGATTGTTTCCGGGGTCTTCCGGACCAATATGAGTCAAAGCGACTGTAGCCAAATTTCCATCGAGCAGGTTCAAGCCGATACCTCCTTCAAAGGCAAGCGAACTATTATTGTCTTTGAAAGTAGCGTTTACACCTCGATTAAGTCCGCCATACAAGTCGATGTATTTGTTGACGTGGAAAACACCGAGGAACCCAAAGTCATTGAGTGGCACCCCGAAGTTGAAGATGTAACTATGTGAATAGAAGACGTTGTTTCTCGGATCGATGGTCTCCGCGCTCATCGGGTCGGCATATTTTCCGACTTTGAGGTCGAGTCCTCCCGTCGTGCCGATCGGGATGTGTGCACTGACATAAACTTCAGGAAAATCGGGCTGTATCCGAGAATCAGTCGCTAGGTCCAGAAGTCCCATCGACTTTGTAAAACGAGCGTCGCTGCCTTCCATGAACCAAGCCTTGAAGCCCCAATCAAAGCCGGTCGCGTTCGGATCCAAAGCGCGTTCCCCAACAATTGAGACTTGGTTCAAAAGTGGTTCATTGGCCCGGTCCGTAAACAAATGCCCAAAGTTATGGTTGTCGATGGGCGAGTCCGGGTTTCCGGTAATTCCTCCCTCGATCCAGCCATATAGTTTAAAGCGTGGTTCCGGTGGCTTAGGTGTTGCGACTACGTTCTTTACTTCTTTACCGTCAGGGACTGGGGTCGGCGTTGCCGAAACAGCCTGACCAAAAGACGACGGACAGTAGCTCAAGGCGTAGGCTGCAAAGCCCAACGCGGAAGCGACAGCGAGCCGGTTTACGACCCTCATGCAATAGTTTCCTTCTAAAATGTGGTGGTGCTTGGGTGTTGGCCCCAAGCAGCTCTTGGTTAAGTGGTTAAGTAGGACACGCAGACAGAGTTAGCGCGCCCGGGTGCCGGAAGCAGCAGGATGCTTGCCAGTCACTCCAGGAGACTGTGCAAAGTGTCTGCCATCGATCGAATTGAATGGGTGTTTCCAATCTTTCTTCCGCGGCCTCGCCTTCTTTCGAGCGAGTTCCGGCATAGGACTTTTCAATCAATCCCCGCTGCGATGACAGCATCGGCGATCCGCGTTTTGCGAGTTTTGTTAAGGAGAAGATAGGCAGCATGCCATTGACCTCCACTTGCGTGATGTCAATCGTCAAGTAACGAGCTGCCACTTCGGTTACGTGGAGTGACAGCTCGTTTTTGCTTGAATTATCTCGTCAGGCGCCTGGCGGCAGCAAACTCATGCGCGAGATGGGACAAGAACCGGCTTATCCTTCTTCTTGCTGCTTCCGAGAAAGTAGAACGCTCCGTAAATGCCCCATATTGCGGCGATACCGAGCGCGATAAAGGGCTCTTTGTAACTCATCCCGGCGACCGAAAACGGCCCAATCAAATAGAAGAGCATACAGAGCAGATTGGCCAACAACCCGAACACGGGAACCACCACGTGCTTGAAACCGTGGAAGCTATGATGTTCTCGGAACGCGATAATCGCGATGATGCAGGTCATCATGTAGAGCAGGAACGTGCCGAAGTTGCTGGCTAAAGTTATGACCAACAAGCTCTGCGGCATATTGACCGCCGCATCGTGCGGGTAGATCCCGAAACTGTACCAGATGTTCTTCGGAAGTGCGTTGATCGCATCTGTAGTTTGCGCCGCTCCACCGCAGAAATAGAACGCTACCCCGAACATGCCGACGATGATCGAGATGATGGCAAGCGTCCAAATTGCTCGATGCGGGGTAAGATTTTTCGAGTGGAGCACGCCAAGGTTACCGGCAAGCTCTTCATCGCGACCCATCGCGTAAGTCACCCGGGCACCTGTGTTCATGCAGGCCAACGTCGTACCGATCAGGGCCAGAAATACCGTACAGGCCTGAATCATCATAAACCACCAACCAGCGCTAGCACTACCGAAAACCCACGCGCCGACAATCTGCATCATGTCTCCGATTGGCGCCGGAGAGGCAGAAGCCGTCGTCGCGGTATAGCCGCTATTAAGGAAAAAGTTCGCTCCGAAATATTCAAAGAGATAACAAAATGCGCCCTGAATCACGAGCGACAGTAATACCGCCCTTGGGATATCTCGCTTCGCGTTCTTCGCTTCTTCACCCATGGAAGTGACTGATTCGAACCCGACAAGAATCAGAATGGCAATACACGCCTGGACCAGCATGAAACTGAATCCGTGCGGTGAGACCACCGATAAGGCGTCGGAATGAAACTCAAAAGTATCGTTCGGATTTTTGGGATCGCTTCCTTTATCAGTCGCGTGATCCGGCGCATAAGTCAGTGTGTAATCCTTGTCGGTACCATCAGCATTCTTCTCGAAAACAAAGTTTCCATCTTTATCTTTGACCGGACCGGTCGTTTCGACCCCTTTATCATCTTTCGTCGTTGCCGTGGCGATGACCTTCGACACCGGCGCCCCATTAGGATCTAGGGTGATGCCTTTCGACCCCTCGCCGTGGTTCACACGATAGGCGATCGCAATCACTGTAAATACAATTAGGGCCGAGATCTGGATCACATTGATTGCCAGATTGACTCCGGTCGAGGCATTGACCCCGGAATGCGCAATCCAGGCCACGAAAAGCGGAAACACAATACAGAATAAGATCATCAGCAACGGACTGGGGGTCGCGGAGCTGAATATCGATGGAAAGAGCTGTCCCGCCAGGTAACCGAAAAGGATAGCGGTGACCGCAACCATCACGCCTGGATAGATCCAGTAGTAAAGATGGCTGGCCCACCCAACCGTGAACTTCGCGATTCGGGCAAATTTAAATGCCTTCGACTTCGACAAGAAAGCTTGTTCGGCGAAGAAGTACGATGATCCCGCGCCGGGATAGAGTTTGGAAAGCTCGGCATAGGAGATGGCGGTTGCGAAACAAAGCAACAGCGCCAAGACAATACCGAACCACATCCCAATTGCGGCCATAGGTTGGCCGTAGAGACATTGTTGAGCAAAGGTCAACCAGAGAAACGCTCCAGGCGCGATAAGCGCCATGGCGTTCACGGTCAGACCGGTTAGGCCGAGAGTCGGCTTGGTTTGGGGTGCAGGGGTTGCTGACATACCGCGGAGCGGCTTAAGCACTAGCCGTGCCAACCGCGTGATACGCGTATATCCCTCGGCGGAAATGGATTATTGGCCCAAATCTGTCACATCCGTGTTTTTCACAAACTAAATTGATTAAAAACAGACATCGGTGACCAGTATGATGCACACCGCGTCTTCTGCGGTTGATGATCTTTCTCACTTTTGTCTTCCCGTAGAAATGAAGCTGACCAGTGGCTAGCCCTGGTGCATGCTCTCTCCACCCGGACTCGGGTAGGTTAGTTATATTCAGTTAACTGATTGATCCGGAAGCCTATGGTTAAATCTTTTCACGATTTGTCCGAGAAAGAAATCCTGGCTCTAGCTATCTCTCTCGAGGAGGAGGACGGGAGAATTTATGGTGAGTTTGCTGACCGGCTGAAGGAGAATTTTCCATCGACCGCTTCCGCCTTGGAGGCAATGCGCGAGGAAGAGTCAGGTCATCGACACCGGCTAATCGAGCTGTTCCAAGAACGTTTTGGAGACAACATCCCGCTCATCCGCCGCCAGGATGTAAAAGGCTTTGTGCATCGGCCGGCGATCTGGTTAAACCCGACTGTATCCCCCCAACGAATCCGGAATCAGGTCCAGACCATGGAGTCGGAGACCTACCGCTTCTACCAGCGAGCTCTTGCGAAAACGACCGACGCCGGAACCCGAAAACTCCTTGGAGACTTGGCCGAAACGGAGCGAGAACACGAACATTTCGCAAGCGATGAGATAACCAAAAGAGCCGAGTCGGGCGCTACGGCGTCCGAGGACGAGTCGGCACGGAAACTATTCGTTCTCCAAGTTGTGCAGCCCGGACTCGCTGGCTTAATGGATGGGTCGGTCTCAACCCTCGCCCCAGTGTTCGCCGCGGCTTTTGCTACCCGCAGTAGCTGGGACGCGTTTCTTGTTGGACTCGCAGCATCGGTCGGAGCGGGAATCAGCATGGGTTTTGCCGAAGCCTTGTCCGATGACGGCGCATTGAGCGGTCGCGGCCAGCCATTGGTGCGTGGTACCGTGTGCGGTCTGATGACAACGCTTGGAGGTATCGGTCATACGTTGCCGTTCCTGATTCCGAACTTCCTATTAGCAACCACCATCGCCGTGGTCGTAGTCGCCATTGAGCTCGGCGTTATCGCCTGGATCCGAAATCATTACATGGATACGCCCTTGCTCTCCGCAATTTTCCAAGTCGTCCTCGGCGGAGTCCTTGTCTTTATCGCCGGCATATTGATTGGATCGGCGTGACGGGGCGATCGCGCCTAATCGTCCTCGTACTCGTCGTCGTCCTCGTCCTCGAAGCTTGGCAGGAGTGGAGCCGAAACGCGGACCGGTGGTATGAGCCGGTCGTTGTCCCTAGGGTTCTACGTCCCGGAGGGACAGACTGATAGTAGCCTGGCAGTTTACTGCCAGGAATGCTTGTAAAGAGCACCCGTCCCGTAGGGAACGGTATGATTGGGTGGGAAGGAACGGTCCTCAACCTTGAATCGCGAACCCGTCAGTAGACCAGCTCAGACCATGCACTACGGGACGGGCTTTTTTTTGTAAACGCATTCCAGGCAGTGAACTGCCAGGCTACTTTCATCCAGTCCCTCCGGGACGAAATCCGGGCACCAGTCTATATTTTTGACTCCACGTCAAATCACACTCTCCGAGAACGAGGACGAGAACGACTAAGGCCGCCCCCTTCAAAGAATCACTCATTCCGTCTTTGCTTTCGCAGTCCGGAGGGAGTGTTCTATAGTCGCTTCAATTTTTCGAATGCCCGAAACCGCCCCCCGAGAGCTAT
>Ga0210389_10000896_pt1 | contig 25112 bp, 25 predicted proteins | sample IncBWH28OmetaG_FD_160127 | JGI IMG/M metagenome (GOLD analysis project Ga0210389, IMG submission 160127) | Forest soil microbial communities from Barre Woods Harvard Forest LTER site, Petersham, Massachusetts, United States - Inc-BW-H-28-O ...
CCAGCTCCCAGACCTCGACATTTACCGGTCCTTCGACTGGCTGCGGCTGGCCCCGGTCGGATTCGATTCCCGGCTCGAACGGGATTTTGAGACGCCGCTCACAATTCCCGGGAGAACGGAGGTACCAGGCCGGCTATTAACTATAGATATCGAACTGGCCCCGCAAGTGCACGTATATAATAAGTATGAGCAGGGTTTGGACTGGGATCGGTGTATCGGTTCGCTGATGTTGCGAAACTGGAGGCCGGGCGACCAGTATCGGCGCCGCGGTCATTCTGCCGCGGAGAAGATCAAGACGCTATTCCAGGAGTATAGGATCCCGCTCTGGCAAAGGCGGACGTGGCCAGTGATTGCGCGTGGCAACTCGATTCTTTGGACACGAAGATTCGGCGTCGCGAGCGAGTTCGCAGCGGGGCCGGAAAGCAGGACCGTTCTGATGATCCGCGAGGTAATGGAATCAAATCCTGTGTCCCCAACGTCTATGCAGGTGAGTGTGGAATGAAACGCGCTCGTAATTATCGGTTTCCGGAGCCGAGCGGGTCGGGCGCGGAGGTATCGTGAACTCAAACGTCAAGACAATTATTTTCTGGGCCGTACTGATTTGCGTGGCCGTGCTGTTGTGGGCCGTTGTCAAAAGCGGCCATCAGAAGCCGGATAAGCCGCTGAATTTCAGTGAGTTTCTGACTGAAGTCGAGGCAGGCAATATCAAGTCGGTGAGCATTAACGGAAGCACCGTTAAGGGCGATTTCGTCTCCAGCAGCGGTTCCTTCCACACGGAAGTGCCCTCCAACTACCCCAAGCTCTACGACATGCTCAGCGAAAAGAAGGTCCAGATGACCTTCGAGTCGAGCAATTCCAACGGCTGGGTTTCGATCCTCGTCAACGCTTCGCCGTTCCTGCTGCTGATCGGGTTCTGGATCTTCATGATGCGCCAAATGCAAAGCGGCGGCAACAAGGCCCTCAGCTTCGGCAAGAGCCGGGCGCGCTTGCACTCGACGCAACAACGCAAGGTCACCTTCAAGGATGTCGCCGGCGTTGAGGAAGCCAAGGAAGAATTACAGGAGATCATCGAATTTCTGCGCGAACCGGCGAAGTTCCAGAAACTCGGCGGACGAATTCCCAAGGGCGTGCTGCTGATCGGGCCTCCCGGTACCGGCAAAACGCTCCTTGCGCGTGCCATCGCGGGCGAAGCCAACGTTCCGTTTTTCTCGATCTCAGGTTCCGATTTCGTGGAAATGTTCGTCGGCGTGGGCGCCAGCCGAGTGCGCGACCTGTTCGAACAGGGCAAAAAGAACGCGCCCTGCATCATCTTTATCGATGAAATCGACGCGGTCGGACGTCACCGGGGCGCTGGTCTTGGCGGCGGACACGATGAGCGCGAGCAGACCCTCAATCAATTGCTCGTGGAAATGGACGGATTCGAGTCGAACGAAGGCGTCATCCTGGTCGCTGCAACCAACCGACCTGACGTTCTGGATCCGGCGCTGCTTCGCCCGGGCCGTTTCGATCGGCGCGTGGTGGTTGGACGTCCGGATGTCAATGGCCGCGAGGCGATCCTCAAGGTTCACACCAAGAAGGTTCCGCTTGGCGACGATGTCGATCTGTCGGTGCTGGCTCGCGGGACACCTGGACTTGCAGGCGCGGATCTCGCCAACCTTGTGAACGAAGCCGCGCTGAACGCAGCCCGGCAGAATCGCAAGCTCGTCATGATGATCGATTTCGAACTGGCCAAGGATAAGATCCTGATGGGCGCGGAACGGAAGTCGATGATCCTCAGCGATTCCGAAAAGCGTACGACGGCTTATCATGAAGCGGGCCATGCGGTGGTCGCGGTGGTGACGCCTAATGCCGATCCGCTGCACAAAGTCTCGATCATCCCGCGCGGTATGGCGCTGGGCGTGACCATGCAATTGCCGATCGACGACAAGCACAACTACAGCAAGGTTTACTGCGAAGACCAGCTCGCCATCATGATGGGCGGCCGCATCGCCGAAGAGATTTACCTGAACCAGATGACCACCGGCGCAGGTAACGACATTGAGCGGGCCACGGAAATGGCGCGCAAGATGGTCTGCGAATGGGGCATGAGCGAACTCGGACCGCTGAGCTTCGGCAAGAAGGAAGAACAGATCTTCCTCGGCCGCGAGATTTCGCAGCACCGCGACTATAGCGAAGAGACGGCGATCCGCATCGACGAAGAAGTGAAGCGGATCATCTCCACCGCGTACAGCCGTGCCCGCGCCATCATCGAGCAACATTCAAGTGCCATGGTGCGGATCGCTGAAGCGCTGCTCGAACGCGAAGTGCTCGATGGCGCCGAAGTCAAGGTGCTCCTTGACGGCGGCGATCTTCCGCCGATGACGCCAAACAAGCCTGCAAAAGATAACGCGGATCATTCGCAGCAGGTGATTCGTCCGGACACCACCGGTGGACGGCGGTTACCGGGTCTGTCCGAAGGAGAGCGGCCCGCTCCCGCTTGATCCCGGCATTCAACGTCTATCTTTTCGACCTTGATGGCACCCTGCTGGACTCCGCCGCGGATATCTGCGGCGCGGTCCAGCAAGTGCTCTCACCCCACGTTTCCGAGCCACTTCCTTTCGAATATCTGCGAAGCTTCGTCGGGTTCCATCTGGACGCCGTGTTCACCGAGGTGATTCCCGGCGCTTCCCGGGAACAACTGGACGGCCTCATTTCGGCCTACAAGGCAAATTACCTGGGTCGGTGTCATACATCGACACGCGTTTTCCCAGGAGTTGTCGAGACTCTGCAGAATCTCCCCGGGCGGAAGACCACCGCGACGACGAAGGGCACTCCGACCACTCGCGCGGTGCTCGAACAGTTCGGGCTGCTGCCTTACTTCGATCACGTCCAGGGCACCGATGGTTTTCCGTGCAAACCAGCTCCGGATGTACTGCTGCGGTCGATTGACGCCCTTGGCGTAACTCCTGAAGATTGCCTGTTCGTGGGGGACTCCGAAACCGATATGGAGGCGGGACATCACGCGGGAATCAGGACCTGCGCGGTTCGCTATGGCTATGGCAATCCCGACGCCCTCGCCAAATGGGATCCCGACTATTGGATCTCTGACCTGCGCGAATTGCTCGAACATCGGCTAATATCGACTACTGGAGGAAAACGCAAAGCATGAGATTCGTTACAGGCCTGATCATCGGAGTGCTTCTGACCATTGGCGGCGCGACTCTAATGGCGCAGCCGGAACGCGCCATGCATCCTCGAATCGCGCGTGCCATTAACGCGTTAAGGGACGCCCGCGATTACATGGAGCACGCGCCGCACGACTTCGGAGGACACAAGGCCGACGCAATTCGCGCAACCGATGAGGCGATCCGTCAACTGAATTTCGCTTTGGCCTATCGCGGCCGCGAAGACCGCCGTTAGGATACGGTACTCATATGACCCGCAACCAGACGCCAGCCGTCTTCTTGACGCTTGTGCCAGACGCGGGTGTACCGTATCGTCGCGGCGATTGGGCTTCCGTCCATAACGGCTTCAGCGCTCATACAGACGCTCACAATCGAAGTCGCGCCTAAATGCAATATCTGACGATCGATCGGGTCCATTCTCGTGATTCGCAAACGGCCTGAACGATGCATCGACAGATCGTCGCTCCTGGTGGCGAGAGTTCCGTCCATACTCGTGAACAGTAACTGATCGTCCAGCAGACGTTCGAGGACCGCAGCGTCGCTGTTGAGTTGGGCTCGCCGCAGTTCTTCCTCGCAGGCGAGGATCTCGTCGTCAACGCTCATATACGCTAACCCGGAGGCTCGGCCCAATAGCGGTCGCGGCACTGCACAACCAACCCTGGCCGCTTCACCGTGAGCTGAATCTTCCGGAATTCGGTGGTGGTTGCCGGGCGATCGGAGACATACCCGATGCTGTACTCGCTGCGCAGGTCTTCTTCGATCAACGCGTACACCTGGTCAATCGGGAACTTCTTTGAGACTTCGAAATAGGCCCCACCGGTCTCTTTGGCAAGGGTCTGCATGATGTGCTTGCCGTCGCCGTTGAAACCGCCGTCGGAATAGAAGATCGTGTAGATCAGCGTTTCAGCCCGCTGTGCCGCGTCGATGGCATCGTCGAGAGTGGCGTCGCTGCCGTTCTCGCCGCCATCCGAGAGCACCATCAGCGCCTTGCGGCCCTGCTGCTTCTTCATGACGTCGTTGGACGCATCGACCAGAGCGTCGAACAGTAATGTGCCCCCGCCGTACTGGCTGCGCAGTTGGGCGCGAGTCGGCGTATCGACCTGGGTCAGAGACTGATCCAGATCGCGGCACGAGGACGTCAGCGGCTGGCGTGTCTGTACCGCCAGGTCGAACTGCATGACGAAGACGTGGTCCTTGTTCTCGCGCAGGACCTGATCGAGGAAGCGAAAGCTCGCACCGCGTTCGGCATCCAGCACGTGAACCTGGCTCATGCTGGTGTCGACCATCAGGCCGATCGTCAGGGGCAGATCGGTTTCGCGCGCGAAATAGCGGATCGTCTGGGGCCGGCCGTTCTCCAGCAACGTGAAATCCGTCTTCTCGAGGTCGCGTACAATTTCGGACTTCTTCGTCCGAACAGTTGCCAGAAGATTGACGACCTGAACTCCGGTTGAGAACGTCGGCTCTTCCTGCGCCAACGCGGGAACGGCTGTCAGGAACAGGGCGAATTGACGCCGCGAATACAGCATCAACTCCTATCCTGCCACACTTATTTCTGCTTACCCGCTGCTGTATACAACTCCGCCATGGTGACCTTGCGACCATCGTTCGGCAAGTGAACCGGAATGATGCGGTCGACATCCAGGTGAAGCCGTTCGATGTTGGCCAGCAGATTCGTGTGATACGGATTGACCGGGTTTGGTGTGGGCGCATTGGCTGCGCCAACGTTGAATTCGTCCGCCTCCAGCAGAACCTTCTGCTTTGGCAGATACACAATCAGCATGTTGCTGCTGTGGGTGCTGTTGTCCACATGGTAGATCTCGATCGTGTGCTCGCCGTCGGTCATTACTTTCTTCTCTCCGACAGTTTCAACCTTCACCTTAGGTTGCGGACTCATCCCGGCCATCTTGTCGGGGACCAGCGTGTGCGACCGGGTGAGAGCTGTTTCGTAGTACTTCTTGTTGCTCTGGTAGGTGACGATCGTCGCGCCTTCGGCCACGAACGCGCGCAGGCCGCCCGCATGATCAAAATGCGTGTGCGTGTTGATCACATACCGGATCGGCTTGTTCGGAACCAGGTGCTTTGCTTCGGCAATAATCTGTTCGGCACGCATATCGTTTTGCGGCCCCTCGACCACCACGATGTAATCCTTGAAGTCGCCGACGATCGCAGCGTATCCGCCAGTCACGAGCCAGAAGCCGCCACCGAGATCCTCAGACATCGGACCCTCCGGGCCGCGCCCTCGACCCGGCCCGCCGGCACCGCCGCGTCCGCCCCTGCCGCGCCCGGGAGGCTGCGTCAGATCGACTGGGGCATTCGCTTTGACATCGGAAACGCTCAACTCGAAGTATGCCGGCCCACCCTGATGCTGCAGAATACGGGTCGGAAATTTCAAACCACCGAAGTCTTTCCAGTCGGTATAGGTCGCGTCCCAGACCATGTCGCCCAGCACATCGTTGTTGATCATGGTTTCGACGCGGTCCACATAACCCATGTCATTGATGTAGCCGGTAACCGGCGATTTGTTGTCGCCGGGGAACGAAACGACCGTATACTTCTTGCCCTTGATCTTCTCTTCTTTGACCGTCGCATTCTTTTCCAGCGCGACTTTCAGGAAGCCCTCGGGCAGAAGAATGTATTCGAGCTGCGTATTCCATGGCGCCTCAGTGCCAGCCATGGTGACCTGATTCTGGGTTTGATCGAAAACCGGCCCGGCATTGCAGCCCCCTCGTCCCGGATTCTCGCCCTCGCCGCGAACCCGCTGCAGCCTCCAGCCGCGGGCCTCGAGATCAATCGCGCGCACATAATTTTTGTTCGAGAACCTGCGCCAGTTGGGCGAATACGGATCATATGGTTGCCCGACACATCCGTCCCAACCCTCGCCGGAAATGGTCAACGTCTTTACATCAGCCGCGCCCATGGCCTTGAGCGAGTTGTCGACGACCGTCTTCAGATCCGGCGTCGCTTGCGCCCATAACGAAGTCGCTCCTGCAGCAAAAACAGCGATGGCCAAATAATTCCTGAACATAATTCGGGGCTCCAGTCGGTGACATTCTATACCACCCTGGCTCAATGGGCCATTTCGCGCGCCTTTTTGCGTCTGCACGCGCGGCGATAAGGAATTCAGAAGGAGCGCCCAGAGTTTTCAACGCTCGGGGACGGCCTTCAGTGTGCACCCCTGGACCCGGTTGGCCCCGCACGTCGACGCAAAAGCAGACGAACAACGCCTTTGTGGTGTTTCCGAAGTGCTTGATCAAAGGATGTACACGCACCGCAAGGTGCGTTCTCCGAAAAACGCGGCTGGCGGCCCTTGCCGTCGGGGGCCTGCCCAGCTATCGCGCGCGATAAGCTTCGCGCGCGTTTTCGGAATACGGTACAGGAGCGACGGTCGCGCGAATTTCCATCTGCACGTGTTTCTCGACGGTCGGTTTCGATCCGGTGCCCGGCTGCTCGCCCCACACGAAGGTCACTTCATTGCCGCTCTGCGCGTGCTCGTTATCCAGGATCGCCAGCGTCAGCATTTTTCCTTCATTTGAGCTATAGCCCACCCAGGTCGAGACACCGATCGTCTTGCCGTTCTTCATAACCTTGTCATAAGGCCACGTCGCGTAAACGGCTGACGGGAAGTCAATGTACTTGGCTCGATTGTCCTTGTCGAACATCGTGCCAAGCGCTTTCATGACATCGACCGAGTTCAAGGCCAGGGTAACCTTCGTCCTTCTGGGATTCTTTGCAATTTGCTCCAGAGCCTCGCGGCCGACGAAGTCATGGTCGAATTTGACCATGGACCCATAGCCGAGATCCCACGGAGTCAGATAGTAATCTTCGATGTTCTCCGAATAAAAACTTCCGCCGAGCGAAGCGACACCTTCCCAGGTGTTGGCGGGAAGCCATTCGCGATACGCCTTCATCTTCGGACTGGTATAAATCGCCGGGAGCGGCGAAGGAATCCAACCGGATTCCAGGGTATTGGACGAATAGGCTCGGGCGCCGGCAAGCCGCAGTCCAAATTCCTCGCCAGCTTTGACGATCGCGTCCTTGACCGCCTCGCCATCCGCCCATGGGCCGAACAATTCAAAGCCCGGCTGGCCAACCATGCCATGACGCAACGAGCGAACTTGCTTACCCGCGATGGTGAAGTCGTGCATGTGGAAGAACTTCACTTCCGGCACAGACCCACCGAGTAGTTTCTCCATCACCTTCAGCGCATTCGGACCCTGCACCTGATATCGGTAAGCCTTGCGTACCGACGAACCCTTCTGGTCGGCGGAACGCTCGTCGCGGCTGAACTTGACCTTGTAGCCGCCGGTTTCGCCGTTGTATTGAACCCAGTTGTGAACCGAGGGGCGGCCAACGAGATTATAAAGATTCTCTTCCAAACCAAACAGAATGACGTCGCCGATTACGTACCCTTCAGGATTGCAGGGTGCGTACTGTTTCGCCTTGTTGGCGCCAAAGTTCTTGAACGTGTTGGTGCCAAGATGCGACAGAAGCTTGAGCGCATCGGGACCTTCCACATACATGTCGGTCATGTGGTACGACTGGTCGAACAAAACGCACGTACGCTGCCACGCGTGCTGCTCGTCCCGCCAGTTCGTGTATTCGCTGCGAACGACCGGATAAACGTGGGGACCGAGCTGCGAATTTCGCAAAAGCTTCACCGGGGTGGTCTTCTGCAGGAGCGCTTCCAGGCTCTGCTGACTCATTAATGGTTAACTACCTCTCTCCTGGGGACATGGGTTTGGAATTTGGTCCAAACGGACTAGCTTAACACTGGCGGACAAAGTATGCAGTTTAATGCCATGAGCATCAATAGCATTGAATTTGGCGTTCGGGGAAAGTGATATTTTCGGGCGTGAAGGCACCAGGCGCCACGGTCGAGAGCACCGCCGCGCTGTGGTACGGTTTGTCGGCCTCTTACTGCTAACCGTAGCCCAGGCTTCAGATGGTGAAAACCGAACGCGGTAAGGATCGGTATCAGACGGCTACTCATATCGCAGCGCCTCAACCGGATTCACCCTGACAGCGCGGCGAGCAGGAATCCACCCCGCCAACAGAGCCACCGCGCCCAGCACCAGAGGCGCCGCGACAAAAACCAGCGGATCGCGCGCCTTGACTCCAAAAAGCAGGTTCTCGAGCGACCGCGCGAGTGCCCAGGATGCGCCGGCGCCAACCATGGTTCCGATGAGAGCGAGGGTCTGTTCCAATACGTCGCCGCCCGAGTGGTTCATGACGCTGTCGGCGTCCGTGATCGCAGTCATAGCCGCAAACACGTTCGATTGCGCCCGCCAAAACGCGAACATCGCGGGAGACGCCGTGGGATTCGTCTGCGACTGCCCCCCATCCCCGGCAAAAGTTGTGACCACCGTGACCAGCCGCTCCAGATCCGGGACGGGAAGCGGTTTCAGCAGCACTGCGTTGACGATCGAGAAGATCGCGGTGTTCGCCCCGATTCCCAGCGTCAGCGCGGCCACGGCAGTGATGGTGAATCCCGGACTCCGCAGCAGATTGCGTATGCCGTAGCGGATGTCCCGAAGCATTTCCTCGATCCAGAGGAATGAACGCGCTTCGCGATGCAGCTCTTTCGATTGCTCAACTCCGCCATACGTCCGCTTCGCCGCTAGTCTGGCATCTTCGGGCGCAATTCCCCGACGTCTCGAGATCCTCCGCGATCAGCGCCAGATGCGATTCGATCTCGCGTAACATCTCGCGCCCGGCATGATCCCGCCGAAGCAGATTTGTGGATCGGGCAAGGAAGCGTCTCATGCCTGCTCCAGCACCTTCTCCACCAGACCTGTCATTCGCCGCCACCGTTGCGTCTCGCGTTCGAGCGCCTTCTCGCCGGCTTTGGAAATGGCGTAAAACTTCGCCTCGCGGTTGGTTTCCGTGCGTCCCCATGAACCTCTGATCCATCCCTGCTGCTCCAGCCGCACCAGTGCCGGATAAAGCGTGCCCTGATTGAGCCGCAGCAGATTATCCGAAATCTGTTCGATTCGCGTCGCGATGGCGTAGGAGTGCTGCTGACCCATCGCCTGGAGCGTACGCAGCACGATCAGGTCGAGCGTTCCCTGAAGCACGGCAACGCGTTCGGCATCTTCACTGGGCATTCCAGTGAACCCCGAGATCGGGTATCCGGCAGCTTCACTTGGATGTCAAGCGCTGGCCTGGTGTCCTGTTGTACACGCAACGCGAGTCGCGTTTCGCTGGTCGCAGGAAAAGACGCGGCTTGCGCCGCATGTCCCCTATGCGTCCGGTCATTTCGTGGACACTACACCGGTGCTCTTGGAGAAGCCTGCCAGCCCGACACACGAGATACCACCCAGGTCGACGGCCAAGCGACCTGCAGTTGTAAGATTCGACCTTTCCTTTTGTATTCCCACAAGAGCTGTGCTACGCTTTTGTGGGATACCCACAACAATGGCTGAGCAACCCGTATGGCAAGGAACCCTGGCTCTGATGGTCCTCACAACACTGGAAGTTCTCGGCCCGCAGCACGGCTATGGCATTGCCAAACGCGTCGAGCAGACTGGAGGGGGAGCGATCGACATCAATCACGGAACCCTGTATCCGGTTTTGGTGAAGCTGGAGCAGGAAGGCGCGATCCGATCGGAATGGGGTGTTTCGGAAAACAATCGCAAAGCGCGTTTTTACAGCATTACCAGAGCCGGCCGTAAGCAACTGCTCGCCGAGCAGCGGCGCTGGGAGGAGACCACCCGCATTATGGGCCAATTCTTCGCCTTGAGGAGTAAAGCATGAAATTCCTGCGCCGCCTTGTGAGCCGGATCGCCGCTGCATTCTCGATCCACCGTGAAGACCGGCGGTTTTCCAGCGAATTCGATACTCATATCGATCTGCTCACGCAGGAAAACATACGCGCAGGAATGGAACCCGCCGAAGCGCATCGTCAGGCCGCGCTGAAATTTGGAACACCCTCGCTCGCGCTGGAGACCTGCCGCGAACAGCGGGGCCTGCCGCGTCTGGAAGCGTTCACCAGGGATTTGCGCCACGCCTTTCGCGCCCTTCGGAAAGCGCCTGGTTTCTCCCTGTCCGTGGTCCTCACTCTTGCCATAGCGCTGGGCGCTAATACCGCAATCTTCAGTCTCGTCAATCAGGCGCTGCTCCACCCCAACGGCATCGACCATCCCGAACGCATCATTTCGATTCGGGAGCACTACGGCAAACTGCTCAATCTCACTGACCTCGGCGCGACATCCGGCCCGGTGTTCGCCGCCATTCGCGCCGAACGCAGCCTGTTCGAGCACACTGCCGCGTTATCCGGGCTGTATTTGACGTACACCGGTGGCTCCCGGCCCGAGCATCTGCAAGCCGCTCAGGTGTCCTCCGAGTGGTTTGATGTCCTTGGCGCCAAACCGCTGCTCGGCCGCACCTTCACGCCCGAAGAGGACCAGCCAAATGTGGGCCGCGTAGCTGTTCTGTCGTATTCGACATGGACGAAGCGATTCGGCGCGGATCCCTCGGTTTTAGGCCGGACAATCGAACTCGACCTCCAGCCCTGGACAATCATCGGGGTGATGAAGCCCGGGATCGAATGGCTCGGGGAGGCCGATCTCTGGCTTCCTCTCGCACTCTCTTCCGCCGATATCGGTCCTCAGGAAAACTTCCATCAACATTTATTCGTGCTCGCCAGGCTCCGGCCCGGCTTGTTACAGGCACAAGCCAACGCCTGGCTCAGGCTGTTCAGCAGCCGAGTGCTCACATCCGGCGTTCCGGGTGCCAAAGACACCGCCTCCCTCGACTGGTATATATTTCCCAAATCGTTCGTGAACGCCGCGATTGGCGACACTCGAACTCCCACGCTTCTGCTTTTGGCCGCGGTCGGTATTGTGTTGCTGATCGCATCCGCCAATATCGCCGGACTGATGCTGGCTCGAAATGCAATGCGGTCCAATGAACTGGCGTTGCAGGCCGCTTTGGGCGCGAGCCGGGGACGGTTGCTTGGCCGCGTGGCAGCCGAAAGCCTTCTTCTGGCGGGCTTCGGAACGGCAGCAGGCCTCGGGCTGGCGTGGATCGGCATGAGGACCCTCCTTCTGTGGGTGCCCAAAACCGAACTACCACGCGGGCTGAATGCACAGTTGGATATCTACACGCTCGCCTTCACTGCGGCTGCCGTCGCGATAACGGGAGTTTTGTTCGGGATCCTGCCTGCCTGGCAGTCCTCTGCCGTCTCATTCGCCGCTTCGGCGAACGCTGGGTCGAGGATAGTATCGGCCCGCCAAAAAACGCGCTCCACGTTGGTCGTCCTTGAAGCGGCGCTCGCCCTTGTCCTCATGGTCGGGGCGGGAGCTCTGCTCAGGAGCTTCATACAGCTTGAACAGGTGCACCCCGGCTTCGACGCGCGCCGCGTCATGACCGCGAGCATTTCCTTCCCGGCATCGCGATACAACAATCCTCAAACACAGAGCGCCTTCTACCAGGCCATGCTGGATCGGCTTCCCGCCGATTCCGCGATTGCTTCCGACGTGCCATTTTCAGGTGGCATTAATTCCGGAGGATTCGAAATCCGGGGCCGGACATCGAGTAACGGACCTCCTACCCATGCCGATGTACGCTACGTTTCTCCCGCATTTTTCGACGCGTTGCATATTCCCCTCAAACGCGGGCGCGCTTTCTCCGCTGTCGACAGGATCGGAACCGAATGCGCTGTCATCATCGATGCGAATATGGCTGGTCAATTCTGGCCGGGTGAGGACCCCATCGGCAAGCAACTTCGCCCCATCGGCCTGTCTCGCTGGTGCACGATCGTGGGAGTCGCAGGCCACATTCTGCAGTCGGACCTCGCGCTCGACAGCGGCCGCGGCACCTTGTATTACGCCTTGTACCAGATCCCGCGGATCTTTCCGGTCGCATCGATCGTGACACACGGGTCGACAGACGCTATTCGCGCCGCAGTCGCCTCAGCCGACCCCTCCGAAGCGATCTTCGACACGAAAAGCCTGGCCGACCGCGTGGCCGGCTCACTGGGTTCGCGCAGATTCCTGCTCCAGATGATGGCTTCCTTCGCGATCGTGGCGCTTTTTCTTTCGGCGCTTGGACTCTATGGCGTCATCAGCTATGCCGTGGGCCAGCGCAGGCGAGAGATTGGCGTTCGCATGGCTTTGGGCGCCCAGCGCGTGGCGGTTTCCCGAATGATTGTCGCCGAGGGCTTGCGCCTGGCACTTATCGGAGTTGCGCTCGGATTAGCGATTGCTGCCGGCCTCGCCCACACGATCGAGAGCCAGCTGTATGAGGCGCGGGTTTTTGACATGCGGACGGTCTCGATCGCCGTTACGATCCTGGTGGCCGTCGCCGTCGCGGCCAGTTTCTTCCCGGCACGCCGTGCGGCTTCCGTTGACCCGATGTCCGCACTCCGCTGTGAGTGATCAGGCGCTATCCCGGGCCGCGCGATGTTCCCGTCCGATTCAACGAATAGCATCCCGCCACCCCGGCGCACGACCGATTCGAAATTATCGTGGTGTTGTGAATCTCCGTCCCTCAGCTTGAAAGCTGGAATCCAACACTGAGATCCCGAACATTCGGATGATCTCCTGCACATGTGTTCCCCACCGAACGCGCATGAATTGAAGAGGCGTCGGATCGAATCCGGGTGGCAACGACTGCGTTTGGCTCTGCATTGCCCAGACGTGACCTTTTAAATCGAAGAAAGGTTTGCCCTGCGAGAGCGCAGCCCTTCATTCCGGTCGCTGATCGGCGCTCCGGGCGCACCCTTGCGTTGCTGTTTCCTTCGCCCAGGTGAGATCTGTATAAGTCACACTGCGCCATTCACGGGACGGGAAACTAAAATGGAGCAAAGCATGCCTTCCACATGGAGCGTGCACTACGATCGCTGGGTCATTGACGATGGAGAACCGGAACGTGAGGTTGGTGAGTGCTTCCGGTGGTCTGTCGTCGCGTTTGGCTCCTCGGACTGTCTGACTTATGCCGCCTCACACGTCCGATCAGCAATCGGCGTGGATGACTTTCGCTATAGCGTTATCGGTCAGGTCGTACATGTCTCATCGAAAGCCGCCGTCATCGATTTCGGCTTCAGAGCCGTGGGACCGAGCGATTCACTGCCCACAAGGTGTCAGGCTGGCGAATATGTAGCCGGGCAGATCAAACTGTTCTTTCAGCATTGGTGCGACCCGCTGCCCGACGACATTTTCCAATCGATGGACCAGGAGTGGTCTGTCGAGACCATGTTCGCTGACCTGACTCCGTACCGTCCCAGAGACGAAACGGGCCTGGGTTTCATCCGCGATGCGCAAAACGTCAGATACGAACAAGTAGCATCCACGCGCGCGACAAACGCGAAGGCCTACGTTCTTCAGTGCCGCCTCATCCAATCGGAAGAGTCACCGGCACACGACGAACCGCATTCAAGTCAGTAAACTCTCGCGACTTCCGGAGCCGGCGATGTCCAAAACACAGCTTGGGCCGAATGGGCTCGGCACGATATAACTATCGTTATTCCAGTCAACTCCCTTGGCCGCTTTTCAAGGTGATCGTCATTGGCGGTTTTCAGGTGATCACCGAGGTTCTCGAACTTCTCCACGAGGATGCGCTACCAGTTGTTCGGCAGCATCGAATCCCCCCACATGGATCTTTGTCGAGCAGACTACAGACGTTATTCCCCCAGGTCAGGAACCGCAACCACTGAACTTGGCAAATACAGTGCGGGGAGCCCTTAGTCAGTTTTCTGACGGTTGCTTTACCCGGTCGATAACCAATATTTCCGTGGGGCCCCTCGTCGCCTCCAGTCGCAGTCCGAGCTGCTGCTGAACCGCCGCAAACAGGTCAGGCTCGGGATTATCCGGGTTCGCTGGCAGATGCAACTCGCCGCCGAACTGCGTCTCGTCAGGCGTCCATTCCAGAACGAAATCGTATCGCCCGCTGATGCCAGTACGATCGACCACGGGACGGTCGAGCCACGCGTGCCGCATAGTCGCCGCAAACTGCCCGATTGTCGCATTTCGCGCGGGCAGCCGAAGATGATCGGGCAGAACAACGGTGATCAGATAGGGCTGTTCATCGACTGGCGCCGTGCTCTTTTGCAACTTAGGCCCGGACTTCGCGACGGTCAGCGCATAGATCGGCATTTCCTTCTGTTCGCGGTGGAAGGCGAGTTGAAACCGGTCAGCGAGCAGTTTTCGCAGCATTGCCATTTGTTCATCAGGATTCGGCTGCACCTGCCCCGGCGTCTTGGCGACGGTGTCGTAGTGGTCGGTGTCGGTCCACTCGGGACCGCCGGAGATTTCTTTCGGATTGAGACTATATGCCGCGGCGACCAGCTGTTTCAGGGTCATTCCTTTCGCGAAAAAGCGGTTGGTACTCTGCATCCGGATATACCGGCCGGGTGAATCGGAAGGGGCTGGCTTGATGGCGGCGACCTCGAACTCATTGAATGCGGGTCGCTGCGCAAAGAGCGCAATGGCCGTAACTGCGATGAGAGCCGCGAGTAAGCCTGGCCGGTTCATTACGTCTTCTTCGCCCGCTTCTTCCATTTTGGGGATTCCGGCCGAAGGCTGAACGCACATTCCGGCCGGAATCCGAATGGCATTCCAAGATCAACCCGAACACTGTCGGAGCTTAACGACGGCGGCATCTCGATTCTGCAAGAAGTGTGCGGCCTCGTCAAGAGAAACCCGTCCGGAGCGAAGCGGAGGCGGGATGCTGCCAGCGGAGGAGCGGGCGCGGGGAAAGGCGCAGCCCTTGCCCCGTCTCAGCACACAGAAGCCCGAGCGACCAGAGTTCGGTTGAGCAGGATCCATCAACTCTGAATTGTTGCAGCGCGACTTTAACGCGGGAAAGCAAAGCTAGTTTCCGGTTGGTATCTTCTCCGCGTGGTCAACAACGAGAAACTCAACCCTGGCTCGCTGGGACTCCAATTTCAGCCCGAGTTGATCCTGCAGGGCGCGCTGCCAGACAGTGAAAGTGTCGCCACTCGGATCAGGCTTAAGATCTACGCGGATGTCGTAAACGCCTTCGATCCGGGTTTTATTCACTACGGGAATTCCGGCGCCGCGCGCGAGTGACGGAGTTGCAGGGTCGTCCAACAAAGGTATGGTCAATTGGATTGCAAGGACGCTGGCAAACGTGGATAAATCTCCATGAAACCGCCACGAGCCCAAACCCTTCGAATCGCGCGACCGGTCGAGTTTTGGGCCACCCTCTCCCGTCACAAGCGCGTACACACTTCGCTCTTTCATCACGCTGCGGACTACCAGCTTGAAACGATCGATCAGCAGCGCCCGGAGCATCAGCCTAAGCTGCTCCGTACTCGCGGGGACTTCCACCTTCGCGTCGATATCGTATTCGTTCGAGTCGAGCCAGGGAGGCCCGCTGATTTGGGAGAACGGAACTTGCCAAGCCTCGAAAACAAGCCGCTTTAAAGTGGCGTTCGTGGCAACGAGCCTTGCGGGTTCGGTATCTATCGTCCCGTCGCGACCGGCGACAGATCCACTTGACTTAACGGAAGCAACCTCGAACCTTAACGGATTTGGCCCGGGTTGCCCCAAAAGGCCGAAACAACCGAAGACTGCGCCGATTAATATACGACCCACCCTGGTGAGCTCCTATTGGTCCGGTGTACGCTTTCTACCCGCAGAAAAGTCGCCACCGTAGAGAGGTCGCGTCACTTCGCGTGTAGTCATTCACTCCTCAATGGTCCCATTATTCCGGGGTTTCGGCCCCTCCGCGCCTCTTCCCGCATCGAATCACCACGCATCTCAATACGATGCGCGTTGTGAACCAGCCGGTCGAGGATGCTGTAATGCGCCGCGGTCTCCTCCCCCGACCTTCTCACGATTTTTTCCGGCAAGTTTCTCATATTGGCGGTTTTGAGGAGGAACGGGGTCGGGATCTCACGGTCGAAAAGGGAGAACCCTCCCGTCACCATTTCCTGACAGTCCTTTGAGTCGATGAGCCGCCTTGGTAATGGCCTCCTTGCATACTACAGCATCATGTAGTAGAGTAGACCCGATATGCCCTCGCCGAAACTAAGCAGGCTGGAGCTTCGGATCATGGAGACGCTCTGGGGCAAAGGGCCGTCTTCCATTCGCGAACTGCAAGAAGCATTTCCCGAAAAGCAAAGGCCGGCGTATACGACCGTGCAGACCGTCGTCTACCGACTTGAGTGGAAAGGGGCCGTGCGGCGAGCCAGGAAGATCAGCAACGCCCATGTATTCGAGCCTCTGATTTCCCGCGACTCAGTCCAACACCGAATGATCGACGAACTGGTCGGTCTATTTGGCGGTCGGGCCCTCCCCATCGTCACGCACCTGATCGACTCCGGCAAGCTGACCCGCGAAGAGTTGCGCGAAGCGCAGAAAGCGCTACGCGATCTCGCGAGAATGGACACGAATCAATGATCCCGAGTGAGCTTCAGCCTCTGGCGAACCACCTGTGGCAATCGACGCTGTTTGCAGCCCTCGCGAGTCTCCTGACCCTGGCGCTGCGAAAGAATCGGGCGCAAACACGCTACTGGCTCTGGCTCGCAGCTTCCGTTAAGTTTCTCGTTCCCTTTTCCCTGCTGGTAGACGTGGGTAGCCACTGGGGACGGCATGCCGCACCGCCTATCACGCCACGAGTCTTATCGTACGTAATTGAGCAGGCGAGCCAGCCATTCTCTGTTCCAACTCCCCTGGCCATGACAGCGGCAGGACCGCCGAGTTCGCTCGTAAATTGGGTCCCAGCCCTGCTGTACGCCGTCTGGGCGATTGGGTTCGCTACAGTGATCTGCTCCTGGTTGCGGCGATGGCGCGGTCTTCGGCTGGCGCTACGCACGGCTTCGCCCGTCGATCTGCCCATCGGCATTAAAGCGATGACCTCGCCCGCGTTTGGGGAACCCGGCGTGTTCGGCGTTCGGCGGCATATTCTGCTGCTGCCCACAGGTGTCACCGATCGCCTTACGCAGGCACAGTTGGGAACGATTGTGGCACACGAAATGTGTCACGTCCGGCGGCGCGACAATCTGGCTGCCGCAATTCACATGGGTGTCGAAGCTCTGTTCTGGTTTCATCCCCTAGTGTGGTGGCTGGGAGCGCGCCTGATGGAAGAACGGGAGCGCGCGTGCGATGAGGAAGTGCTGCTGATGGGCAGCGCGCCCGAAGTATATGCCGAGAGCATTCTCAAAATTTGTGAGCTTCGCCTGGAATCACCATTGCCGTGCGTGTCCGGAGTGACGGGAGCAAATCTCCGGACGAGGATCGAGGAAATCATGACCAACCGGGTTGCGGTTAGACTCAGCCTTGCCAGCCAGGCGGTCCTGGCCGCCGGAGCGATAGCAGCTCTGGGGCTGCCTATTCTGGCCGGCATTATAAGCACGGCCGGGATCCGAGCACAATCTCCGCCGCCTCAATCCGGCCCTGGACCGTTCCCGAAGTTCGAAGTCGTCTCGATCAAGCCATGTAAGCCGGGCGTTACGAACGGCGGCGACCCTGGTGCGCCTCCTGGAGCAGGATCATCGCCGGGAAGGCTGAGGATCGGCTGTAGGATTCTGGCTGACATCGATAACACCGGTATGATTCAGGTCGCGTATAACAGGTACGCGGGTGGCTATCTGAATTCCTTTCGAATAATTCCCATCGAGGGCGGCCCGGATTGGATGCATTCGGAGCGGTTCGATATCGACGCCACATCGGACGGTCAGCCGAGCATATTGATGATGGAGGGCCCCATGATGCAAGCCGTTCTGGAGGACAGGTTCCAGCTCAAAATTCATCGTGAGACCCGGCAAGGACCTGTTTATCAACTCGCTTTGGGCAAAGGCTCTCCAAAGTTGAAACCGCTCCAGGAAGGAAGCTGCATACCTGCGGTCGTAGGCCGTCCCGTCCCCGAGTTGACCGCGGACCAGAGACGTTGCAGGAATATGGCGAATCCGCGAGGCTCAGTTGAGTTCGAGGGTGGCACGCTTTCGATGTTCGCCGGCTTGTTGGGCTTGGCTCTGGATCGTCCCGTCATCGACAAGACGGGCATTATGGGTCAATTCGCCATACACCTCGTGTTTTCCCCCGACGATTCAGCCACGCGCCGACCAGCCACGGATAATCCTGGCGCGCCCGCCGCCGTCAGGACGCCAGACGCTCCCGGCATATTTCAAGCCATTCAGGAACAACTCGGCTTAAAACTGGTGCCGGCCAGGGGACCCCTGGACGTGTTAGTGATCGACCATATAGAGAGGCCTTCCGAAAACTGAGACCACTACTCGAGAGTTTCACCCTCTACTTCTTCGGAATCAAATCCGGCACTAAGGCGCGAACGTCCCTGCTTCTCGCGGGCTCAATTTGAGAAATCCGATTGACTAAGAGGGAGAACATCCCGGTGGATAACAGGATGCCATCGGCTACTATCGGGTCGCCGGTCTCTTCGTGCCAACGGGTCAGTGGCCTGGTCTCGCGTACCTGCTGGCCGCAATGGCTTGGTGGGAATGCCGGTCATTCTTGCTTTTGGCACACTGCGATAGGCAAGCAGGGGCACGATGCGAATTGGCGAAAAGCATCGGCAACGGAGGAACCGCATCGTACAACGCCGTGATTCTGCCCGAAGTCGCATTCGAACTCGGAGGCCGTCAGGCGGTCCTTCATGGCGCCGGAATTCTCATGAGTCGCAGCATCCGATCCTACATTCCCGCCATGAGGCTGAGCCTGGACGGCGGCAAATAACAGCGATCAATTCTCAGTCGGGGTCCTGTCAGCGCGATCCACCACGAGAATTTCAACCGGTCCTTTTTGCGCAGTGAGACTCAGGCCGAGTTGCTCCTGCACCGCAGTAACAAGCGACGGCCCGCAGGCGTCGGCGTCGTTGGCGGCGGAGTCTCCAGCCCATTCGAGCGACATCCGATACGCTCCCTCCAACCCTGTTTCATCCGCCACGGGACGGTGCAGTTGTTGCGAAAGAAAATCGGTCAAAGCCGTCATGGTTATCTGACCATTGGCGCGATTGCACACCTTGCCGATGTTGCTCGTAAGACCGCTGGCTGATTCCGCTTTCTGCAACCTCGACCCGCTTTTCGCGACGGCCAAAGAATACCGGGCCATGTCTTTCTTTTCCCGATGGAATGACAAGCGGAAGCGCTCGGCCAGCAGGCTCCCAAGCATTTCAGGAATGTGACTTCTCGCGCCGGCAGGAATTTTGGCGGTGATGTCGAATCGATCTGTCCCGAGCCAGTCCGGACCCGCAATCTGTTCATCCTGAACGCGGAACGCGTCCTTCATCATGTCCCGTAGCGAGACATTCAGATACGAGAGCCTTCCTTCGTCTGAATTGCGCCAGACATGCAGGCGGCCATCAGTGGAAGGTTGAGCCGGTTTGATCGATGCCACCTCGAAGCTCTGTGCAAAGGCCACGACGCCCAGAACGATCGTCATGCCCGCGGGAACCAAGAATCGATTCATCGCACCTCTTTACATCAGACGCTGCCCCAGACTCTCCGTGCAGTGTCGGCCACCAGTTTCAGCTTTGCCCACTGTTCTTCTTCCTTCAGGAGGTTTCCTTCCGATGTCGAGGCGAAGCCGCATTGCGGGCTCACCGACAGCCGATCGAGCGGCACATATCGGCTCGCTTCCTCAATACGCCCGATCAACTGATCCTGCGCTTCGAGTTGCGGAAGCTTGCTGCTGATCAATCCCAAAACCACGCTTTTGTTCGCCGGCAGGAATCGAAGCGGCTCGAAGGAACCGGCGCGCTCCGACTCATACTCCAGCAGAAACAAGTCGACATTCAACTGGCTGAACAGTTTCTCGGCAATCGGATCATACCCGCCCTCCGCATACCACTGGCTTCTGTTATTGCCACGGCACAGATGCATCGCGATCACCACGCCATCACGCTTCAGTCCTTCCAGACACGCGTTGTCGGCTCGGATTGCCTCATCCAGAGCCTGCTCGGGATCCATGCCCATCTCGTCTTTGACATAACTTCGCCATTTCGGATCAATGTAATAGCTGTAGCGGGGCGCGTCGATCTGAACGTACTTCACGCCGTCGCCAATCAACGCGCGGATCTCACCTTTGACTATCGGCACGATATCCCACAGGAAATCCGAGCGCGTAGCATAGGCTCTATCGCTGATGCCGCTCTTATAAGCAATAGCCGGAAACTGATTGGCCGTCGGCAGAGTCATCTTGATATCGCCGGGGCTATGCTTTTTCAGAAACGGCATCTCGTGGCTGGTGAGCCGCTTCGTCTGCCTCAATTTCGACGTAACCACTCCCGCGACCGCGCCGATCACCTCCGCGGACGATCCGGTTTTCCAGGTTCGCGCGATGTCGACACCGCTTGCCAGTCCCTCGACCGAATCGAAGAAATCACCCATGAAACCACCGCGGCGAAGTTCTCCATCAGTGAAGATCCGGAAGCCGAGTTCTTTCTGGCGTTCGAGAACGCGAAGGATGTGTTTGTCCTCGACAGCTTCGAGTTGTTCGGTGGTGACGTCAGGTTTCGCGCGCGCCGCCTTCAGCTCCTGCGGCCGCAGAAGACTGCCGACATGGTCGGCTCGGTACATCACTTCCCCACTGCCTTCATCAGTTCGGCCTTGTTCGTAAGGCGTCCATGCAGCGGCAGGATCTTGTCGTAATCGAGCTTCAGTCGTTCGAGATTCTCGACCAGCGCCAGGGTGTAAGGGCTCGGAGGATTCGGCGGAGCCGCCCCTGCCGCCGGCGGTGTAAACAGGTCCGCTTCGACCAGGATCTTGTCTTTCGGCAAGTATGCAATCAGCATGCCTTCGTTGTGCTCATTGGGCACGTGGTAAAGCTCGATCACGTGCGTGCCGTCGGTCAGAACGCGCTTTTCCTGCACCGCCTCAATCACTGCCCTCTTCTTCGACTGCAGCAGTTTGTCCGGCTGGAGCGTTCGCGGCAGGGCGAAGGTCTTCTCGTAATACGGCTTGTTCATCTGAAAGGTGAGAATGGTCGCGCCCTCGGCGGCGTAGGTGCGAATGCCGCCGGCGTGATCGAAGTGCGCATGAGTATTGATCAGATATCGGATCGAAGTGTTGTAGTAAAGCTTCTTGACCTCGCTGATCACCGCAGTCGATCGCGCTTCGTCCAGCGGAGCCTCAATAACGACCACGTAGTCGTTGAACTTCACGATGACGCTGTGGTGTGTACCGCCGGTGAAGTAGTACACATCGTCGGCCACCAGTTGCTCATCCACGCCGAAGAACGGGTCGAGCGGCCCGGAGTCCTTCTTTGGCGGCTGCACGTTGGTCACAACGTTCCTGTTCGCATCGGTGATCGTCAGATCCATCACCGGATAGCCGCCCTGCTTCTCCACGATCTTCGAGGGGAACTTCAGCCCATGAAATTCCTTGTAGTCGGAATACGTCGCCTCGACTGGCATATCTCCCAGCACCGGGTTCTCGACCCAGGTTTCGACCTTGGTCACAAGGTTCTGATCGTCGAGATAGCCGTTCACCTTGTATTTGTTCTGCATCATGTAGGAGACAAGGTTGTACTTCTTGCCCTCGACGGTCTTCGGCTGCACGGTCGCCTTGTTCTCCAGTGCGCCCTTGAGGAATCCATCCGGCGTCACCCAGACTTCGAACTGCGATGTCCACGGTTCCTTGAATCCATTCACCACGGTCTGGCTTTGCTCGCCGACGATCGGCTGCTGTCCGCCGCCGCGCGGAGGATTCTCCGCCTGCGTGCGCACCATCGTCTGCTGCGCTCCGCCGGCGTCGAAATCTATCACGCGCTCGTAACTCTTCACATTGAACTTCGGCCAGGGAGAACTCGGATTGACGGCCTGGCCGAACGCATAATTGAATCCGCTGCCCGAATACCGGATCGATCCCAGGTTCCCGGCGCCCATTGCTTTGACGGCGTTCTCAATGACAGTCTTTGCATCCTGCCCCGCCGCGCCCACTGGTATGGCCGCCGCGAGCGCAGCGACGGCGAAATATTCCCTCAACATGGCGTTCTACAGTTTACTGGAATCACTTTCGCGAGAATAATCGCTGGAGAAACGATTGGCGAGGAGGCTCCCCCGGTTCAGCCGCCGGGGCCCGGTAAACGAACGGATCCATTTCCGCGAAGGGCTGCAAATCGCGTTTCACCTGGTGCTCGGCCGCTTGAACGCCGAGAACTGTGGTGCCGCGCATATAGTGCCCTTCCCATTCGCGCAAGCCTGCGGCGCGAGGGTCCTTTTTTCGTTCCACCAGCTTCAGGCGGCTCTCCCGCCACGCGTTGAAACCCTGCATCAGCTCAGGCGCCGACTCGAGATTGCGAATCTCCGGAGCCATCGCTTCCATTTCGCCGCGCCGCTGCGGAACGATCATGCAAATGGGCTCGTCCTTGTCGAAACGGATCGCCTTCAGCGGGCGGGTGATCTTCCAGTTCATGGTAAAGGCGGCATCGCTCCAGTCCGTTTCCACAAGGCCGTCGAGGGCGTGGATGCCGTCCTTGAAGTGATTTGCCGGTCCGCGGGCCAGGAGATTGTAGCCCGGTGAAGTGCGAAACAGAAACGGAAGGCTCCAGGTAAGGATTCCATATCCGAACATGCTGGTGGCGAAGTACGATTTCGAGCCATCAACGGACTTGAATTCGAGACCACTGACGCCGGGCTTCCCGTCCCATTTCACGTCGAAAGCAGCGTCATTGAGGATCAGCCAGCCGCTCTGATTGGCCATGCGCAGAGGCAGGCAGCGGTTGGGCCAGCCATTTTGGGTAAGTTCCATCCAAATGCGTTCGGCGGGCGCGGGAACCAGCTTCAACGTTGGCCGGTCTGGAAGCCGATAAGCTGCAAGGCTGCAAACAGCGGGCATTTCTGGCATTTGAGAACCAAATATACAGGAAAGCCCGCTCCAGGAAGAATTGATCAGCCGCCGATAAACCCAGACGAACGTCGATCAGACTTCCGGATCCGATTCGTGTTCATTCGTGTTCATTCGTGGCCAATATTCCTTTTTCAGATAAATGGATTCGTGTCCGCGCTCGGTCCGTAAATCGATGGCAGGGGAACATCCAGCAGCCGCAAATACGCCGAGAGCTGCCCGCGATGGTGATAAATGTGATTCAGCATGATCGAACGGATGAAGCCGGTCCGCGGCATCGACATGAGCGCTTTGCCGTTCCTGGTGAGCGTCCATGTCGCATTCATACGCGCGTCGTCCATCTGGTTCAGCGCGGCTTTTACTCTTTGAAGTCCCGCCGAAAAAGCGTCCTGAATCTCCTGCAGGTTTTGCGGCTGGGCCTGCGCGAAAAAGGGCGCTTCCATCGTGTCGGGTAGAGCGCCCTCGGCAACGGCTCCCGGCGCCACAGCGATGTGTAGAGCCAGTTGGCCGAGCGAGAAAGACTTCGGATGCGGTCTCCATGCGAGTTTGTCGGCGGGAACGCAGTCCAGAACGCGTTTCGTGGTCTCCGCCTCCTGATTGACTTCCGCGAGGATGGAATCGGCGATCGTCATTTCTTCAAACCCTCCGCGCGCTTGCGAATGCTCTCGAAGACGTGTGACCAGCCGATCCCGACTCCCTGCCGTTGCTGTTCGTCAAGCAATCCCAGCGCGGTATGGCGAAACGATATCAGCGTGCCGCCCTCTTCCTCCGACAGCCGATACTGCACGTTTGAAAGAAGCGGAAGCGACGCGAAGAGCGGGCCCGTGATTTCAAGCAGCGTGGGGCGCTTGATCGCCTGCACGTGCCCCCAGAAATGGCCGTTGCCGTCGCCGAGGTCGCGGAACCATCGGCCGCCCGGCCACGCTTCGAGTTTCATCGGCATCGGCGTGCCATCGGGTCTCTCGTTATACGGCCCTGTTTGTTCCAGCAGTGCGGTGAAGGTTGTTTCCAGTGGCGCTCGGACGTGAATTTCCTTCCGGATTTCGAGCACCAGTTCGTCAATCGATCGGGCTGTGGCTGTCATTTTTGCTCCTTTGCTGTTTTCTCTTCGGCGCGCTGGCGGACACGTTCGAGTTGGTGCTGCCAGAACCGCTCGAACTGGCTCGCCCAGTCGTGGAGCGGCCGAATTCGCTCGGCATTGGTTCGATACAACTTCTGCCTTCCATCGCTTCGCATCTCCACCAGGTTTACCTCCCGGAGGACCCTCAGGTGCTTTGACACCGAGGGCTGCTCGATACCGAGCGTCACAACGATTTCTCCGACGGAACGTTCCTGCGCCGCGAGGTAACTCAGAATTTCGCGCCGCCTTGGTTCCGCCACCGCATTAAACGCATCGGAGGTCGTTGCCGCGCGCGCCATACTTCAATCGTATTCCCATATGGGAATATGTCAAGACCCAATCTGCATTAAAATGGCAGCGCATGAAGAATCGATGCTTTGCCTGCGCGGTCGTCCTTTTTCTCGCCTCATCGGCCAGTGCCCGTCTGACGCGTTTTGTCGTGGAACAGACATCGGCGTCGGGGCCGGCCCAGGCGTTGACTGGCCGCTTCTACGGCGAACTCGATCCGAAGGATTCGCACAACCGCATCATCACTGACATAGAATCGGCGCCGCGAAATGCACAGGGAATGGTCGAATACTCAGCCACGTTCTCGATGGTTGTGCCGGCCGAGACCAGCGGCGTTCTGATGTACAGCGTAGCGAACCGCGGCAATGGCGCGCCTGTTTCGGTCAACGGGAATGTGGGTATCGTAAGCGGATGGCAAGGCGATGTGGTTCCGCGCAATGGCGTGCAAACGATCAGTGTGCCGGTTGCGAAGGGTCTTACCGGGCCGGTCGTCGCGCGTTTCATTAATATGGCGCCGAACACAACGACGCTTTCGCTTGCGACGGCTGTCTCCGGACTCGTCTACCAAAGGCCCGCCACGCTCGATACGACGAAGGCAACGCTGACCCGACAGACTTCGGAATACGGCCAGACCGTGCCGATTCCGAGCACTGATTGGGCTTTCGCCGACTGCGCGACCGTTCCCTTCCCCGGTACGCCCGATCCTTCGAAGATCTGCGCCAAAGCCGGCTTCGATCCGGCGTATCTTTACCAACTGGTATTCACCGCGAAGGAT
>Ga0210389_10000897_pt1 | contig 25087 bp, 26 predicted proteins | sample IncBWH28OmetaG_FD_160127 | JGI IMG/M metagenome (GOLD analysis project Ga0210389, IMG submission 160127) | Forest soil microbial communities from Barre Woods Harvard Forest LTER site, Petersham, Massachusetts, United States - Inc-BW-H-28-O ...
GGTTTGAAGCGTTGAAGGGCCGCGTCAATCCTGATGTAATTTTCTGCCACCGACAAGACGATGCGCATCAGGACCATCGCCAGGTCGCTCGCCTCGCTTGGAATACGTTTCGAGACCATCTTATTCTGGAGTACGAGATACCAAAATGGGATGGCGATATGGCAAGACCAAATCTCTATATGCCAATTTCCGCATCTTTAGTTCAGCGCAAGGTAGATTTGCTCATTTCGCACTTTGGTAGCCAGCGCTCCAAGCAGTGGTTCGATGCCGAAACCTTTCTCGGCTTGGCAAGGCTAAGAGGAATGGAATGTCGAGCTCACGAGCGGTATGCGGAGGCGTTTATCGCGCGCAAACTCTCACTAGGTTGATTCGTTAGGGCCCGCCGAGGCGCCGGGAGCGATCCGTGTTGATGCGCAAGGAGTGCATGGGCTCGGTTTGAGCGATAGTTGTAAACCTTTGGAAGAAGATTGCTGAGATATTCCCATTTCGCAGCTTTCACGCCAGGGCTAGAATGCGTCGATTATTCTCTCGACTCTCGATAACAAAAAATATACCTTTACCCCGCAAATTAAATGATTTAATAAACAATTTAAATTTGGCAAATTCGACCACGCGGCTAAAGAAGGCGAGTGCTGTCGTGATTTTTACCGAGACCAAGCTCAAAGGCGCGTTCGTCATCGATTTAGAGCGTAGGGAGGACAAGCGAGGCTTCTTTGCGCGAGCCTTTTGCCAGAATGAATTTAAAGCGCACGGACTAAAACCGTTCATAGCGCAGGTCAATATTGCGTCTACGAGCAAGGAAGGCACGCTGCGCGGCCTGCATTTCCAATATCCTCCGGCGGCCGAGACCAAATTGGTCCGCTGCACTCGCGGCGCAATCCTGGACATTATCGTGGACCTTCGTCCGGAGAGCATCACCTATCTGCAGCACGTATCTGTCGAGTTGAATGAGGTCAACCAGCGCGCGCTCTACGTCCCTGAACGTTTCGCGCACAGTTATTTGACGCTGCGCGATGACACGGACACTAGTTACCACGTGGGTGAATTTTATACACCTGAGACCGAGGGTGGGCTGCTCTACAGCGACCCTCGGCTCCGACTGGCGTGGCCAATACCCATCACAACCATCTCCGAAAAAGACCAGAATTTCCCGTTGCTTGATCAGATCGAAAGCGAATTGGAAAGGAGAATGACGGTGTCCGCCTGACACCTTGGATTCAACGTTCCGCGGGACGTTCTTATTCGTTGGTGGAGACTAGAGGCTAAGGGAGATTACGTATGATCCTGGTCGATACCGCTCTCCACGCGCTGGAAGCACGTGGCACTCCCATCCGCGTGGCGATTATCGGAGCTGGCTTCATGAGCCAGGGCCTGGCAAACCAGATCGCGAACAGCGTTCCCGGGATGCGCCTGGTAGCTATTTCTAACCGCAACCTCAAGCGAGCGATCGACGTTTTTCGGTACAGCGGCAACGAGAATATTATTGTCGCCGAGACGCAAAGTCGGTTCGACGCTGCAATTCGCGCGAACAGGCCTGCAGCCACTCAGGATGCTTTCCTGATGGCGCGCTCCGAAATGGTGGACGTGCTGGTGGATACGACCGGCTCAGTTGAGTTTGGCGCTCATGTCGTTCTGGAGGCTTTCAGACACGGAAAAGACGTCGTCTTGATGAACGCCGAAATCGACGCAACAATCGGCCCGATTTTGCAGGTTTACGCACGCAAATGCGGCGTGATCCTCTCCGCGTGCGATGGCGACGAACCGGGCGTACAAATGAATCTGTTTCGTTGGGTCAAGGGACTCGGCCTGATCCCACGGGTGATCGGCAACGTTAAAGGTTTGCAGGATCCTTATCGAAACCCCACGACCCAGAAGAATTTTGCCGAGCGATGGCAGCAGAATCCCGCCATGGTGACGAGTTTCGCCGATGGCACCAAGATTAGTTGCGAGCAGACGGTTGTAGCCAATGCAACGGGTTTCAAGGTTAGGTCGCGTGGCATGTCGCGGGGCCTCGAATATCGAGGCGATATCATGCAGATCGGCAAGATCTACGATGTGGATGAACTACGAGAGATTGGCGGCATCGTTGACTATGTCGTCGGCACTCCGATGACCAAGGTTTACGTCTTGGCCGAGCACCCCGATCCGAAACAGCAGCACTATCTCAATTTGTACAAGATGGGAGACGGGCCACTCTATTCCTTCTTTATCCCATACCACCTGGTCCACTTTGAGGTACCGAACGCGATTGCGCGGGTCGTGCTGTTCCGTGACTCGGTCGCCCCGCCTCAAGCCGGCCCAGTCGTTGAGGTTTGCGCAGTTGCCAAACGAGATTTGAAAGCCGGCGAAATTCTCGATGATTATGGCATGTACATGACATACGGCGAGGCCGTGAACGCCGATGAAATGAGCAAAAGTCAATACCTGCCCGAGGGACAGGTTGAAGGCTGCAAGCTCAGGCGCAACATCAAAAAGGACGCCGTCCTCAGTTACAGCGACGTTGACTTGCCGCCCGACCGCTTGGCCGACCGGTTAAGGGCCGAACAGTACAAGCATTTCCGCAGCGAAAATTGGCTTGAGGATCTCATCAGCATTGGAGCGCAAACAACGGGTCGAAATTCCGAAATAGTGTCGCCCGTGCTCTGACTTGGACTAATGGCGAGCGCCTTTTCAGCGACAAATCGCGAGGTAAGCACAATGCGTGTATTGGTGACTGGACATCTGGGCTACATCGGCACGGTTCTGACACCGATGTTGGTTGAGGCGGGTCATGAAGTGGTTGGATTGGACAGCAACCTTTATTCGCGCTGCACATATTCGGCCGGCGGTGAGCTGTGCAAGGTGCCGACTATTATCAAGGATACGCGCGATATCGTGGTTGCCGATCTTGCCGGTTTTGATGGGATCGTTCATCTGGCTGCCCTGTCTAACGATCCCCTGGGCGATCTGAAGCGAGATCTCACTGACGAGATTAACCATCGTGCAAGCGCCCGCTTGGCGGAACTTGCCAAAAAAGCCGGGGTCCCTCGTTTCGTTTTTGCGTCATCCTGCAGCAATTATGGTCAGGCTGGCGATGCAATGCTTGACGAGACCGGCGAACTAAATCCCGTTACAGCCTATGGCGAATCGAAGGTGATGTCTGAACGCGGCATCTCACCTTTGGCGGGAAATGGCTTTTGTCCGGTTTATTTGCGACCCGCTACCGCGTACGGCCTGTCGCCGCGGCTGCGCTTCGACATTGTCTTGAACAATCTCGTAGCTTGGGCGTTCACAACGGGGAAGATTCACTTGAAGTCAGATGGCACTCCGTGGAGGCCGATCGTACATGTTGAGGATATCTCGCGCGCGTTCGTTGCGGCGCTCGAGGCGCCCGCCGAGGAGGTAAGCAATGAAGCGTTTAATGTCGGCCAGACCGCCCACAATTACCGCATTCGGGACCTGGCCGAAATCGTGGCTGCTGTCGTACCAGGATGCACAATAGACTTTGCTGAGGATGCGGGCCCTGACAAGCGCTCGTATCGCGTGAGCTTCGAAAAGATTCGTCTCAAGCTGCCGGCATTCAAGCCGCGATGGGATGCACGCATGGGCGCCGAGCAGTTGTACAGGGCCTATCAATCGTCCGGGCTGACCCTGGAGGAATTTGAGGGACCGCGATATCAGCGCATCGGTCATATAAAAAAGCTAATGGCGGAAGGCATTGTGAACAGCGATCTACGCTACTCCATGATAGCCGAGCGGCTGGATGCCTAACAGCAACCTTTTCGATAATTCGTGCTGCATCTTACGGAGCGCGACAGTATGCAGGCCCCACGAGGGGCAGTGAGGTCTGTATAGTCGAGCGTGATTAGCCGGCAACTGGAGCTGGCCGAGAGCCTAAGGGTGGCGCACGACGCAGGTGCCTTTTACGCGGCAAGGACCTGGCCCGGGTCACGGTCGACACCACGGTGCAGCCCAAGGCCATCAGCTTTCCGACCGACGCCAAGCCGCTGCATGCGGCAATCCGTGGCCTGAACCGGCTCGCCACGCGGCACGGGGTGCGACTGCGGCAATCCTATCTGCGCGTCGCCAAGCGCGCGGCGATGATGGCGGGGCGCTACGCTCCCAACAAACAGGTCAACCGCCATCGCCAGCAATTGCGCCTGCTGCGCACCCGGCTGGGCCGGATCATCCGCGATATCCGCCGCAAGATCGCCGGCAACATCGAGATTGAAGCGGTCTTCGAGATCGCCCTGGCGCGTGCCAACCAGATCCGCTCGCAGCAGCGCCAGCGCGGCTACAAGCTCTATTCCTTCCATGCCCCGGAGGCCGAATGCATCGGCAAGGGCCTCAGCCCCTTACGAGTTCGGCGTCAAGGTCTCGATCGTCACCACTAACGCCCGCGCTCCCGGCGGCCAGTTCGTGCTGCACGCCAAGGCGCTACCCGGCAATCCACTCGCAATTTCAACTCACGCAGAAAATATGCAGTGCTGTTTACAGCGCCGGTCTCGTTGCGCAATCAGAATTTCCGTCGCATGCTGACCAGTTTGATGGGACAGAAGTCGCCGATCGGTGGTAGCTTCCCCGCAACCTGGTGAATTGGGTGAAAATAGTCTGGCTCCTTGCCCTCCAATTGACAAGCGGCCGAATAAATCACCCGCGTCGCCAAATAATAGGAGCTCAGGAAGTTTTCGAACACCAGTGAGTCGAAGTGTCTCGCGGTTTTCGCAACGTACTCTTGCTCGTCGAAGAAATGGTTGTGCCACCTCACTGGAATCTCGGGAAGCCCCATCGCCATCCGCGCCTGATTGAAGCTCCTTTGTCCGCCCAAGAAGTTTTCAATGCCGAAATAATAGCCGCCTGGCTTGAGGTGTTCTGCGATCTGAGCGATGGTGCCGTACTGCTCCTCGGGGAGCATCAGGTTGATCAGACTGCGCGATGTCAGAAAAACTTCGAACTTCTCCCCATGCAGGCTGTTGGAGACGCGCCGCATGTCCCCCTCATGAAATGACATCCGCTCCGAAAGACCTTGGTGAGCCGAACACCGTTTTCTCGCCAGGGACAGCATGTTGTCACTCCAATCGATGCCGATGAAGCGAAGCGACGGAAACGCCGCAGCGATGCTGACCGTGGCGTACCCGTCCCCGCAACCGAGATCGACGATAGTGGAGCCAGCGGGGAGCGACGCCTCGGAAATCTTCTGCTTGAATTTCGCTATTTCCAGATCGCGAAGGAAAACGTCGTAAGTGGTGGCCTGCGCGGACGCGGGAGCCGAGCTCCCGGCGCGCTCATTCCAGTATTGTTTGATTTTCCCGGAAAGTTCTTGATCGATAACGCCGTTCATGCTGTCTCCTTCTCACTTGTAGCGGTTGCCCATCGGAGTCTAGCGTCCAGTTGACCGCTGGCGAGCAACTGCTGGATGTGATCAACGCGTTTGAACCGCGGCCCCTCGAAGTCTTCTACGACGACTCCTGCAATGCGGTAGGCTGAGTAAAGTTGTTCGGCACCCTGTCGAACGGTCCACTTTGGCCTGAAAGCGGGCAACTGGCGGCGGATCTTGCTAAAATCTACCCGGTAAGAACGCGGGTCGGGACGACCACCTTCAGCGTATTCCACCCGCGAGCCGACGACGACATTCCGGACGATCTCGGCTAATTCACGGACCGTATAGTTCTCCTCGGACTGGCCTACGTTGAACGCCTGGTTGTGAATCACCTCCCGAGGCGCGGTCAGAGCCGCCAGGAAGGCGCACGAGATATCTTCGACATGCACAGTCGGCCGCCATGGCGAGCCGTCACTCTTGATGTAGACACGACCTGCGGCATATGCCCAGGCCATGAGGTTGTTCAGTACCAAATCGAAGCTGTGGCATGGCGAGACGCCATATGCCGTCGCGTTGCGCATAAAGGTGGGGCTGAAATTGTTGCTCGCCAGCTTTGCCAGCTCTTGTTCAACCCGGGCCTTTGAAATCGTGTAGGGCGTAAGCACTTCTATGGGGCTGGTCTCCGCAACTAACTCCTCTCCTGCCTTTCCGTAGATGCTGCAAGACGAAGAAAACAGGAAACGGCCTACGCCAGCATCTTTTGCAAGCCGCGCCAGACGGACGGACGCGGAGTGGTTAATATCGTAGGTTGCCTCCGCATTGAGATTGCTGAGCGCGTCGTTGGAAAGGGCCGCGAGATGAATGACCGCATCAAAGCCTGCGAGATGCTCAGCTGCCACGTCCCGAACGTCTATGCGAAATTCAGGCACCTCGGACTTGTATGGTACGAGCCTGAAAGCCCGAAAGAGATCGCTGTCGAGGCCCACGACCTCGTGACCCGCCGAGCGGAGCATCGGCACCATCACACAACCGATGTAACCGTTATGCCCAGTGACAAGAACACGCATTGATATATTGCCTTTTGCCCTCGCTCAATGGAACCCAGTAAACTGGCGTAAGTTGGTCTGCAAGCTCCGCGGTGGTGCCCGCTCGTCTTTACTGGGTGCGCTGTGGCCCGCCGGCGCCCCGACGGTGCGCCGCACTCGTACTCCTTGAGAACGGCGCCGGGGTTTCGTCGGTCGATCCGTGGTCCACGACCACCCAGAGTCCCGGCGTCACCAATTGCGCTGGGCGTCGTCACGGCAGGGCGAGATGAGCAGATAACGTCGCGACGGGTTCACGTGGTAAAGCTCATTGGATGTGGGTCAAAATGCTTCCAAATCTTTAAAACCATTTCTTAAATATCACACATTAATTGATTTGCATATTGTTTTTTAATATTAGAATTTTAGTTAAAGAGAGGATTTTACGCGTGAGTCGTTTGCCAAAATGGATTTAAAGCGCGTGGACTAACACCTGTGATTGCCAAGTCAAGATTGCGTCGACCCGTAAGAAAGGGAGGCTGCGCGGCCTGTATTTCCAATGCCCCCGGCGGCCGAAACCAAATTGGCCCGCTGCACGCTTGGCGGAAGCTTGCCAAAAGGGTTAGGGTCGCTCGTTTCGTGTTTGCCTCGTCCTGCGGCAATTATGGCCAGGCTGGCGAAACAATGATTGACGAGACTGGCGAATTAAATCCGCAAGCCACGATGGACGCGCGTATGGGAGCCGAGCAGCTGTATAACTCGAAGGACCGCGATATCAGCGGATTGGTCACATCAAGAAGCTAATGGCGGAAGGCATTCTGGATAGCGATCTACGCCACTCAGTAGAGGCAGAGTGCCTATTCGTACCTTCAGCTAAAGGTTCTGCTTAATATTGATTTTAACTTCAGGAGGGCTAACCTAGCCAATGACTTGGGGCGCCTGACGGCGACCGAGGTCATGTACTCGGTACCATTGCGCTTCAGTATGGGGCGCTGGAATGGATCTGCCAAGATCGATTGATCTTTCGACCTGTGGCGGCTTCACGACCGCGATCGGGAGGCTGACCGGCAAGCCGCCTGCGGCAGGACAACATTGGGCGGGACCACAACGGATCTCGGGTGAACATGAAAGTATCTGATCTTTTTTCGGCAGAGATGGAGTCTGCCCTGAACAACTAGCTCAGAAGATTTAGTTCCCCAACAGATCTATTTGCCAACATGCATCAACTGTTCACGAAGCTCTCTTTGCAGAACATTCAAGGGACAATTGAAGACGGTGCCACCATAATCGTGGTCGGCTCACATTGGTATAGGTTCGGTCATCCGTACCCAGGCGATAATCCGCGGGCCAGTAATCGTGGGGAGCGAAATCCATCGTCAATAGTCATGCCGAAATTCAACCGGGTTGCTTTCTTCCAAGCTGCGAAATACCAAACTGATGCGCGGGTACGGGACAATTTTGAATAAGTTCGTTTGTCGTCGTGCGGACCGCAGGTACCTTCTTTTACCGCAATCGTCCACAACTCGAGTTGATGCGTCGTTTGACCGGGCGGAAACCCGGGGGTCGACGTTGAATATCGCAATTATAGGCTGCAGCATCGGTGCGCCATCTTGTCGACTATTCGCACTGCGCGGTCGGACCTTAAGGTGAGCGTGTGCGCTGTCGACAATTCAGCCGAAGTACTGAACGTCGCCAAGGAAGCGGTTTACACAAGTCAACTTTGTGATCTGGTCGGTGAATCGATATTCGAGCGGATGACGGAAGGGGAATTTGAGGAAATGTTTGAGAATGACGGCAGGGCGGCGAGGGTCAGATCGCGGATTCGGGAAGGAACCAGCTGGCACCTGGGCGATGCAGGTGATCCGGGCCTGATGTGCGTTATCGGACGTCAGGACTTGGTGGTGGCGAGTAACTTCCTCCACATGGAGCCCGCGGAAGCGAAAAAATTGCTTGCGGAATATGGCTCGCATCGTGAAGCCGGGAGGGCATCTCTTTGTAGCGGGTGTTGATTTTGATGTTCGAGCAAGGTGGCGCGCGACCTGGGCTGGCAACCGGTTCTCGAGCCAATCGAGGAAATTCAGGAAGGGGATCCATCCGTGCGGCGAGACCGGCCCTGCGCGTGGTGGGGCCCGAGCCTCTCAACAAAAAAGAGCCGATTGGCAGTTCCGGTATGCATCTGCTTTCTGGCTGAACGAGGGTGATTGACCGAGCATGGCCGAAGATGCGGGAGCGTATTTCGACGACCACAAGGAATCGAGGGACCTTGGGCGTCTGGCTTTGCGCGGCGGCATCGTCTCCGTCGCGATGCAATACGGTAACGGCGCTATCCAGATCGCCGGGGCCGTTATCTTGGCACGGCTCTTGGCGCCGGAGGATTTTGGATTAGTCGCGATCGTCACGGTTTTGACGAGCTTTGCGCCATTCCTCATCGATTTTGGCCTTGGAGACGCTACAACACAAAGAAACAAGATAACGCGAGGCCAGGTCAGCAGCCTTTTTTGGCTCAGTAGTGGGATTGGGTTGGCAGTTGCGGTGGTTATGGCTGCCTGCAGCCCGCTGATTGCATGGCTCTACCGCGAACCTCGTCTGGAGCCTATCGCACTGTGTATTGCGATCACCTTCGTGCTATGGGGGGCGTCAAATCAGCACCTCGCGCTTTTACGACGTACGATGCAGTTTGGCAGTATTGCCAAAATACAGTTTCTCGGCACTCTGGCAGGAATTGCCATTGCCGTCGTTATCGCAATTTGCGGATATGGCTACTGGGCACTGGTGCTCCGTCCGATTACAAATGCGTTCTGCGTTGCTTTCGGAGCTTGGCTCGTGTGCCGGTGGAGGCCGGGATTTCCTGTCTTTGACAATGAAGTGAAGTCGATGGTCCGTTTTGGGCTGCACGTGGTGGGTTTTTCGGTCACTTATACCGTGGCCAAAGCAGTCGACCGGATTGCGCTGGGTTTGTCCTACCGGCCCGATGTGGTGGGCTATTATCAAAACGCAACAACGCTGTATGAGAACTCCATCTTCTCGGCACTTGTTCAGCTGCACACGGTCGGAAGCGCGGCCCTCAGCAAACTTCAATCTAATCCGGCTGCCCTTCGACAAAAATACGAAGCGGCATTGTCTGCAGTAGCGTTCTTCGTCATGCCCATGGCGGCGATCTTGTCGGTGACAGCTGAAGATCTGACGATCATATTGTTGGGGGAAAAGTGGCGAGCGGCCGGTTCACTCCTGAGTATCATTGCCTTGCGCGGCATTTTCCAGGTCATTGAGGGCTCACAGGGCTGGCTGCATCTTTCCGTCGGGAGAGCGGACCGCTGGCGCAACTGGGGAATCGTTTCGGCCGCTGTCCAGGTCGTGGCGGTTCTAGGAGGTCTGCCCTTTGGCGCCAAGGGCGTCGCCATGGCAGTGGTCATGGCAAGCTTGCTCATTGCCCTACCCTCGATAACCTATGCGGGCCGCCCGATAGGCATTGGCGCTGCACTCGTAATCCGGGCCGTGCGCCCGCAGCTGATCGCCGCAATCAGCGCCGCGGTTGGAGGCTGGTGGCTGCAAACCGCGACTCTCACCGATTATTCCAGCTTTGTGCGTATCTTCTTGTCGGGCGGCTTCTGCGTCTGCATTTACCTTGCCATAGTTGTAGGCCTGTTCCGGCTCAGCGAGCCGATCAAGGTTGCCGGCTCGATTGTGCAGGATCTGCTGAGGAAGCGATAGCAGCGGGTTCAAGTAGGTGCGCGCAACCGGAGATTCGCTCGGCCATTTTCGCAGGTGGCAACGATTGGTGCGAGCGGTGTTTGTTGTGCAGCCCGCTGGCTCCGGGCCTTGATATTTGCGGCGATGCTGCCGAGGTCAGAGATGGAGTGTCACGGGAATGTCAGTTATTTGTCTAAGCGTTTTTGGTGAGAGTGGAAGTTTGGTCAGGTCAAGTGCATACTTTTACACATCAGGCGGACCTCGGCGTTGAACGCTTGGTGGCCAACGAGGGCCGGGCAGCAAGTGGCGCCAAGGCCATCAATGCGCTCCTATAGGTTCTTCACCGCAACCAGCGACTCTAAGGAGTCGGCAATTCCGATCGGGCTTCGTGGAGCGTCTTGTGCTCGGTGCGGCTCAAGTGCGCAAGGCTGCGCCGAACGTTCAAAATTCTCCCAGAAGCATCCGTCATCCTTCGACCAACTCGTTCACAAGATCGACAACTTGCGAGCTAGGAGAGGAGCTCGCGATTTGGGCGCATCGGTGTCGACGCCGATGTCACGCCATTGTCCTTCAAGCAAACGGTGCGTCGCCGAAACAAGGCCCATCTCGCCTTTCGCTTCGCAACCATGCCTGGTGTGTCAACGCACGCCTTGCGATGCTCGCCACCTCAAGTTTACGCAACCGCGCGCCCTTGGCATCAAAGTCAGCGACGAGTTCACGGTGCCATTGTTCAGTGCCGCACGCTGGAAAACCCGATGTGCCCATAGGGATAAAAATTTCGACCAGAATCACGCGAAGGTCTTGTGACCGAACGAGAGCAGCCATTCCGGCCGAAGGCGGTCAATCGCCCCTCAACTGGCCGCCGTTGGCGGCAAAATCAGCTATATCTTTTAAGAGCAGCTCACGGGCTGCCATACCGGGCCGAGGCTTAATGCCAGCTACTCGAAACATTTCGTTCCACCGGTATACCCAATCGTGACGCAGCAGGACCTCTTTCGTGTTTCGTCTGCTGATCGCAGCCATTCGTTCTTGGTCGGAATTGAGGTCACGAAGAACAGCCATGATGTCGGACCCATCGGGTCGGATCTGGACAACAGCTTCCGGCCACCCGAATAATTCACTGTACGCTTCGCAATCCGGAGCTTCCCCAATCATCACTGTGCCTGCGGCCGCTCCTTCGAAATACCGGTAGCCGATCTCAACTTGGCCTTGGGTCTCAAGGGTACCTACCTTTGCGGCCGCTACCATGAAATACCGACTTCGCTTCGCCATGTTTGCGAAAAGATCACGGTGTTGCTGGTGGTCGCACACGTCGGCGCGAGCAATGTCCGCAAGCGTAAGCGTATCATATACATAGAAAAGCCCATCCCGCCCTGCCGCCTTGAGCATTGCGGCGTGGATGCCTTCGTGTCTGCGTCCAATACTGTAAACGTCAATAACGCGCGTTGGCGGGTCGGGAAAAGGACTGAATCGAAGCGCGTCGATGCCGGGGGGAAGCCAGTAGCAAGGTCGATTAGCGGCCCTTGATAAAGCAGAAACAGTGCCCTTGAATTCGCAGAATACATAGTCGAACTGACTGAGCGCATCAAGCCAGTATTTGTAGCCGGCTATATCAGCTGCCCACATCTCTTCAATCCAGCACACACTGATTTTGCAATGGTCCCTCCACCCTTTTATGGCGTTGATGTAAGGAAGGTCCCAATAACTATTGCAGACGGCTATGAATACATCATAATCCCTAGCGAGGCGCACCTTCTTGAGCCCTGGATTCGCGAATATCAGTTTCCTTGACACATCGTGATAGAGCGGAACTCTTAGCCAGCGCTCGTCGAACATCGCTGCCCAGGTCGCATCTAGATGAATCAAGTCGACATCGTCGATCTCGACGAGCACATCCTGAGCCTCGTAAAGGCCGCACCGGTAGGGTCTTTTTGTGAAATTTCTCCAAGTAGGCATGCAGATGCGCGGCGACGCCGATCGCGTCGGAGCCTCGGCGGGCTCACGGAAGCTGCCATTTTCCTTACCGAATCCCATCTAGGCTCTCCTACCCAAATCCGGTTCGAGCGCACGCTAGCGGCCTGTTTTAGCAGTCCCCTTGTTCAATCGGAAAATCACTGCATGCCGCATTAGCCAGTCGAGGTCTTCCTTAGTCAAGCAACATCACACCCCGGCGACGCCCGGGCCACGACGCACCGACAAGTTGGCGCCCAGCCCGAACAAGGCCAAGTCCCGGGTAGGAAGGCGGGCTGCAACGGAGTGCGTCTCGCTGACCGGCTGCTTCGACGGCCTGCTTCGCTACAAAGATGCTCTGGTGCCAGTTCTCGAACGGTTGAAAATTCGTATTGAACACCAACGCTTCCGAATGGCTTAGGGGTTGTGCTGTGATGGCGTGGGACTCCCATCCGGCGCTCAAACTACTCGATCCCGCTGCCCGTCAGTGAGCCTTTGAGATGGCTCCCTTGAGTTGCTATCTTGCGTCACATGTGGAACGTATCTCGACGGGACACGCCTCCCGAAGGAACGGCCACATGCAAATGGGCGAAAAGAAGCGCATAAGGGTTGCCATCTTTGGGCATTTCGATGGGAGCAATTTCGGCAATGAGTGCACGCTTCAAGCCTTTCTTCACCATCTTCGTTGTTATCGACCGGATGCTCAAATTACCTGCATCAGTTCGGGCCCAGAAGCTACCGTTGCAAACCATCAAATCGAAGCTATTCCAATTTCTGAGAACCTCTTTAAATCCTGGCGCCCCCGCCATCCTTTGCTCAGATTGGTACGAACGGTTTTTGTTGGAATACCAAGCGAGCTTTACCGGTTGATTGATGGTCTGAGGAGGCTCTGGCGTACGGACGTTCTTATTTTTCCAGGAACGGGACTGCTAAGCGATGCTTGGAATCTTACAGGCTGGGGTCCTTATAACCAATTCAAATGGTCATTAATGGCAAAAATCTGCCGCTGCAAATTGCTTTTTGTAAGCGTTGGAGCGGGTCCACTTTATGGGACCCTCGGCAGGTGGTTCGTTAAATCGGCGCTTTCTTTAGCCGACTTTCGATCTTATCGAGACAATTCGACTATTCAACACCTCAAGAGTATTGGATTCCGTGCGGACAATGACCCGGTCTATCCAGATCTAGTGTTCAGTCTTCCTGTGGCCATAACACCTGATCAGGATACTGAAAGGTGCCAGCGAACCATCGTTGGTCTCGGTCTGATGGCTTATGCTGGGCCATATAGCATCCCCACGCCAGATAATGCGATCTATCTGACGTATTTAGAGAATCTCGCGAGTCTTGCGAAGTGGTTGCTAGCCCAAGAAAATGATGTCCGATTGTTGATTGGAGGTATCGCGGACGTTCCCACGACGAAAGATTTCATGGGGTTGCTGCGAAAACGGTTTCCAGTGTTTGATGAAAGGCATATTATCGATGAGCCGGTCACTTCCGTTAAAGACCTACTGTCTCAGATTGCGGCAACTGACATTGTAGTGGCAACCCGGTTCCACAATGTTCTTTTGGCATTGCTGTACGAAAAACCGGTTATCTCCATCTCATTTCATCATAAGTGTGCGTCCCTAATGAGCGCAATGGGATTGTCGGCTTATTGCTTGGATATCAATGATTTCAAAGCGGATCAACTGATTGAGAAAATTTGTGACGTAAAGATAAATGCCACTAAGTTGAAGTATTTAATTAGAGAGAAGAACGAGGAGTTTCGTAAGGCTTTGGATCAGCAATACAAGCTTATTTTCCACGACACGTTGCGCGGTTAAAATGCAACAATACTTGACTCGGACTCCCTGTTCGGGAACCGGAAGCCGACCGGCTGACCCTCCAACATCTGCGATCACGAAATTGGTGCGGAGATAGCCTCTTGGTCAGACGTGCTGGTGGCCTCGGCCGTCAACTCGGAAGGATTTCGCGAGATTCTGGGGATCCTGCGGGGGTGCCAAGGAATGACGAATCCGGCTGGTCGGCATTTCTGCGTCATTTGGTCGATCGCGGCCTCAACGGAGTGCAGCTGGTCATTTTCGACGCCTGCAGAGGCCTTGTCGAGAGCGTCGCGGATTTCTGCCGGAGGCGGGCTACCACGCTGCATGGTGCATTTCTCTATCGCAACGTCCCTTCAACCAGGGTTCGCGAGGTGAGCCACATGCTGCCAATCATGTGCAGGAGAGCCGCGAGGCCGCCGACAAGAAGCCACAGGCAATCGTCGAAGACCTGCGGTCAATCAAGATGGGCAAAGCAGCCGACCTCGTCGAGCAGGCAGTCCATGAGACACTGACCCACTATGGGGCTTTCCGGCCATCCACTTGCATAAGATCAGAACCAACATCCGCTCGAGCGGATCATGAAAGAGATCAGGCGAAGAACCCGCGTCGTCAGTGCCTTTCCAGACGGTCAGTCCTGTCTCAACCTGGCGGCAGCGCGACTATGGCACATCGCCGGAACAACGTGGTCCGCCAAATGCTACGTGAACATGCGGTCACTCTATCAAAGCAGCAATCTGTAACCGAAGCCGTCGCGTGATGAATGTGCGAAGATTCTGGACACTACGGTTAAGCTGCCGCCTCGCAGGCCCTGCACGTTTCCGAGCGGTTAGCGACGGTGCCGCTCGCGATCAGGCGAAGATAAGCGAGCCCGCTGCAATGGCTCGGGGCCGGCCTACGGCGGGCCGGGACGCGTGTTTCGCGGGCTATCGGCTCCGAGCTGCAGCTCGCTCCGTTGCGCCGGGCGAGATTGTCGCAGCGACAAGCCGCCACATCGCGGGCGGCACCGCGGGTAATTGGCCTAGCCTTTAAATGCCAATCCGGCGTCGATAATAGGTGGGCCCCGGCGTTGACAACGGCTCCATTTAAATAATAATATGAAATTTATATAATAAATTATAATAGTTATGAAATTTGTATAAACATACAGCGACTGAGATGAAGCGTGTCGAAGAAGCCGTTGACAGCCGCGCCAATACAATGGCCTGCAGAACCCGGTTTCCGTAAGCGCTCGCAAAACCGAAGCCACGCCGCCACGCCCAAAGCGGTCCGAATCTTCCGACCCCTTCGCCTCTACGGTCTGAGCCAGAGGGTGCGCGCACTTTGCCGGAGAATTTCGGTGATTTGTCGTCAACGGCTCTTGGAGCCCGAGGATTTTGGATTGGTGGCCATCATCCTCCTGACTATCCCGATAGATGGTCGAAAAGAAGGGCGATTGAATTCATGACACAGAAAATTCCGAGGCGGATCATCCAGACGGACAAGAGCGCAGACCTGCCGCTCTTGGCTAAGGCGGCGACTTCAAACTTGCGCCTGCTCAATCCCGATTTCGAGTACGTGTTTTTCGATGACTCCCAGGTCGAACAATTCATCGACGTCGAGTTTCCTCAATACCGGCCTGTGTTCAACTCGTTCACCGCACGAATTCAGCGCTATGATTTTTTCCGGTATCTTGCGGTCTATCGTTTCGGCGGCTTCTATTTTGACACCGATGTGCTCCTGGCATCCGGTCTCGACGATCTGCTTGAATTCGGTTGCGTATTCCCATTCGAAAATTTGAGCATTAGCAGCTTCCTCTGCGAGGAGTATGGGATGGATTGGGAAGTTGGGAACTATGCCTTTGGTGCAGCGGCGGGTCACCCGTTTCTCGAAGCAATCATCAAGAATGTTATCCGAGCCCAGCAGCATCCCGAGTGGGCGGAAGCAATGATGAAGTCGATTCCCCGGATATTCCGCAACGAGTACTCTGTGCTCGCTACGACAGGACCTGGCCTAGTGTCTCGGACCCTAGCAGAGTATCCGGGTGCTTGCGACCAGGTGAAAGTGCTGTTTCCCGAGGACGTCTGCGACCAGGACAGTCGGTTCCGCTTCGGCAATTACGGTGTTCATCTTCACGTCGGTACGTGGCGCATGCGGGAGCGCCTGGTGCGTCGGGTGCTGCATAGACATTGGGCATCGACGATTCGAAAATCACTGTTGAAGGAGAGCCTTAAGCGCGGTGGGAAACGGACATTAGAATTCAGGAATTCGACCGCGCAACGTCAGAAGGCGTCCCGTCTAAGCAATACGCTCGGGTAGCTCCTTGCGTCCCGGGCGTCGCTCCGGAGGACAAGCAGAGCGGACACGATTGGTTCGGGGCCGCAGTTTAGCGAATCGGTCACGAACATGGAATCTCTCCCGCATGCTGGGGATGGAAGCAACTGTCAAGTTGAATCGTTTTCCTTTTTTTAGCATCAACGGAAGTGTAACAGGTAGGCGATCCGGGAAGAAGATGGCGAACGCGCGTATGCTGGTCCCCATTCGATGGTACGACCCGAATCCCGCAATTTTGCACTTCTGGCGCAGGAACAGTGAATCGTGGGGACCTCTCTGCCGGTAACCAGAGCCCTTATTATTCAATTGCTGGTATTGACCTGGAATACTGCCGCATACCGCATCCGCCAATCGTGTCTCCTGTGGTTTAGTGGCTCAAGGCCCCACCACCACCAGGGCCAGTCCCTTCGCAGGGAAGGATCCCCATCGTGAATTTGCTCGAGCAACTCCGGAATCGGCCGCCAACCAAGTTCATGCGCCACCTTTGCTCGGACCTCAAGATCAACGCCGGAAACCAACAGGTATCCTTCCCGATCCACTAGACCCGCAATATTCCGCAAACAATTTTCTGCAGCCGGGGGCTCCATGTGGCAAAGAAAGTTGTTGGCGACGACGATATCCTGGCGCCCAAGAGCATGGATCAATTCTGGCGAGGAGGCGTCACCAAGCCGCCACGTTATTCCGTCCCGGAGCCAGGGCTTAACTCTGGCCTCTTGACCCTCCCAATCAAACATTTGCTCCATTTCATCTGTGGTCAAACGCTCAAAAATCGACGAGCCGACCAGTTCGCTGGCACTGGAGGTGAAGACGCCGTTCTCGGCAAATTTCAAAATTTCCTTTGAGATGTCTACGGCGCACAACTGAACTTTCAGATCGGGTCGCGCCGAACGAATGGTCCAAAGGATCGAGTAGACCTCGGCGCCAATGCTGCAGGCGAGCACGGTGATTCTCAGAGTCGAGCCATTGGCTTTATCGTCGGCAATACGGCGCATCAGCTCGAGTGCGGGACGATTCCGGAAAAAGAACGTTCCGAAATATTGTCGGCGTGTGGCGGTGAGATTGACCAGGCCGTGCAGCCACGTCTCGTACGCGCGTATGGGATAGAAATTCCGCACGCCGACCGGAATACTATCCCAGAGCCATTTGTTCAGCCGCAAATAAATCCCAGCCGGGGACTTACCGAACAATTTCAGCCTTGCTGTTTTCGCCAGGAGCCCGCGGAGCGTCGGCCCGGCACGCCCCGATGATCCGGACCTGCTGGGCGCGAAAAGTTCCGGACTAATCCTGATCCAGGGCCACACGTTGCTACTTCTCCTGCTTGTGCGGGGTCGGGCATCCAGCGCGGGGTTCGATGCATTTGAATGGGCCCTGCGACTATACACCGCCAGGTTTAATTTTAAATGGGGATTTATTTAAAATTCTGGTATCAAGGCCGATAAGCGAACGGTTAAATCGGCCAAATACCGGTTCCGTTTCCATATCGTCGCTGTGCGGCACTGCCGTACGACAGAATGAGGGTCATTAACCGATCATGGCCGTAGGTACCGAGGCATATTTCGAGGATCACAAGGAATTGAAAGACCTTGGGCGGCTGGCTTTGCGCGGTGGCGTCGTGTCGGTCGCGATGCAATACGGCAATGGTGCGCTCCAGATTGTCGCCGCGATTGTCTTGGCGCGGCTCCTGGCGCCGGAGGACTTTGGTCTGGTCGCGATTGTGACGGTTCTCACAAGCTTTGCGCCGGCGCTCATCGATTTCGGCCTCGGGGACGTCACCGCGCAACGAACCAGGATAACTCCGAGCCAGATCAGCAGCCTCTTTTGGCTTAGTTCTGCGATTGGGCTCGCAGTTGCAGTGGTCCTGGCTGCCTCCAGCCCGCTGATTGAGATGGTATATCGCGCGCCCAGGCTGGGGCCCATCGCATGGTGTACTGCGATCAGCTTCGTGCTGTGGGGAATGTCAAATCAGCATTTGGCACTTTTGCGACGTGCAATGAAATTCGGCACCATTGCCCGCATCAGCGAGCCGATCAAGATTGCCGGCTCGATTGTGCAGGATCTACTGAGGAATCGATAGCAGCGGGTCGAAAGTGAGGCGCGTCGCGGGAAACGCCTTCGTGATTTAGTGGGACGTTCCCTGCAGGTTGCGCGTGGTGAGTGACGCGCGTCGCGTGAGTATCCTCTGAGTCAGGGGAGCCTCATGGAGGAGTTGCTGTCCTCGAGACCGAATGCTTATTGTTTTGCTGGGTATCCGCGGGTGAAACGGAATGAGCGATACCAATCTGCAACTGGCTCTCGTTTTGGCGACTTACAACCGAGCACGGCCGCTAGCTCGGCTTCTCAACGAGTTACGAGTACAGACACTCGATCGGTCCCGTTGGGAATTGATCGTGTGCGTTGATGGAAGCACGGACGATACTATGCAGGTGCTGGAGGCAGAGGCAGCACACAATGAACTACCACTGCGTTTCTTCAGACAAAAGAATGCGGGGCAATCCGCGGCTCGTCATCAAGGCATCGTTGAAGCAGGTGCAGAGCGCATCGTTGTCATCGACGACGACATGGGGCTGTGTCCGGAATTCCTTGAAGAGCACCTTAGAGCGGCTGCGTTCTCGCCCACTTATGCTGTCGTATTGGGCAAGAGCGAGCCGCCGAAAACTTGGAAGTCCGGGCCCTTATTTGAGGCAGTTCGTGATCACAACATGTTGCTTCAACTCAAGGAGATGGAACGGGGCTGGGTGCCTTCAGCTTTCGCGGTCGTGACCCAAAATCTGTCATTTTCGCGCGAACTCTATCTTCGAACAGGTGGCTTCGACTGCAGTTTGCGCCTTCACGAAGACTGCGAATTGGGTATGAGATTGGAACGCGCAGGGGCGAAATTCGTGTTCCATGCTGCCGCGCACGCGATCCACTATTCCGATGTTGGTTCCTATGAGAAATGGGAACGCCGGCAGTTCGAGTACGGCAGGATTGCGGTCCAAGTGTGGGACAAGCTCGGCAAGGACCCTATGCTCCACCCGCTCAGGAACTTGGTAAACGGAAACCCTGCGAATCGTGCTGCTGTGTACCTCCTCTCTAGAAATGCGATGACTACTCGTGCTGGTACGGAGCTGCTGCGCGCCATCGGTGGAGTTCTGAAGAAGGCTGGTGTCTTTTGGCTGGCAGTTGCAACCCACAAGGCAATTTATGCGATACAATATCACGCGGGAGTTAGAGAAGCTCTGGGCTCGTGGTCAGCATTACGTGAATCAGAGAAGGCATTCATGAGAGATCCGAGGCGCCCGCTCGAACCGACGCGCCGCGGAAAGTCATATTCTTCCGATTCCAGTTCAGGCGATCACACGTGATATCATTCGCCAACCTTGGCGTTAGGCGCTGCTGACCGCCCGTGGTTGAACCGCACGAACGATTGAGGCTTGCTTCCCGACGCTGCCGAAGTGAACTGAATCGGGGTGGCGCTCCTCGGTCGGGTGGGATGCGTGGGGCACTACGAGACGCTGGTCGCGTGATCCAATCGGGGTCGTGCTTGCGAGCGCGAATGGTCTTGAGGCTCATGCGAGCACGGGCGAGATCAGGCGGCAAGTAAACAACGTCCAGACGAGCAAGCGCGAGCACCGAGGCATGGCGGGACATGATCGCGGCATATCGGAGCGCAGCCTCGGGAAGCTCGCCGGCTCCGCCTGAGTGCGCTCCAGAGCCTGATCGGCATGCCGAGATCGATAAGCCGCGCCTGCAGCAGCGATATCCAGGGCAGGTTCCGCGCATTGACTTAGCAGCTATTGTCGCCGGGATGTGCGCCTTCGTGAAATTCGAGCTGCTGGCCGCAAGCTGACTTGAAACCGGGGCCGGGGTCGACGTCGCTGAGTAGGTGAAGCGCCTTCCCGGCCGGGGGCGTCTTCGAGCATGAAGCGATCCCTCCAGCGCCAGTCATACCCACGTCGCGGGTAATTGGGGCTCAATAAATAGCGATCCGGCATAATAGGTGGCGGCACTGGCAACAGTCAATTTAAATCGCCATTTAAATTTGCATAAATATGGATAATAATATAATATTTAAATTATCGGCGCCGCGACCGCCGTTCAAGGCGCCTATTGATTGGATGCTGTCTCTAGAAACAACTTCGTTAGAAACAACTTTGTTTTGATTGGTCCAATTTGCGTCGCAATTCACTACGCTGCACGGACAGTGGAGTTGTCGGATGCGTGAAGAGTTTCTGGGCGTGCCGATCGACATCTTGTCGCTGAACGAAACGGTCGACCTTGCGGATAAATCCATGAGTCGCCGGCAACGTTGCCAGCACGTCGCGCTCAACGTTGCCAAGTTCGTAAAAATGAGACGACAGCCCGAGCTTTGGCGCGACGTCGTCGAGAGCGACATCGTTGGAATCGATGGCATGGGGATTCTATGGGGCTCTCGCGTCCTCGGCCTGAAGGCACATGAACGGGTAGCTGGCATCGATCTGTTCAAGGAGATACTGAGCCTGTGCGATCGGAAGCGATTCAGACCGTTCTTTTTAGGTGCGACAGACGGCGTCTTGCAGAAAATGATATCCAATCTTCGGGTGCGCCATCCGAATCTTCAAATTGCCGGATGGCACAACGGATACTTTGGACGAGAAGACGATCCTCATATCGTGGAATCAATTCGCCGCTCCGGTGCGGATTGTCTGTTCCTGGGTTTGCCGACACCCCGCAAGGAACGACTGCTGGCTCGCTACAGGGACGAATTCGGCGTTCCATTTATTATGGGAGTGGGGGGCTCCTTTGACGTTCTCGCGGGCGCGGTCAGTCGCGCTCCTCTCTGGATGCAAAATACGGGCCTGGAGTGGGCCTATCGGCTCTATCAAGAGCCGCGCCGAATGTTCTGGCGCTACGCCAGCACGAATATCTCATTTGCAGCTCTCATCACCAGGGAGCTCGTCAATCGGACGGTACACTCGGCTTTGCGGATGCGGTGATGTGCCAGCACATAACGTTGGTCTTCGGAACACGACCCGAAGCAATCAAATTGTTTCCGGTCATTTATGCCCTGAGGGAGCGCACAGATCTGCGCATCTCAGTTCTCGTAACGGGCCAACATCGGGCGATGCTCGACCAGGTGCTGGCGATAGCCGGCATAAGACCGGATGTCGATCTAAACATAATGGTTCCCGACCAGAGCCTCGATGGGCTAACCGCTCGCCTGCTGCTCGCAATTGGGGAGGCATTCGATGCCGACCGGCCCGACTTTGTGATCGTGCAAGGCGATACCACGAGTGCAATGGTCGCGGCACTTGCTGCTTTCTACCGTAAAATTCCTGTAGCCCATGTCGAAGCCGGATTGCGAACAGGGAACAGTTATTCACCATGGCCGGAAGAGATCAATCGCCGGATCATTGCACCGATAGCCTCGCTGCACTTCGCGCCCACCAGGTCGGCAGCCGCGAATCTAGCCAGAGAGAATGTGAACCCTTTCGGCATCCACGTTACCGGAAACACTGGAATTGACGCCCTCTTGCTAACCAGAAGCCGCATGGACTCCCTTGAAGAGCAGACCTGTAGCGTCAGAAATCTTATCGCACCCTTCCAAGCCCAGAGAATTATCCTGGTAACTGCCCACCGCCGCGAGAACTTTGACGGTGGTCTCACCAATATTGCGCAGGCCATCAAGACGCTCTCGATGCGAGATGACGTCGTCATCGTATTTCCTGTGCATCCAAATCCCCGGGTGCGCAGGGTTATAGATGCGACGCTGAAGGGAAATAACAAGATTGTCCTGCTGGATCCCCTGACATACGTCCCCTTTGTTTACTTGATGTCTGTTGCGACGCTCATCCTCACGGATTCCGGCGGCATTCAGGAAGAGGCTCCGTCGCTTGGTAAGCCAGTGCTGGTTTTGAGAGATACGACTGAACGGCCGGAGGGGATCGAGGCCGGGACGGCAAAGTTGGTTGGGACCAATGCGAAACACATCGTAAGCGAGACGGAGCGGTTGCTGGACGATAGGCGCCAGTACGAGATGATGAGCGGAGCGATCAATCCATATGGCGACGGCAGGGCAAGTGAACGGATTGCGAGTGTCATCAATGTCCAATAAGGAGTCTCGCGTGCCATCGACGTTCAGTGACGCTTCCACCGTCTGTGTGGTGGGACTGGGCTATATCGGCCTTCCTACAGCTGCTCTCATGGCAAGTCGGGGATGGCAGGTAGTTGGCGTCGATATCAATCCCCGGATAATCGAGCAGGTATCCTTGGGGAAAGTACATATCGTCGAGCCAGACCTGGATCGTCTTGTTCAAAGAGTGGTATCGCTTGGCAGGCTTCGGACCAGCAACGAGCCTGTTTCCGCCAACGTGTTCGTCATAACGGTGCCCACACCGCTTGCTGCGTCCAAGCAGCCTGACTGCGGATTCGTCATCTCGGCAATTCGCAGCATAGCGCCAAAGCTTCGACCTGGAAATCTCGTGATACTGGAGTCGACATGTCCCGTGGGCACAACGGCTGCCATGAGCGAACTTATCGCCGGTATGCGCCCTGATCTTTGCCTGCCGAGCCGCACAGCTGCCGCGGCCAATGTTCACATGGCTTACTGTCCGGAACGCGTCCTGCCTGGACGTATTCTAGTCGAATTGCAGGAAAACGACCGGTCGATCGGCGGAGTATCGGAAAAATGCACCGAGCGAGCCGTCGAATTTTATAAGACCTTCGTAAGAGGAGAGTGCATCGGCACGACGGCAACGGTCGCGGAGATGGTAAAGCTAAGCGAAAACTCGTTTCGCGATCTCAACATTGCGTTTGCGAACGAGCTTTCTCTTATCTGCGATCGGATCGGAATTGATGTGTGGGAAGTGATCAGGCTGGCAAACCATCACCCACGAGTGAAGATATTGCAGCCCGGTCCCGGCGTGGGCGGCCATTGCATCGCGGTCGACCCATGGTTTCTGGTTCATTCGGCACCTGACCTTTCTCCGTTGATCCGTACCGCACGGGAGGTCAACGACGGCAAAGCGGACTACATCTATCAAAAAGCTGATCGCCTTCTGAAGAAACATCCCGATGAGAGGCTGGCGTGCCTTGGCATTACGTTTAAGGCAAATATCGACGATCTCCGTGAAAGTCCTTCGTTGGAAATTGCCGTGAGGCTTGCCGGAAAATTCGGAAACAGGATCTCGATCGTCGAGCCCCACGCTGCTCAATTGCCCTGTTCCTTGAGTAACTCGGGCGCCCAGATGGTTACCCTTGAGGATGCGCTGGCGTCATGCGGGATACTTCTACTGCTCGTCGACCACGATGAGTTCAAGAAGGTTTCACCCGAAAAACTTGCGGGTAAAATCACCATCGATACACGTGGCATTTGGAAATCGCCGACCTTGTCGGCTTCCGTGCGGAGTCGGTCCAATGTGCGGAATTTTCGGATGGCTTCTACCATCGGATCGGCAGCCGAGTAGAGACGTTCTCGAGAGCCTGACTAATCGCCTCGCGCATCGGGGACCGGATGGCTTCGGCTTTTGGACAGGCAACACCGATAACGGTAGTTATCAGATCGCATTCGGCCATCGTCGCCTTTCCATTATCGACATTGAAGGCGGCGCGCAGCCTATGGCCAGCGACGACGGAAAGATTGTGCTGGTTTTCAATGGCGAGGTGTACAACTACGTCGAACTTCGAGACGAACTGAAGGGCGCGGGACACGTCTTTAGGACCGCCAGTGATACCGAGGTAGTGATCCAAGCATACAGGGCATGGGGGCTGGACGCGCTGCAGCGATTTCGCGGAATGTTTGCTTTTGCGCTATGGGATTTCAGAAATCAAAGGCTCGTTCTTGCTCGGGATGCATTCGGCAAGAAGCCGTTATTTTATTCCCAGCATGACGGAGGGATAATTTTCAGCTCCGAGATCGAGCCGCTGATGCGTTTTCCCAAAATCGATAACAGTCTCGAGCCTGGAGCGATCGGTCACTATCTCCTGAACCGGTTCGTACCAGGCCCATCTACCTTTTTTCGTGGTGTTAAGAAGCTTCCTGGCGGATGCTTTGCCTTGTGGGAGGGCAAGGCGTTCAGGACGGTGCGCTATTTCACTCCGCCGATCGCCTCCACTCGTCCAGACGTTCGGAGATTGGGGGATGCGGTCCGCTTGTTCAAGGACGTCTTTGACGACGCCGTTCGACTTCGGATGCGGAGCGATGCCCCCTTCGGGGCATATCTATCGGGAGGAATCGATTCCTCGTCGGTCGTATCTACAATGGTCAAGTATAGTTCTAAGCCAGTCCGGACGTTTGCCGTAGGATTCGATGAGGAGAAGTATTCCGAACTCGGCTTCGCGAGACTTGTTGCCCGTCAAATGGGTACCAATCATAACGAAGTGGTTGTTAACAGCGAAAACTTTCGGGAAGGGAGGTCTGAAGCCATCGTCAGACGTGGCGCGCCTGTTTCCGAAACGTCGGATATTCCGATCTTTATCTTGTCCAAGTTCGCATCAAGAACCGTCAAAATGGTTCTTACCGGCGAGGGCGGTGACGAGCTCTTGGGTGGTTATCCCAAGCACCGTGCCGAAGGCGCGATTGGGCTTTATCAAGCGATAATGCCCCAGGCCGTCCACGATTCGGTTGTCGCATTTATTATCCGTTCGCTTCCATACGGCATGCGCCGGGCTAAGATCTTTCTCTCGGCTGCCGGCGAACGCGACTTCACGCATCGAATGCGTTATTGGTTTGGAGGATTATCACTAAAAGATCGCGACCTGATGCTGGGGAAGCCGGTTTCCAGCGAACCGCCGGACCGGTTTCCATTTTCAATGGATGTAGGGTCGAATGGTCGCAAGACGATGTTCTTCGATCAGACATCGTGGTTGCCCGACGATCTTCTGGAACGGGGCGATCGCATGATGATGGCCGGTCCGTCGAGGGACGCATGCCCTTCATGGACGCCGAGTTGGCCAGATTGGTCGCCCGTCTTCCGGACAAATTCCTCTTTTGGGGGAAGGGTGGCAAGCTGGTTCTCCGAATGGCGATGAAAGGAGTC
>Ga0210389_10000898_pt1 | contig 25076 bp, 21 predicted proteins | sample IncBWH28OmetaG_FD_160127 | JGI IMG/M metagenome (GOLD analysis project Ga0210389, IMG submission 160127) | Forest soil microbial communities from Barre Woods Harvard Forest LTER site, Petersham, Massachusetts, United States - Inc-BW-H-28-O ...
CGCATAGCTGATCCGCGGGATCGGCGTCGGGATCTGGTAGCCGATCAACGCCCACAGCGCGGTCAGGACCTCCTCGGAGATCGCGATGATGTCCTCGGCATCGACGAAGCTCATCTCCATGTCGAGTTGGGTGAACTCGGGCTGCCGGTCGGCACGGAAATCCTCGTCGCGGTAGCAGCGGGCGATCTGGTAGTAGCGCTCCATCCCGGCCACCATCAGCAACTGCTTGAACAACTGCGGGCTCTGCGGCAGCGCGTAGAACGATCCCGGCTGCAGCCGCGCCGGCACCAGGAAGTCGCGGGCGCCCTCCGGCGTCGAGCGGGTCATCGTCGGCGTCTCGACCTCGACGAAGTCGTGGCGGGCCAGCACATCGCGCGCGGCCGCATTCACCTTGGAGCGCAACCGAATTGCGGCGCCCGGGCCGTCGCGGCGCAGGTCAATGTAGCGGTACTTCAGCCGCAACTCCTCGCCTGCGGGCTCGTCTAGCTGGAACGGCAGCGGCGCGCACTCGCCCAGCACCGTCAGCGACGTCGCGTTGACCTCGATGTCCCCGGTGGCGATCTCCGCGTTGGCGTTGCCCTCCGGGCGAATCTCGACGACGCCGTCGACCGCGACGCAGAACTCGGCGCGCAGCCGGTGCGCCTGTGCCAGCACATCGGGCGCGCGGAACACCACCTGTGCGATGCCGGAGGAGTCCCGCAGATCGATGAAGATAACGCCGCCGTGGTCGCGGCGGCGAGCCACCCAGCCGGCCAACGTCACCCGCTGCCCTGCGTCGCTATTCCGCAGCGAACCAGCGGCGTGGCTGCGCAGCACAACACTTCCCTTCACCGGATTGAACCCACCTTGAAACGGAAGCCCAGTCTAGAGGGCCGGGCCGCATCCTCATGCAACGCCGGGTAGGAGGTAATTTCGGTGCCATCGCCACAAACATCGCACTCGTCGGTCCCGGCGCCGTCGGCACGACGGTCGCCGCGCTTTTGTACAAGGCCGGGCATTCGGTACTGGTGTGTGGTCACACTCCGCGCGACAGCATCGAACTGCGGCCCGACGGCGAGGACCCCATCGTGGTGCCCGGCCCGGTGCGCACCGATCCCGGCGAGGTCGCCGGCCCGGTCGACGTTGTCGTGCTGGCGGTCAAGGCCACCCAGAACGGCGACGCACGAGGCTGGCTGACCCGCCTGTGCGACGACCGCACCATCGTCGCCGTGCTGCAGAACGGCGTCGAACAGGTCGGGCAGGTTCAGCCGCTCTGCCCGTCGTCGGCCGTGATCCCGGGCATCGTCTGGTACGGCGCCGAGACCCAGCCAGCAGGGTGGGTACGGTTGCGCACCGAAGCCGCGCTGGTGCTGCCGACCGGACCCGCGGCGGAGACGGTCGCCGAGCTGCTGCGCGCCGCCGGCTGCCGGGTGGACTGCGACTCCGACTTCATCACCGCGGCCTGGCGCAAGCTGCTCACCAATGCGCTGGCCGGGTTCATGGCGCTGTCCGGGCGGCGGGCCGGTATGTTCCGCCGCGAGGACGTCGCGGCGCTGTCGCGCCGCTATGTCGCCGAATGCCTGGCGGTCGCGCGGGCCGAGGGCGCCCGGCTGACTGACGTTGCGGTCGACGAGTTGGTCGGGCTTTTCCGTCAGGCCCCGGAAGACATGGGCACGTCAATACTGGCCGACCGGGAAAATCGCCGGCGGATGGAATGGGACATCCGCAACGGGGTGATCATCCGCAAGGCGCGCGCTCACGGCCTGCCGACGCCGATCAGTGACGTGGTGGTTCCGCTGCTGGCCGCTGCCAGCGACGGGCCGGGCTGATCTTCGGGCGCCTACCTTCGGGCCGATCGCTGGCGACGCCTCAGCCGCCAACTTGCACAGCTACACCGACGCCCGCAACACCCAACGGCGTTAGGCTGGTTCCGCCCGGGTAGCCGGCCCGCCAGATGCAACGGAGCGTGCGATGACCTTCAACGAGGGTATGCAGATCGACACCAGCACCGCGTCGTCGTCCGGCGGTGGGGGCCGGATGATTGCTGTCGGGGGCGGCCTCGGCGGGCTGTTGCTCGTGGTGGTGGCGCTGTTGCTGGGTGTCGATCCCGGCCCCGTGGTGAACCAGCAGCAGATGAACACCCGCGACTACTCGTCACCGGGTTTCGACCTGAGTCAGTGCAAAACCGGGGCCGATGCCAACAAATACGTGCAGTGCCGCGTGGTGGCGACAGGAAACTCGGTGGATGCGGTCTGGCATCAGCTGATGCCGCGCTACACCCGCCCGCACGTACAGCTGTTCAGCGGCCAGGTGAACACTGCCTGTGGGGTCGCCACCAGCGCGGTCGGGCCGTTCTACTGCCCGGTGGACCAGACGGCGTACTTCGACACCGACTTCTTCAAGGTGCTGGTCGACCAATTCGGTTCCAGCGGTGGACCCCTCGCACAGGAGTACGTGGTGGCTCACGAATACGGCCATCACGTGCAGAACCTCCAGGGGATCCTCGGTCGCGCACAGCAGGGTGCGCAGGGCGCTGGGGGTAATGGCGTACGTACCGAGTTACAGGCCGACTGCTACGCCGGTATTTGGGCGCACTACGCGTCGACCGTCAAGCAGGAGAGCACTGGCGTGCCGTACCTGCAACCGTTGAGCGACAAGGACATCCAAGATGCTCTCTCAGCGGCAGCGTCGGTGGGCGACGATCGCATTCAGAAGGCCTCGACCGGGCACATCAACCCCGAATCGTGGTCACACGGTTCCTCCGCGGAACGGCAGAAGTGGTTCACCGTCGGCTATCAGACCGGTGACCCGAACCAGTGCGACACCTTCGCCGCCACGAACCTGGGCTAAGCGCCGGCGAGTAAGCCCTGCAACTCGGCACGCCCTTGCTCGTCGAGCGGCAGCAGCGGCGCCCGCGGATCCCCGATCGGGAAACCGAGCAGATCCAGACCGGCCTTCACGGTGGTCGCCAGTCCGCCTGCCACGATGAACTCCAGCAGTGGCTTGAGGTCGGCGTAGATAATTTGCGCCTTCTCGAGATCGCCCGCCCGCACCGCGTTGTACAAGTCGATGCACGGCTGGGGCCGCAGATTCGGCGCAGCCGTGCACCATCCCGAAGCGCCGGCCTTCAGGGCGTCAAGCACCAGCGGGTTGCTGCCGTTGTAGAACGGCAACTCGCCGCCGCTGAGTTCGGCGATGCGCCGCATCCGGGACAGGTCACCGGTGGATTCCTTGACCATGGTGACGTTGTCGATGGTCTCGAACATGGTGACAAGCAATTCGGGGTGCATATCCACGCCGCTGGTGGCCGGGTTGTTGTACGCCATGATCGGAATGCCGATGGCGTCGCCGATGCTCCGGTAGTGCTGAACGATCTCACGCTCGGTGAGCTTCCAGTAGGACACCGGCAGGATCATCACCGCGTCGGCACCGGCATCTTGGGCGTAGCGGGCGCGCCGAATGGTCCTGGCAGTAGTCACGTCTGACACACCGACGATGACGGGCAGCCTGCCGGCGACGGTGGCGATCGTGATGTCGACCACGGTGTCGAACTCGGGCTCTTCGAGGTAGGCCAGTTCGCCGGTGCTACCGAGCGGCGCAATCGCGCAGACCCCGGCGGCAACGAGCCGATCGACGAGCGCGGCCAGTCGCCTGCCGTCGATACTGTCGGCCGAATCGCTGGTGAACGGCGTCACCGGGTAGGCGATGATGCCGTGGATCTTGTGCTCGGGCACAGACGAGCTCCTCGAATTTAGCTGGCGGACAAGGACCCTAGCTGGACAGGACGTCGGGATGCCGCGCCAGCGCGCGGCGCGCATAGTAGGCGAAGTTGGCCCTGCTGCGCGCAGGCGACAGTGTCCAGTCGTGCGCCTCCCGGGCCAGTTCCGCGGGTAGTTCTTTGACGGTGCCGGCGGCCATGGCGGCCAATTGCAGTTTCGCCGCACGCTCGATCAGGATCGACAACGAGCACGCCTCCTCGATGCTGGTACCGGCCACCACCTGTCCGTGATGGGCCAGCAGGACCGCCTTCTTGTCACCCAGTGCGGCACTGATGATCTCGCCCTCCTCGTTGCCGACCGGAACGCCCGGCCACTGAGCGAGGAACGCGCAGTCGTCGTAGAGCGGGGTGGTGTCCATATGCGAGACAATCAGCGGAACCTCCAGCATCGACAGCGCCGCCACGTGGAAGGCATGGGTGTGCACGATGCACTGTACGTCGGGCCGCGCTCGATAGATCCAGCTGTGAAAACGGTTGGCGGGGTTGGCTATTCCACCCCCGGGTCCGTCTCCATCCAGAACGTTGAGATCCTCGTCGACCAGCAGCAGATTGTCCTCGGTGATCTCGTCGAACCCCAGGCCCAGCCGCTGGGTGTAGTAGGTCGCGTCCGCCTCGGCCCGGGCGGTGATCTGTCCTGCCAGCCCGGAGTCATGGCCCGCGTCGAATAGCGCGCGGCAGGTCAGTGCCAGCTTCTGCCGGGTGGTCAATTGCGAATCGGCAACGTTAGCCGCCAACCCCTCGCCGGCCCGACGCATCAATTCGGATTTTGAGTCCGAGAACGTGGTTGCCATCAGCGGCTCCCTGGATTGCGGATGTGTGACACAATGGTAGCACTATAGGAAACTTTGTGTCATCAGCGACCGAGAACGGAGGGTACCGCCAGTGACAGCACTGCTGCGCGCCGTCCGCCGACAACGCGGCCTCACCCTGGAGCGACTCGCCGAACAGACCGGGCTGACCAAGAGCTACCTGTCCAAGATCGAGCGCCGGCACAGTACACCGTCGATTGCGGTGGCCCTCAAGCTCGCCAGAGCACTCGACGTCGATGTCGGGCGACTCTTTTCCGACGAGGCAGCCGAGGAGAACATCACCGTCGACCGGGCCCACGAACGTAGCGGCGCCGACGGCGAGCGCTACCGGGCGCTGGCGTCGGCCCTCCTCGGAAAGTCCATGTCGCCGTTTGTGGTTCGGCCGACAGGCAAACTTGCCGATGATCCGCATCCCGAGCACGCGGGCCAGGAGTTCGTGTTCGTGCACGCCGGGACCGTCGAACTTGATTACGGAGACCAGACCGTCACGCTCGGCCCCGGTGATAGCGCGTACTTCGACGCGTCGGTCAGCCACAAGATCCGGGCGCTCGGCGCCGAACAAGCCGAAGTCGTCGTGGTGGCACACGCCGAAGTTGGGGGCGGTCGTTGACCGAGCTGTTGTTCTCCTACGGGACGCTGCAGCAGCCGGAGGTGCAGCGTGCGACGTTCGGCCGCGAGGTCCCCGGCCACCGCGACGCGATCGTCGGATACGACCTGGACTACGTCACCATCACCGACCCGCACGTGCTCGCGACCAGCGGCAGCGACCGCCACCCCATCCTGCGGCCAACCGACCGGGCCGACGCGCATGTCGACGGGATGGTGTTCGCCATCAGCGACGCCGAACTAGCCGCCGCCGACGCATACGAGGTGGACGACTATCGCCGCGTCGCGGTGCCGCTGCGATCCGGCTCCACCGCATGGGTTTACGTGTTCGCCGATTAGCCGATTACCAGGGCCGCGTCGAGCACGTCACGCCGGTGGTGGCGTTCTGTGTCACCACCACCTGGCCGTCCACGGCGATCTGGCATTGGAGTTCGGGAGTGGCCCCCGAGCCACAATCGGGCCAGTGACAGCCGCCGCTGGCGGCGACGTAGGCCCACTGGTTCGGGTTAACCAGCGTGGCGGTGTACACCAGCGGCGCCCCCGCGCTGAACGCCGTCTGCACGGTGTTCATGTATTGCGCCGAGTTGGCGTTGAAGGCCGCCTGGCTGGGCGGATCGCTGTTCATGTACCGAACGTTGCCGGTCAGATTGCCGGTGGCGGTGACGGTGTAGGTCACCTGATGGCCGGCCGGATCCGCGTGTGCGGTCGCGGGTTTGACCACCATGCCCGCGGCTCCCGCGACTCCCAGAGCCGCCACAAACGTTGCCACCGCGACCGCGTTGGTAACTCTTCGCACGTTCGTCATGTCGAAAAAACTACCGGATTCGTTACGGGTTGCCCGGTTCAGGTATGAAACAGGAATGAGCGACGAACCGGAGCCGGCTGATGGAGGTGAACCGCACCGCACCGGCGTTAGCCGCCGGAGGTTGCTGACGACGGGCGCCGCGGCGCTTGTCGGGGCGGGGGTCGGCGCCGGCGCCGGGGCGGGCCTTGAAATAGCAATAGCCGCGTGGTCTCACCCCCGCGGGCCCGCCGTCTGGTACCGGCCGGATCGGAACGGCGTGCAGCCGGTGGGCGGTCTGCACCTGCAATTCGGCAGGAATGCCGGTACCGAGGTCGTGGTGTCATGGCACACCACCGACGCCGTCGGCAACCCGCGAGTGATGCTGGGCACGCCGACCTCCGGTTTCGGCCATACCGTGGCGGCCGAGACCCGAACGTACCGGGACGCCAAGTCCAACACCGAGGTTCGCGTCAACCACGCTCGCCTGACGAATCTGACCCCGGACACCGACTACGTATACGCCGCGGTGCACGACGGCGCTACCCCCGAGCTGGGGACCGTACGTACCGCGCCGACGGGACGCAAACCATTGCGCTTCACCAGTTTCGGCGACCAGTCAACTCCGGCGCTATCCACGTTGATCAACGGCACCTTCGTCAGCGACAACATCGGATCGCCCACGGCCGGAGATACCACGATCGCGATCGAGCGCGTCGCCCCGCTGTTCAACCTGGTCAACGGAGACCTGTGCTACGCCAACCTGGCGCAGGACCGGATCCGCACCTGGTCGGACTGGTTTGAGAACAACACCCGCTCGGCGCGTTACCGGCCGTGGATGCCGGCGGCAGGCAATCACGAGAACGAATTAGGTAACGGGCCAATCGGTTACGCCGCCTATCAAACCTACTTCGCATTGCCCGATTCCGGGTCCAGCCTCCAAACCCGCGGCCTGTGGTACTCGTTCACCGCCGGCTCGGTGCGGGTGGTCAGCCTCAACAACGACGACGTGGCCTTCCAGGATGGCGGCAACTTCTACGTGCATGGCTACTCGGCCGGAGAGCAAAAGCGTTGGCTTGCCAATGAACTCGCCGACGCACGGCGCGATCCGGATGTTGATTGGCTAGTCGTTTGCATGCATCAGACGGCGATCTCGACCGCCGACAAAGCCAACGGTGCCGACTTGGGGATCCGTCAGGAATGGCTCCCGTTGTTCGACCAGTATCAAGTCGATCTGGTGCTGTGCGGCCACGAACACCACTACGAGCGGTCGCATCCGGTGCGCGGAACGCAGGGCAACGACACCCGAACGCCGATTCCCGTTGACACCCGAACCGACCTCATCGACACGACGCGCGGAACGGTGCACCTCGTCATCGGTGGCGGCGGCACGTCGCTGCCGTCCAACACGTTCCTGTTCCCCCAGCCTCAGTGCCGCGTCTTGATGGGCGTCGGCGCATTTGATCCCGCGATCGGGCGCAAGGCGCCGGTCTACGTTTTGGAGGACGCGCCGTGGTCGGCTTTTCGCGACCGCGACAACCCTTACGGCTTCGCGGTTTTCGACGTCGACCCGGGTCAACCGGGCGGCAATACGTCGATCAAGGCAACGCATTACGCGGTGACCGGCCCATTCGGCGCAATGACCATGGTCGAGCAGTTCACCCTGACCAAGCCGCGTGGCGGTAGGTCCGGCTAGCTCAGAACAGTGTCTGCTGGACGGGCCCTGGTGCCGTTGCCGCTGCTGGCACTGCTGGCACTGCTGGCACGTCTGCGGCCCGCGGGAACGGGCGGTGATCGCCGGCAAGCCGGTGCCTCGCGATCAGCGGCGCGGCTCGTTCGGCCAGCATCGCTCGATAACTCGGCGGCAGATAGGCGCCGCGCCGGTACAGCTCGCGGTACCGGGGGACCAGTTCGGGATGTGCGCGGGCCAGCCAGGACATGAACCAGCCGCGGGTGGAGCCCCGCAGATGCAGGCCGAAAACCGTCACACCGGTGGCGCCGGCGGCCGCGATTCGGCCAAGCAGCCCGTCGAGGTGCTCGACGGAATCGGTGAGGTCCGGCAGCACCGGCGCGACCATCACATGACAGTCCAGACCGGCGTCGCGGACCGCGGTGATCAGCCCCAGACGCGCCTGCGGTGTCGGCGTGCCCGGTTCGACGTCCCTGTGCAGCTCCGGGTCGCCGACCGCCAACGAGACCGCGACCGATACCGGCACCTGCTGAGCCGCTTCGGCGATCAGCGGCAGGTCGCGCCGGAGCAGCGTGCCCTTGGTCAAGATCGACAGGGGCGTACCGGATCCGGCCAGCGCGGCGATGATGCCCGGCATCAGTGCATAGCGGCCCTCGGCACGCTGGTAGGGATCGGTGTTGGTGCCCAGCGCGACGGTTTCGCGCTGCCACGACGGCCGGCGTAACTCGCGGCGCAGGACATCGGCGACGTTGGTCTTCACCACCACCTGGGTGTCGAAGTCGGTGCCGCAGTTGAAGTCCAGGTACTCGTGGGTGGGACGAGCGAAACAATAGCGACAGCCGTGCGAGCAGCCACGGTAGCCGTTGACGGTGTACCGAAACGGCAGCGCGGCCGCATTTGGCACCTTGTTCAGCGCGGATTTGCACAGCACCTCGTGGAACGTGATGCCCTCGAAATGCGGCACGCGCACACTTCGGACCAAGCCGATGCGCTGCAGCCCCGGGAGCGCTCCGTCGTCGACGGGTGTCCCGTTCACCGCGACGGCCTGGCCAGCCCAACGCATGCCTCTATTCGAACAATAGTTCGATGTCTCGTCAAGTCCCAGAAGCAGCTGGGCGCGTCGCGTCGGGGGCGGTCGCACAGCACATGGACGACCATCCGGAGGGCAACAGTGCGTTGGAGAACCTGTTACCGGTACCGATGATCGAATCCGTCGACGTGACCGAAGCGATGGTCTATCTGTGCGGGCAGTCCGGCCGCTACGTCACCGGCATCACGCTTCCCGTCGATGCGGGCTATACGGTTAAGTAGTGTCCCAAATGCAACCCATCGGCAGTGAACCGTACGCGCAACTGAAATACCACGAGATCGCCGGCAGGCGCATGGCGTACATCGACGAGGGCCAAGGTGATGCCATCGTTTTTCAGCACGGCAACCCCACGTCGTCGTACCTGTGGCGCAACGTCATGCCGTATCTGGAGGGACTGGGTCGGCTGGTGGCCTGCGACCTGATCGGGATGGGCGCCTCGGACAAGCTCAGCCCGTCGGGTCCGGACCGCTATAACTATGCCGAGCAGCGAGAGTTCTTGTTCGCTCTCTGGGATGCCCTCGACCTGGGCGACCGCGTGGTGCTGGTGCTGCATGACTGGGGCTCGGCACTGGGTTTCGACTGGGCCAACCAGCATCGCGGCCGGGTGCAGGGAATCGCCTACATGGAAGCGATCGTCACCCCGATGACATGGGATGATTTCCACCCCAGCGTACGGGGTGTGTTCCAGGGTTTCCGATCGCCCGAGGGCGAGCGGATGGTGTTGGAGCAGAACGTCTTCGTCGAAGGGGTGTTGCCCGGCGCGATCCGGCGACGGTTGTCCGACGAGGAGATGAATTACTACCGGCGGCCGTTCGTCGACCCGGGCGAGGACCGGCGGCCCACGTTGTCGTGGCCGCGCACCATCCCCATCGACGGCGAGCCGGCCGAGGTCGTCGCGCTGGTGAACGAGTACCGCGGCTGGCTCGAAGAAAGCGACGTGCCGAAACTGTTCGTCAACGCCGAGCCCGGGGCGATCCTCACCGGCCGCATCCGCGAGTATGTCCGTTCCTGGCCGAACCAGGCCGAGATCACGGTCCCCGGTGTGCATTTCATTCAGGAAGACAGCCCACACGAGATCGGCTCGGCGGTGGCACAGTTCGTCCGGCGGTTGCGGGCGGTTACCTGACTAGCTGGCCAGTCGTGAAAGCACGTCGGCGACTACCGAATCTATCGGCACCGACACCTGCTCACCCGTCGCCAGGTCCTTCACCCCGACCGCGCCGGCCTCGATATCGCGATCGCCGGCGATTAGCGCAAGGCGGGCACCGGACCGGTCGGCCGCGCGCATCGCGCCCTTGAGCCCGCGATCGCCGTAGGCGAGGTCGACGCGGACACCGCAGCCACGCAACTGCCCGGCCAGCACCGCCAGCTTGAGCTTGGCCGGTTCGCTCAGCGGGACGCCGAACACCTCGCATCGGGTGGTCTCCCCCACGCTCTTGCCCTCCGCACGCAGCGCCAGCAGGGTGCGATCGACCCCGAGCCCAAATCCGATGCCCGACAAGTCTTGTCCACCGAGCCGGCGCATCAGACCGTCATAGCGACCGCCGCCGCCGATCCCGGACTGCGCGCCCAGGCCGTCGTGCACGAACTCGAAGGTGGTCTTGGTGTAGTAGTCCAGCCCGCGCACCATCCGCGGGTTGAGGACGTACGGCACCCCGAGGGCGTCCAGGTGGGACAGCACGGTGTCGAAATGCTGCTTGGCGACGTCGGACAAGTGGTCGAGCAGCACCGGCGCGTCGGCCGTCAGTGCCCGTACCTCGGGTCGCTTGTCGTCGAGCACCCGCAGCGGGTTGATCTCGGCCCGTGTGCGGGTGTCCTCATCGAGATCAAGCTGAAATAGGAACTCCTGCAGCAGCTCCCGGTATTGCGGGCGGCAGCTCTCGTCTCCCAGCGAGGTGATTTCCAGCCGGAACCCGTCCAGGCCCAGCGATCGGAAACCCGCGTCGGCGATGGCGATTACCTCGGCGTCCAACGCCGGGTCATCGACGCCGATCGCCTCGACTCCGACCTGCTGCAGCTGGCGATAACGCCCGGCCTGCGGACGCTCGTAGCGGAAAAACGGGCCCGCGTAACACAGCTTGACCGGTAGCGCGCCGCGGTCGAGGCCGTGTTCGATCACCGCGCGCACCACCCCGGCGGTGCCCTCGGGCCGCAGCGTCACCGAGCGGTCGCCGCGGTCGGCGAACGTGTACATCTCCTTGGACACGACGTCGGTGGATTCACCCACGCCGCGGGCGAACAGGGCGGTGTCCTCGAAGATGGGTAACTCGACGTCGCCGTAGCCGGCCCGGCGGGCGGCGGTGAGCAACCCGTCGCGCACCGCGACGAACTGCGCCGACTCCGGCGGTAGGTAGTCCGGCACGCCCTTCGGCGCCGATAAGGCCGAGAAATCCGTCACCGGCTACAGGCCTTCGAGAAACGGATTGAGACGCCGCTCGGCGCCGATGGTGGTGGAGTTGCCATGTCCGGGTAGTACCACGGTCTTGTCGTCGAGCACCAACAATTTATCGACGATGGAACGAATCAGGTCGCGGCCGCTGCCACCGAACAGGTCGGTGCGGCCCACCGAGCGCTCGAAGAGCGTGTCGCCGGTGAAGACATAGCCTTTTTCGTCCTGGTCGGACGAGGTCGCCTGAAGGACCCGGAAGACCACCGATCCGCGGGTGTGCCCGGGTGCGTGATCGACGTTGATGGTCACGCTGCCGAGGTCGAGTTTGTCGCCGTCCCGGTCCAGCTCGACAACCTGCTTGGGCTCGCGGAAGAACGCACCCGCCGCCAGCTGAGCCAACCGCGGGCCCATGCCGTAGATCGGGTCTTTCAGCATGAACCGATCCTCGGGATGGATGTAGGTGGGGCAGCCGTAGGTGTCGGATACCTTCTGGGCGGACCACATGTGGTCGATGTGGCCGTGGGTGAGCAGCACCGCGGCCGGGGTCAGCCGATTTTCGTCGAGAATGCGCCGCAACGGACCCATCACACGCTGGCCTGGGTCGACGATGACGGCGTCTGTTCCGGGCCGGTCGGCCAGCACATAACAGTTGCACTGCAGCAGGCCGGCGGGAAATCCGGTGATCAACACGGTTTCCAGTCTCCCATCCCCTAGCCACCGGCGACGATACGGCCCATTGGGGGAAGAAGCGCAGGCGCCGCATGGGGCGCTTGACACGAGTCGCGACGCCCAGATTAGCCTGGGCTGGCATCTCGGCCCCGACTTACTAACTATGGAGGCATACCGGCCGTGCCGACCAACGAACAGCGACGTGCGACAGCCAAGCGGAAACTCGAGCGGCAGCTGGAGCGCCGCGCCACGCAATCCCGAAGGCGCCGGATCCTGGTGATCGTCGGCGGCGTAATTGCGTCGTTGGCCGTGATCGCCGCGGTGGTGGCCACCGTGATCGTCAGCCACAACGACCATAAGGGCAAAACCGCGTCGGCGACGACGACCACGGCTGCCGGCAGCTCCCCCGACGCCAGTACGCCTGCGGCGCCGACCCCGCCGGCAGCGCCGTTGCCGCCTTTCCAGCCGTCGGCCAATGTGGGCGCCAACTGCCAGTACCCGGCGTCGCAGGACAAGGCCGCCAAACCCGTCAAGCCGCCGCGGACCGGCAAAATCCCGACCGACCCGACCCAAGTGAGCGTCAGCATGGCGACCAGCCAGGGCAATATCGGTTTGCTGCTGGCCAACAACGAATCGCCTTGCACGGTGAACAGTTTCGCCAGCCTGATCGGCCAGGGCTTCTTCAACGACACCAAATGCCACCGACTGACAACCTCCGCGGACCTGGCCGTACTGCAATGTGGCGACCCGAAGGGCGATGGCACCGGCGGCCCGGGCTACCAGTTCGCCAATGAATATCCCACCGACCAGTACCCGCCGAACGACCCCAAGTTGAAGCAGCCCGTCCTCTACCCACGCGGGACACTTGCCATGGCCAACGCCGGGCCGGACACCAACGGCAGCCAGTTCTTCTTGGTGTACAAGGATTCGCAGTTACCGCCCGACTACACCGTCTTCGGCAAGATCCAAGACGACGGGCTGGCGACCCTGGACAAGATCGCCAAGGCCGGCGTCGCCGGCGGCGGCGAAGACGGCCCGCCGGCCGCCGAAGTCACCATCAAGACGATGCTGCTCGACTAAGCGCGGCGAAAGCACGCCGAGTCTGCGCTGAGGGCGCGACTTTCGCCAAACCCAGGGCCCTGGGCGCGGACTGGGCGCCACCACCGCAGATTCGGCGGCAACGCGGCGCGTCAGGCCGCCTCAAGCGGCGGATGTCACCCGGTAGACGTCGTACACGCCTTCGACGTTGCGGACGACGTTGAGCAGATGCCCGAGGTGCTTGGGGTCGCCCATCTCGAAGGTGAACCGGCTGATCGCCACGCGGTCGTTCGACGTGGTGACCGACGCCGACAGGATGTTCACCTTCTCGTCGGCCAGCGCGCGCGTCACGTCTGAGAGCAGCCGGTGCCGGTCGAGCGCCTCGACCTGGATCGCCACCAGGAATACCGACGACGGCGACGGCGCCCATAGCACCTCGATGAGGCGCTCGGCCTGCTGCTGCAGCGATGCGGCGTTGGTGCAGTCGGTGCGGTGCACGCTGACCCCGCCGCCGCGGGTGACGAACCCCAGAATCTGGTCGCCGGGCACCGGTGTGCAGCATTTGGCCAGCTTGGTCAGCACGCCAGGGGCGCCGGGGACCGAGACCCCGACATCGTCGTTGCTACGCGGGCGCCGCAGCATGGTCGCCGGCGTGGACCGCTCGGCGAGCTCCTCTTCGGCCTGGTCGATACCACCGAGCTCGGCCAGCAGCCGCTGCACGACGTGCCTGGCGGACACATGCCCCTCACCGATCGCGGTGTAGAGCGCGGACACGTCGGTGTAGTGCAGTTCATGGGCGACGGCACCCATGGACTCGCCATTCACCAAGCGCTGCAACGGAAGTCCGCCGCGGCGCACCTCGCGGGTCATCACCTCCTTGCCGGCTTCCAGCGCCTCCTCACGCCGCTCCTTGGCGAACCACTGCCGGATCTTGGCCTTGGCGCGCGGCGACACCACGAACTGCTGCCAGTCCCGCGATGGCCCGGCATTGGGCGCCTTGGACGTGAAAACCTCTACGACTTCCCCGTTTTCCAGCTTGCGTTCCAGCGCCACCAGTCGCCCGTTGACACGGGCACCGATGCAGCGGTGGCCGACCTCGGTGTGCACCGCGTAGGCGAAGTCCACCGGCGTCGACCCGGTCGGCAGGGTGATGACGTCGCCCTTGGGGGTGAACACGAAGATCTCTTGTACTGCAAGGTCGTAGCGCAATGACTCCAGGAACTCGCCCGGGTCGGCGGCCTCCCGTTGCCAGTCGAGCAGTTGACGCATCCAGGCCATGTCGTCGATCTCGGCGGCGGCGTGCGGATGCGGAACGCCGTTGCGGCCCTTGGCTTCCTTGTAGCGCCAGTGCGCGGCGATGCCGTATTCGGCGGTGCGGTGCATGTCGCGGGTGCGGATCTGCACTTCCAGCGGTTTGCCCTCCGGCCCGACGACGGTGGTGTGCAGCGACTGGTACACGCTGTATCTGGGCTGGGCGATGTAGTCCTTGAATCGCCCCGCCATCGGCTGCCACAGCGAGTGCACCACGCCGACGGCGGCGTAGCAGTCGCGGATTTCGTCGCACAGGATGCGGATACCGACCAGGTCGTGGATGTCGTCGAAGTCGCGGCCCTTGACGATCATCTTCTGGTAGATCGACCAGTAGTGCTTGGGACGGCCCTCCACGGTCGCCTTGATCTTGGATCCGTTGAGGGTGTTGACGATCTCGGTGCGGACCTTGGTCAGGTAGGTGTCGCGGGACGGCGCCCGGCCGGCGACCAGGCGCACGATCTCCTCGTACTTCTTGGGGTGCAGGATCGCGAATGACAGGTCTTCCAGCTCCCACTTGACGCTGGCCATACCCAGCCGATGCGCCAGTGGCGCAATGACTTCCAACGTCTCGCGGGCCTTGCGTGCCTGCTTTTCCGGGGGCAGGAAGCGCATGGTGCGCATGTTGTGCAGCCGGTCGGCGACCTTGATCACCAGCACCCGCGGATCGCGCGCCATCGCGGTGATCATCTTGCGGATGGTCTCGCCCTCGGCGGCGTTGCCCAGCTCGACCCGGTCCAGCTTGGTCACCCCGTCGACGAGATGGCCTACCTCTTCGCCGAATTCCTCCGACAACGCCTCGAGCGTGTAACCGGTGTCCTCGACGGTGTCGTGCAGCAGCGCGGCCACCAAAGTGGTGGTGTCCATGCCCAACTCGGCCAGAATGTTGGCGACGGCCAGCGGGTGGGTGATATAGGGATCACCCGAATGCCGCAGCTGAGTGGCGTGCCTTGTGTCGGCGACCTCGAAGGCCCGTTGCAGCATCGTCAGGTTTGCCTTGGGATAGATCTCCCGGTGCACCGCCACCAGCGGCTCGAGCACCGGATTGAGCGTGCTGCGCTGTGCGGTCATCCGCCGGGCCAACCGGGCCCGGACCCGGCGAGACGCGCTGCTGCTCGTCTTGAGGTTTTCGGCCGGCGGCTCCGGCGTCGCTGAAACCGGCGCCGCAACCGGCGGGGCTTCCGCGGGCGGCGCAACAGCTTGCGCCGTGCTCTGATCGTCCGCCACGTTGGTCACCTCCGCCCTCGAGGATATCGCTCAGTTGGAGCTAGGCACGGCTCAAGCTGTGGACCGGCAACGGCGCGACCGCCTCGCGACCGCCCAGACCGGTGAGTTCCACGACCACCGCGGCCCCGGTCACGCCGGCTCCGGCACGCTCGAGCAACCGAGCCGCCGCGGCGAGGGTGCCCCCGGTGGCCAGCACGTCGTCGATGATCACGACGCTGCGGCCGCTCAGATCGATGCCGTCAGCGGGGATTTCCAGGGATGCACTGCCGTACTCCAGATCGTAGTGCTCGGCGTGTACCGGCGGCGGCAGCTTGCCGCCCTTGCGAATGGCCAGCACGCCGGTGCCCAGCCGGCTGGCCACGGCCGCGGCCACCAGGAATCCGCGGGAGTCGATGCCGGCGACCAGGTCGGCGCCGGATGCGACGGCTGCCAACGCGTCGGTAACCGCCGCCATCCCATTCCGGTCAGCGAACAGCGGGGTGAGGTCCTTGAACTGGACTCCCCGCTTGGGAAAATCGGCCACGTTCCGGGTCAGCGACGCGATGGCGTCGGCCAGCGGAACACTCTCCCGCGCACTTGTCACTGCGTCTTTCACTGCATCAAAGCCCATCGGTCCATGTTCCAGCCCGCGCCCCAGCGGGTTGGATTCCTGCTCACGGCATACATCTTCTTCGACATCAGCAGCGTGCGTTGCTGCCGGTACAACGGCAACGTCGGCATGTCGCCCCACAGCACCGGGGCGCTCTCGGTCAGCAGCCGAACACGCTCGGCGGGGTCCGCGGATACCGCCAGCGCGCCGATAATGCCGTCGATCTGGGGGTTTGCGTAGCCGGACAGGTTGTTGCCGTTACCGCTGTGCAGGTCGTAGGCATCCATCGCCGACGATCCGCTCGATCCGCTGCCGTTGGCTCCACCCGTGCTGGCCAACAGCACGTCGATTTTTCCGTCCCGCAGCGCCTGCGGGCCCGAGGAGTCGACGGTGACACCGGACACCGTGATGCCGGCCGGGGCACAGGACTTGGCGATGGTCCCGACCGTAGCCGCGAGCCGCGCATTGGGCCCCTGGTAACCGATCCGCACCGTCATCGGCGCACCCTTTAGCGCTTCGCGAGCCGCGGCGGGATCCGCCTTGCTGAACTGGCCGGCCTCGGCGGCACCGTCGGCCTGGGCGACGGCATCCTCGGTGGCCGGGTTCAGCCGCGAATTGGCGATCGCGACCCCGGCGTCTCGCGCGATCGCGTCGCGCGGCGTGCACAGCGCGAGCGCGCGGCGTTCGCGGGCCAGCGCCAGCGGTCCCTGCAGGGAGAAGATCAGCTGCTCGATGCCGGCCGACGGCGAATCGCTGCGCTGATAGTTGTCCGGAGTGGTCAGCACTCCCGACGACCCGACCGCGACGTCCACCACGTCGACGGCCCGGTTGTTGACCCGGTCCTGGATATCGGCCCCCTGGGACCACACGGTGATCCGCTTGGTGATCGCCTTCGGACCCCACCACCGGTCGTTGGCAACGAGCACCACAGCGCCGCCGTCTAACACGGATTGGATCTTGTACGGTCCCGACGATGGGAAACGCTTGAGGTCGATACCGGGCTTGAGGTCCCAGGTGGTGTTCCACAGCCGCGCGATTTGGTCCACCAACGGCGCGTTGTTGGTCAGCAACGCCGCCGTCACATCGACATTCAGCTGGTCGGCGATCACATGCGAGGGCATCATCGAGGTCGCGGCGAACAGCTGGGTGTAGTCGACGACACTGCGGTCCGGGGCGAACGAGACGCGGGCCTTCTTCTGCCCCGGCATGCATTCGATGTTGGCGATGTCGACGTAACCGGCCTGGGTGGCGGCTCCGAAGGCGGGAAACCGCCCGGATTGCGCCGCCCAGGTCAGCACCAGGTCGTCGCAGGTCACCGGCTTGCCGTCGGAGTAGACGGCGTTGTCGGCGATCTGGTAGTCGAGCACCAATGGCGCACCCCCGACGACCGATACGGTTCCGAAGTCGCGGTCGGCGACCACCTGTCCATCTGGGCCGTGATAGCCGAAGCCGGTGAGCGTGCGGGCAAACGCCTGTGCTCCGGCTGATGCCGCACCGACGACGGTGTTGGTGTTATAGGTGACAAGCGTGCCGTCGACCACGTAGTCGACCTGTGCGGCGGCGCTGCCGGAACACGCGGTCACCGCGAAAGGCGCCGCCAACGCCGCGGTCAAACCCGCGAGGGTCCACCGCAAGGCACCCATCCGCACTACCGCCGGCCGGCGTTCCGCTTGCCGGTTGGACGCCGGGTACCAGTGGGCCGCACCGGCCGCGCACCCGGCGCCGGCTTGTTCGACGCTGCCGGCTTGCTCGACGCCGGGGCCGGCTGCGCGGCAGCCTCGGTGCTGTCCCCGGCGCTCTCATTCGGCGATTCGCCACCGGCGGATTCTTTTTCGACGTCTGCGGTGTTCCCGTCGGCACCCCCGCGCGAGCCGGGGCTGCGCCGCTTGACCACCCGGCGGGTGTGCGTGCTTACCAGCTCTGTGTGTTCACGGAGCGTGACCAGCAGCGGAGTGGCGAAGAAGATCGACGAGTAGGTGCCGACGATGATGCCGACCAGCTGCACCAACGCCAGATCCTTGAGCGTGCCGACACCCAGCAGCCACACCGCCACCACCATCAGCGCCAGCACCGGCAACACCCCGATCAGGCTGGTGTTTATCGAGCGCATGAACGTCTGGTTGATCGCCAGGTTGGCCTGTTCGGCGAAGGTGCGCCGGGTGGTGTGCTGGAAGCCGTGGGTGTTCTCCTCGACCTTGTCGAACACGATGACGGTGTCGTACAGGGAGAAACCGAGGATCGTCAGCAGGCCGATGACCGTGGCCGGGGTCACCTCGAAGCCGACCAGCGAGTACACCCCGGCGGTGACGGTCAGGTCGAAACACATGGTCGTCAGTGCCGAGATGGCCATATAGCGCTCGTAGCGCACCATGATGTACAGGCCGACCAGCACCAGGAAGACGGCCAGGGCGATCAACGCCTTCTTGGTGATCTGATCGCCCCAGGTCTCCGATACCGCCGAGTCGCTGATGGCCGCCTTGCTGGGCTTACCGTCGGTGCCTTTGGGTTCGAACGCGTCGAACAAAGCGTTGCGCAGCTTCGTGGTCTGATCGTTGGACAGATGTTCGGAACGAATCTGCACCGTCGCTGAGGAGCCATTGCCGACGATCACCACCGATTCGGGATCACTGCCAACGGTCTTCCGGAAGACGTCCTGCACCTGAGCGACCTGAACTGTGCCTTTCCCGCCTGCGGCGGGCATTGACACCGTGGTGCCGCCCTTGAAGTCGATACCGAACGTGAACCCGCGAACGATGATGGACAGGATCGCGACCGCGACGATCGCACCGCTGACGCCGTACCACAGCTTGCGGCGCCCCACCACCTCGAACGCGCCAGTGCCGGTGTAGAGCCGAGAGAGGAAGCTATGGTGCGGCAGGTCGGTGGCCGCGTCGTGGGTCAGCTCCGCGGTGGCTTCGGTGATTTCGACCGCGCCCGAGTCCTGGTCCTTGGTGCCCTTGGTGTCAATCTTGTCGGCCTTGCCGGCGCCCTTGTTGGTCCCGCCGCCGGCCTTGGCATTGGTGGCCATCGCGCTACCCCCGTCCCGTCTGCGAATAAGCAGATGCCCGGCGTTCGCGCGCGACCCGTTGAACAGCTCCCAGGCCGTTGAACGCCGGCTTTGCCAGCCTCGGAGACTTGGAGGCCAGGTACAGCAACGGCCAGGTCACCAAGAACACCACCACCAGGTCGAGGATCGTGGTGAGGCCCAGGGTGAAAGCGAATCCCTTCACCTGGCCGATCGCCAGGAAGTACAGCACGGCGGCGGCCAGGAAGGTGACGGCGTTGCCCGACACGATCGTCTTGCGGGCCCGCACCCATCCCCGTGGCACCGCCGACCGGAACGAGCGGCCTTCCCGGATCTCGTCTTTGATCCGTTCGAAGAACACCACGAACGAGTCGGCGGTGGTACCAATGCCGATGATCAGACCCGCGATGCCCGCCAGGTCCAGGGTGTAGTTGATATATCGGCCCAGGAGCACCAGGATTGCGAAAACCATTGCGCCGGAACAGATCAGCGACAACGCCGTGAGCAATCCCAGTGCCCGGTAGTAAAACAGCGAGTACAGCAGCACCAGGATCAAACCGATCCCACCCGCGATCAGGCCCGCTCGCAGCGATGTCAATCCCAATGTCGCCGAGACCGTTTGAGCTTCGGAGGCTTCGAAGGACAGCGGCAGCGAACCGTATTTCAGGACGTTGGCCAGCTGGCGCGCGGTTCCGGCCGTGAACGGCGGATCGCCACCGCTGATCTGGGTCCGGCCGCCGGGAATTGCTTCGTTGATCCGCGGAGCGCTGACGACCTGCGAGTCCAGGGCGAACGCGGTCTGTTCACCGACATGGGCAGCGGTGTAGTCAGCCCAGACATTGGCGGCCGCAGGCTTGAATTGCACATCGACGACGTAGCCGATACCGCGCTGGTTCATCCCCGACGTCGCGTTCTGGATCTGGTCGCCACTGATGATCGACGGCGCCAGCAGATAGGCCGCCTTATGGTCGGTCGAGCAGGTCACCAGTGGCAGATTCGGGTCATCGTTGCCGGCCAAAATGTCGTCTTTGCCGCACATGGTGGCCTGGTATTGCAGGGCAAGGTACTGAATGCCCTGGCGGGTGCTCTGCCGCCAATTCTTCTCTGCGGCGATGCGATCGGCGAGATCCTTGCGTGGATCGGGGGGCGCCGGCAGGTCGGCCGGCTGCTCCCCCGCCGGCGGCGCCCCAGGCGCGGGGGGCGCAGGGCTCGGTGGTGGGGTTGGGTCCAGCGGGTAAGGCCGTGGTTGCGCGCCGGGCTGGGCCGGCGGCGGCGCCGGCTGGCCAGCCGGCGGCGGTACGGCGCCAGGGGCCGGCCCGCCCGGTGCGGGCGGCGCCGCTGGCGGCGCTCCGGCAGGAGGCTGCTGGGGCGCAGGCTTGGGTTCCTGAGCCGGCTGCGCCGGTATCACCTGGATCACCGGTCGGATGTAAAGCCGTGCGGTCTGTCCCAGGTTGCGGGCCTCATTGCCGTCGTTTCCGGGCACCGTGATGACCAGGTTGTCACCGTCGACGACGACCTCCGAACCGGAGACGCCAAGCCCGTTGACCCGCGCGCTGATGATCTGCTGCGCCTGCGCCAACGCCTCCCGGCTCGGGCGCGAGCCGTCCGGCGTACGCGCGGTCAAGGTGACCCGGGTGCCACCCCGCAGGTCGATGCCGAGCTTGGGGTGGGCCCGCTTGTCCCCGGTTAGAAACACCAGCAGATAAACGCCGATGAGCAGAACCAGGAACGCCGACAAATAGCGGGCAGGATGGACCGGCGCCGAAGACGATGCCACGTTCCTTGTATCTCCTTGAGAATCGGTTTTCCCCGACAGAGCCTACGTGGCGCGTTTGCGCGCGCTTGGCAAACGCGGCCCGGCGGTTCTCCGGTTAGATATCTTTGGTCGCACGGCTCTCGTGGTCGGCGTCATCCAGGCCGGACTCGTCCAACTCGTCGTCTTCATCGTCATCGACGTCCGGCAGTATCCGGTCGCGGATCGCCAGCTTCATCCACGTGGTCACCACGCCGGGCGCGATCTCGAGGTCGACCGTGTCGTCGGCGATCGCGGTAACGGTGGCTTGCAGCCCGGAAGTGGTGTGCACCCGGTCGCCCGGCTGTAGCGAGTCGTGCAGGTCGATCGTGGCTTGCATCGCGCGCCGCTGCCGGCGCGACGCGAAGTACATGAACCCGCCCATGATGAGCAGGAACGGCAAGAACAAGACCAAACTCTCCATCGACGTGCCTGTCTTTCGTATCGGTATTGGTCGCTTTTTGGGCGACCTTTTTGGGGACGGTGCCCAACCGACCCAGCAGGTCGTGCACCTCGTAACGTCCAGTGTCCCCATCCAGTCTGGCAGGCCGCAGGTCCGCACTGGACCGGCACCGTGCGCATCGCCCGCTCAGACCCGCTCGCAACCGCCCGACAGGCTAGGCTTTATCCGCGACGCGACCGGCGCGCCGCGTGAGGAGGGATCCGTGGCCAGCCTCGAGCAGACTCGTCACCTGGCCACAGAAATCCCAGGTCCCGCGTCGCTGGAACTGACCAAACGCCGGGCCGCGGCGGTGTCGCGGGGCGTGAGCGTCACCATGCCGGTGTTCGCGGTGCGCGCCGGCGACGGCATCGTCGAGGATGTCGACGGGAACCGGCTTATCGACCTGGGTTCCGGCATCGCCGTCACCACAATCGGCAACTCGTCGCCCCGCGTGGTGGACGCGGTGCGCGCGCAGGTGGCCGAGTTCACCCACACCTGCTTCATGGTGACGCCCTACGAGCAATACGTCGCCGTCGCCGAACAGCTCAATCGGATTACCCCCGGTTCCGGCGAGAAGCGCTCGGTGTTGTTCAACTCAGGCGCCGAGGCCGTTGAAAACGCCGTCAAGATCGCGCGCTCGTATACCCGCAAGCCAGCCGTGGTCGCATTCGACCACGCGTACCACGGCCGCACCAATATGGCGATGGCGCTGACCGCCAAGTCGATGCCCTATAAAAGTGGGTTCGGTCCGTTCGCACCGGAGATCTACCGGGCGCCCGTGTCCTACCCCTATCGGGACGGGTTGCTCGACAAGGAACTGGGCACCGACGGTGAGCTGGCAGCCGCACGCGCCATCGACATCATCGACAAGCAGGTGGGCGCGAAAAACCTGGCTGCCGTGCTCATCGAGCCGATCCAGGGCGAAGGCGGTTTCATCGTTCCGGCCGAGGGATTCCTGCCAACCCTGCTGCGCTGGTGCCGCGACAACGACGTGGTATTCATCGCCGACGAGGTGCAAACCGGCTTTGCCCGAACCGGAGCGATGTTCGCCTGCGACCTGGAGGGCATCGAGCCCGACCTGATCGTCACCGCCAAAGCCATTGCCGACGGGTTTCCGCTGTCGGCGGTCACCGGGCCGGCCGAGATCATGGACGCGCCGCACGTCGGCGGCCTGGGCGGCACGTTCGGCGGCAACCCGGTCGCCTGTGCTGCGGCGCTGGCCACCATCGAGACCATCGAGAGCGACGGCCTGATCGAGCGGGCCCGGCAGATTGAACGGGTTATGGTCGACCGGCTGTCGCGGCTGCAGGCCGGCGACGATCGGATCGGCGACGTGCGTGGCCGCGGCGCGATGATCGCCGTCGAGCTGGTGAAATCCGGAACCGCCGACCCCGACGCCGAGCTGACCGAGAAGTTGGCCACCGCGGCCCACGCCGCCGGCGTCATCGTGTTGACGTGTGGCATGTTCGGCAACATCATCCGGCTGCTCCCTCCGTTGACCATCAGCGACGAGCTGCTGACCGAGGGCCTAGACATCCTCGCCGGAATCCTGGCCGACCTCTAGAACCCGCCCGACGGGTGGCCGATCTCACATTTCCCCGTGGGGGCTACCCGGGAGTATTATCGGAATAACGTTAGTTAAACTAACGTTCTAATTATCAGCGCAGCGTCGCGCCAAACCTATTTCTCGGTAATTCCAAGGAACTGTCATGTCGATTACTACTCGTGAGGAGCGGCTCGCACGCCGCGTCGAGGAACTATCCGCTGACGACCCACAGTTTGCCGCGGCCAGGCCGAACCCGGCGGTCGCCGAGTCCCTTGAGCAGCCTGGACTGCGCCTGCCGCAGATCATTCAGAAGGTGCTCGAGGGTTACGCCGACCGCCCGGCTCTGGGGCAGCGCGTCGTGGAATTCGTCAAAGACCCGAAGAGCGGCCGCACCGTGTTGGAGGTGCTCCCCCGCTTCGAGACCGTCACCTACCGTGAGCTCGGCGACCGTGTCGGCGCCGTTGCGCGCGCCTTGACCAGCGACTCGCTACAACCCGGCGATCGCGTCGCCGTGCTGGGCTTCACCAGCGTCGATTTCACCACCATCGACGTGGCGCTGGCCCAGGTCGGCGCGGTGGCGGTTCCGCTACAGACCAGCGCGGCGGCCGCTCAGCTGCAGCCGATCGTCATCGAGACCGAACCCACCCTGATTGCGTCGAGCGTCAACCAGGTGCCCGACGCGGTCGAGTTGATCCTGAGCAGCGGGCACGCACCCGCGAAGCTTGTGGTGTTCGACCACCACCCCGAGGTCGACGACGAGCGCGAGGCCGTGGCAGCCGCCCGCGCGCGGTTGGCGGACACCGCGGTGGTTGTCGAGACCCTGGCCGAGGTGATCGAGCGCGGCGTCGCACTGCCTGTGGTGCCCCTTGCCGTGCCCGAGGACTCCGACGACTGGCTGGCATTGCTGATCTACACCTCCGGCAGCACCGGCGCACCCAAGGGTGCGATGTATCCGCAGAGCAATGTCGGCAAGATGTGGCGGCGGTCCAGCAGAAACTGGTTCGGGCCGAGCGCCGCGTCGATCACCCTCAACTTCATGCCGATGAGCCACGTCATGGGACGCGGAACCCTCTACGGCACGCTCGGCAACGGCGGCACCGCTTATTTCGCCGCCAAGAGTGACCTCTCGACGCTGCTGGAGGACCTCGAGCTGGTGCGGCCCACCGAGCTGAACTTCGTGCCGCGCATCTGGGAAACCCTATTTGGCGAGTACCAGCGCCAGGTCGACCGCCGCCTCGCGGACGGCGCTGCTGACCGCGCGACCGTGGAAGCCGAGGTCATTAACGAGCAGCGGCAGTACCTGCTGGGCGGGCGGGTCATCTTCGCGATGACGGGCTCGGCCCCCACTTCTCCTGAATTGAAGACCTGGGTCGAGGACCTGCTCGATATGCACCTATTGGACGGCTACGGCTCCACCGAGGCCGGGATGGTGTTGTTCGACGGCGAGGTGCAAAGTCCGCCGGTCATCGACTACAAGCTGGACGACGTCCCGGACCTGGGCTACTTCGCCACCGACCGGCCGTATCCGCGGGGCGAACTGCTGCTCAAGACCCAGAACATGTTCCCCGGCTACTACAAGCGGCCGGAGGTCACCGCGAGCGTCTTAGACGCCGACGGCTGGTACCACACCGGTGACGTCGTGGCCGAGGTCGCCCCCAACAAGCTGGTGTACGTCGACCGCCGCAACAACGTGTTGAAGCTCGCGCAGGGCGAGTTCGTCACCGTCGCGAAGCTGGAGGCGGTGTTCGGCAACAGCCCACTGGTCCGGCAGATCTACGTCTACGGCAACAGCGCACACCCGTATCTGTTAGCCGTCGTGGTGCCCACCGAAGAGGCACTGCAGCGCTTCGATCGTGACGCGCTCAAGCCGCTGATCGCCGATTCGCTGCAAGACGTCGCAAAAGAGGCCGGCCTGCAGTCCTACGAGGTGCCACGCGACTTCATCATCGAAACCACACCGTTCACGCTGGAGAACGGTCTGCTCACCGGCATCCGCAAGCTGGCATGGCCGAAGCTCAAGCAGCACTACGGCGAGCGGCTAGAACAGCTCTACACCGACCTGGCCCAAGGCCAGGCCAACGAGCTGAGCGAACTGCGCCGCAACGGAGCCGACGCGCCGGTGCTGCAAACGGTGAGCCGGGCCGCGGCCGCCATGCTGGGTGCGGCGACCACCGAGCTGTCACCGGACGCACACTTCACCGACTTAGGCGGAGACTCGCTGTCCGCGTTGACATTCGGCAACCTGCTGCGCGAGATCTTCGACATCGACGTGCCGGTGGGCGTCATCGTCAGCCCGGCCAACGACCTGGCGGCCATCG
>Ga0210389_10000900_pt1 | contig 25074 bp, 32 predicted proteins | sample IncBWH28OmetaG_FD_160127 | JGI IMG/M metagenome (GOLD analysis project Ga0210389, IMG submission 160127) | Forest soil microbial communities from Barre Woods Harvard Forest LTER site, Petersham, Massachusetts, United States - Inc-BW-H-28-O ...
GCGGAATAAGGCAATCGTGCTCGAAGCATTCGAGACACTGTTTAACAAGCGTGACTACATTGGGGCGGAACGCTTTTGGTCACCGAACTACATTCAGCACAGCGCCCACATACCACCAGGTCGCGAAGGACTGTTCAGTCTCGTCCGCTCAGCGCCGGAGACGTTGCATTATGAGAACCAGCTCATCATCGCAGAAGACGATTACGTCATAGCGCATGGCCGCTTTACGGGGATGGGAAGGCCCGCCGCCTGGATCGCAGCTGACGTCGTCAGATTCGAAGACGGTCTCCTCAAAGAGCATTGGGATGTTTTGCAGGACGAGGCGACCAAGGCAGACTCTTTGAGCGGTCTTCCCATGTTTGGCGGCACATTCCCGAAGTGATAGCTGAAGACAGCGCAATCGCCCTGAAGGACTTCGACACGTTTTTACAAGACCAAGGAGATAGTAACTATGACACCACCCGATGTTTCGAATGAAATGTATGTGATTCTGGGGGCGACCGGGCACACCGGCTCGATCGTTGCCAATGTCCTGCTCTCGAGGGGCCAGAAGGTGCGCGTCATTGGGCGCGACCCGGGACGACTACAGCGCTTTGTGGATAAAGGTGCCGAGGCGTTCACGGCTGATATGAGCGATGCCGCTGCGCTTACCAAAGCCTTCAGCGGTGCGCGCGCGGCATACCTGCTGTTGCCACCGGCGAAATCTCCGGAAGAGCAGGAGCGGGATAGCGATGCGATCGCCAAGGCCGTGAAGCAATCTGGACTTGGCTACGCTGTGCATTTGAGCAGCTACGGCGCACAGGTTGCGGAAGGCGCTGGGCCAGTCTCGGGGCTGCATTCTTCGGAGCAAAAACTGAACGCTGTTGACGGGCTAAACGTTCTGCACCTGCGCGCCGCGTATTTCATGGAGAACAATCTGGCGGCGATCGGCATGATCCATGGGATGGGAATCTTCGGAAATGCGTTGCTACCCGACGTTAAGTTACCCATGGTCGCGACGCGCGATGTTGGCAATTACGCGGCACAGCGCCTCCTTGACCTGGATTTTTCGGGCAAACAAACGCGCGAAGTGCTTGGCGAGCGCGATTTATCAATGACGGAAACTACCGCGGTGATTGCGCGCGGCATCGGCAAACCGGAACTGCGTTACCAGCAATTCCCGTATGACGAAGTGCAGCAGGTATTGATTGAATTGGGTGTTCCGCCGAAGGGGGCTGCGATGTACATCGAGATGTACAAAGCCATCAACGCAGGAGTCCTGGTTCCGTTAGAGCCACGTTCGAAAGAGAACACGACAGCTACTTCGATTGAACAATTTGTGCAGGATGTTTTCGCGGCTGGGTATCAAAGCAAGGCTTCCAGCGCTTAGGCTGACCGCCCGGGGTCGGCACTAATTGCGCCTGTTTGCAGCAAGAGTTCCGGGAACCTGTAAGCAGTTCCGCCTAACCTGGTCAGGAATAGGAGAATATCTATGAAACACGCCAAGGAACTGATGCTTGAGTACACCGCCTTCTCGTTCAGAGAGCCGAAGAAGGCGGCGGAGATGTTTGCCGAAGATAGCGCCTTTGAGCTGCCGTATCTTGCGACGTTCGGACTTCCTACAGAGTACAAGGGCCGAGACGCGATCGCCGGCTTTTTCCAATCCGTGCTCGACATCTATCCCGGTTTCCAATTCGAGAACACCAAGGTGCTGATCGATACTCCCGACCAAGTCTTTGCAGAATTCGAGGCCACTGCGGTGTCAAGCAAAACGGGACGAACCGTTCATCAACTTTTCTTTTCGCGGCTGGTTGCGGAGAACGGAAAGATCAAGTTGTTTAGAGAAGCTCTGAATACTTTCGAAGTGGCCCGGGCCAACGTACAGGATAGCGCCGGCTTGTTTTGAAAAGGATTCATTTGTCGTTACCGGCTCCTTCATCCCAAGCGGATAGCGCAATGACTTTTGACTGCGAAGGTTCGGATCAATCGCCGCAGGATGGACGCCAATGAAGAAGTACAAGATCGCTGTTCTGGATGATTATCAAAATGTGGCGCTTGAGTGCGCCGATTGGTCGGTGCTCCGCGATCGAGCGGACATCGCGGTATTTCAGGACCACCTCGCCGATCCGGACCCCCTGATTGAGCGGTTGCAACCTTTTGACGTCGTTTGTGTCATGCGTGAGCGGTCACCGCTGCCCCGCAACGTCATTGAGCGCCTTCCCAATCTCAAGCTCATAGCTTCGACCGGACCTGGAAACGGGTCGATCGATGTCGCCGCCGCTGGCGATCGTGGGATCTCAGTGGTTCACACGGGGTACAGGTCCGACCCGACGATTGAATTCACCTGGGCGCTGATTCTGGCTTCCGCGCGACATATCGTGACAGAGGCCAACGCTGTCCGATCCGGTGGCTGGCAGCAAACAGTAGGCACAGGCCTGGGTGGAAAGACTCTTGGCGTTCTGGGACTTGGGCGGGTTGGGTCACAAGTAGCGCGGATTGGGAGCGCCTTTGGAATGAGTCTGATCGCCTGGAGCCAGAACATGACGCCCGAAAGTGCCGGCGCCGCGGGCGCAATCCTGGTATCCAAGAACGCGTTGTTCGAGCAGGCCGATGTCCTGACGATCCATGTCGTGTTGAGCAGCCGCACGCGAGGCCTCGTAGGGGCCGCTGAGTTGCAGAGAATGAAGCCAACGGCCCGGCTGATCAATGCGTCGCGCGGGCCGATTGTCGACGAACAAGCTCTGATCAGCGCGTTGCGGAACAAGCAGATCGCCGGCGCGGCTATCGACGTATTCGACACTGAGCCTCTGCCTCCGCATCACCCCTTTCGAAGCCTGAACAATGTACTGGCGACGCCGCATATGGGGTACGTATCACGCGGTCTTTACCTGACGTTTTACGAAGATACCGTCTCGAATATTCAGAAATGGCTTGACACCCATCAGGCACGCGAAGCACACGCGCATGAAGAGGAGAAGTTCTATGGGTAAGTTACAGGGAAAAGTTGCGGTTATCACCGGCGGCACCGAGGGGATAGGGTTAGCTACGGCACACCTCTTCGTTAATGAGGGGGCATATGTTTTCATCACGGGCCGCCGCCAGAAGGAGCTCGACGCCGCCGCGACAGCGATCGGCAGCAACGTGATGGGAGTTCAGGGAGACGTCGCCAAACTGCCCGACCTGGATCGTCTTTACGACACGGTCGGTAAGGTGAAGGGCCGAATCGATACTATCTTCGCCAACGCCGGCGTTGGTGAATTCGTTCCCATCGGTGACGTCTCTGAAGAACATTTTGACAAGCTGGTTAACATCAACGTAAAGGGCGCATTCTTCACGGTGCAAAAAGGATTGCCCCTCTTGAACGATGGCGGCTCCATCATTCTCACGGGCTCGGTCGCCAGTGTGAAAGGCACTGCTGCCTTCGGCGTTTACGCGGCCAGCAAGGCGGCGATTCGCTCTTTCGTGCGCACCTGGACTACGGACCTCAAAGATCGTCATATCCGGTCGAATGTTGTTAGCCCCGGTCCAATCAGTACACCGCTGACGAACCGCCAATCTGCCGATGTAATTGCGCGGATTGTGTCCACCGTGCCGATGGGACGCATGGGCGAACCCGTTGAAGTTGCCAAGGCTGCGTTGTATCTGGCGTCAGATGATTCAAGTTTTGTCACGGGCGTCGAACTGTTCGTCGATGGGGGCAGAGCGCAGGTCTAGCGATTCCCCCGGTTAGGAGAAATGTCAATGAGCACTCAACAGCATGTGGCTTCTGTCAATTACGCGGATCGCGATCTATACGCGCGGGAGAGGATCCTTAATTCCGCCATAATCGCCACCGATATCAGCAGCGGCTGGGAAGAATATCTCGAGATTTTTGACGCGTTCTACGCCGATGATGTCGAGGTCAGCGACGGCACGGAGAGTGGCGCGCTATTTGGCAGGGAACAGATTCGCACACTCCTTGTCAAATTCCTTGTCCCGCTTCATGTAATGGCTGAGATTGGCGGCCTGTCGATACAGATTCGAGAAAGCCCGATTCACGGAGACATCGCAGATGAGACACATTCGGCCTGGTCAGTAGAGCTGACCGGAGTGTCAGGCAGGACGTGCAAACTGGCCTGGTGCACTCTTCGACGATGGGCTGACTCCCGCGTGGTATACGAACGCCATTACGACCATAGGCAGACCGGCGGGCCTCTAACCGGCGACGATCTTCGCTTGAGTTCGTCACCGGCAAGTTTTGGCGATCAACGGCCGTCGTAGTCGCGGGTACCTTATTTTGCTGCGAGATCAAAGGAGCGTAATGCCAACCGCCACTGGCAATTCCATCCTAAAGTGGGACGTCTTAGTAACAAACCGCGAAGGTATCACCCGCGACCTGCCGCCGGGCAAGGAGCAGTGGACCTGGGTGCCCACATCGGCGACCCTCATCTTCGGCCAGCGGGATGCCGTTCTCGTCGACGCTTTTTTGACGGTCGAGCAAGCCGCCTCGCTGGTGGAATGGGTCGCGGCGAGCGGCAAGAACCTGACCACGATTTACGTCACCCACGGCCATGGCGACCATTTCTTTGGTATCGGAGCGCTCCTGAAACGGTTTCCGAAGGCGAGAGCTATGGCAACGCACGATGTTGTGAAATCCATGCGGCGGCAGGCCTCACCAGAGTACATTTCGAACTTCTGGAACGCGCGCTATCCCGGCCAAATCCCGGAACGTCTGGTGATCGCCGAAGAACTCAAGGGAAATGTAATCCAACTCGAAGGGCGTGACCTTGTCGTGGTTGAACTCGGGCATACTGACACTGACCACACGACATGTCTGCACGTCCCCTCGGCCGACTTAGTGGTTGCAGGGGATGCTGCTTACAACGAAGTTCATCTTTACCTCGCGGAGTCAACCGCGGAAACTCGCCGCCAGTGGATCGCCGCACTTGACACCATCGAATCGCTGAAACCACGCGCGGTGATCGCCGGACATAAGAAACCCGAGAAGAATGACAGTCCCAGAATTCTCGGAGAGACCCGACAATACATCCGTGATTTCGACCGTTTGGCCGAGGTGACGACAACCGCCAGAGAACTCTACGACAAGATGCTGCAACTCTATCCGAATCGAGCCAACCCAGGCTCGCTTTGGGGTTCGGCGCGTGCGGCCAAACCGTAATACCTCGAAAGAGAAAGGAGAAATGATATGCGCGCAATGCGAGCAGAAGGATTCGGGGGCTACGAAGATCTGAAGCCGGCGGATATTCCAAAGCCGCAGGTGTCGGAAGGACGCGTACTGGTAAAGATCGCGGCCGCCGGCGTGACACCGCTCGAACACACGATTCTGTCAGGAGGGTATCCACGAGCGAGAGCGCCTTTGGTCCTCGGATCAGAAGGGGCGGGCGTGGTCGAGGACCCGAATGGCTCCGACTATTCAGTCGGTGCTCGCGTAATGTTCACGGGCCCTTACGGTGTCTCCGAGGACGGGGCCTACAGCGAGTATCTTGCCGTGCGCAGGGAAAATTTGAGTTTGATTCCCGAAAGCCTCGACGATGTTTCGGCAGCAGGAATCCCCGTCGCGTACCTGACTGCTCATATGGCGCTCAGCCTTGCTGGATTTCAGGCCGGCAAGACGGTCCTTGCGCCCGGCATCGGAGGCTCGGTGGGCAATGCTGTCACACAGTTGGCAAGAGCGCTGGGAGCCAGACACGCCATGTCGGCGACTACGAGCCATGCAAAGGCGGAACAAGCCAGAACCTTGGACTTCGATGAGGTCATAGATCTCTCCACTGAAAAGCTCGGCGAAGGCGTTCGTCGTATTACAGAAGGCTACGGCTCGGACATTGTCATCGATGCTATTGGCGGCGATGTACTCAGTGAAGCGCTTGGCACACTTGCGATCGGCGGAAGTCTCACAACGCTGGGCTATTCGGCCGGCCGTAAATCGACTATCGACGTTACGGATCTCATCTGGAAGCGCGCCGGCATAAAAAGTTTCTCGCTTTTTGCGCAACCTCCCGAGATGTGGAGGGCGGCCTGGAAGGCGATTGGTACGTTGCTCGAATCCGGAGCGGTTAAACCGATCGTGGCACGGGCGTTCCCTCTTGAGGATGCAGCAGAAGCGCTGCGATATCAGATCGAAAGCAGACCTTTCGGGCGGGTCGTACTTGAGATTTGACGGCGATTTGGAGAAGCACGAATGAGCCTACAGATGAGGACAGGAGTCTCGATGACACCGGATCAGATATTGATTGACGCTGCGCTTTCGTCGTGGCAACAAGTCGTAACCCGCGTCGGTTCCCTATGTTTAGGCCTCAGCGAGGAACAGCTGTTAGTTGAGGTCGCACCGGGAAGGAACCGCATTCTGTATCTCTGGGGACACCTCACTGCGGTACACGACGCGATGTTCAGCGTCTTGGGGATGGGAGAACGGCTACACCCGGAATTGGATGCCATCTTCATCACCCAACCTGACCGAGCCCTGCCGCTCCCACAGTCCGCGGAGATCGCGAGGTGCTGGGAGGCCATTCATACGGCACTCCTTTCGACATTCGCGACTCTCGGTCCTCACGAATGGTTAGAAAGACACGCCAATGTTTCGGCGGACGAATTCGAACAGAACCCGACGCGAAATAGATTGGCGGTGCTCCTGAGTCGAACGAACCATGCCTCCTATCACTATGGACAAATGATGCTGACAAAACTCAAGGGGCCGTAGGCTCGTGGTGACTCGACGCTCATAGAGAGCATTTCAACCGGCAAGGCTATCTCCAGAGAGAGCCTTCGCGAATACGCGAAGCCCCGGGCAGCAGCCACGGTTTTCAGTAAGTGCGGCGACTCCAACTTCGCCATACTAACCGTTTCAGGAGAATATCACATTGAAAGGACACGCAATGGAAGGCAGAACACGACTAATTCTTTTCACATTCTTGCCAATTATGGCAATGATGTATGGCGCGGGAAAGGAGCTTATGGCACAAACACACACATCCCAGGTTGTTAAGAACATCGTTCTCGTCCACGGCGGTTTGGTGGACGGGTCCGGTTGGAAAGATGTCTACAAAGCGCTCAAGAAGGACGGCTACACGGTTGCGATTATACAGATCCCAACGATCTCGCTGGCAGACGACGTGGCGGTCACGAAGCGTGCGATTGCAACGCTGAGCGGCCCGGTGATCCTCGTCGGTCACTCGTATGGCGGAGTAGTGATCACAGAGGCGGGCAACGATCCAAAGGTCGCTGGCCTAGTCTACGTCACGGCGTTCGCGCCGGACAAGGGCGAATCGGCGGCCTCGCTTATTAAGAATGCACCGCAAGGTGCGCCGGTTCCGCCGATCCTGCCGCCTCAGGATGGATACCTGTTCCTCGATAAGACCAAGTTCCCGGCCGCCTTCGCCGCGGACGTGAGTCCAGATGTGGCTTCGTTCATGGCCGACTCCCAGGTCCCGTGGGGTGTCGAGGCGCTCAGTGGTGCGATTACCCAGCCGGCGTGGCGAACAAAGCCAAGCTGGTACCTCGTCACTACTGAAGACAAGATGATCCCGCCCGACGCTCAGCGGGCTATGTCCAAGCGCGCCGGTTCAACCGTTGTCGAGGTCAAAAGCAGCCACGCTGTGTACGTGTCGCATCCTCAGGTCGTCGCTCATCTCATCGAACAGGCTGCAACCGGTGCCTTGGTAGCAGGGCAAGAAAAGACCCCGGCGGGTGAACTGGCCGAGAAATAGCCTAGAGGATCACAGGATTCGACCAGGCGGAGGGTCTCCGGGCGCCGAACGCACCGAGGGAGCCTCCGCCTTGCCGGAAAGTCCGAGAGGCAACTCGCGGAACAGGTCCCCAGATTCTCCTTGGTCACCCACTCGGAAACTCCGCTGGTTGACGGCTTGCTGGACTAGTACTGATAGCCGGCTTGTCTTCACCGATTGGGGACTGGATGAACTGAACGATTTGCTCCAACCGACTCGGGCGTTTGACGGCGGGGCACTTCGGCCCGAGCAGGCCAACCAAGAAAGAATCCGCGACACTCGCGGACAGGAGAAGAACCATGCCTTCCGGCTTGATCGATACAAATAATGGAGTGCCGCCTGCCCGTGAAAACTCCCCGGCCGGCTTGCCTCCTGACGGAACGGCGGGACACCGCTGGGCTATCGTTCTGGCAGGTGGGGACGGAACCCGTTTGCAGAGCTTGACACTCGCAATCACGGGCGACCAGAGGCCAAAACAGTTTTGTTCCTTCTTCGGTGGAGAGACCCTTCTTACCCAAACACGGGCGCGGCTTGAATCGCTGTTTCATGTTGATCGAGAGTTGTTCGTCGTCACTCGTTCTCACGAAACGTACTATCGCGAGGAACTACGGAACGTGGACGAATCGCGTATCATCCCGCAACCGCTGAATCGCGGTACTGGTGTGGCCGCAGCCGTGGCACTCGTCCGTATACTCCAGAGTGATCCAGATGCCGTCGTGGTCCTCGTCCCATGCGACCACTACTACTCCGACGATGAGGGCTTCGGCCGGGCTATCAGGTCGGTTATATCTGGCGCCGAGCAGTATCCGGATGCGATCGTCCTCCTGGGAGCCGAGGCCCATTACGCAGAAATCGAGTACGGGTGGATAGAGGTCGGCTCGGCCGTTTCGGATTCGCCAGTTCCGCTGTTCCGCGTGAACCGGTTTTGGGAAAAGCCATCCATCCTCCAAGCCGAAGAACTCCTGCGACGGGGCTGCCTCTGGAATACGTTTGTGACCGCCGGACGTGCCAGCACTTTCCTCGATGCGCTCTCCGCAGAGGTTCCGAACGTCGTTCTGGCCATCAACAAAGCTCTGGCAGACAACGAACTGGAGGCCGCGTACGGAGTCATACCTGCCGTAGATCTTTCGCACCAGGTTTTTGCACCGCAACCACATCGATTGTTGGCCGTTCGCGACCTGACATCTGGATGGGCTGATCTTGGTAGCCCTACTCGTGTGATGGAAACCCTGGCCCGCAACAACATTCACCCGGCTTGGTGGAGGGGCGACGCAGGGAAATAAGGAAAAGGTGACGCTAAAAAATGAACTCCTACTCGCCTCTGTCGGCCACTCAACCAAACGCTGGAGTAATATTTTGGGGGGAGCCGACCGGCTACGCTCTGAACATCACAACAAAAGGCGGAAGTTCATGTCAGTAACGAGCTCCGCCAGCGGGTAGAACTAATTCACGTCATTCGAAGCCCTTGGTCCATCCGACATGACAAACTTTGCGCCTGCTCCCAAGTCAGGGCTACCTCATTTACTGAAGCTGTCGCCAAACATGGGCAGCTCACTTCTTGATTCTTACCTGGTAGCCTCGTCCTGAATGACATCCCCAATGCTCAACCAGTATGCCGTCCTGGATGCGAACAATATCAGCGGCGATCCAATTCACTGGCTGCCCAAATCCCGAAAAGCGACCGTGAACAATGACGAACTCTCCCTCGGCCACGATCCTTCCGGGTTCGTACTTCAGCGTTGTCGGGTTACTCTTGATCAGGTTGAATAGCCCTTCACGTCCGGGCTCAATGTGCGCACTGTGCTGAATGTAATCCGGGGACCAGAAGCGGTCAGCAGCAGCATAGTCACGTTTGTTGAACAACGTATCGAAGGCCTGGAGGACCAGTGCCTTATTCCATTCGCGTTCGGCTTGCAACCAATCGTCCATCGCACGATGCGGTTGTTGTCCACGCTGAACATAGATTTCATAGGCACGGAGTCGAATATCGTTTTGGCGGGTCCCGTCCGCGACTGCGATCGTAGAAACTCCCAACCCTGTGTTATAGGGAAAAGTCCCCTCAGGTTTAGGAACGTCAGCTCGGCCCTCCTTTGCTGACGAATGAATTGTGTTTACTTCGGACATCTCGGCTTGCTCCCAGTGATCTGTCGGTCTCATGGGCGATACCGCAAGCCCGCTAAAGTTTCGATCCCCCATCCACTGGAATACTCGCCCCCGTAATCCATCGCGCCTTGTCGGATGCAAGGAACACGATGACATCGGCCACGTCTTCCGGTTTGCCGATTCGTTTAAGCGCTTGCATGCCGAGCGTGACGTCGCGACCCGCTTCCGTTTTGGTGAAATTCGACATGTCTGTTTCGATGACACCTGGGGCAACAGCATTCACGCGAACGCCCCGCGGGCCAAGAAGTGCAGCCCAGTTCCTGGCGAGCGTTTCGATGGCGCCTTTGGTTGAGGCATAAAGAAGGATCGAAGGATTGTCCAGATCGGGCTTGCCAACTACGCTCCGGGCGCCAAGAGATGAAATCACTACGACGCTCGACCCTTGTCCGAGCGCAGGCGCAAGCTGCTGTATTAGAAAGAACGGACCTCGTACGTTTGTAGCGAATAGATTGTCGAAGTCGGCGATTGTGTGATCCTTGAACATAGCGCTCTTGCTAACGCCGGCATTCGCCACCAGTACGTCCAAGCGGTCGCCGAGGATCTTGCGAACCTCGTTAGCTAAGACGACCGCACCGTTCGGAGTCGCCAGGTCCGCCGCAATCGAGTCTGCCCGGCCTCCCTGGGCGCGGATGCTGGCCACGACGGATTCAGCATCCGACGCGGACTTGCCGTAGTGAATCACAACGCGTGCGCCTGCTCCTGCGAGTGCCAAAGCGGTCGCGCGACCAATCCCGCGGGATGCCCCAGTTACCAACGCGGTTTTGCCTTCAAGTGTCATTCCGTCTGCTCTCCTCGTAGCATCCTGTAATCCGCTCCGTAAATCGCGCTGTCACCATTCACAGCGGCACCCCATCAACGAGAATAAGGTTGCGGCTGAGCGCTGTGTCGCGCACTTTGAGGGCGAATGCGTACTCGGGGGAGCGATACCACGCGCGAGCCTTTTCCAGGCTTGGAAACTCGACGATCACAATCATGTTGGGATTCCACGATCCTTCGAGTACCTGCACTTCTCCCAAGCGTGCTAGATATCGGCCTCCGTAGTTATGAATCGCGTCCGCCGCACGGGTTCGATAGATCTCAAAAGCGGTGCGATCGCGAACAGTTATGTCTGAAATCATATATGTAGCCATGTCTCAACACCCCATCGGCTTACCGGGCTGACTTGCCGCCGTCTACGAGATACGAGGCACCTGTTATGAACGAAGCTTTGTCAGATGCGAGAAACATGATGGTCTGGGCGATGTCTTCGGGTCTCCCCACCCGGTTGAGCGGCACGGTCGCCGCCAAACTTGCCTTTTTTTCGACAGTACCGGTGAAACGATTCAGCATCCCAGTATCAACTGGACCTGGGGCAACGACGTTGACGCGTACACCGGACGCGGCGGCTTCGAGTGCAGCCGACCTGGTCAGTCCCTCGACCGCGTGCTTGCTCGCCGAGTATATGGAGGCTCCAGCGGCGCCAGTATGGCCGTATGTAGACGACACGTTGACGATGCTGCCGCTTCGCTGAGCAAGCATGACGCGCATCTCATGCTTCATGCTGAGCAGCGTACCCAGGACGTTTGTGTCGAAGGTCGCGGCGTAGGTTTCTGCCGTCTGTTCCGTCACCGGGCCAGGCTTGCCCTCAGTTCCAGCGCAATTGACGGCAACATCCAGGCGGCCAAAACGCGCGACGGTCCTATCTACCAAATCACGCACATCATCTTCTTCGCGAACGTCACCATGGGCAAAACAAGCCTCTGCGCCAAGCGCTTGCAGCTCGGCGGCCAGCTCTTGCCCTTCTTTGTCCCGGCGACCGACACAACAACGTGTGCTCCGTCTTGCGCAAAGGCGATTGCGGCGGCGCGACCGATACCTGTCAACGCGCCTGTGATCAAAACGACTTGCGTATTCATAGAAGGTCTCCTTGAAAGTTCGCCGGCCGCTAAATCGATTCGCTTACGATTTCGTCGCACCGGCCACCGCGTCGGATACGAGCGCCAGTGCCGCGCTCGCGCAATCGACGTCGTTCTGCACAGCGGGCGCCCCGCTTACCCCGATTGCCCCGACAACTTCACCGTTCACTGTGACGGGAAAGCCCCCACCCCACGCCGCCATACGTGCAAGGGTGGGGATGCCAGCCAGTAGCGACGGGTCGCCTTGGATAAAATTGAAAAACTCTTGCGTGGAGACGCCGAGAAGGGCGGTGTACGCCTTATTCTGCGCCATCTCAATGGTGGGAATCGGGGCCCCATCCATCCGGCTAAAGGCCTTGAGATTTCCGCCCTCATCGAGAATCGCTACGTTCTCGCTCACGCCGATTTCTCTGGCCTTGGCCACCGCTGCATTCACCATTTTCTGAGCGAGCTCAGAAGAGATGCTGTATTTCTTCACCACGTTAGCCATTGGACACTTTCCTTCCCTTGATTCATATTGCGAATTCTTCCAGATCTTTAGTATTCATTTCTGGCTCGAGGAAATTAATGCCATGGCAAGGGCAAGTTGTGTGCCAACGCGATTCATTGAAATGGCAGACCTTACCAGGCGGGAAATTGCTGATTGTCGGGCAATGCTAAGTTCTTGGCAACGAAGAGAGACAACGACTGGGCTTCTCCAGCCCGCGAGTTGCTCATCTGGATGGATGCTAGGCGCGCCGAACCACCCTCTTGCAGAGAGTGAAATGGTGGTAGCTTCGGAGATGATCAATCCGCCTTTCGAAGCCCGCTGCGTGTAGTACTGTCTCATCAACGAACCCGGAATATCTTGGGGCTGCTCGGAGCGTGATCGCGTGAGCGGCGCCATAACTAGGCGATGCTCCAGCGTCAAAGGTCCAATCCGAATCGGCGTAAACAGTTTCCGGACGGAGCGGTCCACTGGAATCACCTGTTCGTCGGCCTGGCAGCAGGCCTGCCGGCAAGCTGGCTCGTGCCGAACGTCGACCTTTACAAACTCCACTTCGGCCCCCGAGGTGACGCAGTTCCTTCTCGAGCTTTTTGCCATCCTCTTCACGACGGCCTGCGACTACAACGTTGGCGCCTGCCGCTGCAAAAGCCACCGCCGTGGCGTGGCCGATGCCGGTAAGGGCTCCGGTGATCAGAACAGCCTGTTTCGACATAACAACTCCTTATCCTCCTCGGGGACTTAGGGCAGCACTTCGATCGCATCTACGCGCTCGGGATAGAACGCAACATGCCCCCTGATCTGCGCAACAGCAGGGAACGGATCTTCGTATGACCACACCGCATTGACGGACTTTTTTCCTCCAGCGGGAACGCTGTAGTAATTGCACTCGCCTTTATAAGGGCACCAGGTAACGTGATCCGTCCGTTCCAATTGTGAAAAATCAACATTTTCAGCTGGAATGTACTGAACGGGTGGGTACGCCGCTTCCCGGAGCGTCACGGCGTTGCGGGTATCGGCAACCACACGGTCCGCGACGGACACGACAACGCGAGCGGGATTGCGCTGGATGGAAATCGGATGATCCGGACCCGGAAGTTTGGCCTGCTTTTCATTCATGTTTCGGTCTCCCCTTTCCGCTCATCTCAGTCCTTCAGGAACTGCGTTACGTGCTCGACAAAAAGGCCCGGGTATTGGTACTGCGAACCATGATTGCTGGCGGGGTACAGAATGAGCTGCGCGTTCGGCAGGTTTTGTTCGAGGATGAAAGAGTTCACCGTATAAACGATCACGTCGTTGCTGCCGTTCACCACGAGCGTGGGCTGAGTGATCTTCTTCAGGTAAGCATAGGGACCTTTCGGATCGTTCGAGGCTGCGCCCCATTTTTGCAGTGCAGCCAACTGTGCCGGAGCGACCTTTTCGTTCGGTAAAGGATCGCGGTTTTCCCTGCGCGCCCGCTGCCGCTCAAGATACTTCCTGCCCGCCGCCTGACTCCGCTCCGACGGAGTAAAAAAGACCCGAAGCCAGAGCTCATCCGCAGGATCGTACCTGGCTCCAAAGATCTCCTGGGCTTCGGGGGTTAGCGACGCCATCCCTTCGCCGCCTCTTGGGCCAGTGCCGACGAGGATGAGTTTTCGAACAAGGTCCGGCCGGTCCATGGTGAACTGCTGCGCGACGAGGCCGCCGATCGAGAATCCGAGAGCGTCGAGCTTCTGAATGCCCAGCGCGTCAACGAAGGCAGCTGCATGCTGCGCCATCTCTTCAATCGAAGCCGGAACTTCACCGCTGGAGCTGGAGACGCCGGCATTGTTGAACAGGATCACTTCGCGGTCCTGGGCAAATCCGTCGGTCAACGCCGGATCCCAATGATCCATTGTTCCGGTGAAGTGCATGAAGAACAGCAGCGGGATGTCGATCCTTACGCCGAAGCGGCGGTTGGCGAAGCGACGGTATGCGAACCGAATGCCCGCCGCCTCAACGAATTGAGTAGGCGCGGTGTGATGCGTGTAGTTGCTCGGCGCGTTGTGGTGCGGTGTGGGGTCAATCATAAGAAATCTCCGTCCCGATCCCATGCGGGTCAGGCATTCATTCCGCCATCCACGGTCAGATTCGCCCCGGTAATATACGACGCCTCCGGCCCGGCAATAAACGCCACCATCGAGGCGATGTCATCCACGTGCCCGTACCGGCCGAGCGCGGTGGCGGCCTTTTGCGGTATTGCCCAAGCGTCGCCGGCGGGATTCAAGTCGGTATCGATCGGACCCGGCTGCACGTTGTTAACAGTGATGCGCCGGCTCGCTACCTCTCTGGATAATCCCTGAGTAAAGATCCTCACGGCTCCCTTCGTGGCCGAGTAAGGCACAAGCCCGGGCGTCTGCACACGCTCGCCCGCAGCGGAACCGATCATGATGATGCGGCCACCATCATTCATGTGCTTCAGCGCCGCCTGCGTCATGACGAACACGCCGCGGACGTTGATGTCGATTACCCGATCCATCTCCTCCAGCGTGGTCTCCTCGAACGCTTTCGGAGTAGCTGTGCCCGCATTGTTCACAAGCACATCGAGTCGGCCGAAGGTCGTGACAGCCTTTTCGACGGCAGCTTTCACTGCTTCGGCGTCGGCAGCGTCCGCCAGAATCGCGATAGCATTTCCACCGTCGCGCTCAATCGCTTTGACCACGGCGGAAGCTGCGTTGGCGTCCTTCGCGTACGTGATGGCCACGCTCGCTCCGTCTGCGGCCAGTCGCTTCGCGATAGCCGCGCCTATGCCCCGGGAACCGCCGGTAACGAGTGCCACTTTTTTGGTTAGGTTGGACAACTTGATCTCCTTTCAACTGCTGTTTTGATGTCTCATGATTGCCGGCAGACTTGGCGCTCAGAGGAATACCATGCATTCCCAAGAGGAATGAATGGGGCCAAAGAGGAAGTCTTTTCCTGCGGCTCTGTGCTTCTTTACAGCTTGACAGCGAGCAGGAGAATCGCTATTCCTTGCGTAGCATCCATTCCACAGAGGAATGTGAGGAGGTCGGTGTGGACAAATTGGATGCAATGCAGATGTTCGTCCGCGTGGTCGAAAAAGGGAGCTTCTCGGCTGTCGCAAAGGAACGTGGAATTGGTCAACCTGCCGTCAGCAAGCAGATCTCCGCCCTTGAAGATGAGCTCGGCACGGAACTGATTCACCGCACCTCACGTTCCATTGCGCTAACTGAGCCAGGGCGCGACTTTTATGAGTCCGCTCTGCACATTCTCGATGACGTTGATAACGCAACTTCACGAATCGGCAGAGGCCAGACGGCGCCGAAAGGCCTCATTCGCGTGACCGTCCCTCCGACGTTTGCCCGCCTCCATATGGTGTCAAAGCTGCCTGCGTTTTTTGCTGCCTACCCCGATATGGCAGTTGAGATGGCGGCATCGGAGAGCCCGGCAACCATCATCGAAGACGGCTTCGATTTAGCTATCCACTCAGGTGATCTGCCGGACTCCACTCTGGTTGCCAGAAGATTCGCGCAGACGATGACCATTCTCGTGGCCACTCCTCAGTACCTTTCACGACACGGGGCACCGGAATCGCCGGATGATCTCAATCGCTTTCGAGGTGTCGCTTTTGTCGAGCGGGGCTCCGTACAGCCTTGGAGCTTTGGCTCCGGACAAGACGCGAAGCGGGTTATCCCAACGGGAGTCTTTCGTACCAGCGATATTGAGCAGATGCGGATGGGTGTCCTTGAACATCTGGGGATTGCACAGGCGCCAGCGTGGCTTTTCGCCGCAGAACTCAGAGAAGGCACCGTCATCCGTCTTCTGACGGCCTTTGAGCGACCAGTGCCGATCCTTGCCGTTCGGCCTGCGAGCCGCCGACTGTCCACCAAAGTCCGCGTTTTCATCGAGCATCTGGAGAAGACTTTCGCGCTGTGTTCCCAGTTCAACCCGACTCGTTAGACCGTGGCCACACGCTTCTAACGATCAGGCGGCCTTATGAGACCGATCTCCAACGGCAGCGCAGGAGTGCGTCTTTGCTATTGATCAACGCGCTCGGTGGCAGGAATGTTTCAAATCTACCCGGGGTTCCCGGGCGCCTTCGCCGCGGACGTGAGTCCAGATGTGGCTTCGTTCATGGCCGACTCCCAAGTCCCGTGGGGTGTCGAGGCGCTCAGTGGTGCGATTACCCAGCCAACGTGGCGAACAAAGCCAAGCTGGTACCTCGTCACTACTGAAGACAAGATGATCCCGCCTGATGCTCAGAAGGAGAAGAGCGGTCACATCTTTCAGGTGTCGTCGGTCCGTGGCTTGCGCAATACCGGGTATTGCGGCGCGCGTTGTGAAAACCACGCCAATGGGTGGACGCATCGCTTAGGGCGGAAATACGCCATATCACGCGGCCAAGTGGGCCGTGGGCGGTTTCAGCGACGCTCTGGCGATGGAGGTCGCGCCGTTCGGGGTGAAGGTTTGTGCGCCGGAGCCGGGCGGCATTCGGACCAACTGAGCGCGGCGCGCAGGGCGGAATGCGCCGGTTCTGCTTCCGGACTATGCGGCCTCGGTCGGTTCGATGCTCAAGCTGCTGCGAAGTCACGAAGGACGTTCGGAAGGCGATCCGCGGAAGATCGCGGACGTAATTCTGCAACTGGCGAACCGCGATGAGGCGCCGCTAAGGTTGATCCTCGGTGTGGATTGCGGAGAAGCGTGTGCACCAGGCGGAAGCTGCGCGCAAGCGAGGCCGAGAAGTGGCGGCATCTCACTTTGTCAGCAGTGTTTAACGATGCGGAACCATTCCTGAGTTGCTGAATCACTAGCACCGAAAACTCACGGCTTTAACGCGGGACGATTGCTTGACACACGTGCGATCAAATCATCGATCCTTGAGAGGAACAGTTTCAGGATTGGCGACGCGTTCGCTTTGTTGTACCCGACGACCAGGTCGATCGTCGGCACATCCCCGCTTAGAGGACGGCTGATGACCGACCACGGGAGAAAATGTTGTACATATGCGGGCAGCAACGCGACGCTCCGCGTTGACGCAATCAGGGACATCGTCACGGCAAGATTATCGGCTTCAAGCGCGGGTCTGGTGTCGATTCCACAGCGCTTCAGGTAGTCATCGATAACGGCCCGTAACACGGGAGCAGCCGAGACGCTGAGAAGTTTCTCGCCCGCGATCTGCTTCGGATCGATGGCTTCTCGCGAGGCAAGGCGGTGATCGCTCGGAAGGATGACGACGAGCGGTTCCCTGGTGACAACCCTGTAAATCAGATCTGTCGCCTTCATCTCGGCCCTCAGAAAAGCGACGTCGAGCTTGCCTCTCATCAAATCGGCCCCAAGATCGTGAGAAGAAGACTGGCTTGAGACGGTGACATCGAGCCTGGACAACTCGTCTCGAAGAACGCGCATAACCTCCGGCAGCCAGTCGATTTCCTGGCCGGTCAAAAACCCGACAGCAAACGTTGGTTTGTTTGGTTTGGCCGCTCGACGCGCCGCTTCACTGGCCGCGTCGACCTGAATCAGCGCCAGCCGTGCATGATCGAGAAAGGCCTTTCCCGCCGTTGTAAGTTCAATACCGCGGGCGCTCCGAGTCAAAAGTTGCGTTCCCACATCGTTCTCCAGATCGCGGATCTGACGACTGAGGGACGGTTGCGCCGTGTGGAGCAATTTTTCGGCTGCCACAGTAAGGCTTCCTGCTTCCGCGACCGCGACAAAATAACGAAGATGCCGTAGTTCCACTTCTCGATCCATACCTGTCAGGTATGGCCACTAGCTTACAAAGTATTTGTGGATGAGGCAATTACATCGTAAATTTTGATTGTGAAGTGATTTCTCAAGGCCGACGCGGACCCGGACTCCATACGAAGTAGGTATGCCAAGTCGCGGCACGCGTGGGCCGGCAAAGGGAAAGGATCATGGCAGATCTCACAGGCAAAACCGCTCTCGTTACCGGAGCTTCCCGCGGCATAGGCCGGGCGAGCGCCATAGCACTTGCCCAGGGAGGCGCACAGGTTCTGGTTCACTATGGCAGTGGAAAGGCCGAAGCCGAAGCCGTCGTCGCTGAGATCCGCAACCGCGGCTGCCGGGCTGAGGCACTAGGCTCGGATCTTTCGGCTCCGGATGGGGCACACATCCTGGCCAGGCAGGCTCGCGATATCGTTGGCGACCGGCTGGATATTCTCGTCGCAAACGCAGGCGTGGCGAAGTCGGCGAACATCGAGGACACGACAGTCGAGGATTTCGACCGCCTTTTCGCAGTCAATGTTCGTTCGCCTTTCTTTCTCGTCCAGCAGACGCTTCCCATTCTGGGCGATGGCAGCAGCATTGTCTTCGTTTCCTCGCTGGCCGCGCGTGCAGTGGTTGGCACGCTGGCGGCATATGCTGCGACGAAGGGAGCGATCGACACGCTGGTCAAACACTTTGCCGCAGCCCTTGGCCCACGCGGAATTCGGGTCAATGCCGTAGCTCCCGGCATCGTGGACACCGACATGTCGAACTTCACGAAGACAGACTCGGGTCAGCAATATGCGATGAACATGCAAGCTATCCAACGTCTCGCGCGACCCGAGGACATTGGTCCTGTCGTTGCGTTCCTTGCATCCGACGATGCCCGCTGGATCACAGGCGACACCGTTCGAGTGGACGGTGGTTCAAAGCTTTGAAAGGAACGCCAGGACATGATCCGCAGTGTTCGCATCCATGAATTCGGAGGGCCGGAGGTGCTCCGAATCGAAGACGTTGAAGTCGAGGAACCGGGTGAGGGCGAAGTACGCATGCGGATTCGCGGCATTGGCATCAATCGAACCGAAATCACGCTGCGTTCGGGACGTTCGCCCGTGAAACCGCCGCTTCCGGCGAAGATCGGCTTTGAAGCCGCAGGCGAAATCGAAACCATGGGCGCGGGCGTCAAAGGCTTCGCAGTTGGGGATCGTGTGGCTTTGGTACCTGCTTACGCTGCCAGCCGGTATGGGCTCTACGGTGAGTCTTCGCTCGCGCCGGCCCGCTCTCTGATCAAGATTCCTGACGCCATGAACTTCGAACTGGCAGCGGCGACATGGGCTGCCTTCGGTACGGCGTGGGCAGGACTGGTGGCAGTAGGCAGGATTGCCGCCGGTCAGACGGTTTTGCTGCCCGCCGCTTCAAGTAGCGTCGGCCTCGCCGCCATCCAGATCGCCAACCGCCTCGGCGCCCGACCGATCGCTCTCACGCGCACCTCGGTAAAGACAAGTGAACTTCGCACCCACGGGGCGGCAGCGACTGTAATCACGGAGGAGCAGGATGTCGTAAGCGAGATAAAGCGGCTCACCGACGGCAGGGGCGCCGACCTGGTATTTGATCCTGTCGGCGGCCCGGCTTTCGCGAAGCTCGTGGAGGCCACGGCTTCGGGCGGGCTGTTGATTCTCTATGGGGCGCTGAGCCGCGATCAGACAGCGGTGCCGCCGGTCCACATTTTCGCCCGCAATCTCACTATCCGTGGTGTCTCCCTGCCCGCCTATGCTTCCGATGATGCCCAGCTCGGGGCTCTCAAACGCTTCGTGACCGAAGGCTTGGCCGACGCGTCGCTTGCCCCTGTCATCGCCCGGACGTTCCCCTTCGATGAAATTGTCGAAGCGCACCGCTTCATGGAGGCGGGCGACCAGGTCGGAAAGATTGTGGTCACGGTCTAAACCGCCCCGAATAGAGATCAATATGCCGACGACAACACTCGAACAAAACAAAGCACTGGTGCTGGAGGCGTTCGATACCCTGTTCAACAAGCGCGATTACGAGGCGGCCGCCAGATTCTGGTCGGACACCTATATCCAGCACAGCGCGCACATCGAACCGGGCCGCGATGGGCTGTTCAATTTGATCCGCCGCACGCCCGGCACACTACGTTACGAGCATCAGCTGATTGTCGCCGAGGGCGACTACGTCATCGTCCACGGACGCTTTTCAGGAACCGGCCGTCCAGTATCGTGGGTCGCCGCGGATATCGTCAGGATTGAGAATGGCCGCCTGGCCGAACACTGGGACGTTTTGCAAGACGAGGCGACAAAGGAAGAATCAAAGAGCGGTTTGCCGATGTTTGGCGACCTTTTCACGGCTTGAGAATGTATGCCGAATGAAGCTCCACAACCGCTGCTTGAGCCTCACCGGCTGGGAGATCTCTTGCTGCCGAACCGGGTCGTGATGGCGCCTCTCACTCGTGGGCGGGCGCGCAATCCGGGACATGTCCCTAACGATCTAATGCGCGAATATTACGACCAGCGCTCAACCGCAGGCCTGATCATCACCGAAGGCACCTGGGTTAGCGAGGACGCTAAGGGGTGGATTGGCGCCCCCGGCATCTACAACAATGCGCAGGGCAACGCCTGGAGGAAGATAACCGACGCTGTCCATGCCAATGGAGGTCGCATCTTCTCGCAGCTGTGGCATCAGGGAGCGGTCTCCCATCCTTCATTTTTCACAGACGGACGGCTCCCGCTCGCTCCATCGGCGATCGATCCAAAACAAATGGTCTATATCGATAGTGGAACGGCGATGACCGAAATACCTCGGGAGATGACGCGCGCGGACATCGGGCAGGCCGTCTCCGATTTCCGGAATGCCGCGCGGATTGCAATGGACGCGGGCTTCGACGGGATTCAGCTTCAGGCGGGGTTTGTCTATCTCATTCAACAATTCATGCACGAGTTGACCAACCATCGCACAGATGAGTACGGGGGCAGCATTGAAAACCGCGCCCGCTTCCTCTTCGAGGTGCTCGACGCGGTACTGGAAGTCTGGCCGAGCAGTCGCGTCGGGGTCAAAACCGGCCCGATGATGAATGAACGCGGGCTATTCACGGCCATCGATTCGACGCTGCCGACGTTCGAGTACGTCTACGACAAGCTCAACGCATATGACCTCTCCCATGTGTTCTTAATGCGGCAGATGGCGGATCTTTCAAAGACACCCCTCGCCGCCCTTGCCGACGACGCAGTGATTCATCACTTTCGAAAGATTTACCACGGCCAGATGGTCCTGAATGTCGGCATTACACCCAAACACGCCAACGAACTCATTTCCGCGGGTCTGGGAGACTTCGTCGCCTTCGGCCGCGAATATATTGCAAACCCGGACCTGGTCGAACGCATACGGCTGCATGCTCCGCTCAACGAGCAACGTCCCGAGGGATACTACGGCGAAACCGCATTCGGATACACGGATTATCCATTTCTGTCGCCGAAGGAAGAGCTGGTTCGGCCTGGCGCACGGGTGATGGAGCATTTCTCATGAAACCTGAACAGTCATCAAGGAGATAGCAATGAAACTTACGGGGAATACGATCTTCATCACTGGAGGTGGGTCTGGCATCGGTCGCGGTCTCGCAGAAGCACTACACAAGCTCGGCAACCAAGTCATCATCTCCGGGCGCCGAAAGAGCAACCTGGACGCGACTACACAGGCCAATCCGGGAATGCATTCCGTGGAACTGGACATCGCGGATTCTACGAACATCGGCACTGTCACGAAGAAGCTAATTGCGGACTATCCGGCGCTCAATGTGCTGATCAATAACGCCGGCGTCATGCTGATCGACAATGCCGCGGGCGAAATCGACGACCGCCTGCTGACATCGACCGTCACGACCAACCTGCTGGGGCCAATCCGCCTCACTTCAGCGTTGATTGAGCACCTGAAGACGCGCGCAGAAGCGACCGTCATCTATAACACCTCTGCCCTGGCGTTTGTTCCGCTGGCGTTAACCGGGGTGTACTCCTCCACGAAGGCGGCGCTACATTCCTTCGTTCTTTCGCAGCGCTACAGACTCAAGGGTTCTTCGGTCAGAGTTCTGGAAATCGCTCCGCCGTGGGTACAAACCGATCTATTGAATAGCAGCGACGACCCTCGGGCCATGCCGCTGAGTCCGTTTATCGAGGGGACCATCGCGGTACTCGGTACAGACGCGGAGGAGATTCTGGTCGAACAGGCCAAGCCTTTTCGAAACAATCCCGGACCAAACGAGAGCGCCCTCGTGACGCAGTTCAACGACGTGATGGCCGCCGCGAAATTGCAGTGATTTTTAAGGAGCAGGAAATGGGAAATACTCATCGTCGTGTTGTAACCGAAAATGTCAACGGAAAATCTGTCGTCCAAAGCGATCAACGATTGCCGGCATATTCGTTCGAGACCGTCAGCGGTTATGAGCACACCCTCTATTGGGTGAACCCGCTTACGCCGGATCTCAACACAAAACAGAGGTTTGATCGCTATCCGGACTCGGTAGTCCCGGGTCCAGGCGGTACAAGTCTTCACCTGGTGACGTTTCCGCCAGGCGTTGTCTTTTCGGATCCGTCGTTTGACGGCGAGGCTGCAAGGAAGGAATCGCTCGGTCGCCTACCGGGACTGGCCGATCATTTCGAAAAAGAAGATCCCGCAATGCACAGGACAAATACGGTGGATTACGCCGTAGTGTTCGATGGCGAGATGTGGCTTGAACTCGACGACGGCAACACCGTTCACCTTCAGCGCGGTGATGTGGTCGTGCAGAATGGCACTCGCCACGCCTGGCGCAATAACGGAACAAGACCGGTGACCATGTTGTTCTTCTTAAACGGCGCTAAAGAATAAACACGAGTCCAGCCGTCCGTTCCAATGCGTTATTGGCGCAAGCGTTGGCGCGTGGAGGAGTTGACAACATGGAGGAATCGGCCTACTATAGAAGTTAGTCAACTAACTTAGATAATATGGCGAAGGCACAAGTGGACAAGCGGGCGCGGTTGATTGAGACCGGCATGAAGCTGGCGTATAAGCAGGGTTTCAGGGAAACGAGCTTGGCGGACATCGCCGAAGCCGCCCATGTACCCGTAGGAAATGTTTACTACTACTTCAAAACCAAGGATGAGCTCGGTGAGGCCATCGTGGAGCGGCGCCTGGCTGAGTTTCGCGCACTCCGAGACGATATGGACCGGTTGAGTTCTCCGAAGGAGCGGCTGTTTGCATTTGTGGAAAGCGTTCATAGAAACCGGGAGCAGCTTGCGCGCGGGGGATGTCCGTTGGGCGGCTTGTGTACCGAGTTGCACAAGGAGGGCGGCGCTCTCGCTAAGAAATCCGCGGCGCTCTTCATTGAGCCCATGCGTTGGCTTGAGGAGCAGTTCCGAGCCCTTGGCCATGAAAAGGATTCACGGGAATTCGCGGTGCATCTCTTCTCCGCCTTTCAGGGTATGGCGGCTGTTGCGTTCGGCGCCAACGACCGCGAGGTGGTGGTGATGGGGGCAAAGAGGCTTAGAGACTGGATCGGGACTTTGTGACACGCAATCCTCGAACAACCGGAAAGGATCGGCACCATGAAGAAGTGTGAGGGAAATCTCACGCTCGTTAGCGGAGCTACGAGGGGAATCGGCGCGGCGATCGCAGAGCGGCTTGGGACAGACGGGGGCATCGATCGGTCTTAATTATGTAACGTCGAAGGAAGATGCAGACGCCTTGGACGAGTGCACCCGCATCTGCGGTAACGGCAGGATTCGCGCCCGTTCTATCAATAGGTATCCGAAGTCCCCAAGGAGCCGGGCGTGTTTGGTTGGACCGGGGTATCTAATTATGAAGCTCACGAGCAATACAATTTTGATCACCGGCGGTGCGAGCGGCATCGGCTACGAACTCACCAAACAACTCACGGCACTTGGTAACAGGGTTCTTATCACGGGCCGCGATCAAGCCAAGATGGACCGTGCGAAAGCGGCGTTTCCAGAGATTGACACCTTTCGAAGCGACGTTTCCGATCCGGAAGCGATCGCCACTCTTTACGAAAAGGTCACCAAGCAATTTCCCGAGCTCAGCATTTTGATCAACAATGCTGGCATCATGCGTGAGATCAATGTTCACGACAAGGCCGGTAGCCTCGAAGACATCACTAGAGAGATTGAAATCAATTTGAGCGGGCCGATTCGCATGGTGAAACAGTTCTTGCCGCATTTGAAAACGAAATCAGAAGCCGCAATCATGAACGTTTCGTCGGGATTGGCATTTGTTTCATTGCCCATTTCACCGGTCTATTGCGCCACCAAGGCCGGTCTGCATTCGTTCACCGAGTCTCTTCGTGTGCAACTGAAAAACACCAAAGTGAAGGTATTTGAGCTAGCGCCGCCGGCTACACAAACCGAACTCCTGGGTGACTTTAATTCTGAAGACATGAAAGGCGTTTCTATCATGAACGTTGAGGAGATGGTGAAAGTCGCCGTCAAAGGAATGCAAGTCGATCGATTTGAAATTCGTCCAGGTCAGGCGAATCAGCTCAAAATGATGAGTCGCGTGGCGCCGGGATTTATTTTGAAACAAATGAGTCGATCGGTCGATCGTATGCTCAGCACACACAAATGATTCGAAGCTTGTTAGGCGCCCGGCGGCCTGAACCTGCAGGCCCACACGGCGAACCCTGAAAAGGGAGCCTCGCAGGATGCGCATCGCAGTCAGTTAGTTAGTTAACTGACATGCAACCGAAGTAACGAATAAACCTAATGACACAAGGCACTAAGCAGGCACGATGGAGTTTTTATGAAAATCATTTTGATTGGCGCAAACGGAAAGATCGGGGAACTAGTTCAAAAGGCATTGGCGGGTGCTGGCCATGAGATAGTCAAGGTCGGACACAAATCGGGCGATTTTCAAGTCGAGATCGAGAACCGCGAAAGTGTCAGGAAGCTTTATCAAGCCGTCGGCTCGTTTGATGCCGTGGCCATTGCAGCGGGCCAGGTCGCATTTGCTCCGCTTTCGGAACTCACCGTTGAAAAGTGGCAGTTTTCGTTGGGAAGCAAACTCATGGGTCAGATCAATCTGGTTCAGGAGGCGATCCCGTTCATCAAAGAGAAAGGATCCTTCACTTTGGTTTCGGGCA
>Ga0210389_10000902_pt1 | contig 25059 bp, 46 predicted proteins | sample IncBWH28OmetaG_FD_160127 | JGI IMG/M metagenome (GOLD analysis project Ga0210389, IMG submission 160127) | Forest soil microbial communities from Barre Woods Harvard Forest LTER site, Petersham, Massachusetts, United States - Inc-BW-H-28-O ...
AAGCGCCGCGAGGGCAATCATCGGTGTGGCGATGGCGACTGAAATGCTTAGCAGAAAGATTGTGTTCCAGCTGGCGCTGCGCATCTATCTGCCCTCCTTGTCGCGCGACATGGCGGCGGACGTTACGACAGTCGGCCGACAGGAACCTTACAGGGCGAGTGGGTGGCCACAGGCGCACTGAGTAGCGCCATAAACCTTGGTATGGGCCCCGCCATCCCTTTGGGGCATCCGACGACTCCCTACGTTCAATTGAACCGTTGATCGCGATCGTCTTATTTGTGCGACATGCGGTAGCGGCCCCTCCCCGGCCCCAGCCCCCCAGGGCCGCTATCGCTGCCCTCTTTGGGCGTTTCCTCCCTAGACTTGGGTCCGCTTGTGGCAACACAGGGCGGGCCCTTTCTTTCAGATCACCCCAAGTGCACGCCCAGGACAGAGGCCGGCAACACTGAGGCTCGCGAGCAGGGTAAAAAGTTCGGCCGCCCCTCAGCCCTCGGTGTCGGCCAGAGGCGGAAAATTGCCGAACGCTATGCCGCCGGCGAAACGATGCAGGCATTGGCGGACGACCGAAGTCGGCGTCGCCAGCATACACCGGGCGCTACAGGGCCCTTTCGGTCAGGCCGCGTGAAGCGCCGCGCGCGCGGTAAGTCCTGATCGGCGCGCCCATCCGTGATGATCGCCCGACGCGGCCAAGGCGCACCTTTTGGGTGTTACCAGGGCCGCCCGACGATCCACTCCGGTATCGCCGAGGCGAACCGTAATCGAACAGGATCGTGTCTCGCCTGTGCCATGCTTGATTTGGATCAATTGGTTTTCGAGCTGATCGCAATCGCGTGCTGCGGGCAGCGTGATCGCGCTCCTCCCAGAGGGCGCTAAGATAATCCCGCGTTGAGCGTGAAGTGGTTCATACTCGGCCGTGATTCCTGCGGGCAAACATCAAAGCCCGGAGGACTAGAGTCTGTGCCCGAGCAACGCGTCCCGGATTGGCTGAGCGCCGACGTTGTAATCATCGTCATAGCGATGGTGATCATCGCGGTCGGGATCTGGATGGCCTCCTAGTGAAACCCGATGCCCGCGCGACCTTCTGGCTCCGCGTCACGTGGTCGTGGTGACCATGATCGGCCTCGCGTACATCTGGCTGCGGCACCTGTGAAGCGCGCCCATCGCCGATGGCGTGACCTCATCAGTAAAGCTGCTTATTGCTTGTTAACGGCCAAGACAGTGCCGACACATCTCTGGCCGTCCCATATCTCGACGGACTGACCGGCCATCTGTCGCTTGATCGCTTCGATCACAGCATCGTCGGTTTCCCGCTGCATGATGAGTGCAGGACTGACGATCCTTTGAGCCGCGTCGAGCCTGTAGATCTTATAGTCGGTCATTGGGGACCCCCATGTCCTCAAGGGACGGTCCTATTTTGGCGGCTGCAACCCTGGCGAAGTCGACCATTGATTCATGTGAGAATCGGTCTCAGCGCGGCGTGCACGACGGATTAGTTCAGCATGCTCGCTATCCGCTGGCATCGCCCCAGCCTCCTTGCGTAGGCGGTCGGCTTCTTCGGCTAAGCGTTCTTCGAGGGACTGGGTCTGTTTAAGACGGCGTCGTTGCATGGCGCGTTCTCCCGGAACTTCGGAACCTCAATTTCCATAGGGGTATTTCGTTCCTCCTGTTCACGCTGGTGTCAGCGTAAGCCCATCGGGATGACGCGCGGCCGCGCGGCTGGACCGGTCAGGGCCTGTGAATAGCGGGGAACGCGCAAAGATTCGTCACATTGTTCTGTCGGGCGCGTGCGGTAATTCGCGTGCGCAATGGCCCACATCCAAGCGCACCCCAGGCCTCGCTGGCGGCTACCCCCAACGGCGGGGCCTTCTTTTGCCGTCAGCTAAACGGAGCTTTCTGTGGAACACCGTGGCGTAGAATACGCAATCCTTCCTACCATTCCGCGGGGATGAAGATGGTCGGTCAAGCGCGATCAAACCGACATAGGCGGCACCTGTTACAATCGCGAGGACGCCGTGAAGAAAGCGAAGGTATGTATCGAGAATCTGCTCCGGCGAGAAGCGCGCGCTGAACTAACTGGTCTGGCCGCTCATCCGCGATGATCCGCACTCAGCGCGCCCAGGCGAAGGCTCTACACTGGACTTGCCCGGACCGGTTCAAGGACTTCCTAATGACCAACATGCCTCCTGACGAGACCGACGCCGAGCAAAGGCATCGTCTGTGGCGGGGTATTCGCCACACCGGCCCTGTGCAGTGGCTTTCCTTTTGCATCGTCCTGGCGATGGTGGTTGGTTTGGCTTGGCTGGCAATTCACTACTTGGAACGGGCCAGCTTTTGATGCAGGCGCGTTTCGCTGTATTTGCGAGGCCTGCACATATTCCAGTTACGGAGCTTGCCCACCGCGTGCGCTAATTCGCGGGTGCCCCCGAAGGCGAAGGCCTCTATATTTCGCCAACCTCCAGGAAGCGGAGGTAGTTTGTTCGCTACCGCGAGTGTGGCGTATTCGCTCGTCTCGAGAGCTATCTTCTGGGCGAGCATCACGTCTCCCGGCACCAGATATCCGAGAGAGCTGCAACACACCAAGGCTGCTGACCACGGGGATTGCCGAAAGAGTAGTTAGGAACCCCCTGCCCGCTTCAATTCTCCTGTTGGCCTAACGTCGACGCGACCGCGGAGGCCGAGAAGGGCAGACTGCGCGGGGTGCAATGGTTAGGCAGCTTGCTGCCTATCCCCCAAGATGGTTTGCGCGCGGGCAGCAAGCATCGTTCGCATGCGCATAGGGACCTGACGGTGCGACTTAGCGCGAGGATACGGCAGTTCATTGATGGCCTAGCCGTTTGGATAGAGTGCCTCATGCTCCGCCCAGTTGTCGAAGTGAAGCCGATCGATGTTGTCGACGAAGGTCTCGGCGGGTGTGTTCTCAGCGAGTATCAACGAGTGATCTTGGACCTCTACGTGGTAGTAAGTGAAGGTGGTTGGCACATTCGTCTCGCGCACGATCGATGTGCCGTTCACAAGAGCGCCTGCCTGGATCAAGGCTCCATCAATAAGAATGACATGGTCCGGCGACAAGAGAAGGTCGCGCGACGGAACATTCTCAGCGAGAGCGTTTGTCTTGATTCGGATCGGTAGCACTCGGAGCTTGTCGGCAAACTTCAGTGAGACGGTTTGAACACCCAGCCAATCGACGGTGACCGTGCGGCCGTCGGCCGTCATGATGGGATTTCCGCGATTGAGTGTTTCGACTGCCACCTCGTCGAATGGGGTCCGAACCAACGTTCCTGGCACAAAGCAGATGACCGCCTCGGAGATCAACTCGTTCAGATTCGCGCCGGCAAATTGGTTCTCGCGGTTCCTGGCACAAAGCGCTTCGCCTGCTCATCGGCAGCTAGTGCACTGAAGGGCCAGGAGCGTCGAGATCAAATGCAACTTTGTCTCCTTCAGGCTCGCCTTGATTGTCTCAAGCAAGCAATCGCTCAAAAGATCGTCGGCCCGCAACGGACGGAGTTCATGAGCACCTGTGCCCAGTAGCAATTCACGAGCGTTGCGCTTCGCCTCCGTGTGATCATGCGGTATTAATCGAGGAAACATCCAGTGGCTCTTAAGCCAAAATGAAATCGTGCTCATGGCTATGCAGTTGAGCAGTGCTAACCCCTAGCAGGGCGACTGTGTCGCCATGTCCATCCGAAATCACTGCGCCGGCGGATGTGTTCGTCGTGTGAGCCCAGATATCGTGCACATTCTTGAAAATTCCTTGATCGAACTGCAGCGTATGCTCGTGCAGGTTGACGTTTTTGATGGTGTCGCCTCCAAAATCGGATCGGAACAGGAACGTGTCTTGGCCCTTTCCAGCGACGAGCGTATCGCCGTTTCCACCTATCAGAACAGCGTCGCCCTTGCTCGCTAACAGTGTGTCACCACCTGCTGAGCCATCCAGAACGTATGGCCCCTTGCCCCCCGTGAGGGTCGTGTTTGCCCCTGACAAATACGTGGTGCCCTGCTCGAAAACGACAATGTTGAGCGTCGAAGTGGTCAAGCGGCCGTGACCGTCCGAGACCGTGTAGGTGAAGGAGTCCTGTTTTACCCCGCCACCATCGTCCCAACGACCATCATCCCACCTACCATCGTTCCAACGACCATCATTCCAGCGACCGTGATCGTCATCGTAGTCCGCTTCAGGTTCTCACCCCCCGGCTGCCAGCCTGAGGTTGGCGAACTGGCTGTGAGAAGCCATTACCAAGAGAGCCCACCATGACTATCGAGAGACCCATGTTTCCGCCCCGCGCGGACTCCGTCCATGCGTTCCCAGCTCAACCCGCTATTTCCGAAGGCCCGTCACGCCGGTCGACCAGGTGGACAAAGGAAGAGCTTGAGCTGGCGCCGCCTGATCAAGGAAAGAAAACCCGACCCCGTATTTCGAAAGCTGCTCGGCAGATCGAAGGCGCACGCGCAGGCAGTCGTTCTCTACAACCCCGAGCGTTTGAACCATGATCTGCGCGCACTTGGCGTGTCTATTGAGGGGCGGGTCAACGTGCCGCCTCATCGTTGGGAGGATGCCAATCGGCGCGCCGCGGCACCGCGGACGCTTGTGGCTTGGATATGCGGAGATCCAGCGCCCGGCCAACGCGCGCTCGACAAACGGCATGGGTGATCGCCATGGCGGAGATATTCAAATTTCCCCATGACGCCTGCCGCCGTGTCCATTCCCGCAAGCCGCGGCGATCGAAGAACGGTACACCAGAGGAACGGGCGGCAAAGGCCGCGGCGGAGGTTGCCAATTCGCCGCCGGCCGAAGTTGTCCCCCTGTCTGGGGCGACCGGCGAGGCGCCAGCGGACAGAGTTGATCGGCGGAAGCTCCGCGGCAGTCCGCTGCGGGACAAAGTGCCCACGATCTCCTTTGCCGTGACGATCAGCGGGAAAATGCGCACTGCTGATCTCAAGGAAGAGCCCTTGCCCCGTGATGCGGCAGGCTGGCTGTGCGCATTGCGAAAGGGAGCGACAACCGCGCGGTATGTCGCTGACGAACTCGACAAGGCGTTCGAGCGGCTCAAGGCAGTGCAGGTAGAACTGCCCCCAGCGTTCGAGCACGAGCAATGAAGCGCCGTCGTCGATTCCGGAGGCGTAACCCACGGCTGACGAGCCATCGTCGGAGGCTGGGGCGGTAACCAGGAGCAGGCCCGTCGGTTATCCCGGCGGGCCGTCCTTTTGTGCGAATAATCGCCAGAGCGGTAAGCCTTCTTTCAAATATTTCCCGGAAACTTTGATGACCAGCGCGGATCCTTTGTTTGGAGGTCCGCAAATGATTCAGGTTGAGTCCCAGAGTACCAAGTTGCCAACCCGCGCGGCTGGCAGGCGAGGTCGGATTAATACGCCGGCACTTGTGGCGTCGGTAGCGCTGATTGCGCAAATACTTTCCGGATGCTCCAGGCTTCCTGAATTCCCTTCGGCAACTAGCGTCGCAGCGCAGTACCCGGACTTGAACGACCCGCCGCCGATGGCTGAAGTGACCGCAGTTCAGGTGGCGCAGATTAAAGCTGAGCTGATCCAGGCTCGCGAAGACCAAGAGCGCATCGGAGCTCAGCAGCAAGCGCTCCATTAGGCCAGTGTGTGGGCTGCACAGGTCGCGGGGCTTCGGTCCCCCGATCACTGAGCGAACGTCACCAAGAGGGCCAAGGCGAGGCCGATCGCGAGCGACGACAGCGAAAAGATGAAGTACCAACTGTCGCGCATAAACGGTCTTGTCAGCCAAACGAATGCGATCCAGCCGACGATAGACCCTCACGCTGACGCCGGCCTTACTGCACTATCAAAACTCTGTGCGTCCCTCACTGATCGAGAGCGGCTGGCGGCACATCGCCGGCGGCAATGCCGTAAGGCGACTGTAAGCTGAGCTTGTTACGTGAGTCGCCGGCATAACCCGCCACCAAGTTGTCACTAAAACCCGTCCCCTCATCGTTCGCCCCGGGGGCGGGTTTTTGGTGTCCGATTGGCATCCTCAGAGATTTCCTCGTCGAACAATTTGCCGCTCGCGGCAGCCTCCGCGACCATGACGACAACCTGCCGAGCTTCCCAGCCCTCGGTCTTTAGAAACGCCCGGAGCAATCGAAGGATCTGCACATCATGCACAACGTCATCTGTAACGATGGCCATGGTGATCTCCCCAAGGGCCCCCAACGGCCATTCTCAGGCAGCGCCGCGGCGCATCAACTTAAACTCTGGTAATGCTGCAACGAGGTCGAAACTCTGATCGCTGGCAGCGGATCGTGAGCCATCGCAGACGGCGCGGGCGAGATAGATCGCCGTCATCCCAGCCTTAGAGGGACAGTTTTTTGCCATGGAGTCGCCTCCGGCTCGGCAAAAGAATCGCGTCCTCTGGGGCCGGTCGCGGTTCGAGTTCTGACAGTGCTCCGCGACAACGAGGGCGTAAGCGTTCACCCGCCGGACTTTTGGCCCGGCGGGCCAGGAGATACGGCGGTAGCTATCTACAACCCTGGCGGTGCTGGCGTCTTGTTTCGGTGCCGCTGGGGATGAGGATCGGACTATGGAAGGGGGCCCCATGACGCGAGAGCAAGAAGTTCGCTTGTGCGCAAACCATCTCGCCCTAGTGGTGTGGGGTGGTGTTGGCGCATTCACATTGGTGGAGCGCGATGCCAGAAAACGAGTCGTTGGCAGGTATCGTACCGTAGATACGTTGGAACGCGGGATCGAACGGTATGGCGCGCAGGAGCTCAAGCGGCTCGAGCAAAGGCTGGGCCGGTAACCGAATCCGCAGCCGGCAGCGATTCGGACCACTCGCGTCAGGATTGTGTAAGGCGTTCACCACCCGATCCTCATCCGTGCTTTGAAAATGTGGATAAGCGGTTCGTATTCGGACCACGAGAACAAAGGTGCGGCGCTTCGGTCCCGTGCTATCTATCGCGGCAGAAAACTAAGCACTTCACTTCGGCGATACAGACGCGCGACTCGCTAATCACTCTCCTCATATCCCCAGTCCGCTGCGAGCTTTTCAATCTCGGTCAGCCCAAGAATCGATGCATCGCCATCACGAAAGATCGTGGCCTCAAATCCCTTTAGGGACTGCCGCATTACCCGCTCAACCGCAGCTTGCAGCGTCATTGGGCCCTGATTGTACAATGTAACAACTTCCTGAGGATCGAAGGTCATTATTGCCTCCGCAGGCAAGTTCAAGGGTGAGTTTAAACCCGCCCACGGGGCAGCGATCCCGCCTCCTAGCGAGGAGAGTAATTTCGCCCGCTCCACTTCGGGGCGTAGCAATAGGCTGCGAAGCTCGCCCAAAGTATCGCGGCGAGCGGTGCGACAGCAGCCAGAATCAAACACGTGGTCATCGTCGCGGTCTCGGTTTGAAGTCGCCGAGCCATCAAGCTGCATCGGGAAGTCTAACTACTGGGTCGAATGTTCCCGACAATTTTAGCGATTCGAAGAAAGCCCTTACGGCGAGCCGTCGCGGGCGCTGGCGAGTCATCGAAGGCGGTTGTGCCGCTGACATTCCCAAAAAGATACGCCGCCGGGCTCGAAATACACCGTCCCGGCGGCGCCCTGTTTCAAACTGGGCCCTGCAATCCCCAGCAGTGGCAAGCCTGCAATCTCAATGCCACGTCCGCATGGCGTGGCCGGCTTGCCCGCAGATCCGATCCGCCTGCTCCTCTGCAAATGCGTCTCTGTAGCCCCGTTCCAGGTTCAACGAAGCCAGAATGGACCTGCCTGCGGCGCAGGGGCCGGCACCCACCGGGCCAGATTCGTGGCGGCAGCAATAATCTCAGCTTGAGAACGGATGTTCAGCTTCCTAAGCAAGCGAAGACGCTGGGTCGCGATTTGCGCATCGGTCCCGCCGATGTCCATGGCAATCGCATGATCAGACTGCCCCAGAGCCATGCGCCTGAGGAGCTTTCTCTCTCGGGTCGTTAGGCCGTTCGCCAGCATCACCGTACAAAGACAACGAGTGCCGCCAAGGCGATCGGAGCCAGACCTAGAGCTACCATGGAAACCTGAAAGAGCCTGTCACCGTGCATGACACAACTCCAAGTAAGGATTTTGAAGCTATGCCCGCAGCGCGCCGGGTGGCTAGTTCAATTTTGTCTGACCTATCGCGGCCAATCGTCGCCGGCGATCCAGGCAGTTTTTGCTGCGTCGCGAATACCCACAGGCCCCCTTGACGAGTTCCATCTGAAGCGGTTTCGTTGTCACATGAGTGTCAATTTTACTATCCGCGAGTTGCGCGATCTCGAGCGGTTCTGCTTGGACCAAGCCGAGCAGAGCGCTACGCCAGACGGCCGGACAGCGCTGAGGATCCTGGCTGACAACTATGCCGCCGTGGCGGCGTCGCTAGCCGCATCCAGCGGCCGAGCGCGACCTCCAATCAATAGACCCGGCCGCACCACTCGCACCTAACTTCGATGCGCGTCCCGCCATCGACCCATACCGGCTTCCACCAGTGCCGGTGAAACGTCCTGCAGATCCAGGCTCCAATAACTTCGGCTGCAAGCATAGCGGGTATCCGTGTCCAAATGCAACCCTAGCATGCACATAAAGCAGATTTTTGGCTCAGTCATCTGTCGCCGCACGATATCTGCGCGCCATCTCCTCCAGTGCGGCTCACCAAGCGGGATTTAACGGACCTGCTCGAGGCAGCAGCCCGCCGGTCGAAGATCAGCGCAAACCGGATGCAGTCCACCTTGCGAACCATGTGGGGATGGGCGTCCGATCGCGACGACGTACCCGCGAACCTCCTGGCCGGCGTCAAAAAGGCCGGAGGGAAGGAAAAAGGCAAAGACCGCGTACTAACACTGGACGAATTGAAGACGTTTCTCGCAACCCTTGCGGATGCGGATACAAAGGCCACGCCGATCGTGCGGCTTGCGCTTCGGGGTATCCTCCTGACCGCCCAGCGGCCCAGCGAGGTCACTGGCATGATGCTCTCCGAGCTTCACAACCTCGACGGAGCTAATCCCCACTGGATCATTCCACGACTGCGCACAAAGAACAAAAAGGCCGAGCACACGGTTCCACTATCGCCCGCGGCGGTGCAGCTCGTCCAGGAAGGCCTAGAGGCAAGCAAAGAGGGTTGGAAAGGAAAGAACGACCGTCCCGTGTTCGCCGGCCGCTTCGAGGGCGTCAATAATTTGGCGCGGCACTCGCTCAGTCATGCGGTCCGGCGCATCGCGAAGGACAAGAAGCTCGCCAAATTCACGCCCCACGATCTGCGGCGCACCGCGGCCACTTTGGCCCAGTCCCTCCGGATCCCCCGCGACTACGTCAAGGCACTGCTCAATCACAGCGATGGCGACGTCACAGCGATCTATGCGCGTTGGCACATGTTCGACGAAAAACACGAAGCGGCCGTGGCGATTGAGGCGGCGGTGCTACCGCTGATGCCAGCGGTGGCGGTTTCGCAGATGTAGTTCTCGGCTACCCCTCCCCCCGGCCAGGAGGTTAAGGACTCTTCGGCCAGCCGATCCATCCCAAGGCCATGTCGGTGATCCTGACTACCGACGAGGAGCGCGACGTTTGGCTGCGTGCGCCTTGGGACGAGGCGAAGGTGCTGCACCGTCCCCTGCCCGACAGCGCGCTAAGGATCGTGATGCGCGGCGCCGACAAGGAGGACAAAGCCGCTGCGTAGCAACGAAATTTCCTTAAAGCCATTTCGTCTATCGGCGTAGTGGGTTATCCCCTTCTGCGCCCCCTTGGCCGTTTGCGCGACTCACCTGAAGGTGATTTCTGGCGTGAGGGGTAGGTCAAAGCGAGCTTGCGCAATGACCCCAAAAGAAATTGCCGTAGAGTTTGTCATTCCCACGGTGCTTGCGATCGCAGTGGCTGTAATGGTGGGGCTAGTATTTTCGGCTGCCACCCTCTCCGGCTGAGCAATCGGCATTCTTAGTTCGGCGAGTTCGCGCGCTGAACCTTTACAGGACGGCTTTCGCACGCGGGCGCCCTGGCTATGAGGTAAAGAAGCCCAATTGTGCGGAGCCGAATCACGGAGCCTCACGATGAGCCTACAGACTGCGGTGGACGCCTGGACGTCACGCTACATCAAATCGAGACAAGTCAGTCTTGCGAGATCGATGGGAGCATTGAGCCCTCCCGATCAGCGAAGGCAACGGCTTATCGTTAGTTTCGCGGCGGCTATTGCCGCTGCAAAACGACACCGAGTCGTTTTTGGGTTCAGGCTGAAGGTGAAGAAGTGAGATTGCGCGAAAGAGTCCTCGCGACACCGGCGCCACCGCCTGTCCATGCGGCGCCGACTGCGTCACCGTCGCCGACTGGTCGAGATCGGGCTGAGGTCGATGGGGAAATAATGGCCGACGGCACGCAACTTCAGCCAAACTGGTCGTTTGAAATACCTGACAAACTGAAGCTCGCAATTGCTGATTGCATCCTCCTCTACAGCAAGATTGAATCCTGCATCGTTGAACTGGTGTGGTTGATCGAAGATGCTGACCTCGAGCGCAAACGCGAGATCGCCAAAGGCTGGGGTGATCAAAATTTCAAAATTGTAAAACGGGTTGTTAGGTCCATTCCCGATGCCGAGAGCGACGCGATTTGGCCGGCTCTCAAGGATCTCGGGCGGGAGCGCAATCTAATCGGGCATGGCGTCTGGATGATAGCCGACAGTGGCAGGCCCATGGTTGTCTGGCACGCCAAGTGTTTGGAAAGCGATGAAGGGATCAACGCCCAATATTTCGATTGGGAACGTTTCGATCACTTCCTGGCAATCGGAAGGGTTACGCTCAATACCTTTGCTGAGTTCAAGCGACTCTTAGAAGAAGGCATCAAAACAGAATTAGCGAAAAGGGCGGGCGGGACCTAGAGAGCCCGACGAGCGGCTTTCGCGCCGCCCTTGTGTGAAAGGCAACAGACGTCCCAAAACGCGGTAGATGGGCAGAAAACAATTCCCCCGCTCGGGGAAAACCGCTTGCGCAATACTTTCAGGTTGCGGAAAGATCCCGTCGCCTACTCGACGTCGGAGGTGACGTCGCGACAAGGCTGGCAGGAGCGCAAGATGTCCTCGATGCCGGTTCAGCGAGACCAATTTGAGGTTTCGCCTAAGGGTATCACCCACAAGCCAACCGGGACGACGTACACTCCGCATCCCGGCGCCCCGTACTCCGGAAGCATGAATCTTAGGCAGCTTGGAAACGTGCTCACGGATGGCGAAGATTATCGCCCCATGAGGTGCTGGCGATGATGGAGCACTTGTGGGCAGAGTACGTTGACGCGAATCCTCGTCCGTTCGAGGTTCATGATTAGGCGCTGGCTGGTCGAGATCGGGCTGAGGGCCGAGAAAGTGAAGCGGTGGAAGCTAGCAATTTCGCTTGCCGTTGTGGCTGCCGTAGCTGCGCCGCTGGTGACGGGCGCTTGGAAACTAAGGCCTGGCGGGTGGCATCCGTTGCCAGTCGACGAGCGCGAGCGCATCGTGAAAATGGCTACAGAGACCGATAATTGCACTCATTTTTCACCGCAGGATACCGAGATCGGAAAGACAATTTGCATGATTTTGCTGAGCGATCTGCACGCTGGTGGACGGTACGAAAGCGGTGAGCGGATCACGTGGGACTACGTTGCTAAGAACTCGGAGCTGATGGCCGGGGCATTCTTTTTCGTGTTTATCGCGGCAATCATCTTGCCAGCCGTAGCAGCGCGATATTGGGCTTGGCTAAAGAGATAGCCGCCGCTCGTGAGTGGGGCCTTCGCGCCGACTTTCGCAGCGCTTCACGTTCCGTCCCGATTTGCCGGGGCCTATCTTGAGGCGTCAGCGGTTGCCATCAGTCGATTGCCCGCGCAAACAAGTGCATGTGCTTGCAAATAAGCGCATTGCGGCGGGTACGCCTAATCATCAGAAGCCAATTGCGCCGTTTGGCGTCCACCATTTATTGCTTTGAGTTGATTTACGTATTCCTCAGGCTTCAACAAATGGAATGGAGCTTTCAAACCCATAAAAGTCGCTATGCGACCAATGAAAGCGGTGCAGTTGGTTGTCTCCGCATTCCATAACGGCGAGGTCGCCTGAAGATGCTTGATATAAGCGAAGACTTTTTTAGCGTCAGCCTCACTCAAATAGACGCGATAGCTGGCCGTGAGATATTGGACATCGAGGTCGCCGTAGCTCGCTCCGGTCTCAGAGGGCACCCACATAAGATGTCCCAACACGTAGGGTACCGTATCGCCTGCAGGGTGCAGGCCGGCAACTTCGACCTGCTTCTCGCTCGTCTTGCCGTACCACACAAACGCATGACCGTACGATGCAGCCGTGCGCGCACGAAAATCCACGTAGTAAGGCCCCTTGACCACAGAGCCAGACTGAGACCTTCGAGTCGGTTTCACATCTGCCGTGGAAGGCGAGGTGCTCGGCGCAACAGCGGCCGTTGTCACAGCGGGTTTCACTGACGGCTTTGGCGGAGTATCCCGTTGCTGCTGATGATCAGCGTTCGCCACCAGTTGTTCTGCGCTACTGCTTCCGATTCCCAGGCCTACGTAGGCTGCGAGGATGGTGGTCCCAATAACAAACAGCAGACCAGGCGGTTTCCGATTCGCTCTTGCCACTTCAAACCCTCACAAATCCACGATGACCGCTATCTTAGTTGGCTCAAGTCAATAGATACGTCTCCAGCCGCAATGGCCGGAGACGCAATGATTGAACGGCTTTCGAGTTAGCCCTTGGTCACGACCGCGGTCGGATACTTACCAACTGGATTTTTGCCGACAGGGTACTTGCCGACAGGGTACTTGCCGATTGGGGCGTTCTGGACAACCGGTTGAGGATGAGGGAGGTCCGCAGCAACGGCCGTTCCCACGAAAGCCAAAGAAGCAGTCCCCACGATCACGAATTTCAACATCGAAGTCTCCTGCTGTCACCCCCACCAATAGATTCAAAAGTAACCCGATGATTGCTACGGGCCCAATCAATAGAGTCCCAAACAAGCGGTCGCCCAGTCTTTTTTCGACGAATGTTGTAAAAATGGCACAAAACTTGACGATGTGGAACTTGTGTCCCGCAATGAGATATTGCAGCCCTACTTCAGAAGATTGAAGGAAAAACGCGGCCGGTCCGCGCCATATACGCGCGATAGCTGTCGCCGAAAGCTTCCAACATCATGCGCTCTTCCCTGGCGACGCGGCCAAAAAACAAAATCCCAAAGCCTACCAGGCCGGAGAAGCCGGCGACCCAGTTCGGCAGCAGCAATGCCTGAGCGATGGCCCAGAGCCAGAATGCCGAATACATGGGGTGCCGAACGCGCCGATAAATGCCGTCCGTGACGAGTTGATGGCCTTCCCGTACGTCGAGACTGATCGACCAGTTCCGACCGAGCGATTGATGCGTCAGGTGAAACATGACCAATGCCGCAATCGCAGCCAAAAGCCCTAGCCAAGCCTGGATAGGATGGAAGGTGTAAGCCGCGAAACGAGGAACGTCTGTCGCAATGTAGGCGGACGGCAGAATACCAAGGCCGGTAAGGGATATGAGCAGCAGCATGGTTTCCCGAGGACCCCGGTCACTCCGTAAAATCTTCTCGCGGCGGGAACGGCGTGCGTATTCGTAGCGAATGATGTACCAACCGATCGCCAGCATAACAAACACGAACTTTGAAAACGCCGGCGTCATCTTGGACGAGACCGCCGCGTCGGCTCAGTAAGCTGCTCGCTGCAGGAGGGCGGAGCGCCGATAAGCGCTCCGTCCTCCCCAATCATCGAAACGGCGCCGTCTGCAGCGAGCGTCTGCGATTTCGCTGAGACAGGCCCGCATACCAGCATGAAGTAGTCGTACGGGGCGCGCCTGTCATTTCCGCTAATAAACTGGCAGTGCAACCGGTAGAACTTCCGGCGAATGCGGCGATACATGGCGTGCTCAAGCATCCGGCCAAATTCGACGAGCCTGACAACTGGCCCTCCATTCGTCTGCAGCCCCATTTCAGCGATTGGGTTGGTGTTATAAAAATTCATTATGTCAACGCGAGCCTGATAGTCGCCCCAGAAGATGCCAGGCGACAGGGCGACGCGCGCCACTGCCGCGCGAAAGCGTGTTGCCCCGCGGTGCAGCCCAATCTTGAGTACAGACGATCCGATCGTGAGGAACGTGACCGGAATTTTGCGCAAGCCGAATGCAGGGTCCAGCGTTAGCGCACGATCAAGAAGGTCGACTGCAAGCACGGCGCCAAGACTATGACCTATGACCAGAAGTTCGTCTGCATCAGAAACGCTAGTCGCCGCGACGATCTCCGCGGCCAATCTGTCCAATCTTTGCTCGAGGATCCTATTACCCTTTCGAACATATTCGCGAGAAAAACTCCAATCGTCGAAAAGTGTATCCAGGTGCAACCTGCGCCAAGGGCCAGCCAGTAGCGCTGCGAGCAGGAGCACAAATACAACCATGCCAACGGGAATTGATCCGCTGGCTTTTAGAGCAAGCACGCCAATAAGAAACGTGACCAGGATGAGGGCCCCGAACATGACGAACGGATAGAGAAAGAAACCCGCGTAGTGCCAACTAGTTCGTAAGTAACCCCGGAGAGCGCCAGACACAACGAAATCCAGAAAGGCAATGATGCCGAGCGGAATGCGCCAGAAAATTGTGCGACGGCTGAAGGTTTCGATCACGTCGTCCCAGCGAACAAGACGGTAATCGGTTTCGACCCGCCAATTTGGACCAGTCGTCGCCACGTTCCATTTCATCGGGTCGGCACCATCATGCAGACCATCAATGGAGGCTTTCACTGACCAAATAAGTTGAAACCTTGCTATTTCACGTACAAAGCGTCGTTGCGCGCCAGCATGGGGCGTGATTGGATCATAGCCGCCCACATGGAACACCAGCCTCTTGAAGACGGTGGTTCTTGCCATTACTCGACCTGCGAACTCTTCGGGTTTCCCGTAATTGGTCGAACGGACCGCGCAGCTCTCACTTGATCTATAGTTGCAAGCAGAATCCAGCGAACCCCTAGCACTAACGGCTGTCAACAGGGATGTGGTCAAATCACCCAGGCAAAGCTGGTTGGGTTGTTTTCGCCCTCCTTCCGCGGACCGCCACCGGCATATTGTCTCAAACTAGAGCCGCCATAGTAGCGTTAGTCGGCGCGGCGATGCTTGCCGGCACGCCTGACGGAGCACTTTCGCAGGCGCGGGGAGACGTGTCTCCCGCCGAGAAATGCCTTGCGGCAAATCAGAGTCTCTCGTTGGGTGTAGCGTTGCCCCGCACAGCTGCGCGTCTAAAGTCAAGTGAGCCGGTAAAAATTGTGGCAATCGGGTCATCTTCGACTGTAGGGCTCTGGGTGCTTGAGTCGGCAGCTACATACCCCGAGGTGATGCGCCGAGAACTCTTGAGACTTAGATCGAACGCAACCATCAGTGTCATCAACAGCGGTCGAGTCGGCGACACCATCCAGGACAATGTCACGCGCTTCGAACGCGATGTTCTCGCCCACAGGCCCGATCTCGTCGTATGGCAGTTGGGAACAAATGACGTGGTCTGGGGTGGTCGGCCAGACCAGCTGCTCAAAGACGCGGTTGTTGAAGGCGTAAAGGCGCTCAAGGCGGCACAGGCGGACGTAGTGCTAATGGACCTGCAATATGCACCAATGGTGCTCGCCTCGTCTTACTACCCGACTATAGAGGGCATCATCGCCGATGTCGCAAAGCAGGAACGCGTTGGACTTTTTTCTCGCTTCGCTCTGATGCGAAACTCGATCCACAGTGGCGTCGCGCAAGGCGCGCTTGTGTCCTGGGACGGATTGCACACTACGGTCGATGGTTATGATTGCATTGGCCGGGCTCTTGCCCGAGCTATCTTAAATGGTATCCGTTGACCGCCCTCTAGAGGAGTGAAGTGTAGCAGACGGCGTCGTACCGGAACAAAGGTCAAACTGAGACGATGGGACAAGCCTCATTTGATGGCGGGATCGATTGGACCCGATCTCTTTCGCTCCGCATGCGGGCATGGGCCAGAGGGCCTCATGTCCAAGCGCTCGGATCGACCGTATCCTAGTTGGCAAGCGAGTATTCGCGGCGCAGCCTTTCCTCAACCTGAGCCAATTTCTGGAGAAGCTTCCGGTTCAAGCGGTTGCGGCTGGGGCTCGCAATAACGGATCGCCATCCGACTTTTTCGTCAGACACAACGGCGAGCGAGGTTGCGAAATGGGGGCCGAGTTCCTCTCTCAATGCTTCCGTTATGAGCCAAACAAGCTCGGTGGCTGAAACCCTTTTGGCCATTTGGAAAATCCCTTCGCGCCGCAAGCTTCTTTCTACTGCTGAAGCCGCGGCGCGCAAGTTCTCGGGCCGCGCAGGACAAACTCGAATATCTTCGGCTCATGCCCAGCAAACTATCGAACTACCGCGCGCTGTTACCCGCGCGCTGGTCGCCGACATGCGGACGCTTCTTTGCCGTGGACCTGGTTCCAGATTTAACCTCAACATTCGACATCAATCTTAATCAGCAAATTTCGTTGCGACGATGCGCGGCCGCCCTACGATGGAAGCCACCGGACATTGCCATCCGTCCGGGACCAGCGTGGCGAAGGTCGTCGGGCGAACATGTTCCGCTCGGCGGCTTCGTTTTGAGAAATGGTCTCGCGATGAACATACGGCTGAGCAAACCCTTAGATGAAGAGCACGCCGCCAAACCTGCCGGTGCCGAGTATTGGCACATCTGGACGGTTCGCATCCCGCGCCGATCAATTACGGGGCGGCTAGTGTGGGGTCGCGTTTGGCGACGCCATGACGGATACCGATGGGTCTACGCGCATTTGGACACACCCAAATCAGACCTCGTCCGGTAGCGGCATGCCCAGGATCAGCTAGAATTATCCGGAACGCGTATCTTGATGCCGCTTCGGATTCGCCAAATCCACCGCACCGCGAGGCCAGAATCGGAGTTTCAGAAAGCCCAACTTTCATCAGACGAGCACGAAATTCAGCCGGGAATCGGCCTCATTCCATTCGAAAGTTCTTCTAAAATAGGAGGATGCACGACATTTGTTCAGATGGGTGATGCATGGGCAGAACCACGATTTCCCGATATCAAGGAGGCAAAAGCCCAAGAGGCGAACACCTCCTGACGCTGATGTCCGAGTTGATTTCACTTAGAGAAAGGGTGGCTCAAGCCGAACTTCGATATCGATTTCGTCGGCCGGGATCGATCGCTCACCCTCCTAAAGAAGCCGAACGGACGGATGACCAAACCAAGGCGAAGGCTCACTAATATCGTGTGAGCCGACAACGAAATCTTTCCGGCTTTACGCCAACACGAGCAAGCAGGTCGCCTCAACCTCTTCGCCAGCGAGGATGTTGTCGATGTGACTTTTGTTTCCCATACACCCAAGCATCGGTCGGCTTCCAGAGATGCACCTTTTCGCAATGCGGGCATTTGATCGGAAGTGGGATACTTGGCAGCGTATCAAACCTCACCGTCTCCGTATCCAAGCCGGTCGGTATCGTCCTGCCGGTAACAGAGCAGCGGGTCAGGATGTCCGGCATGTCGCTTAACCTTGCGAAGCCTTTCGCTAAGCTTAAGACGAGATGGTGCAGCAAGCCACGCCCGTGAGTTGCCAAGCCTGCTCCTGGACCTGGGGCCTTTGGTCACATCAAATGCATCCGACGGTCACAGTCTGTTCAAGAACTCAGTACACGATCGCGGCTGGAATTGCTCGCCGGATGTACGCTAGCAGTTTCCGTGGACCCCGGCCGCAGTACCGGGGTTTTAGCGTTCCCCACCGAACCTAGCGCCTGTTCCTCCGTTGCCGTACGTGCTTTGGAGCGAGGCCATGCTAAAGCGAAGAAATATTGCGAAGACGCCGCGCGAGCATTTCACGCGGACCGCGGATGATGAGTTCGCGAAATTTGAGCGCGAAGAACGGGAGCTTCGTCAGGCCGAGCGCGCCGAACGTGCAACGCAGCTGCGATTGCCTCTCGCGCCAAATCAAACTCAAGACCACGAGCGGCATTAGATCGGTGATTACCTCGTGGGAGTCGTTGATCATGCAGCGCATCTACCTCGCCATTACCTTCCTCGGGGTCACCGTACTGGTGTTGGCGTCCCTGATTGGCCTTGAGAGGATGATCGCGGGATGAGTGTCATGCCCGTCTGGATCTAGGTCGATGCCCGCAAACAGGTTGGCGACCACCTCAAGGTCTTCGCCAGCGAGGACGCTGCCGAGCGCGGGAGGCTATGGCTTATTTGAGCTCGCCCGTTGTGGGCGTGTCCTTTGGATTATCGACGCCCCCAGAGTTCGGGATGATAGTGTCTTGTAAGGTCGTCGGGGGCATGGTCGGCAAAACTTCAGCGCGATTCTATGGCTTAAGTGCAACGCAGTCCATTCCGTAAATGAGTTCGCCCTTCGCAGACTGTCCTATCGGCGGGCAGTCTTTGAGCGCAGCGGGATCAATGCCCCGCTCCTAGGCGAACGCGGGTGACGCGAACAGCGCCAGCACTGCGGCAATCTTCAGCATCGTTTCCTCCCGAAAACTCGTGATCTATGAGAAACCGGTGTCGTGATGACAAGTTCCAGAGGAAGTCGCGCGCCGCGCCTCCAGCCCTAAAGCAGTCGTACAGGCGACACTTAGCGCGTGCCCAGGAAAATGTGGGCGCAGCTTTTGTTCTGGTGCGTAGGTTTCCCATCCCGCGAGCCCGCAGCCGAGCGCCCATGCGAATCCAGACATATCGCGACGAAAACCACTCCCGACACTTCGACCTGGTCGACGGGAGCGAAGATCCTTGGTCAGTCGACCTCGTTGTGGAAGCGTTTTCCTTCATGCTGTTGGACGGTTTTGCTTTCGCCCTTGTTGCCGTGTGTATGCGCTGACCCGCGAGCGTATGCGGCGGGCCTGCAAAGAGGGCATCTTGCGCGGTAGGCGCGAGGCAAAGCTCTTCAGTTCAACTGCCGGCATGGCCACTGACCGGGCAAAAGCCATCGATTGGATTAATACCGCCGTGAGCAAGGGGCGCGCGGAGCTAGAGGCTCAGCGTGCCTTGGAGAGTGAAGTCGAGGCTTGGGACATGGCTTGCCGTGGCCTTTCTGCTCGAGATCGTCTGACGTTAATGGGCGGCCAGCACAACCAAGAGACACGGAGACAGCGAACAACGTCTGGTCGCGTCGGTTCGTCAGCAGCCGCAACAGATGCTCTTGATCCGCTTTTCAAAGGTTTCGTCGGGATCGGCGAACGCCTTCTCTGCGGCCGTCTTGTCGTCAGCCTGTGCAGACTGAGTTGCGGGCTTGGCCGGATGCGTGCGCCGGTGACCGCCAGCATCGGCGGCCGACGCAATCGTCAGAGCGATCCAAGACGGGATGATCATGCTTCGCACGGGCGCGCTCCATCAATTATCGAGACAGATTCTGCATTTCCTGAATAAGACGCTCCCATTGAGCCTCTGCGCTCTCCTCATAGAAAGCTTCTGGGGATGCCCTTTCGTTGTCGTCGTCGAGGCCGAGATGCTCGTCGGCGGCTTCAGGAAGTGCCAGAGGTGGTTCAGCATCGGGCGCAGACTCAAGCGAACTGGGCTCTGCGCCCTTGAGCGCCGCCAAAAAACAGGCAACGCCGATCTTCATCAGGTTCCAACGCGAGGCCGGTATGATGATCCTTGCCTTTCGATCCATCGCGCAAAGGACGCCATTGACGTATACAATCACCTTATCAGGACCGCCGCGCATTTCTCGCGTGGACGCATCGTAAAACCTGACATCAGACCGGTTGCGATAGATAATTCTGGCTTCCATAACCCGATCTCCGTGCGACGGTCGGAGGTCAAAAGGACGCGTCAATCTCTCCCGATCTTGATTTTACTACTATCCGTCCCTGGCAGATGTGGCCGCAGCGCCACGGACGCCCCGAATTTTGCCGTCAGAACGCCGTGCTTGGCTTAGCGCCAGAAGTCCTTGAACCGGTCCGGGCAAGTCCAGGGTAGAGCCTCCGCCTGTCGCCTGACCGTGAATCCCGAGCGCCCGGCTGGCCGGGCTGCAAAGAAACTGTCACATTAGTCCACTAGCGTTCTGATTGCAGCTTTGGGGCTGGACCACTCAGTTGCTCGCTTACTCCCCGCTCATGGCCGCCCCATGGGCGAGGAGTTCGCTCGAACAAACCCTCCGAGTCGGTCATCAGAACATGCAGCGCATGTTCCTAGGTATCGTGGTTCTTCTCGCCGTCACCGGGCTGGGACTTGCGGCGCTCGTCGCTCTCGACAAGCTGATAGGTCGATAGGGATTGCCCATCGAGCTGCGCGCGGCGGCGTCGGAGCAGTAGATTGTCGATGTACTGTTTAGCCCTCTTGATCGCGTCGTCTCGGTCGTAGGCGTTGCCGCCCTTGTCGGTGTGGTCGCGCTTTACTGACCATAGCCAACCCCTTGGAATCGTCCTGACGACGGCAAACTCGAAGCCCCGATACTCCACGGCAACCTCCCTCGCTGGTTAGGAAAGTCGTGCCATTCTGGCGACGGAGGATGACACTCGTTTGCCAGGCAGAGCAGTGAGAAGAATCGGGGCGCGCCTGGATGGTGATGCAATGACCAGGCGGCCCCTTCCGGACCACTTCCAATTGCCCCAAGTGGAGCTATGGTCCAGCGCGCGCGCAATGGGCTTCACAAGTGGCGCCGTCGCGGCGCAAGCGTTGCATTTGCCGCGGAACGTGGTGCGCAGAGATGATAGGTATTACTGGCGGGCTATCCGCTTACGCTTCACGCCGCGACGCTTGCCTCGAAAGGGCCAATTCCTCCGGATTTGCGGCCGCCGAAGTGATCCGTCGTTCTCGGACGGGGGAACTCGCTCCAGCTTGATCCAGGTCACAGAAACCAAGGCTGCGCTGTCACGTAAACTACGGCATGAGCAAATGGGCGCGCCAAAACTGGATGTTAATTGCCTGGTACATCTGGGTGGCCGCGCTGGTCTGTGGCGTCGTCTATTTCCTGTTTGGATAGGTGAGCCGCCGAGAACCCGCGCGACCTGTATGCTCACGCAACTGGGAACTAAAGATCGGTGTCGAGTGTGAACTCGCTCACACTTAACCGGCCTCTTCCGGCACTAAACGCGGGGCAAAGGACCCGCTATGTCGAAGGACAAGCCATTGCCCCATATACCCGACTGGCTCACCGATGACCTGGTGATCATCGTTTTCACAATAGCGATTATCGGGACCGCGATGACGATTGCTCGTTAGGCGGCGATATCCGGAGCGCTACCTCCAACGTGCCCAGACCATCACTGACGCCACGATTTCACGTGTCCAGCATTCTTTTGCAAAACTCCTAAGTTTTGCAAATTCAGAGCAAGGGTGCCGGAGATCAGGGGTGAAGAAAAGGAGCGGCTCGGCACGCCCATCTGCCGGGATGATGAGGACGTGGCGAGCCGCCAAGGGTCCATAAGCGAGTCCCGCTGCCTGGGGTTTTCGATGCAAATGGTGTTCCGGCGCGAGGGCAGCGGTGGGGCATCGGGGATGGGAAAAAACTATTTGAGGGGCGCGCGTCTATGTAGGGCGTCGGGCCTGCGTGCTGTCGGGCCGCTTAGGGGATTGTTTGGAGCGAGCTTCTTTCTCGTCCAGCCGCTTTCTTACAAGCGCAAGGATTCTTTTGCCCAGCGTAGGCTGCCCCGGTATGGGGCCCGATTTTCGCTTAGGTGTATCCAAGAGCAACACCATTGTTGAAGCGCCACCGAGCTTACCGCATTTCAACAGTGCGACCTGCAGTATCGGCTTGCGCCAGTTCCGCGTGATAGCTGCACCGAAAGAAAGGGCCCGCCCTGTGTTGCCGCAAGCGGACCCAAGTCTAGGGAGGAAACGCCCACAGAGGGCAACGATAGCGGCCCTGGGGGCTGGGACTGGGGGAGGCTCGCTACCGCATGGGGGGCACATAAGACGATCGCGATCAATGGCTCAATTGCGCGTAGGGATAGCGGGGCCCATACCAAGGTTTATGGCGCGGCATTCGGTGCAGCCAAGCTACACGGGTTCTGGATCCACTGCGCAAATGAAGTCATGGCCTCTCACAGGAGTATTCTGGAGGCGTATGGTCGTTGTCTGGGGCCGCGGCGCATTTGCTGGCGATTAGTCCCCCATGAGGCGACCTGGCTCCTGTGTCCGCTCGCTGCGGTCGGAGCACAAAGAATACCGAGAGCGCCACCATTGCGCTCGCCGTGATCATGAGGATCGCATGCAGTCGCATCCCCGCAATATGGGCCCAAGTTGATTGCGTGCCAGGGCCGCGGAACTGGGACGGATGGCCGGCTACGCAGGTGGGACGGTTGCCGGCAGCCTTCTAGATCCCACTACTTTATTGACACCGCACGTTTGCCCACGACGCGCGGTGGTCTCAGGGAGCTCGAGGCGCTGGCTGAGTTCAATCCTGGTTACCTACACGTCGGGAAATACGCTTGACGGGGTTAGCGAGCCCCGCTGAAATTCTCCTCTGCCAAGTTGCGCGTTGCGCAACCGAGCCCTTGACAAAAACGCTCGCCCATAAGCGAAAGGCCAGCCCTATGTCAGACGACGGCCAGTCAAAAATAACGCATCTGGCGCCGCGCCTTCAAAGACGCCTCAAGTGCAATGGCGTCGCGCGTGACGACGGTAACGAGCGGTCTCTGAGCTTCTATTTCAGCCGGCGCGTAACCGACGACGAGCTGCGCTACTTGCACGACGTCATGAAAAGAGCAGCTGCGACCGTGCGCAATAGCGTGATGGATCCTGAGCGATCCCCGGACTAAGTTTGCGTCAGGAAATTCTTGACGGGAATTCGCGAAGCGATTCTGATCGCGCGCTCGAAACCCAATAGGAGCGCCGCCCATGCGATGCCCGAAATGCCAGGCCGACAATTGGCGCGAGACGGCCAGCCACAACGCAGTGACCGGCGCGCCGATCATCGCTTGCAACGCTTGCGGCGCCTATGCCGACGAGCCGCGGGATCTGGCGGTCGAGATCTCGGATCTGCTCGAGGGACTGTCGCCGCTTGAAAAGGCCTTGATCCTGGCCGAGGCGATGCGCGAGGCCGACGTCGGCCGGTGGGTTATTGATGCGAGAGCAGACGGCACTTTCGTCGTCATGCCCGAAACCCAATAGGAGCCCCGCCCATGCGCGAGCCGAACCAGCCTTCCAGGACAGCGGCCAGGAAGAAATAACCCGCCAGGCGCCCGCGCTGAGTCACGGCGGCCGCGACCGCGCGATCGAGCTCGCCTTCGGGCTACTTTTTCTCGCGCCGTCCGGCGATTGGAGGATCGACTAGGCGCGCAGGTCGCTCAACAGTGTGCTCGATCTCGACGGCCGCTTGCGCGGGATCGCAGAGGCAACGGGATATCTCGAGGCGACGCGATCCCCGGAAAAATCCCGGACTAAGAGTTGAGTTGCGTTCAACGCGTTGAAACAGCGAGGCAAATGAGAATGGATCTATCGGATTTCTACTCTGAGGGTTGCAGGTTCGAATCCTGCCGGGATCGCCACTACTTTCAGTTGTCCTTATAAACCGAGCATTTCTCGCGTTGTTAGTCACCGATATTGGATCGGTTAGTCACTCGACGTTCTGAGATTGTTCGGTGGGCCTCCCTCCACACCAGAGCATTCTGAATCCGTCACCGCTAGGATACGATCCTCCCTTGGGGGAGAATCGGAATGCGGGCCGACCTTCGATACCTTTTGCCAGCGTTGCAGCGACTGCGGCGTTTACGTTCTTCGCGCTGGCATTCCCCAACGTGACCCGAACATTTACGATACCCGGGGCAATCGCTTGTTTCATCCTGACGGTGTATTTCATATGGCCAGAGATAAGGGATTTTCATGAAAGTCGGCGGAAGCGCGTGATCGCATTAGTCGGGATGATCATTTGCGCAATCTGCTTCGCTGGATTTGCAGCGTTTTACTTCTGGCCGGATAAAACAGAAGCGGTGGCAGAAGCATCCGCGCTTGATGGCTCTCTTCAAATTTCTTGCGAAAATTCGGCATATCCAACCGTAGTTCCACCGAACAGAATGTATGAGCTGCAATTAACCAATCGTTTTACGAACGACGGCGGCACATTCATATGGTGGACGTTTCCAGCCGGTACGACGTTGCCTCCTCGTGATCAGGCCACTAGCCCAATCGATGGCCAAAGATGCCGTATTTCAAATTACGGAAAGATGGCGATCATCCATGCCCAAGTGACATTCCCAGTCGATTCAGAGCGGTCGAGAAGATGGAAAACGGGACCAGATCGGGAGTTATCCAAAAAACAGCGGCCGTGACAACGCCGCTGTTCAGCATAGGACCGGGCGAGTTTGTCGATGTTTATGCGATGAACTATTCTACGGACACCTTCGCGGAGCTTTGCATTCCTTCGACAGCGCGAGGCTTCGCTCCGGGCAGCGACAAGCTAAAGACCTTCAAGTTAATCCCGCCATTTCTTGCGGGAACGATCATACCGCCCTTCACTCCTAAATCTTCCCCAACTCCGTTGCCGCGAGGCAAGCAGGTAAAGAAGTAGCGGGCTTCCCTCCCCGCCAGATAGGCGGACGTTATGGCCACCCGTCGCGGAGTAGATGGCGATAACCGCGCGGCATCGGCTCGATTGAGTAAATTGAGATGATTGAGGAACCTCCTGCCATTTGTTGCATTGGTCCGAAGAAGGGAGCCAACCCCGATGGATCGCAAAACTGACAAATTAGCAGACCTAGCTCTTGTCGTGACCGCGCTATCTGCGGGGGCCCTCAGCATCTCTTTCAGTCTGCTGGTCAGCCTTTACGTTCCATAGGCCGCCTAAGTTTGGCGGTTACAGCATCACGGATTGCCAGTGCCACATATTCAAGAGCTTCCTAAGCCCCAATTGCAGGGGATCGATCAGCGCCGTTGCCCGGCGTGCGCTGCATTCCCTCGCCTCACTTACAAAATGCTTGATGCTCGGTCGGGCAAGACCGTGCGCCTATATCAGTGCCAGTGCGGCGAACGAGCTTGGGACGATTAAGGCCGCAAGGCTTTCATTCAACCCCAATCCCTAGTGGTATCCCCTCCCCGCCCAATCGGCGGGATGATGGGGCATGCCGATCCGCCTGATAAAGCACGAGGCCATACCCGGATGCGGGAGCTATGAAGTCAGTTTCCGGATGGGAAGC
>Ga0210389_10000903_pt1 | contig 25043 bp, 21 predicted proteins | sample IncBWH28OmetaG_FD_160127 | JGI IMG/M metagenome (GOLD analysis project Ga0210389, IMG submission 160127) | Forest soil microbial communities from Barre Woods Harvard Forest LTER site, Petersham, Massachusetts, United States - Inc-BW-H-28-O ...
CGGCTGTTGTCCGCGGGACTCAAGCGTGCGCAACATCGCCATCACCGGGGTGATTCCGCTGCCGGCCGTGATGAACAGGACCTTGGCCGGCGGCGGGTCGGGCAGGGCGAAGTCTCCCTTCGGAGCGGCCAACCGGACGACCGTGCCCGGTTTGACGCCATTGACCAGATGCGTCGACAGGAAGCCTTCCGGGGTGGCCTTGACGGTAATCGTGATGTTCTTGTCGTCGCGACGCGGGATCGACGTCAATGAATACGACCGCCAGTGCCACCTGCCATCGATCCGCAATCCAATTCCGACGTACTGGCCCGGCTGATATTTCCCGGAGAAGCCCCAGCCCGGTTTGATGGTTACTGTTGCCGAATCGACGGTCTCGGGGTGTACATCGACGATGAGGCCGCGCAACTCCCGGGCCGACCACAGCGGGTTGAGCATCTTGAGATAATCGTCGGGCAACAGCGGGGTGGTGGCTCGCGCGGCCAGCCCGCGTGGCACGTTGACCCAGGACTTGGCTGTCTGTACGCCTTTCGTGGGCGCTTTGCTCCATCGAGTGAGGCTGCGAAGCGGTGAACCCATAGTCGTTCGGCTTCCCGATAAACTCGTTCGATAAACACTTGTTCGCTGAACGACGCCGACGTGGTGTGCTTGCGACGCGCGAAAATGCCCGCTAGCCAGGCGTTTAGGCCGCGGTCGGCGATTTGGCAGCGGCATCAATGCTTTGAGGGAATCAGTGGACACGGCACGGTTGGTTGCCGCGAGCCCGCTACGATGACGTCGGAGATCGCGACCGCGCGAACCGCGCGACGAAAACCCTTGAGACAGGTCCATTTCCATGAACAAGTCGACCGTCTACCTTGTCACCGGCGCCGGCGGCGGCGTCGCCGGCACCAGCCCGCGGGTGGTAAAACGGCTGCTAGATCGGGGCCAGACGGTTCGCGCCATGGTGCACCACGACGACGCCCGTGCCGACGCGCTGCGCGCCGACGGGGCCGAGGTCATCGTCGGAGACCTGACCAACCCGGCCGACGTCCAGGCGGCGATGTCGGGCGTGGACCGGATGTTCTTCAACATGAGCGTGTCGCCGGACTATCTGCAGGCCACCGCCGTCGTGTGCGTTGCGGCAACCGAGGTGAACCCGCTGGAAGTGCTGGTCAACATGTCGCAGATGACGGTTTCCCAGATGACCGCGACCAGCACTGACGAATCTCACCAACAACAACTGCACTTTCTGGCAGAGCACGTGATCAAATGGTCGGGCGTTCCGGCCGTGCACATCCGCCCCACCGTCTTGCTCGAAAGCCCGTTCTTCGCGATGTCAGCCGCCCGCTCAATCAGGGAGAACGGGCAGATCGTGTTGCCGTTCGGAAGCGGCCGCACTTCGCCCGTGGCGGTCAGTGACGTCGCCGACGTCATCACCGAGGTGATCACCGCACCCCAGGACCACCTCGGCAAGGTCTACGAATTGACCGGTCCGGCAACGTTGAACATCGACGAACTCGCCGATCAGTATGCGCAGGCCCTGGGCCGCCCCGTCGCCGCGGTGAGCCCGTCCGAGGATGAATGGGCAGAGGCTCTCGACAAGGTGGGACTGGACCCCTTCACGCGGCAGCACATCGCCACGATGGCCAAGCTGCACCGTCAGGGCCGTTACAACCGCTCGACCAACGACGTGGAAACCATCACCGGCCACCCCGCACAGACCGTGCGGCAATACCTCGAACAACACCTTGACCTGTTCGAGTGACGATCGAACTTCACAAGATTGTGCGCAAGGGGGGACTCGAACCCCCACGTCCTAAGACACTGGAACCTAAATCCAGCGCGTCTACCAATTCCGCCACTCGCGCGTGCGCGCCACACAGATTACCTCGCGGTACCGTCGTGGGGTGTCTACTGAGGCCCATCGGGTCCGTCATCGCAGGCCGGCGCTGATCGCTCTGGTGATCGCCGCCGCCGGCGGTTGCTTGGCATTGGGCTGGTGGCAGTGGACCAGATTCCAGTCGACGACAGGCTCTTTCCAGAATCTGGGCTACGCATTGCAGTGGCCGCTGTTCGCCTGTTTCTGCGTCTACGCGTACCGCAAGTTCGTCCGCTACGAAGAGGCTCCCCCGGAGCCCCGCACGAGTGTCACCGAGATACCTGCCGGGCTGCTGCCCGAGCGCCCCAAACCGGTGCGCCAGGAGCCCGACGATCCCGCACTGCAGCAGTACAACGCCTACCTGGCCGAACTGGCTCAACACGACGCCGAAAAGCAGAACAGGACCACCGCATGACGACGCCCGAGACACCGCAAGCTCCACAGACCGCGGTCCCCGCCGACAAGCTTCGCAGCGCCCTGCTGGGATATCGAGTCATGGCGTGGACGACGGGTATCTGGCTGATCGCGCTGTGCTACGAGATCGTGTCGCACCTGGCCTTCCACCACGAAATCCGGTGGATCGAGGTGGTGCACGGCTGGGTGTATTTCGTCTACGTGCTGGCGGCGTTCAACTTGGCAATCAAGGTCCGCTGGCCAATCGGTAAGACCATCGGCGTGCTGCTGGCGGGCACCATCCCGCTGGTCGGGATCATCGTCGAGCACTTCCAGACCAAGGACGTCAAAGCGCGCTTCGCGCTCTAGGGGTCGATTGGGCGGCTTTCCGTGTGGCGTCACATTCGTCACAGGCACCTCCCCCGGAGGCGACTCAGTTGCGCCCGCCTCACAGCGACAACTTTCAGGTGATCGCGTCACCTCTCTCTTAGCAACTCGTAGCGACGAGTGAGTCGCTGTGAGGTGGGCACATCGTCGGTCCGTCCTGGCCGAGGCTGGTGCGACGGGTGTGGTTAAGGTCGGGCTCCCGCGAGCGTCTTCAGCGCGGGGACCAGCAGCGCCAGCGCGCGACCACGATGCGAGACCGCGTCCTTCTCCGCCGGGCTGAGCTGCGCCGCGGTGCGGGCCCCGACGCCAGGGCCGTCCGGAACGAAGACCGGGTCGTAGCCGAATCCGCCGACACCGCGCGGCTCCCGGGCAATGGTGCCGGGCCACTCCCCACGCACGACGACTTCGCCCGCGCCCGAAACCAGTGCGCAGGCGGACACGAACGCCGCGCCGCGCCGTTCGTCGGGCACGTCACGCATCTGCGCTAACAGCAGCGCGGTGTTGCCGGCGTCGTCGCCGTGGGCACCCGACCAGCGCGCGGACAGCACGCCAGGCATGCCGCCCAGCGCGGCCACCTGCAGACCGGAGTCGTCGGCCACACTGGCCAGACCTGTCGCGGCGAACGCATCCCTGGCCTTGTCCAACGCGTTGTCCTCGAAAGTCGCACCGGTCTCCGGCGCTTCGTCGAACGGCGCGACGTCGTTCAGCGAAATTAGCGTCAAGCCCGACAGCCCGGCGCCGTCCAGCACGCGGCGTAGTTCGGCCAGCTTCTTGGGGTTGCGGCTGGCGACCAGCAGCTTGGTCATCATCTATTCCTAAACATGTGTCTGGGCCGTTGCCGATTGCACCCCGGCCACCTTACGGACGGCGAGACGCTGGGTCGGCGACGCGAATCGCATTAAGCAGTGCCGGCACGATGTACAACGCGGCACGCTCCGCAAGGAATAGACAGGGCGGCGAAGTAGCTTCGTCCAGGGTGAGCCAAAGACCCGATACCGAGACGCTCAAGGCGCTCAATAACAACATCACCGACGAGTTTCGCACCAACGCCGGCAAGGTCGGCGGGCGATTCGAAGGCAACGAGCTGTTGCTGCTCACTACGAAGGGCGCGAAGTCCGGCGAGCCGCGCGTCGCGCCGCTGGTGGTCTTCCGTATCGACGGCAAGCTGCTGATCGTCGCGGGTTACGGTGGCGCCGACGTCAACCCGGCGTGGGTACACAACCTGCGGGCCAACCCGCGGGCGCGCGTTGAAGTCGCCACCGACTCGTTCGACGTCGTCGCCCACGAGCTCGACTCGTCCGAACGTGAGGCGATCATCCCCAGGATCAACGCGACCGTACCCGCGTTCGCGTTCGCGAACTACCAGTCAAAAACCACACGCACCATCCCAATATTCGAGTTGCAGAAGGACGAGTCATGACCCACCGGAAGGGGTCTCGTCTTGGCCGCGGTGTCGGCGGTGGCAAACCACGCGGCAGTTAGGCCAAGGTCAGGGTAGCGACCAGGATCGGGTTCAGCTGCCGAACGCCTTCGGCGGTAGCGGTCCGCTGGGCAGCACACCCGGGTACGGCAACTCCAGCGCCTCTCGCTGTGCGGCGAATAACTCGTCGCAGGCACCCAGCGCCATGTCGAGCAGCTTGTCCAGCGTCGAGCGCGGGAACGTCGCGCCCTCGCCGGTCCCCTGGATCTCCACCAGGGTCCCGGTGTCGGTCGCCACGACGTTCATGTCGACCTCAGCGCGCGAGTCTTCGTCGTAGGGCAGGTCCACCCGGACCCTGCCGTCGACGACACCGACGCTGACCGCGGCGATCGCACACGACAGGGGCCGTGGATCCGAAAGCTTGCCCGCCGCCGACAGGTAGGTGACCGCGTCGGCCAACGCGACGTAGGCGCCGGTGACCGCCGCGGTACGGGTGCCGCCGTCGGCCTGCAACACATCGCAGTCGACTGCGATCGTGTTCTCCCCCAGCGCCGCCAGGTCGATGCAAGCCCGCAGCGACCGGCCGATCAGGCGGCTTATCTCCTGGGTACGTCCGCTGGGCCGGCCTTTCACCGATTCGCGGTCAGAGCGAGTGTGGGTGGCCGATGGCAGCATCGCGTACTCCGCGGTCAGCCACCCCAGGCCCGTGCCCCTACGCCAGCGTGGTACCCCTTCGGTAACGCTGGCGGTGCACATGACCTTGGTGTGACCGAATTCGATCAGTACCGAACCCGCCGGGTGGTCGGTGAAACCGCGGGTGATGACTACTGGGCGAAGCTCGTCGTCAAGTCGGCCGTCTTCTCGTTTGGACACCCAGTAACCCTAAGCCAACCCTCGCCCGAGGGGCTCAGACCCTTTCAGAGCGGCGGATATCGAACGTCTCACCGCACACCACCGCGTGCAGGGGACCATCGAACTCGGCCTTCGCCTCGCTGATCACGTCCTCACGCGAAGTCCACGGCGGGATGTGCGTCAGCAGCAGCTCGTGAACACCCGCTTGCGCCGCAACCCTGCCGGCCTCCGCGCCCGACAGATGCAGCGCGTGGGGACGGTCCGGGCCGTGTGTCCAGGAGGCCTCGCACAGGAAAACGTCGGCGTCGTGAGCCAGCTCGACGAGCTCATCGCAGATCCCGGTGTCACCGCTGTAGACAAACGAGGCACCGCTGGCGTCGGTGATCCTTAGGCCGTAAGACTCGGTTGGGTGGGCCACTACCCGCGGCACCACTGTGAGCGCACCGAACGTCACCGGCTCACCGTCGACCCAGTGATGAACGTCGAAGATGTCCGAGCAATCGTCGATCTCCCCACCGAAGGGCGACGACGCGGCCCCCAACCGAGACCAGGTATCGCTCGGGCCATACAGCAACGACTTTCCGAGCGGGCGCGACGGATGGTAGCGACGCCACACGAACAGGCCCGGCATATCCAGACAGTGGTCGGCGTGCAGGTGAGACAACAGCACATGCACGGAGCCCGGGTCGGCATACCGCTGCAGCGCACCAAGGACACCGCCGCCGAAGTCAAGTACCAGTGGCGGAGTATCGGGCGCCCGAAGCAGATAACCCGATGCAGGCGAATCCGGCCCCACTACGCTACCGGAGCAGCCGAGCACGGTTATTCGCACGGACACTACTGTGCCATGCCCGATACCACGATGGAGAAAACATCGCCGCATTGGTGTGATGAGAATCTGGTCGCGCGCACCTAGTAGACACGAGATTGACGGTGGATTGGTTGCACACCGGTGACCGCGGGACCCAGGAACCGCGCCGCCAGTTTGGTGAACTCCTCGGGGTCGCCGGTGGCTTCGAACACTCGGGTGGCGGGCGGCGCGTCATGCGGACGCAGCAGATCCCGTTCGGTGAGCACCCGAACCACTTCCTTGGCGGTTTCCTCGGCGCTCGAAACCAATGTCACGTTCTCGCCCATGGCCAGCTGGATCAGCCCGGACAGCAATGGATAGTGCGTGCAGCCCAGCACCAGGGTGTCGACCTGGGCGCGCTGCAGCGGCTCCAGATACCCCTCGGCCAGTCCGAGCACCTGACGACCGCTCGTCACGCCGCGCTCGACGAAGTCGACGAACCGCGGGCAGGCCACCGCGGTGATCTCTGTGTCGCGGGCGGCGGCGAACGCGTCCTGGTAGGCGTGGGAGTTGATGGTCGCCCGCGTGCCGATCACCCCGATGCGGCCGCTACGGGTGGTGACGACGGCGCGGCGCACCGCCGGCAAGATCACCTCGACGACGGGCACGTCGTAGCGTTCACGGGCATCGCGCAGGCACGCAGCGGACGCGGTATTGCAGGCGATCACCAGCGCCTTGACACCACGGTCGACCAGGTCGTCGCCGATAGCCAGGGCGTGCGCACGGACCTCCGGGATGGTGAGCGGTCCGTAAGGACCGTTGGCGGTGTCGCCGACGTAGATGAGGTCCTCGTCGGGCAGTTGGTCAATGATCGACCGCGCGACGGTCAGTCCCCCGACGCCGGAGTCGAAAACCCCGACGGGCGCCAGCGGCGAGCTCATGTCTTCAGTGGCGGCGGAAGGGCTTTTCTCCGTGCGCGAGCCTTGCGTTCGGGGGCGGAGAGCAGATACGCCGCCACGACGCCGGCAATGGCACCACACAGATGGCCCTGCCACGACACGCCACCGCATCTGCCGAGCACCGGCATGGCGCCGAGCAAGACACCGCCGTAGACGACCAGCACCGCCAGCCCGATGACGATGTCCCAGAATCTCCGCACGAAAATCCCGAAAACCATCAAGAAAGCCAGCCAGCCGAAGATCAGGCCCGAGGCTCCGATGTGGTCTGTCGGACCGCAGTTGCTCCCGATGTCGCCGATCAGCCAGGTGCCGAGTCCGCCCAGAATCCACACGATCGAGGTGGCCCAGACAAATCGGGACAATCCGGCCAGCGTCATAAGAAACCCCAGCACCAGCAGCGGGATCGTGTTGGCCATCAGGTGCTGCCAGTTGGCATGCAGAATCGGCCCGAAGACGATTCCCCACAGGCCGTCGCTTTCCAGCGGCCTGATGCCGTTGGCGTCCAGGGAATGCCCGGTCAGCTGGTCGATCAGCTCAACGAGGTAGAGCAGCGCCACGAAGGTGAGGATCGTGGCCCCACCCACCAACCAGCGCGGCCGCTTCTTAGCCTGCCCGGTTGGCGTGTGCGGATATCCCGAGGTCATGAGCGCAGCTCTACCGCGCGAGCGGGTGTTGCCCCCACCTCATCGCCTCCTCTGTCGCCGCCGACGCGGATCACGTCGACAGCCGTCCTTCTCAGCGTCCTCGGCATCTTTCAGGCTCATCGTCAAGGCTACCGGCATACGCGCCGGTCGAGGTCGGCACGGATCAACACCTGGACGACCCGTCAGCCGAACGCGCCCGACAAAATCTGGCGGTAGGTCGGTATCGCGGCTACCGATTCAGCGGCGAGCACCCCGACCAACACCGCGCGTGCCAGGCAATCGGCCGCGGCTATCCCTATCTCGGTGACGAGACCCGTCTCGGGCGAGAAAGCGGCGGGCATCGTGTTCGAACCGCCCCCTGAAGCCACCTCGACCGCCCCGGTAGCCAGTGCGAAGACCGCATCGCCGTCCAGCGGGGTGTGTGCGGGCCGGATGGTGCGGGCCAGGCCGTCGTGGGCGGCGATCGCGACGCGCCGGCACCCCGCCGGGCTCAGCGCGGCGTCGGTCGCCACCACCGCGATCGTCGTATTCAGGGGGCTCAACGGGGACGGCAATTTCGCGAGCGCGTCGATCTGCTCGTCCGGCGGTCGCGTCAGGCCGAACTCTTCGATCAAGTCCGCCATCCACGGCAGACCGGTCGCCCGGTCGACGACGTCGCCGGCCGAGTTCACCGCGACGACCGCGCCGACGCTCACGCCCGACGGCAGGCCGACAGACGCCGTTCCGATACCGCCTTTGAGCACCCCGGCCCGCGCCCCCACTCCCGCGCCAACGGTCCCGACGGCCATCGCTTCGCCGTCAGTCGCCTGGTCGGCGGCCACGCATGCCGCGTAGCCGAATTCGGCCGTCGGCCGGCAGTCCCAGCCGCCGACGGGCAGGTCGAAGATCACCGCGCCCGGCACGATGGGCACCACGCCGCCATCCATGCCCACACCACGCCCGTGTTCTTCCAGCCAGCGCATCACGCCGTCCGCGGCCGCCAGACCGTAGGCGCTGCCGCCGGCGAGTAAGACGGCGTCGACCGCTCGCACGGTGTTGGCCGGATCCAGCAGATCGGTCTCCCGGGTGCCGGGCGCACCGCCGCGGCAATCGACACCACCGACGGTCCCGGGCGGAGCCAGCACGACCGTGACGCCGCACGCCCAACCGGCGCCTAACGACGCGTCGGGGTCCAGCTTCTGGTAGTGCCCGACACGGATACCCCCGACATCGGTGATCGAATTCATCCGGCCGCCATCGAGATCATCGGGGCCCCATCAACACCAAGACCAGGTATTCCTGCAACACCGTCAGCCACTGGTAGACGTCGAAGTGCACCGCCAGCGGATGGCCGGCGGGCAGGCGATCCGGGCCCTCTGGCCCGATCTCGAGCATGACTCCCAGCGTCAGCCGAACGTCGTTGACCGCCGCGACCCAGGCGTTCGCGTCCGCCTCGGTCAACTCGAACCGGCCGCCGTGGTCCGGCACGGTATCCAGTACCTGCTGTGCCGCAACGCGTTTGGCGTCGATGATCTCCGGCTCGTGCAGACTCCGCAGCGCGGCGTTGAGGCTGTCGGAGATATTCCCGTCCAACGAGTCGTCGCCGTCCGGCCGATAGAAATCCGGTAGCAGCCGACGGAGCGTCGGATCGTTCGGAGGTTCGGCGTTTCCTGTCTTTATGCCGGTGATCACTTCGAGTTCGTCCGACGGCCCAGAGGATTCGCGTTCGTCGAGCAGGCCGATCATCGCACTGACGAGGTTTTTCAGCAGTGCAGCCTCATGAGGAGCCAAGGCAGACCGAAAACGGGGACCGCTGGCGGTCTCGACGCGCTTCCACTTGCGCACAAGGAGTCCCGGACGCCCTCGAATCTCACCGATCCTGCTGCAGGGTCGCCCACAAACCGGCGGCATGCAGCTTGGACACGTCGACTTCCATGGTTTCCCGGCTGCCCGCCGACACCACCGCCCTGCCTTCGTTGTGTACCTGCAGCATCAGCTTCGTGGCGTGCGGTTCGCTGTAGCCGAACAACCTCTGGAACACATACGTCACGTAGGTCATCAGGTTGACGGGGTCATCCCACACGATGGTGACCCACGGACTGACCGTGGCGTCTACCGGGGCGGACTCGCGTTGCCCGGTACTGCCCGGCTTGGTGGGCGCTGACGCAACAACCATGCTCTACACGATACCGACGGAGGTACCTGTTGCCGCCAGCCGTTACCGTTGCGGAATGAGTGACCCGGTCCTGGCTGGGCTGCTGACCGACAAATACGAGTTCACGATGTTGGCGGCGGCCCTGCGCGACGGCACCGCGGACCGCCGGGCCACGTTCGAACTGTTCGCGCGCAGACTCCCCGACGGCCGTCGTTACGGAGTGGTCGCGGGAACGGGCCGACTGTTGGAAGTGTTGCCGCAGTTCAGGTTCGACGATGACGCATGCCAATTGCTGGCCGAATTCCTAGACACCGACACGGTGCGATACTTGCGCGACTTCCGGTTCGCCGGCGACATCGACGGCTATGCCGAAGGCGAGCTGTACTTCCCCGGGTCGCCCATTCTCTCGGTGAGTGGCAGCTTCGCCGAATGTGTGGTGCTGGAAACCCTGGCGTTGTCGATCTTCAACCACGACACGGCGGTCGCGTCGGCAGCCGCACGGATGGTCAGCGCTGCCGGGGATCGCCCGCTGATCGAGATGGGATCGCGCCGGACCCACGAGCGCGCGGCGGTCGCGGCGGCCCGCGCCGCATACATCGCCGGCTTCGCGGCCTCCTCCAATCTGGAAGCACAACGGCGATACGGGATACCCACCGAGGGCACGTCCGCGCACGCGTTCATCATGTTGCATACGCGCCGCGACGATCCGCCTGAGATCACTGAACTGGCGGCTTTTCGAGCCCAGGTCGACGCGCTGGGCGCCCACACCACGCTGTTGGTGGACACCTACGACGTGACGACCGGGGTGGCCAATGCTGTGGCCGCTGCCGGCGCCGCCCTTGGTGCAGTCCGCATCGACTCCGGCGAGTTGGGTGTGCTGGCCCGCCAAGTGCGCGAGCAACTCGACGGCCTGGGAGCCACCCAAACCCGCATCGTGGTGTCCGGCGATCTGGACGAGTTCTCCATCGCCGCATTGCGTGCCGACCCGGTGGACAGCTACGGCGTCGGCACGTCGCTGGTGACCGGCTCGGGCGCCCCGACCGCGAACATGGTCTACAAGCTGGTCGAAGTCGACAGTATGCCGGTACAGAAACGCAGCAGCCACAAGGAATCCCACGGCGGCCGCAAAGGGGCTCTGCGCCTGTCCCGTCCGACCGGCACCATCACCGAGGAGGTGGTGTACCCGGCGGGCCGTCCGCCCGCGACGACCGAACCATCGCGGGTGTTGACCACACCGCTGGTGCGCGGCGGCCAGGTGATAGGCCACGAAGCCCACGTCGGTCACTGCGATCTCGCCGCGGCGCGCAAGCTGGTCGCGTCGGGGTTGCGCAGCCTGCCGTGGGAGGGATTGAACCTGTCGCACGGGGACCCCGCGATCCCGACCACACAGATCACCGCCTGACCTATACGGTCGACGCACCGGATGCACAACCAAGGGAGCGACCACGTCCGACGTGTCAGTGTCCGTGCACGAGCTGCTGGCCATCGCCGTGGCCGCCCTCGGCGGCAGCGAGCGCAGCGGGCAGCAGCAGATGGCGGCCGCGGTCGCGCAGGCTTTCGAAACCGGTGAGCACCTCGTGGTGCAGGCCGGCACCGGTACCGGCAAGTCGCTCGCGTACTTGATTCCCGCGATCGTCCGCTCGCTCGGCGACGGCTCGCCCGTCGTGGTGTCGACCGCCACAATCGCGTTGCAGCGCCAACTCGTCGATCGCGACCTGCCCAGGCTGGCCGATTCGCTGGCTGATGCACTGCCCCGCAGCCCCCGGTTCGCGCTGCTGAAGGGGCGACGGAACTACTTGTGCCTGAACAAAATCCACAACGGCAGCGCCGCCGACAGCGACGACGGAGTTGGCGGCGACAGGCCGCAGGAGGAACTCTTCGACGCGATGGCGGCGACTGCCCTGGGCCGCGACGTGCAACGGCTCACGGTGTGGGCGTCGACAACCGACTCGGGTGACCGCGACGATCTCAAGCCCGGCGTCCCGGACCGATCCTGGTCCCAGGTCAGCGTTTCGGCGCGGGAATGCATCGGTGTAGCCCGCTGCGCGTTTGGCTCCGAGTGCTTCTCCGAACGGGCCAGGGGTGAAGCCGGCCGTGCTGATGTCGTCGTCACCAACCACGCGCTGCTGGCCATCGACGCCGTCGCCGAGGCGGCGGTGCTGCCGGAACACGAGCTGCTGGTGGTCGACGAGGCGCACGAATTGGTTGACCGGGTGACGTCGGTCGCCACCGCGGAGCTAACGCCGGCCGCCCTCGGGGCGGTGGCCCGGCGGATCACCCGACTGGTGGATCCGGAGCTCACCCAGCGGCTGGATGCGACAACCGCCAACTTCGCCGCGGCGATCCATGACGCTCAGATAATCAAGCCCGGGCGCATCGATCGCCTCGACGACGAGTTGGCGACTTACCTGACAGCGCTGCGCGACGTGGCCTCCGCGGCACGCTCGGCGATCGACACCACGAATGACGCTAAGGCGGCGTCGGCACGCGCCGAAGCTGTTGCGGCACTAAGCGAGATATCAGACACCGCATCGCGGATCCTGACCTCGTTCGCCCCCGCCATCCCCGACCGCACCGACGTGGTCTGGCTCGAGCACGAGGACAACCGGGGTTCACCTCGCCCGGTGTTGCGGGTGGCCCCGCTGGCGGTCGCCGGCTTGCTGCGCAACCAGGTATTCGCGCGTTCGACGACGGTGCTGACATCGGCGACCCTGACGATCGGCGGATCCTTCGACGCGATGGCCGCGGCCTGGGGCCTGGCGGGACCGGACTCCGCTGAGTACCCACCCTGGCGTGGTCTCGACGTCGGCTCACCGTTCCACCACGCCAAGGCGGGCATCCTCTACGTGGCCGCGCACCTGCCGCCGCCGGGCCGGGACGGTACCGGCTCGGCGGAGCAGCTGACGGAGATCGCCGAGCTCATCACCGCTGCCGGCGGGCGCACGCTGGGACTGTTCTCGTCGATGCGCGCCGCGCGGCTCGCGGCCGAGGCCATGCGCGAACGGTTGTCCACGCCGGTGTTGTGCCAAGGCGACGACGGCACCTCCGCGCTGGTCGAGCAATTCAGTGCTGACGCCGAAACCTCGCTGTTCGGAACCTTGTCACTGTGGCAGGGCGTCGATGTGCCCGGGCCATCCCTGTCCCTGGTCCTGATCGACCGCATCCCGTTTCCCCGGCCGGACGACCCGCTGTTGGGCGCGCGGCAGCGCGCGGTGGCCGCACGCGGCGGCAACGGTTTCATGACCGTCGCCGCCGCCCATGCAGCGCTCTTGCTTGCGCAGGGGTCGGGTCGGCTGCTGCGCCGCGTCACCGACCGCGGAGTGGTCGCGGTGCTCGACTCCCGGATGGTCACCGCCGGCTATGGGCGCTACCTGCGAGCCTCGCTGCCGCCGTTCTGGCAGACCACCGACGCCGCGCAGGTCCGCGGGGCGCTGCAGCGGCTGCGCGGCGTCGGTGAGGCCTGAACGGTTTCGGCTAGCGAGCCAGGGTGACGAGACCGAGCTCGTTGCTGGCAGCGAGCATCGGATGGTGGGGCAGCACGCGCACTGTGTATCCCAAGGCTCCCGCCAGCGGCAGCGGGGTCGTCGTCGAGAAGACTTGGTTGCCTCCCTCGGCGGTACCGGTGTAGGACATGTCAACGGTGACCGGCTCGAACAGCACGTCGGTGCCGTCGACTCGGCCTATCACCGCCTGCACCGTGACTTCGTCGGGCCGCAGCCCGGCCAGCTGCACGGTCGCCGTCAGGGTGAGCTTCGAGCCGAGCACCGGAGTGTCGGGCAGGCCGGTGCTGTCGACATCGGTGATCTCGATCTTCGGCCATGCCTCCTCGACGCGCCGGCGGTAGGCGGCCAGCTCGCGGGCGGCGCCGAACTCGACGTCGCCCTCACCTTCGGCGCCTTCGGGCGCGCCGATGGTCCTGCGCACCGACTCCGCCGCCGGCAGGTAGTACTGCTCGACATAGTCGCGCACCATCCGTGACGCCAGCACCTTCGGTCCTAGGGTCTGCAAGGTGTGGCGGACCATTTCGATCCACCGGGGCGGTAGCCCGTGTTCGTCACGCTCGTAGAACTTTGGTGCCACCGCTTGTTCCAGCAAGTTGTAGAGCGCGCTCGACTCCAGGTCGTCGCGCCTTGACTCGTCGGTCACACCGTCGGCAGACGGTATCTCCCAACCGTTTTCGCCGTCGTACCATTCGTCCCACCAGCCGTCGCGGATGGACAGGTTCAGCCCGCCGTTCAGTGCGCTCTTCATTCCCGAGGTGCCGCAGGCCTCCAGTGGCCGCAGCGGGTTGTTGAGCCAGACGTCGCAGCCCCAATAGAGCAGCCGGGCCATCGACATGTCGTAGTCGGGCAGGAATGCGATGCGGTGGCGCACCTGCGGGCGGTCGGCGAAACGGACGACCTGCTGGATCAGCGCCTTGCCGCCGTCATCGGCTGGGTGCGATTTACCGGCGACGATCAGCTGGATCGGCCTTTCACGGTTGAGCAGCAGCCGTTCCAGCCGTTCCGGGTCGCGCAGCATCAGTGTCAGGCGCTTGTACGTCGGCACCCGCCGCGCGAACCCGATGGTAAGCACGCTCGGATCGAACGCCGTTGCTATCCAACCAAGTTCGGCATCCGAAGCGCCGCGCTCTAGCCACGAACGCCGCAGTCGCACGCGGACATCCTCGACCAGCAGTGACCGCAATTGCGAGCGGATCCACCACAGATGGCCAGGGTCGACCTGCTGCAGTCGCAACCAGACGCCGGGGTCACCGAACGAGTCGGACCCGGCCAGCTCGCGCCCGAGCTGCAACCATTCCGGCGCGGCCCAGGTCCGCGCGTGAACCCCGTTGGTGATCGACCCGATCGGCACCTCGTTTGGGTCGAATCCGGGCCACAGCTCGTTGAACATGACCCGGCTCACCTGGCCGTGCAGCAACGAAACCCCGTTGGCGCGCTGCGCCAGCCGCAGACCCATATGAGCCATGTTGAATTTGGTCGGATCGTCCTCGGCGCCGAGCGCGATAATCCGGGAGGTCGGCACCCCGGGCAGCAACGCGAGCGCGGCCTCGCCATCCCGATTCTTTTTGCGATTGCCATCGTGATGGTCGTCGAAATAGAGCCGCACCATGTCGACCGGGAATCGGTCGATACCCGCGGGCACCGGGGTGTGGGTAGTGAACACGGTGCTGGACCGCACCACCGTCAACGCCGTGTCGAAGTCCAATCCCGAATCGGTCATCAGTTCACGAATACGTTCCACTCCAAGGAACCCGGCGTGGCCCTCGTTCATGTGGAATACCTCAGGTGCCGGCAACCCTTCGATCGCGGTGAACGCGCGGATCGCCCGCACCCCGCCGATGCCGGCCAGGATCTCCTGCACCATCCGATGTTGCTGATCGCCGCCGTACAGGCGGTCGGTGACGCCACGCAGCTCGTGCTCGTTTTCGGGGACGTCGGAATCGAGCAACAGCAGCGGAACACGACCCACCTGCGCGACCCAGATCCGTGCCCGCAGCTGCGCCGAATCGGGAAGCGTCAGCTCGACCAGCGCGGGATCGCCGGTCGAGTCGGTGAGCAGCCGCAACGGTAGCCCCTGGGGGTCCAGCGACGGATAGGTTTCGTGCTGCCACCCGTCCGCGGTCAGCGACTGCCGGAAGTAACCCGAGCGGTAGTAGAGACCCACCGCGATCAGCGGAACCCCCAGATCGGACGCGGACTTCAGGTGGTCACCCGCCAGAATCCCCAAGCCGCCGGAGTAATTGGGCAGCACCTCGGCGACGCCGAACTCCATCGAGAAGTACGCGACGGCGGCCGGCATCGCGACACCTTCGTGCTGCTGCAGCTGGTACCACAGCGGACGGCTCAGGTAATCGTTGAGGTCGGCCGCCAGCTCATCGAGCCGGCCCAGGAATCCTTCGTCGAGCGCCAACTCGTCGAGCCGCGCCGGGTTTACCGCACCAAGCAGGGCCACCGGATCGGCGGCGCACCGCGCCCATAGCGTCGGGTCGATGGTCGCGAACAAGTCCTGAGTTGGCTTGTCCCACGACCAGCGCAGGTTGATCGACAACTGGTCCAGCGCGGCCAGACGCTCGGGCAGATGAGCGCGGACGGTAAAGCGGCGGAGGGCTTTCACGCGTCATTAGCTTACTGAGGATTCCACAGCTCGCAGTGCTAGTGACCCACCGTTTACGTTCAGCGTGTGTGACCGAACACTAGGGTGGGTACCGGGTAGTTATTGGGGCGGCAACGAAGCTCCCCATCACGAAGCCCCCCAAACGACAGGAAGTATCGCACCGAGAGGGCATTCCGCGACGAGCACACCGCGGTTTGGCCGCACACAATCGGAACACCGCCGGCGACGATGCGGCCCGGACAGCGGGCCGAGGAGGAGCCGGGGAAATCGAAACACCGCCGGCGACGATGCGGCCCGGACAGCGGGCCGAGGAGGAGCCGGGGAAATCGAAACACTGCCGGCGACGATGCGGCCCGGGCACGGGCCGAGGAGGAGCCGGGAAATCGAAACGGAGTGGTTGTGCCCGGTCGTGTCGAGATCGATAACGTCCAGCCGGTCGTTTCCTGCGGCGCCTACCCCGCCAAGGCCGTGGTCGGTGAGACCGTCCCGGTCAGCGCCGCGGTATGGCGCGAGGGCCACGAGGCTGTCGCCGCCACCTTGGTCGTGCGCTACCTGGGCCCGCGCTATCCGCAGGTTACGGAAGTCAGACAGGTCAGGGCGGTTCAGGCTCCCGAACTGCCCGCCGCGGCATTCGATCCCAAGGCCGCCGAGCAACGACGGGTCAAGCCGTTGCTGCTCCCGATGACCGAGGGTCTCGAGCCTTACGTTTTCCACGGCCAGTTCACCCCGGACCGGGTCGGGCTGTGGACGTTCAGGGTCGATGGCTGGGGTGACCCGATTCACACCTGGCGGCACGGGCTGATCGCAAAGCTGGACGCCGGGCAGGGCGAGACCGAACTGTCCAACGATCTATTGGTCGGAGCGGCGCTGTTTGAGCGTGCCGCGACCGGTGTGCCGCGCGCGCAACGCGATCCCCTGCTGACCGCGGCCGCGGCGCTGCGGACCCCCGGAGATCCAGTGACACGCACCGCGCTGGCGCTGGCTCCCGAGATCGAAGAGCTCATAGCGACCTATCCGTTGCGCGACATCGTCACGCGGGGCGAACAGTTCGGGGTGTGGGTGGATCGGCCGCTGGCCCGCTTCGGCTCGTGGTACGAAATGTTTCCGCGCTCGACCGGCGGGTGGGACGCCGACGGCAAGCCCGTGCACGGCACCTTCGCCACCGCGGCCGCGCAACTTCCGCGCATCGCGGACATGGGGTTCGACGTCGTCTACCTGCCGCCCGTCCATCCGATCGGCAAGATACACCGCAAGGGCCGCAACAACTCCCCCACCGCCGCCGCAGGAGATGTGGGTTCTCCGTGGGCAATTGGCAGCGACGAGGGTGGCCACGATGCAATTGACCCGAAGTTGGGCACGATCGACGACTTTGACGACTTCGTAGCTGCGGCACGCGATCTGGGTATGGAGGTGGCGCTCGATCTGGCGCTGCAATGCGCACCGGACCATCCGTGGGCACGCGAACATCGGCAGTGGTTCACCGAATTGCCGGATGGGACCATTGCTTACGCGGAGAACCCGCCGAAGAAATATCAGGACATCTATCCACTCAACTTCGACAACGATCCCGCAGGTCTCTACGACGAAGTGCTGCGCGTGGTCCGGCACTGGGTCGACCACGGCATCAAGTTCTTTCGGGTCGACAATCCGCACACCAAGCCGCCCAACTTCTGGGCCTGGCTGATCGGTCAGGTCAAAGACACCGACCCCGACGTGCTCTTCCTGTCCGAGGCTTTCACCCCGCCCGCCCGCCAGTACGGACTGGCCAAACTTGGCTTCACCCAGTCGTACAGCTACTTCACCTGGCGGACGGCCAAATGGGACCTCACCGAATTCGGCAACGACATCGCCGCGCTCTCCGATTTCCGCCGGCCTAACCTGTTCGTCAACACCCCCGACATCCTGCATGCGGTACTGCAACACGACGGCCCGGGAATGTTCGCCATCCGCGCGGTGCTGGCGGCGACGATGAGCCCGGCGTGGGGGGTCTATTCCGGCTACGAGCTGTTCGAACACCGCGCGGTGCGCGAGGGCAGCGAGGAATACCTGGATTCGGAGAAGTACGAATTGCGTCCCCGTGACTACGCTCGTGCGCTCGCCGAAGGCAGGTCGCTCGAACCTTTCATCAAGCAGCTCAACGCAATTCGACGTTTGCATCCCGCACTGCAACAGTTGCGCACGATTCATTTCCACGGCGTGGACAACGACGCATTGCTGGCCTACAGCAAGTTCGACCCGGCCACCGGCGACTGCGTGTTGGTGGTGGTGACGCTCAACGCGTTCGGGCCCGAGGAGGCGACAGTGTGGTTGGACATGGCGGCGTTGGGTATGGAGCCCTACGAACGGTTCTGGGTGCGAGACGAGATAACCGGCCAGGAATACCAATGGGGGCAAGCGAATTACGTCCACATCGATCCCGGGCGTGCGGTCGCCCACATCATCAACATGCCACTCATACCGTACGAATCCCGAATCACGCTGCTACGCAGGAGGTGAGATGCAGTGAGCCGAGCCAACCAACTCGCCGGAGTAGACCTGGCGCCCGATCCTTCGGACTTGGCGCGCCTGGTGGCCGGTGCACACCACAACCCGCACGGCATCCTGGGCGCCCACGAGTATGGCGACCACACCGTCATCCGGGCCTTCCGCCCGCACGCGCAGGAAGTCGTCGCGCTGGTCGGTGACGAACGGTTCCCATTGCGGCACATCGAATCCGGCCTGTTCGCCGGGTCACTGCCGTTCGTCAACCTGATCGACTACCGGCTGCGGGTGACCTATCCGGGTTCTGACCCGTACATCGTCGCCGACGCCTACCGCTTCCTGCCCACCCTGGGCGAAGTGGACCTTCATCTGTTCAGCGAAGGCCGCCACGAGCGGCTCTGGGAAGTCCTTGGCGCCCATCCCCGCTCGTTCACCACGGCCGACGGCGCCGTCAACGGGGTGTCCTTCGCCGTGTGGGCGCCCAATGCCAAAGGCGTCAGTTTGGTCGGCGAGTTCAACGGATGGACCGGCGATGACGCCCCCATGCGGGTGCTGGGCTCATCAGGAGTCTGGGAGTTGTTCTGGCCCGATTTCGCGGTGGGCGGTCTGTACAAGTTCCGCGTGCACGGCGCCGACGGCGTCGTCACCGAGCGAGCCGACCCGTTCGCCTTCGCCACCGAAGTGCCCCCACATACGGCGTCTCGCGTGGCACACAGTAGCTACACCTGGGAGGACGCCGAGTGGGTGACGCGGCGCGCGCAGCGCAACCCGGTGTTCGAGCCGATGAGCACCTACGAGGTCCATCTGGGTTCGTGGCGTCCAGGTCTCAGCTACCGTCAGCTCGCCCGCGAGCTGACGGATTACGTTGTGGAACAAGGGTTTACCCACGTGGAGTTGCTACCGGTCGCCGAACACCCGTTCGGCGGGTCATGGGGATACCAGGTCACCTCGTACTACGCGCCGACATCGCGATTCGGCGCACCAGACGATTTTCGGGCGCTGGTTGACGCCCTGCACCAGGCAGGCATCGGTGTCATCATGGACTGGGTGCCGGCGCACTTCCCGAAGGACGCCTGGGCGCTGGGACGGTTCGACGGCACGGCGCTCTACGAGCATGACGATCCCAAGCGTGCGGAGCAACTCGATTGGGGCACTTACGTTTTCAACTTCGGTCGCGCGGAAGTGCGCAACTTTCTGGTGGCCAACGCGCTGTACTGGATCGAAGAGTTCCACATCGACGGCCTTCGGGTGGATGCGGTCGCGTCGATGCTGTACCTGGACTACTCGCGCCCCGACGGTGGCTGGACCCCGAACATCCACGGGGGCCGGGAAAATCTGGAGGCCGTGCAGTTCTTGCAGGAGATGAACGCCACGACGCACAAAGCGGCACCGGGCATTGTGACGATCGCCGAGGAGTCGACTTCATGGCCGGGCGTGACACGGCCGACGAGCCTTGGCGGCCTCGGCTTTTCAATGAAGTGGAACATGGGCTGGATGCACGACACGCTCGACTACATCGGCCGCGACCCGATTTACCGCAGCTACCACCACCACGAGATGACGTTCTCGATGCTGTACGCGTTCAGCGAGAATTACGTGCTGCCACTCAGCCACGACGAGGTGGTGCACGGCAAGGGCACGCTGTGGGGACGGATGCCGGGCAACAACCACGTCAAGGCCGCCGGACTGCGCAGTCTGCTCTCCTATCAGTGGGCCCACCCGGGCAAGCAACTGTTGTTCATGGGGCAGGAATTCGGCCAGCGCGCCGAGTGGTCGGAGCAGCGCGGCTTGGACTGGTTCCAACTGGATGAGAATGGCTTCTCCAACGGGATCCTGCGTCTGGTGCGCGACATCAACGACATCTACCGGAGCCACTCGGCGCTGTGGAGTCAAGACACCGTCCCGGAGGGCTATTCCTGGATCGACGCCAACGACTCCGCCAACAACGTCTTGAGCTTCCTGCGTTACGGCAAAGACGGCTCGGTGCTGGCCTGCGTTTTCAATTTCGCGGGTGCAGAGCACAGCGGCTATCGGCTGGGCTTGCCCTCTCCCGGGCGTTGGCGCGAGGTGCTCAACACCGACGCGACGGTCTACCACGGCTCAGGAATCGGCAACCTCGGTGGCGTCGAGGCCACCGAAGACCCGTGGCATGGCCGCCCGGCATCGGCGGTACTCGTATTGCCGCCCATGGCGGCGTTGTGGCTGGAGCCGCAGTAACGCGCCTGATCGCGCTAGTACAGTGCGTTGGCGAGGTTGCGCCGACCGGCGATGACCTCCGGATCGGCGGGATCGAAGAGCTCGAACAACTCGATCAGCCGCGTGCGCACTCGGGTCCGATCGTCTCCAGATGTGCTGCGCACCAACGCAATCAGCCGTTCGAACGCGGCACTGACATCCTGGTTGAGCAGCTGCACGTCGGCGGCCGCCAGAGCGGCGTCAATGTCGGCGGGCTCGGCGTCGGCGACCGCGACGGCGTCCGGGCGTTGCGCGGTCGCGCGTGTGAGGAAGTCGATCTGCCGAATCGCGGCCTTCGCTTCGATGCTGCCCGGATTGGCGTCCAGGATCACCTGATAGGCATCTTTGGCCGCGGCGAAGTCGCCATCCTCAAGGTGTTGGCGGGCCTGGGCCAGCTCTGGATCGACCTCCTCGGGTTCCTCGGAAGTAGTTGGGCCCCTGAGCTTTCCGGCCGTTGCCGACAGCAGTGAATCCAGCCAGCGGCGCAGTTGATCGGCGGGCTGAGTGCCCTGGAAACTGGACAACGGTTGCCCGGCGGCCAAAGCGACCACAGTCGGGACCGCGTCGACACCGAATATCTGAGCAACCCTGGGCGCCACGTCGACGTTGACCGTGGCCAGCGCCCACTTGCCGTTGTCCTCGGCGGCCAGACCGGACAGCGTCTCGACCAGCTGGACGCAAGCGTCGCTGCGCGGTGACCACAACAAGACCACGACCGGCACCTCGTCGGACCGGACAAGCACTTGCTGTTCGAAATTGGCCTCGGTGACAGCGCTGATTTCCGGGCCACCCGGCGCCGCCGGCGTTGGCCGCCCTGGAGCAGCACCTGCCGAAGCGTTCTGTTGGGCTCGCTGCTTGAGACCGGACAGATCGACCGCACCGGCCATCGCAGGCCCGATCGAGGATCGCGGACGCGTCACGGCGTCAAGTCTGTCATGCGCATCGGTTACCAATCCACCCGGTGGTGCGGACGCTCACGCGGGGCGGACCCACCCGAAATCGCCGCCTACAGGGGCCGCGATCGGCCCCTATGACGAAAATCACAACTGCACCGTACGGCGAGGTGCCAGCAACGTCGACGAGAGCGCCCGAGACGGCTAACCGGCCCGCAAAATCAACGCATCCCCCTGACCTCCGGCCCCGCACAGGGCAGCAACGCCGTAGCCGGAGCCGCGGCGGGCCAATTCCAGGGCGACGTGCAGCGTGACCCGGGCGCCGGACATGCCGATGGGGTGCCCGACGGCAATTGCGCCGCCATTCGCGTTGACGATGTCGGGATCCAGGCCGAGTTCACGGGTCGACGCCAACGCCACCGCAGCGAATGCCTCGTTGATCTCCACGACGTCCAGCTGGTCAACCGAGATGCCCTCGCGGGCGAGCGCTTTCTTGATTGCGTTGGCCGGCTGCAACTGCAGCGTGGAATCCGGTCCGGCCACTGCGCCGTACGCGCCGATTTCGACCAGCCACGTCAGCCCCAGCTCTTGAGCCTTCTCCTTGTTCATCACGACCACGGCGGCCGCACCGTCGGAGATCTGCGAGGCCGAGCCGGCGGTGATGGTGCCATCCCGCCGAAACGCCGGCTTGAGACCAGCCAGAGACTCGGCGGTGGTGTTTGCCCGAATCCCCTCATCTTCGGTGAACTGAATCGGATCGCCTTTGCGCTGCGGAATATTCACCGGCACAACTTCGTCGGCGAAAACGCCGTCCTTCCACGCGGCGGCGGCCTTTTGGTGCGATTGGGCAGCGAACTCGTCCTGTTCCTGACGAGTGAACTTGTCGACGTCGTTGCGCTGCTCGGTGAGCGCGCCCATCGGCTGGTCGGTGAACACGTCGTGCAGGCCGTCATAGGCCATGTGGTCCAAGACCGTCACGTCGCCGTACTTGTAGCCCGACCGGCTGTTCATCAACAAGTGCGGCGCCTTCGTCATGGACTCCTGCCCACCGGCCACTATGACGTCGTACTCTCCGGCGCGAATGAGCTGGTCAGCCAGCGCGATCGCATCAAGGCCGGACAGGCACATCTTGTTGATGGTCAGCGCGGGAACGTCCCAGCCGATGCCGGCCGCCACGGCCGCCTGGCGCGCGGGCATCTGGCCGGCCCCGGCCGTCAACACCTGGCCCATGATCACGTACTCGACCGCGGATGCCGGTAGGTTGGCCTTCGCCAGCGCACCCGCGATCGCGATGCCACCCAGATCGCTGCCCGAGAAATCCTTTAGCGATCCCATCAACCTGCCGATGGGCGTCCGCGCTCCAGCAACGATCACCGACGTCGTCATGACTACCTCCTATGCGTGCGCGGGCGGCCGATTCGGCCCCTGGAGAAGCGCAATCTTTGCCACCACGTTACCGTTATGTGATGACGACTGATCAAGTTGACGCCCGTCAGATCCTGGCCACCGCGCTGGTGACGGCGATCGATCACGTCGGCATTGCGGTCCCCGACCTGGACGCCGCCATTGCCTGGTACCACGACACCCTCGGCATGATCCTGGTCCACGAGGAAGTCAACGATGACCAGGGAATCCGCGAGGCCATGCTGGCCGTGCGCGGCGCGCCGATCGGCACCGCACAGCTCCAGTTGATGGCCCCGGTCAACGACTCCTCCACGATCGCGAAGTTCCTCGACAAGCGCGGTCCCGGCATCCAGCAGCTGGCGGTCCGGGTCAGCGACCTCGACGGCCTCACCAAGCGACTCCGCTCACAAGGTGTCCGGTTGGTCTACGAGGCGCCCAGGCGCGGCACAGCGAACTCGCGAATCAACTTCATCCATCCCAAGGATGGCGGCGGAGTTCTGATCGAGTTGGTCGAGCCGGCTTCCTGATACCCGGGCAATCACGACCACTTACGGGTCGGACCGCGAGTAGCGCGGTTAGCCCAGCACGGGGTGTGCCAGTGCCGCCTATCGTCAACTCCTGTTTGCGGCCCTGCGTGTCGCGAGTCGGCCGGCCATACCACCACATGCGCAGTCCCGGAACGGATTTCGTGATCGCAGCCGGGGCAGCGATAGGTTTTGACCGCACGGGCGGCGGCGACCGGGCGCACCTCGTATTCGTAGCCGTCGGGCCCGGTTTCCACTTGACGCAAGACCGGCGATAGCGATACCGGCCGCTGTTGCCGGCGTGGCGATGTGCGGCGCCGAACCATGACGTCATTCTAGTCGGGCAAGTCAGAACAGTCGGTACTCGTCGCTGTCCATACCGCGCATTTTATCGTAATCCAGTGTTAAGCAACGGATTCCGCGGTCAGTTGCCAAAGTGCGCGCCTGAGGCTTGATCTGCTGAGCGGCGAAGACCCCGTGTACCGGCGCCAGAAAGCTGTCCCGATTGAGCAACTCGAGATAGCGGGTGAGCTGTTCTACACCGTCGATTTCGCCACGCCGCTTGATTTCCACGGCAACCGAGCCGCCCCGTTCATCCCGGCACAGTAGGTCGACGGGCCCGATCGCGGTCATGTACTCGCGGCGCACCAACGTGTATCCCTCGCCGAGCAGGTGCACATGCTCGGCGAGCAACGCTTGAAGGTGGGCCTCGACGCCGTCCTTGACCAGCCCGGGATCGACGCCCAGATCATGGCTGGAATCGTGCTCGATCTCCTCGACGGTGATGCGCAGCTGTTCGCCCGCTTTGTTCTCAACCACCCACACCGGCGTCTGGCCATCGAGGTCTTCGGTCAGCCAGCACGGCGGACTCATCCAGTTCAACGGTTTGTAGGCGCGGTCGTCGGCGTGCACACTGACCGACCCGTCGGCCTTGAACAACAACAACCGCCGCGCGGACGGCAAGTGTGCGGTGAGCCGGCCTACGTAGTCGACGGTGCATTGGGCGATCACTAGACGCACCCGACTCACCTTAGAGCGTGGCCGACAAATTAGGCTGAGGCAGGATGTCGGCCGACAAAACGGTGGCGCAACGCATAGGCCGGGTGCTCGAGGCGGTGACCCGGCAGAGCGGACGGCTGCAAGAAACCCCTGCGTACGGCTCATTGCTGCTCGGGCGGGTGTCGGAGAGTCAACGGCGGCGACGGATACGCATCCAGATCATTTTGACCGTCCTCGTCGTGGCGGCGAATCTGATTGGGATCGCTGTCGCCGCGCTGCTGGTGACGGTCGCCATTCCGGAACCCAGTGTGTTCGACGACGCACCCGGTTGGCTCACGTTCGGGGTCGTCCCGGCCTATGTCGCAATCGCTTTGGTGGTAGGCGCCTTTTGGATTACCCGGCGGACGGTCTTCGCACTGCGCTGGGCTATCGAAGGGCGCAAACCCGGCCGCATCGACGAGCGCAACACCTTCCTGGCGCCGTGGCGGGTGGCGATGGTCGACCTTCTTTTATGGGGAGTCGGCGCGGTGCTGTCAACCACCCTCTACGGCCTGGTCAACACCATGTTCATCCCGCGGTTCCTGTTCGCGGTGAGCTTTTGTGGCGTCCTGGTCGCGACGGGCAGCTACCTGCTCACCGAGTTCGCGCTGCGACCGGTGGCCGCTCAGGCGCTCGAAGCGGGACCACCGCCACGGCGGTTGACTGCGGGGATGATGGGCCGAACGATGATGATCTGGTTTCTGGGTTCCGGCGTGCCCGTCATCGGCATCGCCCTGCTGGCGACCTTCCAGATCTTGATGCGGAACTTGACCGAGACCCAGTTCGCGGTCGGTGTGCTCATCGTGGCATCGGCCACGCTGATCTTCGGGTGCGTGCTGATGTGGATCCTTGCGTGGCTCACTGCGACACCGGTGCGGGTGGTGCGGGCCGCACTCAGGCGTGTCGAGCAGGGT
>Ga0210389_10000904_pt1 | contig 25036 bp, 24 predicted proteins | sample IncBWH28OmetaG_FD_160127 | JGI IMG/M metagenome (GOLD analysis project Ga0210389, IMG submission 160127) | Forest soil microbial communities from Barre Woods Harvard Forest LTER site, Petersham, Massachusetts, United States - Inc-BW-H-28-O ...
TGCCGTGGGAAGGAGGTGGATGGCGCATCGGCTGCCGTGGGAAGGAGGTGGATGGCGCATCGGCTGCCGTGGGAAGGAGGTGGATGGCGCATCGGCTGCCGTGGGAAGGAGGTGGATGGCGCATCGACTGCCTTCCGGCGGCGCCGCGCGCGTCCGGTCCGGGAGGCGGTCGCCAGCACATTGCCCATATCAGCACGTACGACCTGCGATCATGAAATGGATACCCCTCCAGGGTGACCCGAAATGTTCTCTCAAGAGTGATATTTCATGATTAACCGGGCGGGCTTGAAGAGCTGAAGCGGGGCCATGGCGCGAATAACCCATGGTTGTGCCGTCATCGTGGCGCGTGACAATGAGACACGGACCGCCCAGCCGATTGGTACGGGGCGCCCCCGGCGGACTACAGCTTCATCCAGTGCTGGTGGCACTCGTAGGCCGCGTCGTGCCTGGCGAAGTGGGCCGCTTCCGAGCGCTTTACCGCCAGGTAGGCCGTCGACCGCAGGCCGCCGAGTGCCGACATCAGCACCGAGTCGGCTTCCAGGGCGTCCAGGGCCGCGGAAAGCGAGGAGGGAAGCGGGGATACGGAAAACTCGGATCGTTTAGCTGGCGAAAGGGTCGCGGGATCGGCCAGCAGCGGCTCACTCGGGGACAGTGCGCGGCGCAGGCCGTCGAGACCCGCGTAGATGAACCCGCCGAGGGCGAGATAGGGATTGCCCGCCGAGTCGGACGGCTTGAGCTCGAGGTTGACGGAGCCGCGGGCGCCGATCGGGGAGCAGACCCGCACGGCGGCCTCGCGGTTGTCCGGACCCAGCAGGTGAAGGCGCCCGACCATGTCTGTGGGGCGAGCCGCCGGTAGCTGTTCACGCTGCCGCAGGTCAATGCCACGAGCGCGGGCATATGCGCCAGGACCCCGGCGAGGAAGTGGTAGCCGGTCTGCGACATGCCGAACCGGCCGCCGGGATCGGCGAACGCGTTGGCGCCGTCCCGCCATAGCGACGCGTGCAGGTGGGCGCCGTTCCCGGCCTGGTCAGGAAAGGGCTTGGGCGCGAAACTCGCCCATAGCCCGTGCCTGATCGCGACTGCCCTGACGGTTTCACGGAGCAGCACATGATTGTCCGCCGCACGCAGCGCGGCCGCGTGCCGGATTGGTACTTCTTGCTGTCCGTGCCCGAGTTCCGGGTAATAATGTTCGACCTCTAGACCCTGTCTATTCAGCGCAGCGACGAGGTCGATCGTATAGTCGTGCGCCAGGTGGAAACCGGTTGAAGAGTAACAGAGGCTTTCATCAATAGGCCTCAGCGCTGCGTTTTCGTGACCTTCTCGATGCCCGAGCGTGAACTCCGGCTCGAAGGCGGCCTGCAGTTCGTACCCTTCGCCGGCTAGCTCCCGGATGGCCTGCTTGAGAAAGGTACGCGAGCATCCGTCCCAGGGAGTTCCATCCGGGAGTACCTGGTCAGCGAGCATGGCGGCTGCACCGGGCGCGTAGGGCAGCGACGTGAAAGTTGAAATGTCGGGTCTTATTCGTACTTCGCCGACCGGACCCATGCCGTCAACCGGCGACAGTTCGTCCATCATCGACATCGCCATCATCGCCCGGGTATGGCCGATGCCGCTCTCGATCCGCTCCGCCAGGCGGGCGGTCGCGGCCGCCTTGCCGCGGATAATGCCGCCATGGTCGGCGTAAAGGAACCGGGTTAGAAAAACGTTTTCCTCATGCGCTTGCCGTAGCACCTCTTCCATGACGGAAAGGTATCGTCGTAATGTGCCGACACGGCAGCCCCCGCGCGAACTTCGCGCTTCCGACACCGACCGGGAGCGCGTGATCGCCATGCTCAGCGCCGCGCTGGCCGACGGCCGTCTCACTCAGGAGGAGCACTCCGAGCGGGTCTCCCGGGCGCTGGCGGCGCGGACACTCGGGGATCTGTCGCGGCTGACCCGCGATCTGGCGTCCCCCGCCGACCAGCCGGTGCGCCTCGACGGGGGCCGGGTGATCGTCGGGTTCTTCGGCACCGAGACGCGCGCGGGCCGGTGGGTGGTGCCCCCGGTGCTGACTTGCACGGCCGTGTGCGGCGAGGTCGTGGTCGATTTCACCACGGCGCTGCTCCAGTCGCGGCACGTGGTGCTGTACGCGTACGCGCTGGGCGGGCGGGTGCGGCTGATTGTCCCGACGGGGGTCGAAGTGGTGCTCGACGGCAAGACCCTGGTCGGCCGCTTCAAGGGCGCGACGGCGGACTCGGTGCCCGAATCCCCGGACATCCCCGCGATCGAGGTGCACGCGTTCTGCGTGGCGGGCGAGGTCTTGGTCAAGACCCCGCCCCGCCCACGCCGTTGGCTGTCCCTCGGCCGCCGTCAGTCGTAGTTGATCTTGCTGTAGGCGCGCAGCTTCCACAGCGACTGCTCGCTGCGGATCGACCGGATCGTCCCGGAACGCGACCGCATCACCAGCGAGTGCGTCGTCGCGCCGCCCGGCTTGTAGCGGACGCCGTCCATGAGCTCGCCGTCGGTGATGCCGGTGGCCGCGAAGAACACGTCGTCCGAGGTCACCAGGTCGTTGGTCGTCAGCACGCGGTTCAGGTCGTGCCCGGCGTCGAGCGCCTTGCGCTTCTCCGCCTCGTCGCGCGGAGCGAGCTTGCCCAAGATGACCCCGCCCAGGCACTTGAGCGCGCAGGCCGCGATGATGCCCTCGGGCGTGCCGCCCACGCCGAGCATCAGGTCGATGCCGGTGCCCTCGCGGGCGGCCATGATCGCCCCGGCGACATCGCCGTCGGTGATCAGGTGAATCCGGGCCCCGACGGCGCGAACCTCCTTGACCAGGTCGGAGTGCCGTTCCCGGTCCAGGATCACCACCGTCACGTCGTGCGGAGCGATGCCCTTGGCCTTCGCGACGGCGGCGATGTTCACGCTCACGGGCGCGTCGAGGTCGACGACGTCCGCCGCTTCCGGCCCGGTGGCCAGCTTCTTCATGTAGAAGACGGCCGACGGGTCGTACATGGAGCCGCGTTCGGCCACGGCGAGGACGGACACGGCGTTCGGCATACCGTTGGCCGTCAGGCGCGTGCCGTCGATCGGGTCGACCGCCACGTCGGCCGCGGGGCCGGTGCCGTCGCCGACTTCCTCGCCGTTGAACAGCATCGGCGCGTTGTCTTTCTCGCCTTCGCCGATCACCACGACGCCCCGCATGGACACCGAGTTGATCAGCAGGCGCATGGCGTTGACGGCCGCGCCGTCGGCGCCGTTCTTGTCGCCGCGGCCGACCCACCGGGCGGCCGCCATCGCGGCGGCCTCGGTGACGCGGACCAGCTCAAGTGCCAGGTTACGGTTCGGCGCGTGCGTGCTAGGTTCCGGAATGCCAGGGATGCCCGCCATCTGCTCCTCGTTCATGAAATCTTCCTACCCACCGCCTACGCGGCGGTTCGGTCCCAGGCCTGCGTCAACGCGTGAGTGAACGTGTCCGTCGCCTGCGCCCCGGATACGCCAAGCGCCATGTCGAAAACGAAGAACGGCACGCCGGTGATTCCCAGCTGGCCCGCTTCCTGCTCGTCACGCTTGACCGCGTCAGCGTACAGGTCACTGTTTTCCAGGATGTTTCCCACTGTGCCGGCGTCGAGTCCGGCACCGGCCGCGATCTCGGTGACCACGGGGATGTCGAAGATCTCCCGGCCCTCCGCGAAGTACGCCTGGTAGATGGCGACGAGCAGTTCGTGCTGGACGCCCTTCTCCCTGGCATGCTGGAGCACCCGGTGGAGATCGAAGGTGTTGCCGACCGGGCGCTGGGAATCGTAACCGAGGCCCTCGGCACGGGCGAGGCCGGCCACGTGGTCCTCGGCCTGGCGCGCGTCCGCCAGCGACATGCCGTACTTCTCGCTGAGCATCTCGAGCACCTTCTGCCGCCGGCCGGCCGGCCGCGGGGTCGGGTCGAGTTCGAACGACCGGTACACGACTTCGACCTGATCCCGGTGCGCAAAGCCCGTCAGAGCCTTCTCGAACCGGGCCTTCCCGACGTAACACCAGGGGCAGACGACGTCGCTCCAGATATCGACACGCATACCTACAGCCTAGAGGTCGGCGACTTACCCCCGCACACGCGCCCAACTCGCACCAGAACGGTGCCCTGACGTCAGAACGGCGCCTTGGCGTCCGGGGCACCGCCGCCCGAGCCGTTACCTCCCGTGTCGGTGTCCTGCGCCGCCATGGCGGCACTCAGCCGGGCACGGGCGCCTTCCAGCCATTCGGCGCAGATCGCGGCCAGTTTCTCGCCGCGTTCCCACAGTTCGAGTGACTGCTCGAGAGACAGGCCGCCCGCTTCGAGTCGCTTCACCACACTGGTGAGCTCGTCCCGGGCCTGCTCGTAGGAGAGGGCGTCACGTTCCGTCACGAACGTTAGCTTACCCATCCCTGTCGGGGCTCATCGCTCGCACCGTGACCTGATCTTCCGCGAAACGCACCGTGAGCTCCTCGTCATCAGCGACCGCGGCCGCCGCCCGCACTACCGAGCCGTCGTCTTTCTGCACGATCGCGTAGCCGCGCTTCAGCGTCGAGGCGGGGGAGAGCGCGAGCAGTCGCGCCCGTGTGTGCGCTACGTCATCACCCGCCCGGTGCAGACTGGCGTCCAGCGACGTCCGCGCCCGCCGCACCAGCGCGTCCACTTGCTCGGCCTGCCGCTCGATCTCGCGGACCGGGTCGGCGAGGGCCGGGCGAGAGCGAATCGCCTGCAGCCATGCGCTTTCCCGGTCCAGCCAACCTTTTACCGAACGTTCCATCCGATCGCGCAATTGGCGGATCACGGCGAACTGCTCCGCGACATCGGGCACAATGCGCTTCGCGGCGTCGGTCGGCGTCGACGCCCGCAAATCGGCGACGTAGTCCAGGAGCGGACTGTCCTGCTCGTGCCCGATCGCGCTCACTACCGGAGTGCGGCACGCGGCGACCGCCCGGACCAGGCTCTCGTCGGAGAACGGCAGCAAGTCCTCCAGGGATCCTCCGCCACGCGCGATGACGATCACGTCGACGTTCTCGTCCTCGTCGAGCCGCCTGACGGCGGCAGCGACCTCGGCGGCCGCGCTGGACCCCTGCACGGCAGTCTGCTCGACCCTGAACTTGACGGCGGGCCATCGGCGGAGCGAGTTCTCCCGCACGTCGCGTTCGGCCGCGGACTCGCGTCCGCAGATAAGGCCGATCAGGGAGGGGAGGAAGGGCAGACGCCGCTTGCGTTCGGGGGAGAAGAGCCCTTCGGCGGCCAGCTGACGGCGCAGCTTCTCCAGGCGCGCCAGTAGCTCGCCGATGCCAACGGCGCGGATCTCCAGCGCGGTGAGCGCGAAGGACCCGCGATTGGCGTTGAAGTCCGGCTTCGCGAAGATCACCACCCGGGCACCTTCGACCGGGCTGGTGACCTCGAAGACCTGACGAGTGGCGACGACTTGCACGGAAACCGCGGCCACCGGGTCTCTGAGCGTAATGAAGACGACGTTGCCGCGCTTCTTGCACTCCGCGATCTGGCCCTCGACCCAGACACGGCCGAGCCTGCCGATCCATCCGCCGACCAGCTGAAGCACGGTCCGCACCGGAGTCGGTGACTCGGGAGATGTCTCTAGTGGCATGAAACCATCCCACCACTCCGCCCGGCACGCCGCGCGGATTTACCCGCACCGCGTCCCGGCGCGCCTTCGCCCGCACACGCCCTGGGCCCGCTCACGCCTTCGCCCGCTCACGCCTTCGCCCGCTCACGCCTTCGCCCGCGCGCCCGCGACGCCACCCAGCGGGCTCGAATGCGCATTTGAGCACGCTATAGCCTGCCCGAATGCGCTTTTGAGCATCCATTGGGGCAAGCCCAATTGCGCATTCAGGCACGTTCGCCGTGCGCCCCGAGCGTGTCGCGACGGTGCTGTGGGCGGTCAGCTCTCCGACTGGACCTTAGCGATCCGCCGCTCGAACGCCGCGATGAAGTCGTCCCGGTTGGCGTGGCTCTTCTCGTAGTCGACCAGCTGGCCAAGCTGGGCGGTGGACAGGTTGCGGAGCCGAGCACGCACCGACGCGATCGTCAGGGTGTCGTAATTCGCCAGCGGAAGTTCCGCGGCCGGCGCCGCGGCCGTAGCCTCGGCGGCGGGTTCCGCCGCAGCGGCCGGCGTCGGCTCGGCGGCTTCCGCCGTCGTGGCTTCCTCCGTGGCAGTGGTGGTCTCAACCGTTGCGGTGTCTTCCGTAGTGACGGTGCTTTCCGGAGCGGCCACAGCCTCCGGGGCCTCAACGGTCGCGGTGTCCTCAGCAATTGCCCCGGCCTCGGGGGCTTGGGGCGCGGCGGCCTTGGGCGCTGCTTGCGCCGTGGCGGTCGCCTTGGCTTCCGCAGGTGCCTCGCCGGCCGTCGGCTTGCTGCGGATCTTGTCGGTGATCTTCAGGAATCGACCAATTCCCGCGAACGCGGCGCGCAGCGTACCTACCGGTGCTTCCTGCACGCGCTCGTTGACTGGCATAGTCACTCTCTCCTCGGGGGGACGGATACCACCCAGTGTGCCGTAGTGTGACGCCGACGGCTGCGTCCTTAATTAATGCGGTATCTTGCCGCCTCGTTCGCGAAACCCGCAACTCGACCATGCTTCGCAGGTACGGTCACATTTTCGGCGTGCAGGCGCACCTGCAATCTAATTCATCGCAGCCCCCGCCGGGGGATTCCCAGGCAGACCCGCGCGGCACGGCGAGGGGGGTATCTCGCCTAACATGGGAGACATGTCTGAGACCCATCGCCGGGTCCTGCTGGCAAGGCCACGAGGCTACTGCGCAGGGGTCGACCGGGCTGTGCAAGCTGTGGAGGCGGCGCTCGAACGCTTCGGCGCGCCCGTGTACGTGCGCAAGCAGATCGTGCACAACACGCACGTCGTCAGCGAGCTGACCAAGCGCGGCGCCGTCTTCGTAGAGGAAACCGACGAAGTGCCGGAAGGCGGCGTCGTGGTGTTTTCCGCCCACGGCATCGCGCCCGAGGTGCGCGAAGCGGCCAGCAAGCGTGGGCTCCGGGCCATCGACGCCACGTGCCCGCTGGTCACCAAGGTGCACAACGAGGCCAAGCGTTTCGCCGCCAACGATTACGACATCCTGCTCATCGGCCACGAGGGCCATGAAGAGGTCGTCGGCACCACGGGCGAGGCACCCGCCCGGGTCCGCCTCGTCGACGGCGCCGAAGGCGCGGCCGAGGTCGAGGTACACGACCCCGCCAAGGTGGTGTGGCTCTCGCAGACGACCCTCTCGGTCGACGAGACCGTCCAGACCGTCGCGGCGCTGCGCGAGCGTTTCCCCCAGCTGATCGACCCGCCGAGCGACGACATCTGCTACGCGACCCAGAACCGCCAGGCCGCGGTGAAGGCCATCGCCCCGGATGCCGACGTGGTGATCGTCGTCGGCTCGCGGAACTCGTCGAACTCGGTCCGCCTCGTCGAAGTCGCCAAGGACGCCGGGGCTGGCGCCGCCTACCTGGTGGACGACGCCAGCGAACTGAACGAGCAATGGCTCAACGGTGCCACCACCGTCGGCGTGACCAGCGGGGCCTCGGTCCCTGAGGTGCTCGTCAACGGAGTCATCGGGAGGCTGGCCGACCTTGGCTTCGCCGACGTCGAGGAAGTCGAGTCGGTGCAGGAACGCATGTCGTTCCAGCTCCCGCGCGAACTCCGCACCTAACCGGCGCACGCGCGGCAGCCAGAACCGCGTGGCCGCGGTTACAGGCGGCGCAGCTCGAGTACCAGGGAGACGACCTCGCGGCGCAGGCCGCGCACGAGGGCGATCGCCACGGTGAGCGCCGTTCCGGCGAAGAGCCACCAGGCCGCTTCGGCCAGCGTGACGAGTATCCCCTCGAAAATGTCGAGCGTTCCCGACGCCGTCAGCATTTCCTCTAGCAGGGTGGCGCCGAAGAACAGGAGCGGCGGCGACACCGCTACCGCGAGCAGGCTGCCAGGCCGGACGTAATACGCGGTCAGGCTGCTGGCCATGAAGAACACGGCGTAGGCGAATTCTTCCCAGTGCGCCCAGTCCGCGATCAGCAGGCCGAGAAAGCACGTCCCGAAGACGATCACCACGCCGCCCCGACCGGTCAGCCGGCCCGTCGGCCCGCGGCCGAACCGTGCCCCGGTCCGCCGCTCGGGCCGTTCGGCCCGCACGGGAACAGGGCGGGACACAACGGGGGAACGCTGCGACGTTCGGGAAGAAGGTGGCATTTAAACGGAATCCAGTTCGCCGGCTGGCAAGAGTTCCGGCGCGGACAGGGGCCGGGGTGTCTCGATCACGGCGGCCGGGGGCGGAAGCTCCGCGTCGACGATGCCCATCTCGGCCAGCCGGCGCGCGCTGACGAACACACGGCTTTCCAGCGAGCCGACGGTCTGGTTGTAGGACGCGACCACCGACGTAAGGGAGCGGCCCAGCTTGTCCACGTGGCGGCCGAGACCGGCGAGGCGCTCGTAGATCTCCCGGCCGAGGTCGAACACGGCGCGGGCGTTTTCCGACAGGGCCTGCTGCTGCCAGGCGTACTGCGCCGTGCGCAGCATCGACACCAGGGTGGTCGGCGTGGCGATGTGCACGCGCCGCGCGAGGGCGTACTCGAGCAGAGCCGGGTCGGCCTCCAGCGCGGGCGCCAGAAACGCCTCACCGGGGATGAACAGGATCACGAATTCCGGTGTGGACGGCAGCTTCTTCCAGTAAGTCTTCGAGCCAAGCTGGTCCACGTGGGCACGCAGGTGCCGGGCGTGCGCGCGCAGGCGCTCTTCACGCAGGTCCGGATCGGCTGACTCGGCCGCCTCCAGGTACGCGGCGAGCGACACCTTCGAGTCCACGACCACGTTCTTGTCGCCCGAGAGCCGGATCACCATGTCCGGCCGCGTCCCGTCGTCCACGACGACCTGCTCGTCGAAGTCGCAATGCGATGCCATGCCGGCCAGTTCCACGACGCGCCGGAGTTGGAGCTCGCCCCAGCGGCCGCGTGCTTCGGGGCGGCGGAGAGCCGTGGTGAGGGCGGTGGCGGCCGACCGAAGCTCTTCGGCGCCGCGACGGGTGAACTCAACTTGCTGGGTGAGTTCGGCGTGGGACCTGGTGCGGGCGATGTCGGAGTCGCGCAGCTGCTGCTCGACGCGGGCAAGTGTGTCCCGCATGGGGCCGACGAGTGACTCCACGTCGAAACGCTCCGCGAGCTTGCCCTCGACCAGCGCGTTCTTGTCCTGCGCCACGCGCTCGACCAGAGCGACCTTCTCCTCGGCCGCGCGGGCGCGGGCCTCCGCGGTCGCCGTCGTCGCGGCGAGGCGGCTGCGCGCCAGCAGGTAGCCGATCACCACTCCGATCGCGATTCCGGCCAGCAAGACGAACACGATCATGTCTCCAGTATCAGCACGACTGGACGTTCGGTGCGGCTGCGACACGCCCGTGAGGCCGGGGCGGCTACCGGGAACAGGCCGGGCCAGGGAGAATGGGTATTGTGCGTTCGGCCATAGACGTGCGCGCGGTCGAACTCCGCGCACGGTCAGGGATCATCACGTTGCGTGATATATCCATTACCATCGATCATGGTGAGCTGATCGCGATCATCGGCGGCAGAAAGTCCGGGAAGGAAGCGCTGCTCGAGGTCATGGGCGGCGTGCGAATACCGTCGTCGGGCACGATAGATCGCAGATCCGGAAATATCGGCTATGTCCCCACTGAAGACGTTCTGCACCCGCAGCTGCCGCTTACCCGCGCGCTCGGCTATGCCGCTTCGCTGCGGGGATTGCCGGCCGTGACCGTGGCTGAGTCGCTCGCGACCGTCGAGCTGGCAGGCCGCGCTGACAGCCTCGTCGGCGATCTCGCCCTTGGGGAGCGGCGCCGCGCGGCGCTGGCCCTCGCGCTGCTCGGCGCACCCTCATTGCTCTTCCTCGACGAGCCGGCGTCCGGCGCCGATCCGGTCGAGCACGCCCGGCTGATGCGTCTGCTGCGCGCCTTCACCGACGACGGCATGACCGTCGTGATGACCGCGACCAACCCGCCGGACGCCGAGCGCTGCGACAAGGTGGCCGTGCTCGCTGACGGCGGCCACCTTGCGTTTTTCGGCACTCCGGATGCCGCGCGCGACTACTTCGGCGCGGACAGCATGGAGGAGATCTACGAGCGGCTGGCCGGGGCCGCCGACCCGATGGCCGCCTGGTCTCGCCGATACTTCAGATTCCCCCGGACGTCCCTTGGCGACTCACCCCTGTTCTTCTTCTCGCCCGGCCGGGCGGAGACGGATCCGGACCCGGTCGGCGACCCGGAGCCGCGCCCGGTCGCGGGCGCCCGCGACGAGCCCGGGCCACGCCGGCAGCTTGCCGTCCTCGTGGCCAGGAACGCTGACGTGCTCTGCCGCACGCGGCGGCTCACCGGCGCCCTCCTGGCCGGCCCGCCGCTCGCCGCCCTGGTCGCGTTGTCGGTGCTGTTCCGGGCGGGGCCGTTCCACGGGACGGCGCTGCTGTGGCTGGCCTTCAGCGGGTTCTTCTTCGGGCTCGCCCTCGGACTTCCCCAGGTGATCGCCGAACAGGGCATCTTCCGGTACGAGCGCCGCCCCGACCCCGGCGCGTACGGCCCCGGGGTCTACGTGCTGGCCAAGGCCGCGGTGCTGCTTCCGCCGCTCATAGTCCTCGACGCGCTGTTCCTGGTGCTGCTCGACGTGCTCGGCGGGATGCCGGGATTTTCCCGCTTCGGGCCGACCTACCTGACCCTGCTGCTTTGCACGGCGGCCGCGCTGGGGACAGGCCTGCTGATCTCCGCGGCCGCGCGGGCACCGTACTGGGCCGCGATCGCGCTTCCGGCCGCGTTCTTCCCGCTGCTCCTGGCGTCGTACGGCGTCGCCGCGGGCCACGCTGGGTGGCCCGACTGGCTGCTCCTGGCGGTCGTGACGGCGGCGATGTTCGCCGCGGCCTGCCGCTACCTTTCCCGCGACGCCTAACCTGACGATGTCCTCAAGGTACTGCCGGGCGCCGGAATTAATCTCCGGAGCCTGTGCACTATAGGTGGCGTGACCAACGCATCGATCGCCACGCTGCTCACCCATTACCTGCGTCTCGCGGGGGTAACGCACGTCTTCGGGTACCCGGGGGAGAGCATTGTCGACCTCATCGAGGCGACACGTATCGAGGGGACAGGGCACGTCGGCCCGGAGACGGTCTCGGCCGTCCGCGAGGCCAGCGCCGCCTTCATGGCCGAAGGCGCCGCGATGCGAACGGGTCTCCCGGGCGTCGCCCTATCTACGCTCGGCCCGGGCTCGACCGCGCTGCTCAACGGTGTCGCCTCGGCGCATCTCGACCGGGTGCCGCTGATCGCGGTGTCCGGCCAGGTGGACAGCCGCCGCGAGCAGTACTGGACCCACCAGCTGATCGATCACGACCGGTTGTTCGCCCCGGTCACGAAGCTGGCGGCCCGCCTCGAGCCCCCGTCAGCGGACGTGGTGATCCGCAGAGCCCTCCGGACGGCCACCGCCGAGCGGCCGGGCGCGGTGCACCTGACGGTGACGCATGATTCGTTCGGGAAGGAAGTGCCGGACTCCGACGTGCGGGTTCCGCCGCTCGCGCCGGCCGCGACCACGCTGGAGTTCTCCGGACCGCCGCCGCGGCTGGGTGCGGCACGGCGGCCGGTCATCCTGGCGGGCGCGGGAGCGGTACGCTGCGGCGCCGCCACGGCTCTCGCCCGCGTGGCGGAACGCTCCGGGGTTCCCGTCGTGGTCAGTGCCATGGCGAAAGGCGTGGTGAGCGAAGATCACCCGTACTTCGCCGGGGTGCTGGACATGGCCGGCCAGCAGGTCATCTGGTCGCTGCTGGAGGAGGCCGACCTGATCATCACGGCCGGGTTCGATCCGGTCGACCTGATCACGCCGTGGCGGGTCACCACGCCGGTGCTGCACATCGACACGGTGCCGAATGTCGATCAGATCTATCCGGCCGAGACGGAGATAGTCGGCAACGTCCGCGCGGCGCTGGAGTGGCTGCTGACGCACTGGGACGCAGAGCCACGGTGGACTGAGGCCGAGGTGGCCGCGCATCGTGCGGCGCTGCGAGCGGCCTGGCAGGACGGCTATGCAACGGGGGCGCTTAACCCGTCCGATGTGGTGACCACGGTACGTTCGGCCGCGCCTCGGCAGTCAGTGGTGACGGCCGATGTCGGGTCACACAAGATCATGACGGGACAGGCATGGACAACCTACGCGCCGCGCGAAGCGCTGATCACGAACGGGCTGTCGTCGATGGGCTTCGGGCTGCCGGCGGCGATCGCGGCGTCCCTGGTGTCACCGGACGTGCCGGTGGTGTGCCTGACAGGGGACGGCGGCTTCGCGATGACGGCGCCGGAACTGGCCGTGGCGGCCCGGTACGGCCTGCCGCTGGTCGTGGTGGTGTTCGCCGACGGCGGCCTCAACCGAATCGAACTGCACCAGGCGTCGCTTGGGTACCCGCTGACGGCGACGTCGGTTGACCGGATCGACATCCCGGCCCTGGCGGAGTCCCTGGGCTGCGATGGTGTACGCGTCGAAACCGCGTCGGCCCTGGAAAAGGCGCTGTCCACGGCCTTCACCGGCCGGGACCAGCCGCTGGTGATCGAAGCGCGCATCGATTCATCCCAGTACTCGGCCCAGTTCTGAGGTTTTCTGAGCTGCCAGTAGGCCACTACACTCGCCGTACGTGAGTCTGTCTATCGGAATCGTCGGCCTGCCCAACGTCGGCAAGTCCACTTTGTTCAACGCGCTGACCCGTGCCGGAGCGCTCGCCGCGAACTACCCGTTCGCCACGATTGAGCCGAACGTCGGCATCGTCGGCGTGCCTGACCCGCGGCTGGAGAAACTGGCCGCGCTTTACAACAGCGCCCGCGTGGTGCCCGCCTCCGTGCGGTTCACCGACATCGCCGGCCTGGTGAAGGGCGCGTCCGAGGGTCAGGGTATGGGCAACCAGTTCCTCGGCCACATCCGGGAGACGGACGCGATCTGCCAGGTCGTGCGCGGTTTCGCCGATCCGGACGTGTCGCGGGTCGAAGGTTCCGTCGGCCCTGAGGGCGACATCGAGACGATCGTCATGGAGCTGATCCTGGCCGACTTGCAGACACTCGAAAAGGCTGTGCCGCGCCTGCAGAAGGAGACCAAGTTCGGCAAGGATCCCGAACGACTCGAGGTCACCAGCGCGGCCGCCGCCGCGGTCGACGTGCTGGATAGCGGGAAGACGCTGTTCGCGGGAGCGGCGGGCGCCGGTATCTCCCTGCAGTCCCTGCGCGAGCTGCACCTGTTGACGGCGAAGCCGTTCCTGTACGTGTTCAACCTGGATGTGGGGGAGCTCTCCGACGAGAAGCTGCGCAAGCAGCTGTCGTCTCTGGTGGCGCCGGCGGAGACGATCTTCCTTGACGCGAAGACCGAAGCCGATCTGACCGAGCTGTCCCCGGAGGAGGCCGCCGAGATGCTGGCCGAAGAAGGCCTGGGCGAGCCAGGCCTGGCCCAGCTGGCCTCGGCTGGATTCCGCGCGCTGGGGCTGCAGACGTTCCTGACCGCAGGTCCGAAGGAGGTCCGCGCCTGGGAGATCCCGATCGGCGCGACAGCACCCGAAGCGGCCGGGGTCATCCACACCGATTTCCAGCGCGGGTTCATCAAGGCCGAGATCGTGTCCTACGACGACCTGATGGCGGCCGGCTCCGTGGCGGCGGCCCGTGCGGTGGGTAAGGCTCGCGTCGAGGGCAAGGACTACGTGATGCAGGATGGCGACGTAGTCGAGTTCCGCCACAGTTAACCATTAGCGCGTTTCCGCAGACTGGGTCTGACCTGTAACGACACTCCGCATTACTCGGGTTTCTCGATCGTGCGCCGCCGACGCTCGCGGGCGGCTTCCCATGCGTTCCGCTCAGGCGTGCCGCTGATGCGTGGCCCATACAAGGCGTCTTGCACCTGGCTGGTCATCCGAACGTTGAGAGGGCTGCCGTCGGGTTGCCGGATTTGCAGTGTGTGCACACTAACCCCATCGTCGTCGTTGACAGGTCCGTAAAGAACAAGGAGGGTCTGTCCGCCGAGCGGGTTGTACTCGTCTGCAGGACTAAACGGTATGAAGGTCGGAGCCTCCATCAGTGGGCCCGCGTGTCCTTGCCCAATGTCACCATGCCAGCCGCCTGCCTCATCGCGGAAGGCGTAGGCGGCTTGTACGGGCCTGCGTGGAGCATTGGCAATTTGCTGGACGCGCGCCTTGGTCAGGCCAAGTCTCTGTGCGATCGTCCCGTACCCGGTCGCCGGGGTTCTCAGCGAGCTGATCGTGTCCCGCTTGATCTGGGCGACGACACTACGTGCCACCACAAGGGCGGCATCGAGCTCATCCGCTTCCCGTAGTCGGGCATAGGGTTCGGCGATCGACCGCAGGTCGGCGATCGCCTTGTCGATGGAATTCGAAGTCATGGGTAAAGAGTAATCTATACGCCATACTGCGTCAAGAGATGGCTCGCCGGCCAAGGATGCGCCACTGCCGGTGTGGTCCCGCTACTGGAAGCTCCTAACTGCTCAATGTATCTTATGATTGAGTCATCGTCAGCAAGCGTGTACTGTTCCTTCTATCGGGATCTTCCCCGTAAGTCACGAAGGATGCGAGAGTGATGAAGGTAACCATCATCGACGGAACCCCCGAGGAACTGGCCGAATATGAGGCACGGACGGGCCTGATTGGGCGCTCGCATGTCGCTGTGGACGTTTCCGCGTCAACCGACGACGTGATCGCCGAGGGCGTCAGGTCCTTCATCTTGGACCGGGCGCGCACACAGTTCATCGGGGAGCAGGTCGAAGCTTATGTGCGCCGGGTCCTGGGCCTGGGCGGGACGGAAGTTGAGATCGGTACCTCGGCGACCAGCAAGGACGGCCAGGCCAATTACTTGCGCATCTACGACGCTGGGTCGCGCCGCTTCGGCGCGGTCGCCTACGTCAGTGCAACGAATGCTGGCCTGACTCTGAGGCTGACCAAGGATGACGTGGTGGGCATTACCGGTGCCGGCATTAAGCTCCGCGAGGTCAAGGAGAACAACGGCTACCAGGTCAATTGCGCGCTTAAGACCTCAGAGTCGTTGGACCTGGCCGTCAAGTTGACGCTGCGGGCACTCGAGAAGGTCCGGTGAGCGACGAACTGAGGCAGCGCTTGTCGCCCTGCTGGCCGAGGGCCTGGCGGACACGTCACCCGGCAGCGTTTGGATTGATCTGGTGTCAGCCGATGACTGACGGCGACGTGGTCGAATTCCGTCACAGTTAACCATCTCGACGTAGAGAGGAGGCCCGATGTCGCGCGACATCTTCGTCCAGGACATCCCCCCTGGACTCGCGAATGTCGAGGACATTCCCGACGACTGGGAGCCGTCGCTTCTCGCGTTCGGACACGATGACGTAGTTAGGGCTGTTCGCGCTGCTGCGCCCGAAGGTGCCGTCGTCGTCAGCGACCCTGAGTGGCTCCAGGTGGAGTTTTCAGGGGTCGACCTTGAGGTGAACGTATCGCATGAGTCGCCGCTAGAGTCGTTTGCCATTCACGACCGATCGGCTGATGCCGCAGCGGCTAACGCCTTCGTCCGGGTGCTCCTCGACCGACTGGGAGCCCGAGCCTTCGATCCCGAGTCTCCGACGGGCCTCTTCGGCCACGGATGAAGAGTCTGGATTCGGTCGAGTTCAGGTTCAATGTGTAACGGCATCGGCTTGCCGCTGGTCAGGTCCGCAGGCGTAACGAGCTAGGTCCCACATCCGACTCTTCGGCCTGGCCGCTGTTCGTCATTGCGATCCCGTAGCCACCAGCGTCGCGGTGATGGGTTCGAGCTCGGCGATCAGCTCGTCGAGCTCGGCGGGGGAGAGCGCGTCGTAGGGCGGGACGGCGAGCTCGTCGGTGAGGGCTTCGATGCGTTTCTTAATCTCGCGGCCCGCGTCGGTAAACCAGCCGTCGGTGTCGACAAGTCCGCGCTCGCGCAGCCCGTCCATGACCTCGGCCAGCCGCTTTTTCGGCAGGTGGTGGATGCGTCCGAACGACTCCGGCGGGTGGATGCCCAACTCCAGCGCGGAGAGCACGTGGGCCTCGGTGCCGCCGATGCGGGCGCTGACGAGAGCGGCGACGTGCCCGTCGCAACGGTGCTCGCGCAGCATGGTCGCGGAGTGCCAGAGCCGGGCGACTGGGTCGCTGGGCACCGGAAGGGTGCGCATCCCGGCGTACATTACCCGGCCTTCCGTGGGCGCGCTTGTCGCGGCCTTGGTGGTCAGGTCGGCGGCGCGCGCCAGGCCGGGGGAGCCGGCCAGCTCGTCGCCGAGGATCCGTCGCAGGGAGGCCGTACTGCCCCGTTCGCGTGCGGCGATGGACGCCTCGGGTGGGATCGTCTCCCATGCGCTCGGGATGTGTCGCGCGGCCTCACCGTCGGCGAAGCTGTAGAAGGCCGCGTGCACGACTTGGGCCGGCACCCGCCCCAGTGGCGCGGCGCGGCTGGCGAAGTAGCCGTCCCAGTAGGTGCGGTGGCCGAGCGCGGCCAGCTCCTCGTTGCACTCGTTGGCGAAGAAGGTGACCAGGCAGATCGGCTCGAGGAGCTCGAACATGCGGCGGGCGGTTGTCGCGTTCGGCATAACCGATCAGACGGGGCGAGGCCCTCGGATTCATCGGTCTGCCGAGTGAAGGTCGGCTATAAGCGGGCCGGACTCCCCTGCGACGGGTTATGCGCCCGCTTCGGCCACGGCTCGCCGGTTCGGGCTGCGCGCGGGCGGCCGGTCAGCGCGAACCAGCCGATAAGCGCGGCCGGGTAAGCGAAGTAGCCGAACCGGGAATTGGGCGCGAGAGTGAACAGCAGCGTGAGTCCGAGCGCGATATACACAGTGGCCGCCAGGATGTCCCGCGGCGGCCGTCGGACGAGTGACGCCGCGATCCCGAGGGCGCCCACGAGCAGCAGGCCGAGAGCGGCCATCCGGCCGGGTGTTCCGGTATCCGCCAGCAGGTGGCCGGGCAGCGGGCTGGCTGCCGGGGTCAGGTGGTGGGCCAGCCCCAGCGGGTAGGCGATGATGTTGTCGAAGAATGCGCCTGGCTGAGTGACGAGCACCGGGGCGAACGCGATGGTGAGGATCGCCGCGGTAGCGATCGCGGCGCCGGCGAAGCGAACGGCCGCGCGGATACCGATTCGGCTGGCGAGCATGGCCGCGATAACGGGGACGGCGGGCCAGGCGGTGGCCTTCATCGCACAGGCGATGCCGATGGCGAGGGCCGCTAGGCCGTTCCAGGTGATCCAGCGTACGGTCGCGCTCTCGCGTGCCGCTTCCGCGCCGCCCGCCACTGACCGGCTGGCACACGCCAGGGCCACGCAGATCAGCGCGATCACCGGCGGATCGGTGGTGCCAAGGGCGATGGGAAGCGCCAGCACTGGCGTCACCAAGGCCAGGGCGGTCTTGCGCAGCAAGGGCCTGGCTTCCGCCGCCCGGCGCCAGGACAGGTGCGGCAGGGCAACCCGTATCGCCACCGCGGTGAGCACCAGGGTGGTGACCGCCATCCACGATTCCGGGTTGCCGAGGATGCCCGGCAGCCTGGCCATGTACGGGAGCCCGAAGACCGACATGGCGGGCAGGTAGGGGTTGTAAGACTGCGCGGATACCAGCTGCCCGGAGGCGAGGTACGGGCTCCCATGGTGCAGCAGCAGGAACGCCGCCCTGGCCACTACGACTGGTTCCTCGCCTGGTTGCCAGCCGATCGACAGCCAGATGGTCGGGGCGGCCACGGCGCCGCACACGCCGATGAGCAGCGGCAGCGCGGACCCGCGCCACCGCCAGGCGGTGAGGGCGGCGACGGCGTAGCCCGCAGCCGCCCACGCACCCCATACCTGACTTGGCCCCCGAGTGACGATGGCCATGATGACGGCGTAGACGGCGAACAAGGTGAGCCACCAGGCGAGGTAGTTCTGGTGCGCTTGCCCGCTCGCCCGTATCACCCGATGCCTGGCCCGCTGGACGCTGGGGCGCGGAAGAGGTAGTTGCGGGTTTCCGGCACTACGCGGCTGGCTTCGTGCCAGCCGTTCTGCCATGTGTGCATGGTGTAGCCGCGCTCCAGGAGCCAGCCGGAGACGTCCTCCGGGGAGTGCCCGTAGCGCGCGATGTGCCGTGCCTCGATCTCGATAAGCATCGTCGGCCGGTGCGTCTCGATGATCTCCTTGCCGCCTTCCAGTACTTGCAGTTCCGCGCCTTCCACGTCGACTTTAACGAAGTCGACGTGGCTGATCGACTGGCGGGCGCAGAAGTCGTCAAGCCGCTCCACCGTCACGGTGACCGGGACCTGGCCGTAGAACTCGGCATTCGAGTCCGGGCCCCCGGCCTGCCGCATCAGGTAGGAGCGGCCGGTGACCAACCCGTACTTGCCGTAGGGCACGCTCAGTGACGCCGTGCCCGCCTCCGCGCCCAGCGCCAGGCAGTGGTGATGCACGTTGCCAGCCTGTCGCGCGTTGAGGAGACTGGCCCACAGCAGGTGGGCGAACGGCAGCGGCTCGATACTGTGCACCTGGCCATTCGGGCCCGCCAGGCGTGACAAGACCGTTGTGTAGAGATCGGCGGCCGATCCCACGTCGATGCACACGCTGCCCGGCCGAACGAGGGGCCGCAGGCCGCACATCTCGCTTTCCAGGTATGGCGTCCACCGGGCGAGCGATGTTACTGCCGACGCGGTCAGCCTGTGCCGTACCGTCGTAGGTCGACTGCCAGGCTTCGTGCTGCTCACGTGCTTCCTCCAGAAGATTGTCAGAGTCTCTTAAGGCTCCCGCTGACTTCGGCTCAGACATCTTTGAGGCAGGGCTCCCCAAATGTCAACGGAACTCGCATAACCGCGAGAATACTTCACGAGTATTCTCGCAGATAGTAATGGTTGAACCGGGCGTGACCAGCACTCGCCGGCAACGAGTCAGGCCGGGAATCCCGGTGGGCGTGATTGTGGTCACTTTGCCCGTGCCCCGTTAACCGTAGGGAACATCAGGCGAGAGCAACAGGCGGCTGAGCACCGTTTTCCAGGTGTGGTTAGCGGCTCCCTCGGGGTGGGGCTGAGTACACCCCTGGCGGGAGGGGCCTACGGCGTGGGGCCGTCGCCCGTGATGCCGGGCCAGCCTCCGTTGAAGTGCAGCAGCGCCAGTGTACCGGTGGCGAGGGTTAGCCAGCGGGTGAGCGAGTTGCGGGGCAGCAGCGCTAGCGTGACCCACGCGATCGAGGTGTACCAGGGCAGCGACCATGGCGCCACGATCACCCAGGCGAACGTCAGCGCGCAGGTCGCCGCCAGGACGGTCGGCACATCCGGCGACAGCCGGTTGTACAGGTACCAGGCCAGCGCCAGCATCAGCGGTGCCCACGCGATGCCGATCACGGTCGTGACGGTGGGCAGGCTCTGCGGATCGATCGCCCGCGCGCATACCGGGATCAGCCGCCAGACCGGTGAGCCCACCAGCTTGGACGCCGTCCAGACTGGCTTGAGGGCGGTGAATCCCCAGCTGAAGAAGTACAGGGCAGCGGTCGTTACCAGTGCCGTCGCCGCGGTCCGGGCCAGCCGCGCCCAGGCGCGGTCGTGGATCAGCGGGATGGCGATCCCGAGCGCCACCAGTGCCGCGTTGATCTGGATGCCGCCGGAAATGCCGACGAGGAGGCCGACGACCAGATCGTGCCAGCGCCGGGCGCAGCGCCGGGACACCACGATGGCAGTGATCGCGGCGAGCGCGAGGTAGTTGTCGAGGTGGCCGCCCATCACGAACTCCACGATGAGGAGCGGATTGGCGATCCACAGCAAGACGGCGCGCACCGGGTTGGCCGCGGTGCGCAGCAGGATGTAGCCCACCGCAACGAAGGCCGCGGCCGTCATGACCATCAGGGCCCAGATCGTGAGCCACGGCCTCGCCCCGCCAATTTCCGCCGCCAGCAAGTGCGTCCACGTGGCGATCGGCCCGTAGACCGACGGGGTGTTCCGCCATTGCGGGCTGACGAGTGCGGTGTACGGATTGTGCATCCCGCCGGGAAGCTGGCTGGGGGTGACTACGTACGGGTTTAGGCCGAGAGAGGCGATACGCCCGTAAGCGGCGTAGCTCGCGACGTCCGCCGAGCCGACTGGCGTGATGTTCACTAGCACCGCTACGGCGCCGGCCGCCGTCCAGAACACCTTGCGCGGGCTGGGGGACCAGCCCCGGCTGTTAGCCCAGAGCATCATCGCCAGGCCGAGCACGGACAGGACGATGGACGCGGACATGAGGCCGTCCTCGAGGCCATCTCCGAGGACTGGCATCCCGATGTAGTGCTGCACCGCCGCCGTGAGCGGGAGCAGCACCGGCAACGTCACCTGGCTGGGGTTCGGCGCGGTGGCGCACAGGCCGGCGAACGCTACGCCGAACAGCCCCAGCGCACTCAGCGCCACGGCTGGCAGCGGGCGGGCAAGCGGAGAGTGCGCCAGCACCTTGATGAGACGGCCCATCAAGGCCTCGACGCGCCCTCCCGGGATCGGCGGTTCCGCGAGTTGCCGCGGCGGATCCACCAGCACGGTCACGAGACTCCTACTGAACGGTGGTCGCGGGACCAGCGAGGCCGCACGCCGAAGCGCATAGGTTGTCGCCAGCCGCCAGGCCCGCGGGCCGGCCTGTACCGCTCTTACTCAGTACCACGACATGCGCTTTCATGCTAGGGCACACGCACGGCGCTGACGTCACGTCAACGCGGGCAACGGCAAACTGGCTTCCACTGACGGATCGTGAGACAGCTGCGTCCTCTGAGTCACCTTCAGTTCAGATTTGACGTCTGACCACTTGACAGCACTTACGGGGCAGATGTGCCTACACGTCAAATGGATTGGATCGATGGCTCCGTCGCGGAAAAAGAATTGCGCTGCGACACGCCCGAGATGTCCGGCTCGCGAACTTTTTTGGTGTCGGGTCGGCGGCATACTGGTCGATGGCACGGCTATGAATCGGTGGACGGCGCGCGCGGGAGCGTGCCCATCCGTGGTACCCCTGCCACGGGATGAAGCCGATTCGGCCAGCACGAATGCCGTGCCGGTGCGCGCGTGTAGGGGCCTGGATCGCCTGGTTGAGGGCGGACCGGACCGTTGGTTACGCTATGTATTGAGGCTTCCGCGACTGTTGATCATGGTGTGTGGCCGTAACCAGCGAAAATTAAACATTGCCCGATTTGAGATGAACCACTATCGTAGCGGTTGCGTATCTCTAAGTGACGAGTTACGTTCAACAAGCAGGCTCCCGCGCTGTGGCGGACCTGGAACAGAGGGTCAGGTGTTACTGGAGACAACTCCAGTAAAGAAGGGTGTGCTTTGTTAGGGTCCAATGGTCCACGTGCGGCCGGTTTTTGCCGCACAATGGAGCACGAGACCGGCAGGAAGCACGCCCGTACCTGGCTGCCAGGCACGGGAGCGGGCGGAGGTGTCAGTGGTGCGCAGGTCTAGCGTTGCTAGCCTCGATGGCGGTACGGAGTCGGCCGTGTACGGGGAAGAGTCCCCGACGGAACGTGGCCGTTCGAATCCGGCCGCCAAGTCGCCGTGGAGCGGCGGCGGCGGACGCTGGATGGTCTGGCCGCTGCGCGTCATCCTGTGGGTGGCGATCCTCGTCATCGCCTATCGCGGAATCACAGCGATCGTGCTGAACGAGACCCCGTCCTCAACTAACAGCAGCGGCACCACCCCCCCGGTGACCTCCGCGCCGACCAGCTTCCCGGTGACGTTGGCGGAAGCCTACGCCCTTCAATTCGGTCAGGTCTACCTCAACGCCAGCCCAGCCTCGGCGAACCAGCGGCAGCAGGAGCTGGCCGCCTTTATCCCGGCGAGCGAGAGCCAGCTGGACCCGCAGTTCGGCTGGAACCAGTCGGGGACGCTGACGCTCGGGTCCGAGCAGGTCGCCAGCATTAGCGTGCGCAGTTCGACGACGGCGGTCGTCACGCTGCTGGCCACGGTCAATGGCAGGCAGATGGAACTGGGTGTCCCGGTCTATTACGCGGGTGGATCCCTCGCGATATCCGGCCAGCCGGCGTGGCTCCCGGCGCCCGCGGCCGCTCAGCTCCCCACCCCGCAGCCCGTCAACGCCGACCAGAACGCCGAAACCGAGCTGAAGGCTCAGCTGCCGCAATTCTTCGAGGCCTACGCGGCGAGTAGCCAGGACCTCGGCCGTTTCCTCGCCCCCGGAGCTTCCGTCACCGGCCTGGGCGGCGCGGTAACCTACGGCACGATCAACGCCATTACGGTCCCACAAGGTGGCGCATCGCGCGACATCACAGTAACGGTCACGTGGCTACTCCCTGATCAGGGAAAACAAGGCGCACCCACGCTTGCTACCACTTACGACATGTCGGTCGTCGACCAGCAAAGCGGGAAATGGTATGTAGAAGACATCCGTGCATCTACGCAGCCGATGGGAACGCAATGACTCTGGATCTGTCATTCATCGCGGCGCGGTCTGCCGGCCTGCGCCAGCGGTTGCGCGCGGTCGCGGATGCCTCAGGGTCATTGTCTGCCCGGTGTCCCGCACGAGACCTAAGGCGTCCCCGACAGCACTCTGATGTACACGGAAGGAAAAAGTCATGTCCCTGCAACTCCTAGCCGCTGCTCCCGAAGCGGCTGGAATAAGCACCCAAGGTCTAGTCACCTATCTGCAGAGCCTTTTCGGTCCGCTATTCCTGGGAATAGTTGGTATCGTGGCGCTCTTCTTCCTCTTCACGCGCGAGATCACCCGGTTCGTGCAGTTCATCGTCCTCGCCGTCGCGATCGCCGTGGTGTTCTACACCCCGGGCATCGTCCAGACGCTGGCGACGGGAATTGCCAACGCGCTCGGCGTCCACTGACAAATTACCGCTGAGGAGCGCATACAGGTGGACCTGCCCACTTATACGAACATCTGGCGGATCGAGAAGCGGCTCTACAAGCTCTACGACTTCAGGCTGCCTGCGCCGCTGCCGATCAACTGGATTGCCGTATTTGCCGGGATAACGGTACCCTACATCCTTCTCCTGATCGTGATCGGGTTGCCATTTAACCACACCCTGGTATGGCTGTACGTGCTTCCGCCGGGTGTTCTCACGTGGCTCACTACCCGTCCGGTCATCGAGGGTAAAAGGCTCCCGGAACTCCTGGAATCGCAGGTCCGCTACTTGGCCGAGCCGCGCGTGTGGACTCGGCTCGCACCGCTCGGTGAAAAAGATCAGGTAGCCGTTACGGCCCGGGTCTGGCACAGCCGCCGGATTCCCCGGGAGCAGGAGGCGGCCGAAGGGGCGGTGGTCGCGCGGCGCGAACGTGGCGTTCTCGCGCGCCGGACCCCGCGAACCGCTGCCCAGCCGGCGTTCGCCTCACCCACTGGAGTCACGGCCGGTACCGCCAGCCTCACGTCGCCGGACCTCGCGCTGGCAAGCACGGCCGGAACCGTGCACGGGCCGGGCCCGAAGGCGGCCCCGCCCGCGAAGGGAACGGGTTCCGGGAAGGGGAAGCGGTCCGCGAAGAAAGCCGGGTCCGCGAAGGGAACCGGACTCGCCAGCAGGCTTGGCGGCAAGGGAACCGGGCCCGCTAAGTCGCGTGCCGGAGTCGGCCGGACCGCGACCCCGCGATCGACGCTCCGCCCGGCCGCCCGCGGTTACGACATGGGCGAGCCACTGGAACTGCCCGGCCTGGCTCCCGACCCGGAGTCGCTCGCCACGAGGCAGGACGGGCCCGCGCCCATCCTCCCGCCGGCCTTGCCGGGGGAGTCGTTCATCGGGGTTCCGCTGCCTGGCGCGTTCTCCGCGCCCTACCCCGTTCAGCCGCCGGCGCCTCCGCTCAGCCCGGTTACCGCTCCGCTGTCGGCCACCCTGGCGCCGCACGCCACCCCGACGGTGTTCCCCGGCCAGCCCGCTCCGCAGGTGCCCACCGCACCGGACCGCCTGGCCGGTCCGGCGAACCCGCTCGCACCGGCCGCCCCCGTTACCGAAAGTGCCCCGCCGGCCCCGGTTGTCGTGAGCAGCCCGGCCGTTCCCGCTGAGTCCGCGAGCACCAGCGTCCCTGCCAGTGGCGATGTTCCCGCCGAAGCGGGTAAGCCTGGAACCGGCATCGCCGCGCAGTCGCAGGCTCCAGTACGGGCCCGGGGAGGCGGTCCCACTCGCCTGGAAGTGGCCCATAGCGATACCGCCAATCGTCGTTCTCCGGGCGACAACCAGACTTCTCCGCCGGCTTCGGGCCCGACCTGGCCGGGCCCGGTGGCACCGCTGCGCTCCTTGCGCCCTTCTGCTCCGCCCGCCGCGCTGGCCGGGCCGGCGACCCCGCCCGCGGCTCCGTCCGAACCCGTGAGCCCGCCCACGGTGTCGGCCGGCACGGTGACCCGGCCCGCCCTGCCGGCCGGACCCGTCACTCCGGCCCCGGCCCCCGCTATGCCCCCGGCGGCCCCCGTTACGCCCAAGACACCGGCCGCGCCCGCTCCGGCACCGACGCTCTCGATTCTTGAGGCTCTCACGCCTTCGGCACCGCCGCCCCCGCTAGCACCGCCTGGGAAGGCAGGTCCTGAGAAGGCAGGTCCAGAGCAGGCAGCTCCTGAGAAGGCAGAATCTGAGAAGGCAGAACCTGACCACAGGGCGCCCGAGAAGACGGCGCCTCCAACGACCGAGTCTGCGGTGCCAGCGTCAACGGCGGCCGAGCCCGCTGCGCAAGCACCGTCAGCAGCGCCCACGCCGGTCAGGGAACCGGCGGCTCTAGCTGCCCCCGTGTGGCCGACAGGCCCAGCCGGACCGGTCGTACGGGAGCGGTCCATCGCGCCCAGGGGTCCGGTCACCCGGGAGACCCCCGCCGCGCAGGGCACACAGCAACCGGGCACACAGCAGCCGGGGACACAACGGCCGGCACTGCCGCCGACCATCGCCGCTGCAGCGGCCGAAACAATCGCACGGCCGCCGGCGATCGCGAAGCCGCCCGCCTCCGGCAACCAGCTAACTACCGGCAGCCAGCCGGCCAACGGCAGCCAGCCGGCCAACGGCAGCCAGCCGGCCAACGGCAGCCAGCCGGCCAACGGCAGCCAGCCGGCCAACGGCAGCCAGCCGGCCAACGGCAGCCAGCCGGCCAACGGCAGCCAGCCGGCCAAC
>Ga0210389_10000905_pt1 | contig 25036 bp, 22 predicted proteins | sample IncBWH28OmetaG_FD_160127 | JGI IMG/M metagenome (GOLD analysis project Ga0210389, IMG submission 160127) | Forest soil microbial communities from Barre Woods Harvard Forest LTER site, Petersham, Massachusetts, United States - Inc-BW-H-28-O ...
GACGATCGACATCGTGCCGAGCAGCGCCAGCATGCCGAGGCCGCGCAGGCGCGCATGCAGCCAGTCGGGACGTTGCTTGAACGGCACGTGCCAGATGCGGTTGAACGCGTTCTGGGTGGCGCCGGTGATTCCGAGGCCGGCCAGCAGCGAGCCGACCACGCCGATCGCTACTCCGGCGCCGCTGCCCGTCAACGAGTGCAGTTTCAGCTGGTCGCTGATGATGGGGAACTGCCCAAGCGCACCGTCGAGGATCCGCCGCTGCTCGCCAGGGTCGCCCTGGAGCACGAAGCCGAGGATTGTGACGAGCACGAGCAGCAGCGGGAACAGCGACACGAAGCCGTAGTAGGCGATCAGCGCGGCCAGCTGCCCGGCCTGGTCTTCGCCGAACTTCTTGATCACCGCCGCCACGAACGACACGCGCCGGCTGCGCTGCTGGCGGCGGTCGAGCTCGTGCAGGCGCTCGGTGAGGCTCACCGCACCCACGCGAGGAATTGGGAGGGGGGTATGGGGCGCTCGGCACGCGACATCCCCATGTGTCTACCCGATCCCAGCAGGCGGCGCGCTCCTCGGCCGCCCGCTCGCCTTGGAGCCCACGTGCCGGCGGCGGTCTCGATCCGGTCGAGCAGGTGGCGTTCGTGTCCCGAGCTAAGCGCGAACTGCTGCTGCGGGTGCACCGCCACCGGCTGCGGCGGGAGGACCTGGAGGACTGCTACAGCCAGGCGACGCTCGAGCTGGTCGCCCACGTACGCCGCGGTGGACGCTACGCCAGCGCTCTGCACCTAGCCAATGCGCTCGAGCAACGGCTCGTGTCGCGGGTCAATGACCGCCGACGCGCGCTGATGGGACGTAGCCCGATGCAGGCGGCGCTCGAGGCGGCCGCACCGCTCGACGGCCCCGATGGCGAGCGGGTGGAGGTAGCGGATAACCGCGCCGAGCTGGAGACGCTCGTGCAGTTGCGCCACCAGCTGCGCGAAGTTATCTCCCACTCGCGCGAGCTGACACACGACCAGCGGCTGGTGTTGGCAGCACAGCTCGACGGTGTGAATCGCGATTCGTTCTGCCGCCACTACGGCTGGTCGGGCGAGAAGTACCGCAAGGTGGCACAGCGCGCGCGTGCTCGTCTGCGAGCACTGAGCGCGCTCGAGCAGACCGACGTCCCGACTCGTGTCCCGTCCGCAGCGCGCCCGTCGTAGGGGAGATCAGGGACCCCCTATGTGCATTCATCCCCCCACTCATAGGCGCGTCCCCTGGGACGCCGGCGGCCGGTTGAACGGACGGTCGCACGGTGACTCCCATCCGCGCGCAAGCGGCCGGGAGCCGGAGTTCTCCCCGCCCCGGCTCTCGGTCGCCCGCGTGCCTCGCCAGAAAGTCATTACGTGACACTGCTGCGTCGCGCGCCGCGCGAGGTCTACCGCGTGTACGACGAGGAGGAGTTCTTCGCGTGCCCGGTTGACCCATTCGCCGACACCGAGCGCCTGGTGCACACGTCACTGCCGCGGGTTGTGTCTCGCGGCCTGACGCTGCGCAGGCTCGCAGGCTCCACGATGCTGATCGCCGTCGCCGGCGTGCTCGGGAGCCTTGCGATTCTCGCGGACCGCGCGCAACCGCCGGCAGGACGTTCGCAGACTCGCGAGATAGCGGCCAGCGGCTCAGCAGACCGCCCCCGGCTCGCACAACCTCATTTGTACCGCAGCCTGGCTCGCCTCAACGAGCCGGCTGGCCGTGATTCGACAGAGCACCGCGCGAGACACGGCGAGCTCATCCCGGCTTCCACAGAGTCCGCCCCGGGATCGCTACCCATCGCTGCGGCACCTGTCCCCACACCTGCGCCCGCACCGGCTGCGGCGCTCGTCTCGGCTGGGGCGCCCGGCCGGGCCGAGTTCGGCTTCGAACGGGCGGGTCGCCAGTGATCGACGAACACAGCCACGCGAGGGTGACCCTTGTGACCCGCCCTCTCTGGCGGATTCGCCTGGCGCGCGAACTACCCCGCTACACGCTGGCTGCGGTGTCCGTGGCCGGGCTGGCGGCGAGTGCGCGCTTTGCGATCGCTCCACCGACATCGGCATTGCCGGCGGTGAGCGCGCGCCAGCCCGTGCAGGCGGACCGGGCGGCGGAAGCCTATGCGGCGCTGTTCGCTCGTCGCTATCTGACCTGGAACGCGGCCGAACCGCAGACGAGCGCACAGGCGCTCGAACCGTTCCTGGGGTCCGGACTCGAAGCCGACGCCGGCCTACAGCTACCAGCGAGCGGAGAGCAACGGGTGGAATGGGCCGAAGTCGTCCAGGCGCGCGCCGCGGCGCCGGAAGAGCAGGTTTACACGGTTGCCGCGCAGACGGACTCCTCGGGGCTTCTCTATCTGACCGTGCCGGTCTCGCGCACCCCGGGCGGTGCCCTGGCACTTGCCGGTTATCCGGCGTTCGTCGGCGCGCCAGCGAGCGGATCGCCGCATCCGCCGGCTCATCTGCGTGAAGTCACCGAAGCGACGCTCGCGACCGTGGTGCAGCGCGCGCTTCGCAACTACCTGGCGGCTTCGGCCAGCGAGCTTGCCGCCGACCTGGCTCCGGGTGCCCACGTATCGCTGCCGGGCATGCCGCTGACGCTCGCCTCGCTACAGCGCCTGGACTGGGCGCCCGAAGGCAGCGCCGTGCTCGCGACCGTACAGGCGCAGGACGGACGCGGAGCGCGCTACACGCTCGCCTACGAACTGAACGTGGTGCGCGAGCAGGGGCGCTGGGAGATCTCGGCCGTACAGACGGATCCCGATGCCTAGACCCACGAACAGAGGAGAAGCGATGAATAAGAGGTGCCCGAGATGGCTGCTCGCCGTGGTGGTGGCGTGCTCGGTCATCGCGACCACACCGTCCATTGCGCAGGCCGCGGTCGCGAGCCCAACCCAGACGGTGGTGCCGGCGGCGAGTGGTGAAGGGGCCAGCACGCTTGAATCGGCGGCGGCCAAGGCCGGGGAAACCGGGCGCGCGGTCGCAATGAGCCTGATCGGGCTTGCGTTCGCGGTGGCAGCGACGGTGCTCGCGTTTCGACGCGACTTCAAGGAGGCCGCCGGCGTGTTCGCCGTCGGCATCGTCTCGGTGCTGCTGGCCACGCCGGCGGGCGTGAGCCTGCTGCGAGACACGGTCGCGTCGCTGTTCGGATCGCAATGACAGAGATCCGCTCCTATCGCAGGGTGTTCGATCTTGAGCGGCGCATCTACAGCGTCGATCGGCTGCGCCTGAACCCAGCCGGCGTGCCGGTGAGGGGGGTCGTGTACTTCCTGGCGATCCTCGTGGCTGTCCTACTCGGGGGTGAGCTGCCGCTACTCGGTGGCCTCGCTTCGGGGTTGCCGTGGTATGTCCACGACCTCGCCCTGCCCGCGGCACTCGCAACGGTGCTGAGCGTGATCCGTGTCGAGGGCCGGGTCTTCCATCTGGCGGCGCATGCGCTCGTGCGTTACTGGGTTGGCCCGCGACGAGCGATCGGAACGCGCACGTGCGAGGCGCTCGGGGCGCAGTGGCGGCCGGGTGAGCTGATGATGCTGCCCGACGGCTCCGACGCGCGTCCACGACGGCTGCGCTACACCGGGCCGGGAGCCGTGCTGGTCGCGATCGAGCACGAGCGCCGCGGGCGAGCGCTCGAGCGGGGTGGGCGGGGGGTCGGACGCCCGGGGCGACGCGTCGCGCTCAGGCTCGCCGCCACGGAGTCGGCCCGACCGCTGGAGCGTGCGGCGGTGATCAGCCTCGGACGCGGCACACGGTTGCAGGTGGATTCGAGCGAGCGCACGCGCGCCTGACACGCGGTGGGTCCGCCGATCGCCTTCGTGTACGGCAACTGCGTGTTCGCCACCGGACTCGACGATGTGTGGGCGGCGTTCGTGGTCGAGACCGCCTCGTATGCGTGGCTCACAGACGAAGGCAAGCACGCCTGCTTCCTGGCGCTGATCGGCGCGCTCGAAAGCATCGAGGCGGATCTTCAGATCGTGCGCGTCGGACGTCGCTGGGCGCGCGAGCGCTACGCCGAGGCGGTGCGCGGCGAGACCTCGGCCGGCACGCACGAGCGCGCGCGGGAGCGCTACCTCGGGGAGCACCTCAGGCGCATCGGTGACGTCGGTGGCGCTCAACCGGTGCTGTTCGTGATGGTCAGCCTCGGTGAGCCCGAGCGCGACGTTGCCTCATACGTCTCGCGGGCAGCAGCGGAGCATCCGCGGGAGTGGGGAAGACGGCTCAGGCGCACGTTCACCCTCCAGGATCGCCGCACGCTCCCGATCGCCGAGCTCGAGCGTACGAGGGTTCGCGCCGACCAGATGCACGCGCGCTTGACCGACTTCCTGGCGGTGCGCGAGGCGCGCACCGTGGAGCTGCAGTGGCTCATGCGTCGGGCTTTCTGCAGAGGGCTCGGCGAACCGCTGGTGGACGGCCTGCACGAGCCGCGGGCGCTCGTGTTCGAGCGCAATGACGAGGCGCTCTTGGCGCCGCTCGAGGGCGACGTGCTGCGTTGGCTGGACGGTTACGTTGAGAACCGCGGCAGGACCCTGAAGGTCGTCTCGGAGCTCGGCACGAGCTGGCAGGCGCAGCTCGTGCTGGGAGCGCTCCCGGAGCTCACCCGCTTTCCGGGAGCGGGCGCGGAGCTGATGTTCGCGCCGGTGGAAAGCCTGCCGTTCGGCGTCGATCTGTCGCTCAACGCCCGTTTCCTGCCCAACGAGCTGGCGCTCAGGATCGCTAGGCGACGCATCCAGGACGCCGATCAGATCGTGCGCGCGGAGTCCGTCGGCGAGCAGGGGGTCTCCGATCTGGGCTACGAGCGCACCCAGGAGGCGCGAGACCTGCTCGCCTACCTGCAGGCCTCGAGCAAGCCGCCGCTGCTGCGTGCCACGCTGGCGATCGCCGTGGCAGCCGACGGCGAGCAGGAGCTCGAGGAGCGCGTCGAGAGCTGCAGACGAGCCTACGGTGAGATCCGTCTACACCGACCGCTCGGCGACCAACTGCAGCTGTTCCTCCAGCACCTCCCCGGCCAGCGGACGCGGTTGGCGGGATACGACGACACGCTGACCGTCGAGCAGGTCGCCGCGATGATGCCGACCGCCAGCCACCGGGCGGGCTCGACCAAAGGCTTCTATCTCGGCCACACGCTCAGTGGCTCGCGCCAGCCGGTCACGTTCAACCTCCGAGAGGGCTCCGAACGCGACCGCAACACGACGATCCTGAGCGTGGGGGCGCTTGGGTCCGGCAAGACCACGCTCGCGCAGAAGCTCGTGTACGAGGGCTTCCTGCAGGGTGCGCGGGTGATCGACTGCGACCCCAAGGGCGATCACCGCTTCCACCTGCTCGCCGACGTCGCCCCGCATGTGGAGCTCGTGACACTCCGTCCGGACCCGGCGCTGCGCGGGATGCTCGACCCCCTGCGCGTCGCGCCCGAGCACCTGCGCCAGGACGCGGCGGTGTCGTTCCTGCGCGATCTGCTGCCGGGGCGGGCGGAGCCGCCGTGGGAGACGGCGCTCGTGGCCGCGGTCGATCGCGTGCTCACGCGTGCCACACAGCCGACCTGTCGCGAGGTGATCCGCGCCCTGGAGCAAGGCGATGAGACCGACGTTCGCGTGGGCGGGGCACTCGACGTGTACGCCCGCTCGGGGTTGACGCAACTCGGCTTCGCCGACCCGACCGTGAAGCTGCCCCCGGTCGGCCAGCGCCAGGTCACCTACCTGCCGATCCGCGACCTGCCCGCGCCGCCCCCCGGCATGGCGCGCTCGGAGTACTCGCAGGCTGAGCGCGTCGGCGAGCAGATCGTGCGGCTGATCGCGATGTTCGCGATGCACCTGCTCGGCTCCGAGCGCGGCCGGCTGAAGCTGTTCAGCTTCGACGAGGGCTGGCGCCTGCTGAGTGACCCGGTCGGCCGCGCGCTGCTCGCGTCCCTGCAGCGCATGGGCCGCTCCGAGCTGGCAGTGCCGATCATCAGCACGCAGCTCGTCACCGACGCGTTGATCGGAGAGCGCGAGTCGCTCGAGAACCTGATCGGCGCGACCTTCGTCTTCGGCATGCGCTCGCAGACCGAGGCGGGTAGGGCGCTGAGCCTGCTCGGGCTGGACCCCGACGACCGGCACATGCGCCAGAGCCTGCTCGAGCTGCAGGCCGGCCGCTGCCTGTTCCGCGACCACGCCGGCCGGGTCGAGGCGATCCAGGTCGACCTCGTGGCGCCAGCACTGCTGAGCGCGCTATCGACCACGCCCGCGGGGCCAACGTGAGCATCGGCTCGCTCGCGCCGAGGATGCTCGCCGTGGTGCTCGTGGCCGGCCTCGCCTGGGGAACGGTGACGGCCAAGGCGACGGCCGCACAGCTCGGTGCAGGAAGCGCAGGGCAACCGCTCGCCCCTCGCCGTCCAATCCCAAACGCCCCCGCTGCCTCTGAACGCTCCCCGAGCGCACCGCCGCTAAGCACGGGCGAGGAGGGCTCAGGCAGCGTGGACGGGGGCGAAGAACTCGCCGGCGAGGGCGCCGGAGCGCAGCTCGACCCGCTCGTGAGCAACGGCCTCGGCAGCCCCACCTGCAAAGGCTCTCTCTCGAGCGAACTGTCTCACGCAGGCAGACACAACTGCGAAACGTCGGGCTTCGTGGCGGCCCCAGCGCCGACGGGCGACTACGGTCTCGACGTTCACATCGACACGGGCACGTTCGGTATCGGCACGGGGGAGATCACGAGCGCCGTGCAGGACATCGTCGTGACGCCGCTGTGGATGGGCTTGGTGTGGGCGGTTCACGCGCTAATCGTGCTGCTCGAATGGTGCTTCAGCATCGATCTGCTCGACGGCTCCTCCGCGATCGGCCTGGGCGGCGGGCTACGCGAGATGCAGGCGAGCCTCACCGAACCGTGGCTGCCGATCGCATTGGCATGCGCGTCCGTACTGGCCATCCACCACGGCCTCGTGCGCCGCCGTGTCGCACAGACGCTCGGCGACGCCGTGCTGATGGGCACGATGATGGTCGCCGGCCTGTGGATCATCGCTGACCCGACGGGGACGGTCGGCGCGCTCGGCCAGTGGGCCGATCAGGCGAGCCTGGGGACGCTCGCGGCGGCCGCACACGGGACGCCGAATGCCCCCGGGCGGGCCTTCGGGAGCAGCCTCGACGCGGTCTTCTCGGACGTGATCGAAGCGCCCTGGTGCTACCTGGAGTTCGGCCAGGTTGCGTGGTGCCGCGAACGCTCGCAGCTAGACCCGCGTCTGCACGCGGCTGCACAGAAGATCGCCGTCGACGAGCTCGCCCTGATCGACTGCGAGCCGGGCTCGGAACCGCTGGCTGGCTGTACCCATGCTTCCGCTGCGCAGGCCAGGGCGCTCGAGCACAGTGCTCAGTTGCTGCGCGAAGCGCGCAGCAACGGCGCGATCTTTCTAGCGCTGCCGGCGAACGGCGTCGCGCGCAACTCGATCAACGAACCGGGTTCGCTGCTGCGGATCCTGTGCCAGAGCTCCGAAGCGAGCGACTGCCGAGGGCCGACCGCGGCGCAGGCAGAGTTCCGCACGGGCGCCGGTACGCTCGCCCGCCTGGGCGGGCTGTTGCTGATCGCCGGCGGTCTGCTGGGCATGCTCCTGCTGTTCGGGTTCCTGGTGATGCGGCTGTTGATGGCGGCTGTCATGAGCCTGCTGTACCTGCTGTTGGCACCAGCGATCGTGCTCGCCCCCGCCTTCGGCGAGAGCGGGCGAGCGCTGTTTCGCCGCTGGGGCGGGCAACTGCTCGGCGCGGTCGTCTCCAAGCTCGTGTTCTCGTTCCTACTGGGCGTCGTGCTGGCGGTGCTCGCGACGCTCGCCGGGCTGGTCGCGCTCGGGTGGTGGACGCAGTGGCTGCTGATGTCCGCGTTCTGGTGGGCCGCGTACGTGCACCGCCACCGGGCGCTGGGCAGCGCGAGCTCAGCGCTCGCGGGTCGCGGGGCCGCCGAGCTCAGCCAGCGCCGTTCGCTCGCACGACGCGTCGGACAGGCGATCGAGACGCCCCGCGCAGGGATCGCCGTGGCGCGAAAGGCGAGACAGCGCTTCACCAAGCAGGCGCCGCAGAGTGAGCGCGACAGGCGTGCGCACGCTGGCATGCAGCTTGCGCGAGAGGATCTCGACACGCAGACGCGGCGAGCGCTCGAGCACGAGCACCGCGAGGCGCACGAGCACTCCAGCGACGCCGCCGCGATCCAGCACGAGCTGGCAGGCAGGCGCAAACAGCTCGAGCGCATCGAGCGCGCGCGAGGTGTGGTGCTGGGCGCCGGCGAGCACCGTCGTGCCGCCGAACTGGGCCATCGCGGCGCGCGCGTTCGCGCGGAGATCGAGCAGCGCGAGCAGGCGTTGGGAGCCGCCCAACGGACCGTTCGCGAGGGCGAGCGCGCACATCGGCGCACCGGCGCCGTGTACACGCCCGAGCGTCGGGAGTATTACGAGGGTCTGCTCGAGCAGCAGGGGGCGCTGCCGGCAGGCGGTCGTGCCGGCCCCGACGGTGCCCGGCGCGACTACGCTGCGCTCGCGGGGCTCGCGGGCCTCGGCCGGGAAGAGTACGAGCGCCTAGGCTCGCACCGCCAGCGCTCCGCACGCGTGGAGATCGACCGAGAGCTGGCGCTGCGCAGGGAGCTGAAACAGGCGTCCAACGCGCTGGCCGCAGGTGCCGACACGCCCACTGCCGGACGCCGCGAGCGGCGCCACGCGGCCCGCGAGCTCGATCGCCAGGTGCGGCGTCGGATGCACGAGCACGGGCACGCGATGCCATCCTCGAGGAGCCGCAGCGACCCGATCGAGCGCTCGCGCACCGGTACGGGCACACCCTCCTCGGGGGCGCACGCAGGCGAAAGCGGCCGCGCGGAACAAGCCGACGTCGGCGGGAGATCGCAATCGAGTGTCATGCGCGACGCCTTCGAGGTGGCCGCCAGACGCAAACGCCAGCTCGGCAGGGATCGGCAGTGATCGAGGCGCCCGCCGGTACATGAGCGCCCATGCGGCCACCGCAAGGCGCAGCCGCGGCTGGTTGATTGCAGTCGTCGGGGCAGTTGCAGCGGCGATCGCGGCGATGCTGGCGGTCACCGTCGCGGGTCTCGCAGGGGGCTCGCTCGCCGTCGGTGTGCAGGGGGGCACCGAAGGCCGGCAGGCGGGTGTCTCCGCGCTGGCCGAACGGGAAATACCACCCACGTATCTGCGGCTGTACGAGCAGGCGGCCGCGAGATACGGCCTCAGCTGGTCGATCCTCGCCGGCATCGGCAAGGTCGAGTGCGACCACGGCCGCGATCCCGCAGCCTCGTGCACACAGTACGGCGCCGTCAACGCGGCGGGTGCGGGCGGCCCGATGCAGTTCATCGCCTCCACTTGGGCGAGGTACCGCGTGAACGCGGAAGGCGACGGGACGCCGAATCGATGGAACGTAGCTGACGCGATCTTCTCGGCGGCCAACTACCTGCGGGCCTCCGGAGCCCCGTCCGACTACCACACGGCCGTGTACGCATACAACCATTCCCAAGCGTACGTACAGGAGGTCAAATACTGGGCGGCTCGCTATTCCGGGGTGTCCGACGGTTCGCCGGAATCCCAGGGCGAGCAGGAAACGCTCGCGCGCGATCCGCTCGGCGAAGGCGGCGAAGGCGCACAGGCCGCGGAAGGCGCTGACGTCGGTCTGGCGGCCGAGACGCGCACGCCGGTGCGCTTCATCGCTGGCGAACACGCCCAACTCGAGCCCGGCGACGGTCACGTCGCGCTGATCCCGGCTGGCGTGCCGGCGATCGTGCAGGCGATGCTGGTCGCCGGCAACGAGTTGCAGAGCCTGCCCTACGGCCCCGACGGGCACCCGGACCCGGTGGGGGCCACGCAGGAGGACTGCTCGAGCACTCTCAACTACGTGCTGTATCGCACCGGGGTGCGTCCGCTCGCAGAAATAATCGAGGACAACCCGTTGGCCCAGGACTATGTCGACTGGGGCGCGCCGGGCCCCGGCCGCTGGGTGACGATCTACGCAGCCGACGTTCCCACGCCGCACGTTTTCGTGGTCATCGCCGGGCTCAGACTTGACACCAGCTACAACGGCACGGACGTCGGCCCCAACCGCGATGAAGCGGGCCCGCGCTGGCGCATCCTCGAGCACATCCCGACCTGGGCGCACTGGTCCGTGCGCCACCCGCCGGGGCTGTAAGGTGCGCCGCATGGGTGCCCACGAGGTGGACTACCTCTTGATCGGCGGTGGCCTGGCGAGCGCTAACTGTGCCCGCTGGCTACGCGAGGAAGGAGCGGACGGCTCGGTGCTGCTGGTCGGCCGCGAGCCGGACCCGCCGTACAACCGCCCGAACTGCTCGAAGGGCTATCTGCGCGGCATCGAGAGCCGCGAGGAGGCGTTCTTCCGGCCCAACGAGTGGTGGACCGAGCAGGACGTGGAGTTGCTGACGCGTGTCAGCGTCGTGGCCCTCGATCTGGACACGCGCACGGCCAAGCTGTCGAACAAGGACGAGGTGCGCTTCGAGCAGGCGCTGATCGCCACCGGGGCGAACGTCAGGCGGCTGAACGTCGGCGGCTGCGAGCTCGAGCAGATCCACTACCTGCGCACGCTCGGCAACGCCGACGCGATCCGCGCGGGGGTGGCGGACGCCGAGCATGTGGTGCTGATCGGCGGCTCCTACATTGCGTGCGAGGTGGCCGCGTCGCTGACTGCCATGGGCAAGAGCTGCACGCTGGTGATGCAGGAGCACACGGCGCTCGAACGCAGTTTCGGACGCTACACCGCGCGCTTTTTCCACGAGCTGCTCGAGTCGCACGGCGTGAGCATCCACGGCGAGGACGAGCTCGAGCGCTTCGAGGGGGAGGGCCGCGTCGCCAAGGTGATCACCCGCCGCGGCCTGGAGCTCCCGGCCGACGCGGTGGTGGTCGGCGCCGGCGTCAGCCCCGACGTGATGCTCGCGCAGAAGGCCGGTCTGGAGATCGGCGAGCAGGGCGGGGTGCGCTGCTCGGCGCGCCTTCAGAGCTCCGCACCTGGCGTGTTCGCCGCAGGAGACATCTGCGAATACGACTCTCCGGTCCACGGCGGCCGGCCGATGCGCATCGAGCACTGGGACGTGGCCTTCAACCACGGCAAGACCGCCGCCTTGAACATGCTCGGCCGCGACGTAGACCACGAAGTCGTGCCGTACTTCTTCTCCGTGTTCGGCGACTGGGGCGAACTCGAGTACGTCGGCCCGGCGCGCGAGTGGGACGAGGAGATCGTGCGCGGCTCGACCGCCGAGGGCTCGTTCACGAGCTGGTACTTGAAAGACGGTGCGCTCGTAGCGGCGCTCACCTTCGGGCGCTCCGACGATCTCGACCACGCGCGCCGGCTGCTCGTTGGCGGCTATGCGCTCGACGAGCACGAGCGCGCCGCGCTCGGCGACCTCGACTCGGATCTCGCGTCGGTTAGGCCCTGATCCGGGCCGGCTCCGAGCACCGTGGCCGTCATCCCCGAGTTCACCCGCGAAGCGCAGCAGCTGCTGCGCAAGCCCGGCATGTTCGACTGGTCGACCGTCACGCTGCTGGCACTGGTCGTATACGTGTACGCAGTCGAGGCGCAGCAGGCCAACTGGAGTGCCGTGCTCGCCGGTCTCGCCTTCTGGCTGATGGACTGGTTCAACGAGATCGCCAACGCGCTCGTGCTGCACTTCAACGGCCACGCCGCCCTGTGGACCGTCACCGGGCACTCGAGCTTCGTGATCCTGATTGGCCTGACGATCGAGATCACGTTGTTCTTCGCGATCAACGGCGTGGTGTTCGTGAAGATGCTGCCGGCCGACCCATCCGTGCGCATTCTCGGCCTGCCCAACCGCTGGGCGTACGCGATCGGGCTGTCGCTCGTGTCCGTCGGCGTCGAGCTGCTGCTGCACGCCGACGGCGTGTTTCACTGGTACTACTGGTGGTGGAACGTCGCCAGCTTCCCCGTGATCGTGGTGTTCGGCTATCTCACCTTCTACGTGGTCGCCTTCAAGGTGTATGACATGCCGCGCATCGCCCGCCAGCTGCAGGCGGTCGGCGCGCTGGCCGCGCTCGACCTGGCCGCCGGCCTCGTGTTCGGGCCGCTGCTCGGCTGGATCTGATCGATCTCCATATTAATATTTATTATTTCTGTTTGGCGATGTCAGTATCCCGTCTCACCCGTCTCTGTCCACCGCGAAACCGGTTGCCGCACGCGTCAGCTCGTGCGATGAGATCACCCGGTCGATCAGCCCGTACTCGCGCGCCTCATCAGCCGTGAAGTAGCGGTCGCGGTCCATGTCGTCGTGCACGCGCTCGAGCGACTGGCCGGTGTGCTGGGAGTAGATCTCATCGATGTGGCGGCGCAGCTCGAGCGTCTCGCGCGCGTGGATCTCGATGTCCGCCGCCTGGCCCTCGAAGCCGCCGGAGGGCTGGTGGATCAGGATGCGGCTGTTCGGCAGCGCCATGCGCTTGCCCGGAGCGCCGCCCGCCAGCAGCAGCGAGCCCATGCTCATCGCCACCCCGAAGCAGATCGTCTGCACGTCCGGCTTGACGAACTGCATCGTGTCGTAGATCGCAAGGCCCGAGTACACGACGCCCCCGGGGGAGTTGACGTACAGGCAGATGTCCTTGTCGGGGTCCTCGCTCTCCAGGTGCAGCAGCTGGGCGACCACCAGGTTGGCCACCTGGTCGTCCACCGGCGTGCCGATGAATACGATGCGCTCGTTCAGCAGTCGTGAGTAGATGTCGAACGAGCGCTCGCCACGTGCGCTCTGCTCGACGACCATCGGGATCAGTGGCATCTCGGGCTATCCTTTCGACAACTAACAGGTTGTCAAACACAATAGCAACCAGATGGTTGTCAATGGAGGTGAGTCATGTCGGTCAGGCGTGAGATCGAGGTCCAGGCGTCACCCGAGGAGGTGTGGGAGGCGCTCGCCACCCACGAGGGCCGCGAACGTTGGCTCGGCGAGCCAGAGCGCGACATCCACATCGAGAGCCAGGACGCGCCGCGGCGGCTCGTGTGGTGGTGGGCCGGCGTCGAGCAGCCGGCCACGCGCGTCGAGTTCCTGGTCGTCGCCGGGACCGAGCTCGACCCCGCCACCCGTGTGATCGTGATCGAGAGCGAGCCGACCCTGCCGCTTCGGATGCTGGCAGCGAGCTTTCGGCTGGTGCTCGCTTGAGCGACAGCGTCAGCCCCGTGTTCGCCGCCCTGGCCGATCCGACCAGGAGGCTGATGGTCGAGGAGCTGCTGCGCGACGGCACCACCAGCGTGCCGACGCTCAGCGCCGTGCTGCCAATCACCCGCCAGGCGGTCGCCAAGCACCTGAGCACGCTCGACCACGCCGGGCTGATCGAGCGTGCCCCCGGCGCCGGCCGGGAGGTCCGCTACCGGCTGCGCCCCGGGGCGCTCAGCTCCGCCTCCAGCTGGCTGAGCGAGGCCGAGAGCGCGTGGGACGGACGCCTCGCGCGCCTGAAGGACTCGGTCGAGCGCGCGCACTCGTGATCTCTCGACGCTCGCTCACACGGCTCGTCGCGGCGGGCATTGTGCCGGTGGCGCTCGCGCTGGGCGGCTGCGGCCTCGCGGTCGGGCCGGCGCCGAGCGCCGTGCAACTACTCGTCACGAGCGAATTCGGCGCGCATCTTCTGCATCGCAGCGGCAGCTTGCACGCCAGCGAAGGGGAGACCGTCGAGAGCCTCCTGACCGGCGCCTACCCGGTGCGCACCAGCCCGGGGGGCGGCCACGTGGCGAGCATCGACGGACTGTCCGCCACCGCCGCCACGTCCGGCGAAGGCGCACGCGAATGGTCTTACTACGTCAACGGCGTGCAGGTCTACAAGCGGCCGGCCAAGCGCGGCGTGAACCTCGGCGACCATGTGTGGTGGGATCTGCACCCCGCGCTGCACACGGCCGTCACACCCGCGCTCGTCGGCGCCTATCCCGAGCCGTTCCTCAACGGCACCGAAGGCCGGCGCCTGCCGATCCGCGTCGAATGTGCGTCCGTCTCCCAGAGCGCGTGCACGACCGTCACCGAAAGCCTGCGGCGCGCCGGGGTGCCCGCGGCGGTCGCCGGCATCGGTAGCGGCGGTGCGCCCGAAACGCTGCGGGTGATGGTCGGACCGTGGGTGTATCTCGAGAGCGACCTGGAGGCACAGAGCATCGCGCGCGGCCCTCAGGTTAGCGGCGTGTATGTGCGCCTGCCCAGCGATGGGCGCCAGCTGCAGCTGCTCGACCAGCAGGGCCAGACGCTCAGGACGCTCGGCGCCGGCGCCGGGCTCATCGCCGCCACCACCGCCTCCAAGGAAGCGCCCGTGTGGGTCATCACAGGCACCGACACCGTCGGGGTAAAGCTCGCGGCTCGCTCGCTCGACAGCGCCTCGCTCGAGGACCGCTTCGCCGTGGCCTTCCAGGCGGGCGCGGCGATCCCGCTGCCGCTGCCGACCCCGCCCGGCCGCTGAGCAGCCCCGCCGGCCCCCGTTCAGCGGTGCTTTAGCGAGCGTCATAACCTTGTGAAGACCATGTTCGAACACGCGTACTCAGCCGGCACGCTCCAGCGCCAATGCTCCGGCACCGGCGACGGGCGCCCCAGTCCGCGCGCCCCGCTCGGCGTGGCCCTCACGTGCGTGCTCGCGCTCGCGCTCGTGTGGGTCGTCGTCAACCAGGTCCCGGCGGTGCACTACCGCGACGCCGACACGCTGTATCGCTTCACGCTGCTCAGCCGCCCGCGCCTGGACGAAGCCATGAACTTCCTGCTGCACCTGCTCGATCCGCTGCAGTTCGTGCTGTGGGGCACCGCACTCGTGGCGCTCGCGCTGGCGCGCTCGCGCCCGCGGGTGGCGGTGGCGATGGTCGCCGTCATGAGCCTCGCGCCGCTCACCGCCGAGACGCTTAAGCCGCTGCTCGCCGAACCCCACGATGTGGTCGGCGGCGTGTTCGTCGGTCCCGCGTCATGGCCGAGCGGCCACGCGACCGCCGCGCTCTCGCTCGTGCTCGCCGCGCTGCTCGCCTGCCCGTCGCGGCTGCGCCCGCTCGTGGCCGGGGTCGGCGCCGCGTTCGTGCTGGCGGTCGGCTGCTCGCTCCTGGTTCTGCACTGGCACATGCCAAGCGACGTGCTTGGCGGCTATCTGGTCGCCACCTGCTGGGCGGCGCTGGCCGTGGCGGCGCTGCGCGCGAGCGAACGGCGCTGGCCGACCTCGCATCCGCTGTAGCGGACTGCGCCGTCACGATCGCGCCCGCCGGACGCCGCCGTACGCTCAGGAACCCGCGGGCCCGGAGCCGGAGCCGGAGCCATGCGCGCCGGGGTCCCACAACGGCTCGGAGGTATCGCCCGGGGCCGTCTCCGCGGGGTCGACGTTGGCCGCCCGGCTGAGGATGAACAGGAGATCCGAGAGCCGGTTCAGATAGCGCACGACCTCCGGGTTGACCTCCGCGCCGACCGCGATCGTGCGTCGCTCGGCGCGACGGCAGACGGTGCGGCACACGTGCAGGTGCGCCGCCGCCGGGGTTCCGCCCGGGATCACGAACGAGCGCAGCGGTGCGAGCGTCGCGTTGACCTCGTCGCATGCCTGCTCGAGCCACAGCGTGTACTCGGTGTCGACCCGTAGCCGCTGACGTGTGGTCGCCTCCGCCTCGGTGCCGGGCGCCTCGGCCGCCTCATTACCCCGTTCGGGGCTCTTCACGGGCGCCGGCACCGACAGGTCGGCGCCCAGGTCGAGCAGATCGTTCTGCACGCGCGCCAGCCACTGCGTGAAGCGCTCGGGCAGTCCGGGCGCCAGCAGCGCCACGCCGATCGTCGCGTTCAGCTCGTCGACCGTGCCGTACGCCTCCACCCGCGGGTGCAGCTTGGAGACACGGCTCATGTCGCCCAGGTGCGTCTCGCCGCCATCGCCGAGCTTCGTGTAGATACGCGTCAGGTTTACGGTCATTTGCTCGCGATCCGCCGCGCAAATTCCGCCCAGATCGGGCCTTTCGCACGCACGAATCCAAGCGAGTGTCGCATACCGCGACACGCGCCATGGGCGCGATCGGATACGTTCTCGCACCTCAATGCGGATTGGGGTACCGAAGGAGATGGCGGCTGGCGAGCACCGGGTGGCGCTCGTGCCGGAGGTCATCGGCAAGCTCACGGCTAAAGGCCTCGAGGTGCTGGTGCAAAGCGGCGCGGGCGCTGACGCGCTGCTCAGCGACGACGCGTTCACGCAGGCTGGCGCCAGCGTGAGCTCGGACGCGGCCGAGATCTGGCGCTCGGACGTCGTCGTCACGATCTCGCCACCGGACCCCGAGACGATCCGCGCGCTCGGGCCCGGCTCGATCCTGATCGGCTTCCTGGCGCCGCTGACCAGCCCCGCCACCACGCGCGCGCTGGCCGACGCCAAGGCGACGGCGTTCGCGATGGAGTCGATCCCGCGCATCTCGCGCGCGCAGTCGATGGACGCGCTGTCCTCCCAGAGCAACGTCGCCGGCTACCGCGCGGCACTGCTCGGAGCCGAGGAAATGGGGCGCTTCTACCCGATGCTGATGACCGCCGCCGGCACGATCCCGCCGGCCAAGGTGCTGGTGCTGGGCGTCGGCGTCGCCGGCCTGCAGGCGCTGGCCACCGCCAAGCGCCTCGGCGCGCGCACCACCGGCTACGACGTGCGCCCCGAGGTCGCCGAGCAGGTCGAATCGCTCGGTGCCATGTGGCTGGACCTGGGCCTCGAGGCCAGCGGCGAGGGTGGCTACGCCCGCGAGCTGACAGACGAGGAGCGCGCGCGCCAGCAACAGGCGCTGACCGACGCGATCAAGGGCTTCGACGTGGTCATCACGACCGCGCTCGTGCCCGGTCGCCCCGCGCCCAGGCTCGTGACCGCGGAGGCGGTCGAAGGCATGAAGGCCGGCTCGGTGATCGTCGACATGGCCGGTGAGGCGGGCGGCAACTGCGAGCTGACCGAGCCAGGGGAGACGATCGTGCGCCACGGCGTGAAGATCGTCTCGCCGCTGAACCTGCCCTCGAGCATGGCCGAGCACTCCTCGCAGCTGTTCGCGCGCAACGTGCAGGCGCTGCTCGAGCTGTTCGTCAACGAGGACGGCGAGCTGACGCTCGACTTCGACGATGAGATCGTCAAGGGCGCGTGCATCGTGCGCGACGGAGAGATCGTCAACGAGGGGGCCAAGAAGACCGTGGAGGCAGCCGCATGATCCTCGCCAGCGTGCTCACGACCAACCTCGCGATCCTCGTGCTGGCCGGCTTCATCGGCTTTGTGGTCATCTCCAAGGTGCCCAACACGCTGCACACGCCGCTGATGTCCGGGACCAACGCGATCCACGGGATCGTGCTGCTCGGCGGCCTCTTGATCGTGGGCTTCTCCGGCAACGGCACCTTCAACAAGATCATCCTCGTGATCGCGATCGCGTTCGGCACGATCAACGTCGTCGGCGGCTTCCTCGTGACCGACCGCATGCTCGAGATGTTCAAGGCCAAGCCGAAATCCGGCGGCGACGGGGACAAGGGAGCCAAGTCATGAGCGCGCCGCCGCTGGCGAGCAGCTTCCTGCAGTCCACGAGCTTCCTCGACGTCCTCTACATCGTCGCCTTCGCGCTGTTCATCCAGGGGCTGCGCGGCCTGTCCGGGCCGACCACCGCGGTGCGCGGCAACCGCATCGCCGGCGTCGGCATGGCGATCGCCGTGATCGCCACGCTGCTCAACCGCAACGAGGGCAACTGGGGCCTGATCGTGCTCGGCATCGCGCTCGGCACAGCCGTCGGCGTGCCCGCCGCGCGCCAGGTGAAGATGACCGCGATGCCGCAGATGGTCGCGCTGTTCAACGGCGTCGGCGGCGGCGCCGTGTTCCTGATCTCCTGGTCTGAGTTCCGTCTCACCCATGGCTATCAGGGGGTCGCCACCTACATAACAATCTTCTCGCTGTTCGCCGCGATCGTCGGCTCGGTCTCCTTCTGGGGCTCGAACATCGCCTTCGGCAAGCTCCAGGAAATCATCCCCGGGCGCCCGATCTCCCTCGGCTCCTCCCAGCAGATCGTCAACCTGCTGCTCTTGATCCTGGCGGTGGCCGCGGGCGTCGACATCGCCTCGGGCGGCACGCATTCGCAGGGGATCTTCATCGTCATGCTCGTGTGCGCCGCGCTACTCGGAAACGCCGTCGTGTTCCCGATCGGCGGCGCCGACATGCCGGTCGTGATCTCGATGCTCAACGCCTTCACCGGGCTGTCCGCAGCGGCCACCGGAATCGCGCTGAACAACCCCGCGCTGATCGTCGCCGGCATGATCGTCGGTGCCTCCGGCTCGATCCTCACGAACCTGATGGCTGTCGCCATGAACCGCTCGATCCCGGCGATCATCGCCGGCGGCTTCGGCGGCACCGGTGCGGTGGCGGGCGCCGAGGGCGCGGGGGCGCACGCCGGGACCGTGAAATCGACGAGCGCCGCCGACGCCGCCATCCAGCTCGCATACGCCAACCGCGTGGTGATCGTGCCCGGCTCCGGCATGGCCGTCGCCCAGGCCCAACACGCCGTGCGCGAGCTGACCAAGGAGCTCGAGAAACGCGGGGTGGAGGTCAGCTACGCGATCCACCCGGTCGCCGGGCGCATGCCGGGGCACATGAACGTGCTGCTGGCCGAGGCCGACGTGCCCTACGACCAGCTCAAGGAGATGGAGGAGGCCAACCAGGAGTTCGGGCGCACCGACGTCTCGCTGGTGATCGGCGCCAACGACGTCACCAACCCGGCGGCCAAGACGAACCCCGCCTCGCCGATCTACGGCATGCCGATCCTCGAGGTCAACGACAGCCACTCGGTGATCGTCATCAAGCGCTCGATGAACCCCGGCTTCGCGGGCATCGAAAACGAGCTGTACTACGACCCGAAGACGGCGATGCTGTTCGGCGACGCCAAGAGCGCCGTCAGCGAGATCACCGCCGAGCTGTCCCAGCTTTGAGCTGACGCCGGCCTGCGCCTCTGCGACACTGCGCTCGATGATCGAGCGCAGCCAGGCACTCGCGGCGCTGTCGCAGGAGCAGTTCGACGTGGTGGTCGTCGGCGGTGGCATCACCGGTGCCGGCGTCGCCCTGGACGCCGCCACGCGCGGCTTCAGCGTGGCGCTGCTCGAGCGTGGCGACTACGCCTGCGGGACCTCCAGCCGCTCCAGCAAGCTCGTCCACGGCGGCCTGCGCTACCTGCAGCACTTCGACATCGGGCTGGTGCGCGAGGCGCTGCTCGAGCGCCAGCTGCTGGTCAAGCTCGCGCCACACCTGGTGCGACCCCTGCCGCTGGTGGTGCCGGCCTTCGAGGGCGCCCACCCCGACCGCCTGGTGGGCGTCGGGCTGAACCTCTACGACGTGATGTCGCGCGAGCGCACCCGCAAAGGCGGCGGCGAGCGGGAACGACGCCGCAAGGGCAAGAGCGAGGCCTGGAGCCCCGAGCGCCACCGCGTGATCTCCGGCGAGGAAGTGCTCGAGCTGCTGCCCGCACTGGCCGCGCGCGAGCCGACCAGCGGCTACCTCTTCTACGACTGCCAGACCGACGACGTGCGCCTCGTGCTGACCGTGCTCGGCGAGGCCGAGCGCTTCGGCGCGGTATGCGCCAACCGCATGCACGTCACCGGCCTGCTCGAGCGTGACGGGCAGGCGTGCGGCGTGCACGTGAGCGACGCCGAGAGCGGCCACGGCTTTGAGGTGCGGGCGGCCAACGTCGTCAACGCCACCGGCGTGTGGGCGGACGAGCTGAGCCCGCAGGAGCTCCACGACGAGGCCGAGCTGCCGCACATCCGTCCCAGTCGCGGCACGCACATCGTGATCTCCAGCGAGCAGCTGCCGCTGGTGGGCGGGGCGATCGTGCCCGCCGGCGGCGGGCGCACGATCTTCGCGCTGCCGTGGCTCGGGCACACGCTGATCGGCACCACCGACAACGACTACGAGGGCTCGCTCGAGCACATCGAGCCGTCCGCGCAGGACATCCAGTACCTGCTGGACGCGGTCAACGAGTTCTTCGCCACCGACATCGCACCCGGCCAGCTGACGGGCGCGTTCGCCGGCGTGCGCCCGCTGATCTCGACGGGCGACTCGAAGAAGTCGGTGGACATCTCGCGCAAGGCCGAGCTGTATGAGACCTCCTCGGGGATGATCACGATCACCGGCGGCAAGCTCACCACCTTCCGGCGGATGGCGAAGATGACGGTCGACCGCCTGGTCGAGCGCGAAGCGCGGGACGCTCCCTGCCGCACCCACGAGATCCCGCTCGGCCAGCCGATCTCCGCCGAGGACCTGCCCCGCGTGGACGGCGTCGCCGAGGCGTCCTACCGGGCGCTCGCCGGGCGCTACGGACACGGCGCGCACATGGTGCTCGCGCTGGCCGCCGAGCGCCCCGAGCTGGCCCGGCCGATCGTCGCCGGCCTGCCGGACCTGCTCGCCGAGTCGGCGCTGGCCGCCCGCCACGAGCAGGCGCGCAGCATCGGCGATGTGCTGGCGCGGCGCACGCGCCTCGCGCTGCTGGCTGCCAGCGAGCTGAGCCGTGAGCGGGCCGGTCCCGTGCGAAGCGTCGGTGAGGTGCTCGCGCGTGAGCTCGCCTGGAGCGATCAACGCCTGGACGCCGAGCTCGAGCGCTTCGCCGTCGAGGCCGCCGCCGAGGGGATGGTGGCCGCCGGCTCGGGGGCACCTGCTGATCCGCCGCTCGGCGCGTCCTCGCCGGCGCCCGTGTCATGAGGGCGCCCACGTTCGAGCTGCGCGCGTGCGAGCTGACGTTGTCGCTCGGTGAGCGGGCGAGCGGAAGGGCGGGAGGGCACTTAATCATGGGCATCGTCAACGCCTCCCCGGACTCCTTCAGCGACGGTGGCATGCACGCCGGGCTCCACGCGCAGGTGCGTCTCGCGCACGAGCTGCTCGAGGCGGGGGCCGACATCATCGACATCGGCGGCGAGTCGGCGTCCACTGGGCGCCCGCCGCTTCAGGCCGACGAGGAGATCGAGCTGGTCACACCCCTGATCGAGCGGGTCGCCGGCGAGCTCGGTGCGCTCGTGTCGGTCGACACCTACAAGCCGGCCGTCGCCCGCGCCGCGATCGCCGCGGGCGCACGCATCGTCAACGATGTCAGCGGCCTGCGCGACCCGGAGCTGGCGCAGGTGTGCGCCCAAAGCGGCGCTGCACTCGTGCTCATGCACACCCGCGCCGCTCCGCGCCAGCGCCTGCAGGACCCCGACCTGTACGCGGACGTGACCGGCGAGGTGCTCGCCTTTCTGCACGAGCGCGCGCAGCTCGCGTGCGAGTGGGGAGTGGCACGCGAGCAGCTGATCTTCGACCCCGGACCGGACTTCACCAAGACGCCTGCGCAGACGATCGAGCTGCTCGCCAGCAGCGAGCGTCTGCACGAGCTTGGTGGGCCACTGCTGATGGCGATCTCGCGCAAGGACTTCATCGGCGCGCTCACCGGGCGCTCTCCGCGCCAGCGCCTACCGGGCACGCTGGCCGCGCTGGGCCACGGGATCGACAGTGGCGCACACATCTTCCGCGTGCACGACGTCGCGGCCGCCGTCGAGTTCCTCTCCGTACGCACCGCGCTCGCCGGCCACAGCGAGCCTGGCCGTGCGCTCGAGCTTGCCGATGAGCTGCGTCACGAGCGCGAGCCGCTAGGCTGATGTCGCCCAAGGGGTGCCCGCCGCTGTCCAACGCGGCGGGACGCCGACCGCCCGTTCACAACCAAAAGGGGGAGTACCGATGACCGTATTCGAGCGCGCCGAGCTGGAAGCCAGCCCACTGGCGGACCTGCACGCGATCGCAAGTCAGGTGGGTCTAGAGGGGTTCAGGCGACTGCGCAAGGCCGACCTGATCGCCGCGATTGTCACAGAGACCGGCTCGGGAACGGCCGAGCCGAGCAGCGCCGAGGCTGACGAGCAGGAGCCGGCCCCGAGCACCCGCACCCGCCGGCGTCGTCCGTCGCGCTCACGCCGCTCGCGTGAGGAGTCCGATGGCGCGGAGGAAGAGAGCACCCCGGCGAAGGACAGCAGCCAGCCGAGAGCCAGCAGCCCGGCGAAGGCCAGCAGCCCGGCGAAAGCCAGCAGCCCGGCGAAAGCCAGCAGCCCGGCGAAGGCCAGCAGCTCCGCGAAGGCCGGCGCCCGCGCCGAGAGCGGTGAGGCCGCGTCTGAGACGGCGCGCATCGCGGCCGGCGTGGTCGAGGTGCTGGGCAACGGCTCGGCCTTCCTGCGCGTCGATCCGCCCGAGCCCTCCGACGATGACGTATACATCTCCGCCGCCCAGGTGCGCCGCTGCGAGCTCGTTTCCGGCGATCGCGTGACCGGGCCGGTACGCACCCCCCGACGCTCAGAGCGCTACCCCTCGCTGGTCCGCATCGACACCATCAACGGCGCCTCCGCGGACACGGTCTCAGACGGCGGGCGCTACGACGAGCTGGCTGTCGACTGGCCGCGCGAGCGCCTGGCGCTCGGCGCTCAGGACCCGACGCTCGAGGCGATCGAGTGGCTCACGCCGCTCGGTCACGGCTCGCGTGCGGTGATCGTCGGCGCCGCGCACGCCGGCAAGACCGAGACACTACGCCGCGTGCTCGAGTCGCTACACGCCCGTGAGGACCTTGAGCTGAGCCTGGTGCTGCTCGCGAGCAGGCCGGAGGAGATCGCGCAGTGGCGCGAGGCCCCACTCGCGCCGGTCGCCGCGCTTACCTTCGCCGCCTCAGCCGAGCAGCAGGAGCAGGCGCTCGAGCGTGCACTGGACGCCGCCAGGCGGGTGGCTGCGCGCGGCGGCAACGCGCTGGTCGCGATCGACAGCCTCGACGGCGTGAGCCCGCACGCCGCACGCAAGGCGCTGGCCGCCGCGCGCAACCTGCGCGAGGGCGGCTCGCTGACCGTAATCGCGCTCGCCAAAGAGCCGTACGGCGGCGAGACCACCGTGATCGCGCTCGACGCCACGCTTGCCCTGACCGGCCGCCAGCCGACCCTTGACCTGGCCCAAAGCGCAACCCTCAAGCCAGAGCTGCTGGTCGGCGAGGACGGCGCCGAGGCCATTACCAAGGCCCGCCTGGCGGCCGTCGAGGCCGCTTAGCGGCGGTACGCTACCTTGTTCCAGGAGGGCTCGGGCGCCAGCTCGATCGGCTCGCCGCGACGGCCGAGTTCGCCTTCGCGGCCGCCCAGCGGCTGCACGTAGGCGAAGCCGCCGGAGCGTTCGTCGAAGACGACGCTGAGCTCGCCCTCCTTGACGCGCTGGTCGAGCCATGCGCCGCGGAAAACCAGACGGCGCAGCCAGTGCACGAGCGAGCGCTCGGCTGGGCCGACGAGCTCGGGCCAGCAGTCGTTGACGTGCTCGCCCAGCCCTGAGGCCGGGTCGAGGATCTCGCCGTTGACGGCCAGGTTGACGAGGTCTTCGAGCTCCTCCGTGCCCAGGCGCCCGCCGACGAAGCCCAGCTTCAGCGCCGCCTGCTCGCAGCGTTCGGAGAAGTCGGCCTCGTTGAACGTGAAGCGCAGCTCGCCGTATTCGAGGACGAAGTCCTCGCCAGAATCGTAGTTTTCGCGTCGCGCCGTTTCCATTGCAGTGTCTCGAGCCGTTGGGGACGTCGGTCCGGCCCGTCGGGATCATAAAGCTCAATCCTCTTTCCGCGGCTGCTGTGCATGCGATGTTGCACACGGCTGTACTCTCCCGGGCCGATGGCACGTCTTTCAGAGCGCGGACTGCGCAAGTCGGTGGGCGTCTCGGGCATGTTCGCGACGGCGTACGGAAACGTGGGCTCCTCGATCTACTACGCGCTCGGGCTGGTGGCCGCGCATGCGCTCGGGCTCACACCGGTGGTTTTCATCTTCGCCGGCGGGCTGTTCGCGCTGACGGCCAAAACCTACGCTGAGGGCGCCTCGATGTTCCCCGAAGCGGGCGGGTCCTCCTCGTTCGCCCGCCACGCGTTCGACGACGTGGTGTCGTTCTTTGCCGGCTGGGCGCTCAGCCTTGACTACATCCTCACGATCGCCATCTCGGCGTTCTTCGTGCCGCACTACCTGAGCGCGTTCCCGGGGCTCGGTGCGCTCAAGCACAACCCTGACGACATCTTCGGTGGGCTGATCGTCGTGGCGCTGCTCGCGTGGCTGAACATCCGCGGGCTGGGTGAGTCGGCCAAGCTCAACATCGTCCTCGCGCTGCTCGACCTCTCGACCCAGATCCTGCTCGCGATCGTCGGCTTCGTGCTGGTGCTCAACCCTCACCTGCTGGTTCACCAGGTGCACCTCGGGTCGGTGCCGAGCTGGAAAGAACTGATCTTCGCGCTGTCGCTGGCGATGCTCGCCTACACGGGCATCGAGACCGTGGCGAACATGGCGGAGGAGTCGAAGGACCCCGGCAAGCAGGTGCCGAAGGCGGTCAACCTGGTGGTGCTCGCGGTGCTCGGCGTATATGCCGGCATCTCGGTCGTGGCGCTCTCGGCGCTCCCGGTGGTGCACCACGGCGTGGGCTACAGCGCGGAGCTCAAACAGTCCTTCTCCCAGCCTGGCTATGCGACCTCGCTCGGGGGTTTCTTCGAAAACGACCCGATGCTCGGCGTCGTCGAACATCTCGGGCTTCACGGCACCGTGCTGAAATTGGCGCGGTACTACCTGGGGATCCTGGCCGCGACGATCCTGTTCATCGCCACCAACGCGGGCATGATCGGCATCTCGCGTCTGTCGTGGTCGCTGTCCGAGCACCGCCAGCTGCCGCAGCTGTTCTCGCAGCTGCACTCCAAGCACCGCACGCCGTGGTTCACGCTGGTGTTCTTCTCAGTGCTCGCGAGCACGCTGATCATCTACGGCAACACGTCGGTGCTGGGGAACCTCTACTCGTTCGGGGCGATGTTGTCGTTCACCACCGCGCACGCGGCGGTGGTCGCACTGCGGGTCAAAGACCCCGACCGCGAGCGCCCGTACAAAGCGCCGGGTGGTGTGCGAATTCGCGGCTATTTGATCCCGATGACAGCCGTGATCGGTGGGATCGGCACGTTGCTCGCGTGGATCGCGGTCACGGTGCTGCACTCGGAGGCGAGAATCGTCGGGATCCCCTGGATGATCCTCGGCATGGGCGGCTACTTCTACTACCGTCATCGCCAGGGGCTCAACCCGCGCAAGAGCTACAAGATCGAGCGCGCCGAGCG